>NBJMC04203__coassemble_1530_pt1 | contig 9397 bp, 10 predicted proteins | sample NBJMC04203__metabat2_low_PE_032 | metagenome-assembled genome bin NBJMC04203 | reverse complement strand
GCTGGACACGGCCTGTGAAAATAGGTAGATGCCGGCTTCTCGAAAAACGAAACCCTCAGGGAGTGATCCTTGAGGGTTTTTGTTTTGCGTGCGCGCCGGGCGGGACAGTTCAAATCGTGCGCGCATCCTGGTTAGTGCATGATGTGCATGGTTTGCATGGTTTTTAGAGTATGCATGATGTGCATGATAGCGGCTTTGGGCGTATCATGCATATCATGCAAACCATGCATTTCATGCAAATCATGCATTTCATGCAAATCATGCAGAACTATAAAATCATGCAAATCATGCAACTCATGCAAAACATGCAGGGTTATAAAATCATGCAAATCATGCATTTCATGCAGGGGGCGGGATAGAACGCCGCCGGAATTATCAAGAAAACTTTGCAGTATCTGTTGACAAGTATGCTTGGCTGTGCTAGAATGATGATGTACATAAAACTTGTCAAAACTGTGGAGGTAAACAAGATGGACCAAAAAGACAAGGAAAAGATCCTGGCCAGGAGCCGGGAGGAAAACAAGGGCCTGGACGAGCGGGAGCGCCAGCTTTTGGCTCAGGCCAACACGGTGGGGCTAGTCGGGCTGCTGGCGGTCTTTCTTGTGTTGTTCCTGATCGAGCTGTTTGTGAAAGGCGGAAAGAGCTACGATCTGCTGGCGATGCTGTCCGGCTTTTTATCGGTGAGCAGCTTCTGCCGCTACTACTATATTCGGAAGCAGCTCCTGCTTTTGACCGGGTGCCTCTGGCTGTTCTGCACAGTGGTGTGGATCGCCCTGTATATCTGGAAAGGCTGAACCAAAGCCATCCCACCAAACGACCGGCCCCTGAGGTGCAGACCTCGGGGGTTTGGTGTTTCATCCTGCCTGCGTTCAAGGCCGGATGCAAAACCGGATCAGGTAGAGTTTGCATGTTTTGCATGAAATGCATGGTTTTATAGCCCTGCATGATTTGCATGACTTGCATGTTTTGCATGGTTTGCATGGTTTGCATGATATGCATGGTTTTATAGCCCTGCATGATCTGCATGACTTGCATGTTTTGCATGATTTGCATGGTTTTATAACTCTGCATGATTTGAATGATTTGCATGAAATGCATGATGTGCATGCTTTGCATGATACGCCCAAAGCCGTTATCATGCAAAACATGCACGCTCTAAAAACCATGCAAACCATGCACTTCATGCAGCGGGCAGAGGTGGAAAGCTCAGGTTTTGCATACCTGGCGCTTCTTTTTTCGGGCGGGGCGAATATTCCGGCGGCGGATGTCTCACACTAAAGGCAAACCCGTACACAGGTCAAACCGAAGGAGAAGCAAAAGGTATGGAACACATCAGGAATTTTCTGCGGGGCAAAGGCTTCGTGCTGGCCCTGCTGGCCTGCGTGGCCGCGGCCGCAGCCGCCGGCGTGTGGGCCGTGCGGACCATCCGGGACCAGATGGCCGAGGACCTGGGCGAGCGCCCCAGCCAGAGCATCACCGGGGAGGAGACGTTCCCCGGCATCGACGAGGGCGGCGCCCCCGCAACGGAGGAACAGCTATGGGAACAGCAAGCAGCCGGCGCGGCCCAGTCCGTGGCCGATGTGCCCGAATCGAGCTCGTCCGGCGGGCCTTCTGGTGCGCCGTCTGGGTCTGGTTCGGTGTCCGAACCGTCCGAACTGCAAACCGGCTCGCCCGCTGCCAGCGCGTCAGCCGGCTCGGGGTATACGCGGCCCGTCTCTGGGCAGGTGCTCGCCGTGTGGAGCGGGGACGACCTGGTCTATAACGAGACGCTGGGCGACTGGCGCACCCACAACGGCGTGGACTACGCCTGCAAAGCGGGCGAGGACGTCCTTGCGCCGGTGAGCGGTACGGTGGAAAGCCTGGCCGCCGAGGGCAACTGGGGCGTGGTGGCCGCCATCCGGGACGGCGAGGGCCGTCTGTGGCGGCTGTCGGCGGTGGAGGACGCCGCCGTCCGGCAGGGGGACACGGTGACGGCCGGCCAGAAGCTGGGCCAGGCCGGGACCATCACCGGCGAGAGCGCCCTTGACCCCCACATCCACCTGGAAGTGCTGGACGGGGACAAATACCTCGACCCGGTCAAGCTGATCGGCAGTTAAAATACCGGCTGTCAAAAAAGTCCTGCCCGGACGACATGTGCGTACACGGATGGGACACCTGCGCGTGGCGCTTTTGCGCCGCGCTGGAGCGGGCGCTGCGGCGTCCGCCCTTTTTTGTGCGCAATTTGCGGGGGAGGGGAAAAACCGCCTTTTTCATAATTGCTTTTGCGGTGCGATTCTGGTATTATTAAAAAGTACGGATTCTGACGAAAAGAGGATTTGTCCATGGCGGATGTACTGATCGTGGGTGCCGGCGCTGCCGGCCTGATGGCTGCCGGGGCCGCCGCCCGGCTCGGCCACGCCGTCACGGTGCTGGAACACACCGAACAACCGGCCCAAAAGATCCTTGTCACCGGCAAGGGGCGCTGCAACCTGACCAACGCCTGCGACGAAGAAGAATTCCTGCGGCACGTCCGCACCAACCCCCGGTTTTTGTATTCTTCGCTGTACGCGTTCCCCCCGGCCCGGACCATGGAGCTGTTCGAGTCGCTGGGGGTGGCCCTCAAAGTGGAGCGGGGGCGGCGGGTGTTCCCGGTGTCGGACAAGGCGGCCGAGGTGCGGCAGGCGCTTTTGACCTACGCTTCCGGCGCGGCGATCGTCCAGGACGGGGCGGCCGGGCTGCTGCTCGAGCCGCTGGAAGCGCCCGCGCCCGACGGGGGCAAAAAGGCAAAGAAGGGCCCGGCCTTCCGCTGTGTGGGGGTCAAGGGCGCTTCGGGCAGGGAGTACCGGGCGGACTGCGTCCTGGTGGCGACCGGCGGTCTGAGCTACCCGGTCACAGGCTCCACCGGCGACGGCTACAAGCTGGCCCGGCAGGCCGGCCACACCATCGTCGAGCCGGTGCCCAGCCTGGTCAGCCTGGTGTCCCACGACCCGGACTGCAAAAAAATGATGGGCCTGGCGCTGAAAAATGTCAAGCTGACCCTGTTCGAGGACGCCAAAGCGGTGTGGGACGAGCAGGGCGAGATGCTGTTCACCCACTTCGGCATCAGCGGGCCGCTGACCCTCAGTGCCTCCAGCCACCTGGGCGACATGAAAAAGCACCGCTACCGCGTCGAGATCGACCTGAAACCCGCCCTCAGCGACGAGCAGCTGTACGACCGCATCACCCGGGACTTTGCCCTGCTGGCCAACCACGCGGCCCAGGGGGCCCTGGTCAAGCTGCTGCCCGCCAGCATGCAGCCGGTGATGGTGGAGCGCTGGGGCATCGACCCCGCCACCCGCGCCAACCAGATCACCCGCGAACAGAAGCGGGAGCTGGTGCGGCTGTGCAAGCACTGGGCCGTGCCCATCGACGGCCGGGGCGACCTGGCCCACGCCGTCATCACGGCGGGGGGCGTATCGGTGCGGGAGGTGGACCCCCGCACCATGGCCAGCAAAAAAGCCGCGGGCCTCTATTTCGCGGGGGAAGTGCTGGACGTGGACGCCTACACCGGCGGGTACAACCTGCAGATCGCCTTCTGCACCGCACAGGCCTTCGCGGCCCATCTGCACGAAGGCTTGAAATAAGGAGGCAACTATGATCGTTACAACCACACAGTCCGTCGAGGGGATGCGCATTGTCGAGTACAAGGGCATCGTCTGCGGCGAGGTGATCTCGGGGGTCAACTTCATCCGGGACATCGCCGCGTCCTTCAACAACTTCCTGGGCGGGCGCTCGGGCAGCTATGAGGACGAGCTGATCGGCGCGCGGCAGAACGCCCTGGAGGAAATGCAGGAGCGGGCCGCCGCCCTGGGAGCCAACGCCGTCGTGGGGGTGGACATCGACTACGAGGTGCTGGGCGCCGACAACGGGATGCTGATGGTCACGGCCAGCGGCACCGCCGTGGTGCTGGGTTGAAACGGCAAAGACGGGGCGGGGCGGCAACAGACCCCCGCCCGCCGGAAGGAGATAGAGAACGAATGATATCGGTTGCGATCGACGGCCCCGCCGGGGCAGGCAAATCCACCCTTGCCCGGCAGCTTGCCAGGGACCTGGGGTACATCTATGTGGACACCGGCGCCATGTACCGGGCCGTGGGCCTGTATGCGCTGCGCGCCGGGGCCGACCCTGCCGACCAGGCGGCGGTCAACGCCCTGCTGCCGGGCATCCGGCTGCGGCTGGCGGTGCTGGACGGCGAGCAGCACATCTATTTGAATGAGGAGGACGTCAGCGGCCTGATCCGCACCGAACAGGTGGGGATGGCGGCGTCGGCGGTGGGGGCCAACCCCGCCGTCCGGGCGTTTTTGCTGGACCTGCAGCGGGATATGGCCAGGACCGGCAATATCCTGATGGACGGGCGGGACATCGGCACGGTGATCCTGCCCGACGCCACCGTCAAGATCTTCCTGACGGCCAGCCCCGAGGCCCGCGCCCGCCGCCGCTGGCTGGAATACCAGGCCGCAGGCCGCCCCGACAGCTACGAGGCAGTGCTGGCCGACGTCAAGCAGCGGGACGAGCAGGACAGCGGCCGGGCCGCCGCCCCCCTCCGCCGCGCCGCGGACGCGGTTTTGCTGGATACTTCTGCCATGAACCTGGCCCAGAGCCTGGCCGCCATGAAGCAGATCATCAAAGAGCGTGTGGGGGAATAATCATGTTGTATCCTGTTATCATTGCCGGTGCCTGGCTGATCTGGCACATCCTGTTCCGCATCCAGGTGATCGGGAAAGAGAACCTGAAAAAGATCCAGAGCCCCGGTTTCATCCTGGCCCCCACCCATATCTCGGCCATCGACCCGGTGTTCATCGCCATCGCGCGCTTTTGGGGCAAGCGGATGGTGGTCTTTGGCAAAAAGGAGCTGTTTGAGATCAACCCCGTGGTCACCTGGTTTCTGGGCCAGTGCGGCTGCGTGATGGTCCGGGGCACCAAGGACGAGATGGAGACCTTGAACAACACCATTGAGGAGTGCAAAAAGGGCCGCGGGCTGCTGCTGTTCCCCGAGGGCACCCGGGAAAAGGAGGGCAAGCTGCTCTCGCCCAAGAGCGGGCTGTTCGTGGTGGCGGCCGGGGCCGGCACCGACGTCATCCCCTGCCGGGTGCTGTACGACACCCCCGACGGCCGGATGAAGCTGTTCTGCCGGGTGCGGGTGGTGTTCGGCGAGCCGATGCCCGCCGCCCAGTTCAAGATGGAGAGCCGCCGGGACATCAAGACCCTCAAGGCCAACAAGCAGGCTTTGACCGCCGCCTGGATCGACCTGGGCAACCGCTACGCTTTCGAGGGCGCGGCCCACGCATAAAAGCGCCGCCGCCGCGCATACTGACTTTACCGCAAAGGAACCTGACATGGAGATACGTTTAGCCAAGACCGCAGGCTTCTGCTTCGGGGTGGACCGGGCGGTGCAGATGACGCGCCGCCTGCTGGACGCAGGGGAGAAGGTGGCCACCCTGGGCCCCCTGATCCATAACCCCCAGGTGGTGGCCGAGCTGGAAGCGCGGGGGGCCAAAGTGGCCGCTTCCCCCGCCGGGGTGCCGCCGGGGTACAAGGTGGTCATCCGCAGCCACGGGGTGCCCCGCAGCGTCTACGGCGAGCTGGAGGCCCTGGGCATCCCCTGGGCCGACGCCACCTGCCCCTTCGTGGCCAAGATCCACGCCATCGCCCGGCGGGCCGAACAGGAGGGCGCGTGCCTGGCTGTGGCGGGCGACGCGGCCCACCCGGAGGTGCAGGGGATCGCCGGCCACACCCGCGGGGAGAGCTTTGTGTTCGCTAACCTGGAGGAATTGCGGGCCTGGAAAGGGCCTGAAAATCCCGAAAAAAGGATTTTTGCCGTTGCCCAGACCACATTCCAGGCAACAAAATGGCAAGAATGTTCGGAGTTTCTGAAAAAAGCCTATACAAACGCCGAAATTTTTGATACAATATGTAATGCGACGTGGGCGAGGCAACAGGAAGCGGAAGACCTCAGCCGTCAGTGCGATCTGGTGGTCGTGATTGGCGGTCATCATTCTTCCAATACCCAGAAGCTAGTCGCAGTCGCCGCAAAACATACGCGGGCCGTTACGGTTGAAACAGCAAGCGAGCTTCAGCCCGAGTGGTTTGCAGATGTGAGGACGGCGGGCGTGACAGCAGGGGCTTCAACGCCATCGTCTATTATTGAGGAGGTACTTAACAGTATGACAGAAATCAATGACAGCATGAGCTTCGAGGAGATGCTGAACGCATCCGAGGAAAAACGTGTTCATGCAGGCAGTATTGTGAAAGGAGTCGTGACCAGCATTTCCGCCAACGAGATCCAGGTCGACATCGGCGCAAAGCAGACCGGTTTTGTCCGTCTGAGCGAACTGACCGACGACTCCTCCGCAAAGGTCGAGGACCTGGTCAAGGTTGGCGATGAGCTGGACCTCATCGTCGAGAAAGTCATGGATCAGGACGGCGTCATCCAGCTCTCCCGCAAGAAGCTCGCCTCGCGCAAGGGCATGGAGGAGATCGCCAAGGCCGCTGAGTCCGGCGAGGTCGTCGAGGGCGACGTCACCGAGTACAACAAGGGCGGCGTCGTGGTCAACGTCAAGGGCGTCAAGGTGTTCGTGCCCCGTTCCCAGGCCACCATGCGCCGCGACGAGGACTACACCGCTCTGGTGGGCAAGCACGTCCGTCTGGTCGTGACCGAGTGCTCCGGCCGCAAGATCGTGGGCAGCATCAACAAGGTCACCGCTGAGGAGAACAAGCTCCGCCGCGAGGAGTTCTGGGCCAACGTCGAGGTCGGCAAGACCTACACCGGCGTGGTCAAGAGCCTGACCTCTTATGGCGCCTTCGTCGACATCGGCGGCGTGGACGGCCTGTGCCACATCAGCGAGCTGAGCTGGAACCGCATCAAGCATCCCTCCGAGGTCGTCAACGTCGGCGACACCATCGAGGTGTATGTGAAGGATATCGACCGCGAGAACCACAAGGTCTCTCTGGGCTACAAGAAGAGCGAGGACAACCCCTGGGAGCAGCTGCGCAACAACTACCCCGTGGGCAGCGTGTTCCACGCCCCTGTGGTGTCCCTGACCAAGTTCGGCGCCTTCGTCCGCATCCTGCCGGGCGTGGACGGCCTGGTCCACATCAGCGAGATCAGCAACGACCGCGTTGAGAAGGTCTCCGATGTGCTGAAGGTGGGCGACATGGTGGACGTCAAGCTGCTGGATGTCGACTTCGACAAGAAGCGCATCAGCCTGTCCATGAAGGCCCTGCTGAAGGATAAGGACGAGGAGCAGTAATCCTCCCTGCCTGACACTGTCGAAACAGCCCCGTTGCCGGAAGGCGGCGGGGCTTTTCTGGTACCGGGGGAGCAGCCCTCCCCCCGCTGCGCGTCCCGGCGGCCTGCAGGCCCCGGACGGACGATGGATATGTGTATGACCGTTGCAAAAAAACTTTCGGCCGCCCTGCGCGCCCACGGCGAGGCGGTGCGGTATCTGGTGTTCGGCGCCCTGACCACCCTGCTGAACATGGCGCTGTACGCTTTGTTCCAGGCGTGGTTCGGCTACCAGGCCGCCAACAGCTGGGGCAACGTGCTGGACAACGCCCTGTGCATCCTGTTCGCCTACGCCACCAACCGGCGGTTCGTGTTTGGCAGCCGCACCCGGGGCCGGGCCGCCGTGCAGGAGTTCGGCCGCTTTGTGGCCTGCCGCCTGGGCACCATGCTGCTGGACGCCGGCGTCATGGTGGCGGGGGGCAACTGGCTGGCCCCGCAGGGGCAGGCGCTGGTGCTGGCGGTGCTGGGCCCCTGGCTGACCGCCTCCGGCGGGGGCGTCCTGGGGGCGGGCGGCGGCGCGGGAGAGGCTGCCCTGGCCCTGTGGGGGCTGGGGGTCAAGGTCTTTTCCAACCTGCTGGTCATCGTGCTCAATTACCTGTTCAGCAAGCTGCTGATCTTTCAGAAGCCCGCTGGGCGGGAACAGTAAGAAACGGAGGTAAACGCATATGGTTCACAAATTGAAAGGCTTTGGGTTCCTGGTGTCCGGCCTGGTGCTGGGCATCATCGGGGCGGCCGTCTCGGTGACGGCCATCGTCCTAAGCGGCGTAGGCATCGGCCTGGTCAAGAAGGCCCGGAAAGAGCACTGAGGAGGAACGAAGATGGATCGCAAGGAAATTCTGTCCCATGTGGACCACACCCTGCTCAAGCCGGAGGCCACCTGGCCCCAGATCCAGGCCCTCTGCGACGAAGCCGTCGAATATGGCTGCGCCTCGGTCTGCATCAACACCTGCTATGTCAAGCAGGCCGCCGAATATCTCGCCGGCCGCTGCAAGGTCTGCTGCGTGGTGGGCTTCCCTCTGGGGGCCATGGACACCGCGTCCAAAGCCTTTGAGGCCAAGACCGCCATCGCCAACGGCGCCGACGAGGTGGATATGGTCATCAACATCGGCCGGCTCAAGAACGGCGAGTACGACGCCGTGCGCGAGGACATCCGCGCCGTCAAGCAGGCCATTGGGGACAAGGTCCTCAAGGTCATCATCGAGACCTGCCTGCTGACCGACGACGAAAAGCGCAGAATGTGCGATATCGTCTGCGAGGCCGGGGCCGACTATATCAAGACCAGCACCGGCTTTTCCACCGCCGGGGCCACTTTTGAGGACGTGGCCCTGATGGTCGAGGGCGTGGCCGGCCGCTGCAAGGTCAAGGCCGCCGGCGGCATCTCCACCGTAGAGGACATGGAAAAGTTCCTTGAGCTGGGGGCCGACCGTCTGGGCACCAGCCGCGCCGTCAAGCTGCTGAAAGGCGAGGCTGCCCAGGGCTATTGAGCCGCGCGGGAAAAAGTCCGACTTCCTTCTTGACAATCTGACGCAGGGATGCTACAATATCCCCTGCAACAAAAAGAATATACGCTTATCAAGAGCGGCTGAGGGGACAGGCCCTGTGAAGCCCGACAACCTGCGCGTGCGCGTAAGGTGCCAAATCCTGCGGGAAACCGGAAGATAAGAGTGGGACACTCGGAGCCTTCGGGTTCCGGGTGTCTTTTTGTTTGAGCGTTTTTCAACCGTTTCCATAAAAGGAGGCATACATCTATGGCAAGACATCTCTTTACATCCGAATCCGTCACCGAGGGGCATCCCGACAAGATCTGCGACCAGATCTCGGACGCCATCCTGGACGAGATCCTGGCCCAGGACCCCGACGCCCGTGTGGCCTGCGAGACCTGCGTGTCCACCGGCCTGGTCCACATCATGGGCGAGATCACCACCAGCTGCTATGTGGATTTCCAGAAGCTGGTCCGCGAGGTGGTGGCCGACATCGGCTACACCCGCGCCAAGTACGGCTTTGACGCCGACACCTGCGCCGTCATCTCGAACATCGACGGCCAGAGCCCCGACATCGCCCTGGGCACCAACGACGAGGTGGGCGGCGCCGGCG
>NBJMC04203__coassemble_936_pt1 | contig 13239 bp, 13 predicted proteins | sample NBJMC04203__metabat2_low_PE_032 | metagenome-assembled genome bin NBJMC04203 | reverse complement strand
GTTTACCATATTGGCACTTTGCACACAACTTCCGGGTTTTAAAACACGCTCTAGTCTGCACCACAAAATGAAGCAAGGAGTGATGGACAAAAAAACTCGATTATGTTATTATTTATAAAGAAGGAGCGGGAAGCCTGCACGCGGAAGGCGGCGCGGGTTTTCTGCCTGTATGCCCTGGCGCCCAGTGCGCCGGGCAGGGTAAGTGGAATACGAAGCGAAAAGAGCAGAAAGGAAAAGGATCCCCCATGAACAAAATTTCCCGCAAAGGTTTCCTCAAAATCGCCGCAGCCGCGGCCATGAGCGGCGTGACCGCCGGCGCGCTGGCTGCCTGCGAGTCGGCCAGCTCGGCTGCATCCAGCGCCGTTTCCTCGGGCGCGGGCTCGGTGGCGGCTGGCGCTACCTACATCCCCGGCACCTATGAGGGCACCGCACAGGGCATTTCCTCCACCGTCAAGGTCACCATGACCTTCTCGGAGACCGCCGTCACCGACGTGGTGGTGGATACCTCCGGCGAGACCGCTTCCTACGGCGCGGCCGCCGCCGACGAGCTGCGCCAGCAGCTGCTGGAAGCCGGTTCTGCCGAGATCGACGGCGTGTCTGGCTCGACCATCACCTCCGACGCCGTCATGAAAGCGGCCCAGAGCTGCTACGCCCAGGCCAAGGGCGAGGCGGTGGTCACGTCGGTGCAGCTGCCCAGCGGCGACGAGAACGACTGGCTGGGCACCGAGCCCGACATCGACGAGGCCGCCATCACCGAGACCTGGGACACCGACATCGTCATCGTGGGCGCGGGCAACGGCGGCATGTGCGCCGCCGCCTACGCCGCCCAGAAGGGCCTGAACTTCCGCATCATCGAGCAGAACTCCGCCGTCATGGAGACCCGCCACTGGTACGGCACCATCGACAGCAGCGAGGCCCAGAAGCAGGGCGTGCCCCCGGTGGACCGCGCCGAGCTGCTGAGCGAGATCTCCCGCAGCATGGGCGGCCGGTGCGACCAGCGGGTGGTCAAGACCTGGATCGACGAGTCGGCCGCCATGCACGACTTCGTGGCCGGTATCCTGGAGAGCGCACCCTACAACTACACCTGCAACCTGACCCTGGGCGACGAGGCCAAGTGGCCCGACGACACCCAGATCAGCCAGACCAAGCTGATGTTCCCGGTCCAGCAGGTGGACTACAGCAGCGCCGAAAAGCCCCGCAATGTGGTGTTCCAGGAGTACATCGAAAGCCTGGGCTACGCCGTGGATTTCCACACCGGCCTGGCCAAGCTGGAAAAGGACGGCGACGGCCGCATCACCGGCCTCATCGCCCAGAACACCGAGGACGGCCACTTCATCCGGATCAACGCGTCCCAGGGCGTGCTGCTGGCCTGCGGCGGCTACGCCGGCAACCCCTACATGATGGAAAAGCTGGACCCCCTGGGCACCAGTGTCACCACCGCCTGCTCCTACGCGCCCGCCGACAAGGGCTACGGCATCCGCGCCGCCATCTGGGCCGGCGCCCACCTGGACGCCGAAGCTGCGCCGGTCCTGTTCGACCGCGGCCTGGTGGCCCCTGGGGTGGACTCGGGCTATGTGGAGTCTGCCTCCTCCTTCGGCGGCAAGGCGTTCCCCGGCACCGTGGGCCAGTACAACCCCGGCAGCCAGCCTTTCCTGAAGGTCAACCGCCACGGCGAGCGTTTCATGAACGAAAGCCAGGAATACGACAACGCCTCTCACGCCTCCTTCCAGCAGCCGGGCCACGTCTACGCCATGATCCACGACGCCAATTTCCGGGAGGACGTGGACCGCTTCCACACCATCGGCTGCTCGGCGCTGACCCGCTACATCCCTGGCATGATGGAAAGCCAGCTGGAGCAGTACGAGGCCGAGGGCCTGATCATGAAGGCCGACACCATCGAGGAGCTGGCCGACAAGATGGGGTTTGCCGGCGCGGACAAGGATACCTTTATCGCCACCGTCGAGCGCTACAACGAGCTGTACGACGCCCAGAAGGACGAGGACTTCGGCAAGCCGGCCAGCCGCCTGAGCGCCATCCGGACTGCGCCCTTCTACGGCTGCTGGCTGGGCGCCAGCCTGCTGTGCAGCCTGCAGGGCATTTCCATCACCCCCAACTGCCAGGCCAAGGACGACCGCAACGAGCCCATCCCCGGCCTGTATGTCACCGGTGACATGTCGGGCAGCTTCTTCCAGAACAACTACCCCTGCGTCATGGGCGGCACCGCCTGCGGCCGCACCCTGACCTTCGCCATCAAGGCCATCAAGCAGATGGCCGGCCTGGAGTAAGCCCGCGCTTTCCCGCCGCGCTATAAACGCACAAAAAGTCCCGTCCAGCCGACATGTGCGGATGGACGGGACACCGACAGGGAAATTTGCCGCTGAGAGTGTGCGAGGCCGTCAGGCCGAGTGCGCGGTTCGGCGGCAAATTTTGTCCCCAAGAGGATATTAGGGGGAAGGAATTTCTGTCGCGCGACTGCGCGCAGAAATGGGTTCCCCCTAAAGCGTGGCGCTTTTGCGACACGCTAAGAGCCGTGGAGTTTGCCGCTCCACGGCTCTTTCGCTGTCTGTACGGGGCAGAAAAGCGCCCCGCTATACCTTATTATAATAGGGACTGTTTTATGCGCGGATCTGGCCGTCGCCCCGGATGATGTATTTGTAGGTGCACAGCTCGGCCAGGCCCATGGGGCCGCGGGCGTGCAGCTTCTGGGTGGAGATGCCCATTTCGCACCCTAGGCCGAACTCGCCCCCGTCGGTGAAACGGGTGGAGCAGTTGACGTAGACCGCTGCACTGTCCACCGCCGCGGTGAACAGGTCGATGTGGCTGGGTGTCTGGCTGAGGATGGCGTCGCTGTGGCCGGTGGAGTGGGCGGCGATGTGGGCCACCGCATCCTCTACGCTGTCCACGACGCCCACCGCCAGGATGTAGTCCAGAAATTCGGTGTCGAAGTCCTGGGGGCCGGCGGGGGTGCCGGGGATGACGGCCGCGGCACGCGGGTCCAGCCGTAGCTCCACCGGGTGGAGGCCGCGGGCCGCGCGGTCGGGGCCGAGGCGCTGGGCCAGCTTGGGCAGGAACTGCGCTGCGATGTCCTTGTGGACCAGGCAGACCTCCTCGGCGTTGCAGACGCTGGGGCGGCTGGCCTTGGCGTTCTCGATGATGTCGAGGGCCTTGGCCTGGTCGGCGGTGTCGTCCACGTAGATGTGGCAGATGCCGGTGCCGGTCTGGATGCAGGGCACCTTGGCATTCTCGACGCAGGCGCGGATCAGGCCGGCCCCGCCCCGGGGGATCAGCAGGTCAACGTAGCCCACCGCCTCCATCAGGGCGTAGGAGGAGGCGCGGGTGGTGTCCTCGATCAGGTTGACGGCGGCTGCGGGCAGGCCGGCGGCCGTCACCCCCTGGCGCAGGGCGTCCACAATGGCTTTGCTGGTGCGCCAGGCTTCCTTGCCGCAGCGCAGCACGCAGGCATTGCCGCTCTTGAGGGCCAGGGCCGCCGCGTCGCTGGTGACGTTGGGGCGGCTCTCGTAAATGATGGCGATGACCCCCATCGGGACGGCGGTCTTTTCGATGACGAGGCCGTTGGGCCGCTCGATGCGGCGCAGCACCGCCCCCACCGGGTCGGGCAGGGCGGCCACTTCCCGGATGCCCTGGGACATACCGTCCAGCCGCTTGCCGTTCAGGGCAAGGCGGTCCAGCATCACCTCCGAGATGTGGCCGCGGGCGGCGTCCAGGTCGGCGGCGTTGGCGCTGAGGATGGCCGCGCGGTTGGCGGCGTCATCCAGAGCGTCCGCCATGCCCAGCAGGGCGCGGTTGCGCTGGGTGGTGCCGGAAACGCCGACGGTGCGCTTGGCATCGCGGGCGGCGGTCAAGATCTCCTGTGTGGTCATGGGGCGGCCTCCTTTCAGTGGGCCCGGGGCCGGGCCGCAAACCGGGTGCCTGCGGCTTCGCCCTCGGCGATTTTGTACAGCAGTTCGGGGTGGGCGCCGTTGGCGATGACCATATCGACGCCGTCGGCCGTGACCATCTGGGCGGCGCGCAGCTTGGTGGCCATGCCGCCGGTGCCCAGGGCCGAGCCTGCCCCGTCCGACATCCCCAGGATATCCGGGGTGATCTCCTCCACCAGGGGGATCAGTTTGGCGTCGGGATGGGTGCGGGGGTTGGCGGTGTACAGCCCGTCGATGTCGCTGAGCAGGACCAGCAGGTCCGCCCGGGCGCAGCAGGCCACGATGGCGGCAAGGGTGTCGTTGTCGCCGATGGAGGCGATCTCCATGGTGGACACGGTGTCGTTCTCGTTGATGATGGGCAGCGCGCCCAGCTCCAGCAGGCGGTAGAGGGTGTTTTCAAAGTTCTGGCGGCGCTCGGTGTGCTCGACGTCCACACCGGTGAGCAGGATCTGGGCGACGGTGTGGTTGTAATCGGCAAAGAGACGGTCATAAGTATACATCAGCTCGCACTGGCCGACGGCGGCGCAGGCCTGCTTGCCGGCCATGTCGGCGGGGCGTTTGGGCAGCGACAGCTTGCCCACCCCCATGCCGATGGCGCCCGACGACACCAGGATCACCTGATGGCCGGCGTTTTTCAGGTCGCTCAGCACTTTGACCAGTTCTTCGGTGCGGCGGATGTTCAGCCGGCCGGTGGGGTAGGTGAGGGTCGATGTGCCGACCTTGACGACAATGCGCATCGGCTCAGCCCTCCCGCAGCTTGCAGGTCTTTTCGTAGGCGGCGATGACGGCGTCCATGGCCGCGCCGCGGAAGCCGCGCTCCTCCAGCACGCGCACCCCCTGGATGGTGGTGCCGCCGGGGCTGCAGACGGCGTCCTTCAAAGCGCCGGGGTGGCCGTCGTTTTCCAGCAGCATCCTGGCCGTACCCAGCACCATCTGGGCGGCGTACTGCTGGGCCTTGGCCCGGGGCAGGCCGCAGGCCACGCCGCCGTCGGCCAGGGCCTCGATGAACTGGCAGGCCCATGCCGGCCCGCAGCCGGACACGCAGCTGGAAGCGTCGATCAGGTTTTCGTCCAGGGGGTCCAGCCGGCCGGCCCCCGCCATCACGCGGCGGAAATCGGCCTCCTCGGCGCCGGTGATGCCCAGGGTGCAGTAGGGCACCATCCCTTCGCCCACGGCGGAGGGGATATTGGGGTTGACGCGGATGACGGGATAGTCCCCGCCGGCCATCTGGCGGATCTGGGCCATGGTCAGCCCTGCCGCCATGGTGCACAGCACAAAGCGCTCGCCTTTGGTGGCCCGTGCGGCGAACACGGCCTGCAGCGGGGCCAGCATCCCGGCCATCATCTGGGGCTTGACCCCCAGAAAGACCAGATCGCAGCCGGCGGCGTCCTCGTTCGCGCCGGTGCGGCAGCCCAGTTCGGCGGCCAGCGCTTCGGCCTTGGCGGGAGTGCGGTTTGCCAGCACCACATCCTCCGGCGCGGCCACCCGGCAGACGGCCCGGGCCAGCGCCCCGCCCATATTGCCGCAGCCAATAAAGCCCATTGTTTTCATTCCCAATTCCTCCTTATTAAAGTATAGCACTATATTACCCTGAATCGCAGGTAAAATCAAGAGGGAAGTGGGGGACTCTCCGTTTCGACTGGCGGGGCCTATGCTCCCCTCTCAGTCAGCTTCGCTGACAGCCCCTCTTGCGCTTAGCCGTTTTTTGCGGCGCGCCGCGGCGGGCGCTTGCAAAAACCGGAGCGCTGCGCCACTCACAGCTCCCCGCTTCTGCCACTGGCAGCGGTCGCTGTTCGTGCCCCCGCGGGGGGAGCCAAGTGTACGTGCGTCAATCATGGCAAACTATGCTGTAAGGCAAAGCTGTGAGCAAGTTTGCCTTACCACCTCTTAGCCGCAGCCCACGGGCGTGCACTTGCCTCGCCCTGTGGGAGAGGTGGCACAGGACGCGCAAGCGGACTGTGACGGAGAGGGCAACCGGCAGGCGAGACTGAGAGGAGAGCCGCCCGCCGCTCCGATTATATATGTGCGCCCTGCGGGCGCCCCATTCTTTCCGTTTTGTATGCCGTGCACAGCAAAACTGCGAAGTTTGTGTGAAGGTTGACAAAACCTGCCTGTTCGGTGTACAATAGAATCGACAATGGGCCGGTGCGACGTTACGGCCGGAAGGGAGGTGTGCGCGTTGCGCAAAATCAAGAGGGAGCTTGCTTTGCTGGCCGCAGGGCTGGCGCTGGTGGTACTGACCGGATGTTCGGCGGCGGCGCCCAAACAGATCGGGACGCGCAGCATGGCCTCCACCGCGAACCTCGTGGCGGCCATGTCGCCCGACGAGGAGATCGACACCACCGACAGCCAGCTGGGCGCGGGCACCGCGGCCGCGGCCACCTATCTGCTGAAAGAGCGCAGTGCCCCCAGCCTGACCAATCAGGAGGACACTGGCGTCCTGGCCGAAAAGCTGCGGGACGAGTCCGACACCCAAAAGTACAACCGCTACAGCGCGCCCACCACGCCGGGCGTGACCCGGATGTCCCGGCTATTCCTATATCCCGGCGAATGGCCCGAGGACGAGGTGGCCCGCGCCGTGCTGATCCAGATCGAGGCGATGGAGGCGGAGCTCTCCACCCAGTCCCGGCAGGTGGTCATCGACAGCTATTACACCTATACATACACCTACTCGGTAAGCGTACAGCAGGCCTATGGGGACCAGAATACCGCGTGGGTGGTGGGTATTGGCATCGACCAGACCGCCAAAGAGGAGCACAAAACCTGACGCAACAAAAAATTTACAAGAAAAAGAACGGAAAAATTTTTTCCAAAAGCCTGAAAAAGGCCCCTCTGAGGCGTCCAAAACACCACTTTTTCTTTGGAAACGAAAGCAAAAACCACCCAAGGCGCTCCGGTCTGAAAGGCTGGGGCGCCTGATTCTAAAGAAAGTAAAAATTGTGAACAATTCCCAAGGTGAAAAATGGTGTGATTGACAAATCGAGGAAATTGTACTATCATATGACTAGACGGGGTAGGGGCCGTCCTTATCCCGCAAGGTCCAAGACTCGAAACAGGTAACCCCAGGCAAATTTATCTTCTAAAGGAGGTAAAAAGGTCCAATGAAACTCAAACGCATTCTTTCCCTGGCGCTGTCCGGCGTCCTGGCAGTTGGTCTTATGACTGGCTGTTTTGGCGGCGGCGGCAAGAGCGATGCTATTAATCGTAGCTCGACGGTGGCTAGTGCTCTCAATGGTGCTGTGAACGCTGTCTCCTTCAAGACGAATAATAGCGATCTGAACAAGGCGGTCTCTACCATCGCTGATAGTTTGACGGCAAATCAGGCTAAACAGAATGGTGCTGTTGATACTGGCAGCATTATTCAGTCTACAGCACGTCAGATTACTGGTTATGATAATATGACCGTTGGTGAACCTTGGTCTACCCGCACTGATGTGGGTGAATACAACTTTGTACGTATCTTTGTTTACGATGCAGAAAACAGCGCTTACGATACTGAGGGCGAAGTAATGGATGCCGTTGCTTCTAAGATTAAGATGATGAATCTTAATAACACGAAGGATAATGGCACCTATACCAACTCTTATAAGGGCTATGTCTCTGCATACGAGGTTGAAGTTGGTACAGAGGAAGAGCCTGCCAGTGCTTGGGTGATCGGTGTCGCTCTCACTCAGACCGTTAAGGCTAAGTGATCCTCGTTGACCCTAATTCCTTTTCGTGAGGAGAAAGCCCCTGACGGTGCGACGTTGGGGGCTTTTTAGTGGCAAGCATGAGGGCCAAGGAACGAAGGTCCACGTTTCAAAGCCTGAATAACCCGCCGTATGGGATAACACCCGTACGGCGGGTTTTTTGTTTGCTCCCCTCTCAGTCACAGGCCCCTGCGGGGCACTGTGACAGCTCCCCCGCGGGGGGAGCCGAGTGCACGCCCGTGGGTGCCGGGTCACTTTGTGGTAAGATAAAGTTTTTATACTTTGCCTTACCACAAACTTTGCCGCTATTGACGGTGGTACACTTGCCTCCCCCCGCGGGGGAGGTGGCACGGCGCGTCAGCGCCGTGACGGAGAGGGTCGCCTCGCCCTCCGGGAGAGGTGCCGCCGAAGGCGGCGGAGAGGGGGGCTGTGAGCGGCGCAGCGCGTCAAGGGCATGACGGAGAGGGCCGCTTTCTCACAAAACCTTCACAAACGACCAAAATTTAGAAACGCAGCATCGTTTTATTTTGGAAAAATTTCTCTTTTCTTCCACCTTTTGCCGCTTCTGGCTTGACAAAGGAAACTCTGTTGTGTTAAACTATGCACAAGGAACGGGGATGGTGACCTGTTCCCCAAATGTTTTGGTGCGAGTTACAAACAACAACAAGGAGGAAATTTCCAAATGAAACTGAATAAGGTTTTGGCTCTGGCTCTGTCCGGCGTTATGGCCGTCAGTATGCTGGCTGGCTGCTCTGGCAATTCTGGCAATGGTGGCCAGAATGGCGAGGGTGAGCCCCCCGTTGTCGACAACAGCCTGACTGGTCAGGTTATCTCTGCCCTGAGCAAGGATACCACCGACAAGGTTACTTTTACTTCTGACAACGCTCTGGGTGTTACCCTGCAGAAGGCTATTGATAATGCTGGCTACAGCTATAAGGACATTAAGAGCGCGGCAGGTACTCTGGAGAACTCCATGAAGAGCATTGACTCTGACTTGGATAATGCTGTTCTGCCTTATATTAATGACAATAACGACACAACTCGTGAAGGTAACGATAAGAAGGAACAGAGTACTTTTGGCGTAGTTGTTCTTGATGGTAAAGGTTACAACGATGAGTATGCTGTGAAGCAGCTGGCTGCTCAGCTTGAGAAGGAAAAAGTAATGGGAACTAGTGGTACAAAGTTTACTGCTAAGGAACTGCCTTCTGCTACTAAAGACTATGTTGATGGTAATGATACTTACTATTACAGCTTTAGTTACACTGGGACTATGTCTGTTGTTACTGTTTCTGATGTTGTGACTGGTGAGACTGTATATGTGGCTGCCTATACCATCACCCGTACTCCGACCAAGGTCGAGAAGTAATTGCTTACAAACATCTAAATTTACGGTCGTATGATGCAGACCCGTGCGGGATTATGCGTTGGCCGCATCATTGTTGACGCTATCCCTGCGCAAATACTAAGCGCTTAGTATAGCACCAAAGGTTTATTACAAATTTACGTTTGTAGTTTGCCGCACCAAAAAAGAACCAGCTGGGTGTGCAGACCCAGTTTACGGGGCGGGCCGAAAGGCCCGCCCCTTTTTGCACCCCTCTCAGTCACGGCCTGCGGCCGTGCCAGCTCCCCCGCAGGGGGAGCCAAGTGTACGTTTGTACACAGAGAAAAACTTTGTGGTAAGATGAACTTTTTTGTGGCTTTGCCTTACCACAAAGTTACCCAGTACCCACGGGCGTGCACTAGGCTCTCCCTGCGGGAGAGCTGGCACAGTGCCCCGCAGGGGCCTGTGACTGAGAGGGGAGCCCACACGACAGGAGATTTTTATATGGCGGACGAATGGCATGACCCTTTGCTTTCCCGGGCGCGTGAACTGCGGCGCAGTATGACGCCCCAGGAACGGAAGCTCTGGTACTGTTTTTTGAAAGACTATCCGGTCAAAATCTATAAACAAAAAATCATTGGTCCGTTTATCGTCGATTTTTATTGTCATGCTGCCAAATTGGTGATCGAACTGGACGGCCCTGTTCACCACAATGGTGCGGCGTCTGCACGCGATGATGAACGGACGGCTCTGCTTACAAGCTGGGGATTAAAAATTCTGCATATTGAAAACGTGGAGATAGACTTTCGCTTTCAAGCAGCGTGCAAAATGATCCAGGAAGAAATCCAAAAGCGGCTGTAAAAGTTATCTTGCGATGAACTGGGCCGGAATGGATGTGTGCATTTGCTTCTTCCCGCGGGAAAGCGCCGGAGAGGCCCCATGCACACATCCCTCTTGTCCTGCTTATAGTGGTTTATACGATTGATTTTTTTGGCCGGACATGGTACACTTCCTCTGTAGAGAAAAGGATTACAAAATTGGGAAACGAGGAAGCAAACAATGGTTTCAATTCTCTTGTCCGTATTGGGCCAGCGCGGCGTGGATGCGCTGGCGTTCCTGCTGGCGTTCGTGCTCACGGCGCTGCTCACCAACCTGTTCCGCGGCCGCCTGCCCCAGGACCATGGCCGCGCCTTCGCGGTGGATGGCGCGCTGTCCAAGGGCAAAGCGCGGGGCGCGGGGCTGATTTTTGTGCTGTGCGTGGTGCTGGTGGCGCTGGCGTTCATGCCGTTCCACCTCGAGACGCTCATTTATATGGTGCTGCTCATCGCGTCCATGCTGTCGGGCTATTTGGACGACGCCTCCGACACCGCCTGGAACGAGTACAAAAAGGGCCTCATCGACTTTGTCATCGCGGTGGTGGCCGGCGTCACCTATTTGAACTTCAACGGGTGCGGGGTGCGGTTTTTGCAGTGGTACTTCGTGCTGCCCTACCCGGTCTACCTGCTGCTGATCGTTATTTTGATCTGGGCCAGCATCAACGTGGTCAACTGCACCGACGGCGTGGACGGCCTGTCCGCCAGTCTGGCGGTGGTCAGCATGGGCACCTTTGCGCTGCTCTACGCCGACCAGCTGGCCAGCTACGTCACCGCGACGGCGGTGTTCGTGGGCGCGCTGCTGGCGTATCTGTGGGTCAACGCAAAGCCCTCCACCGTCTTGATGGGGGACGCCGGCAGCCGGGCGATGGGCTTTTTCCTGGCGCTGCTGGCTCTCAAATCGGCCCACCCCTTCGCCTTCCTGCTGGCGGCCGCGGTGTTCATCGTGGACGGCAGCTTGGGCATCGTGAAAATCAGCCTCAAGCGCTTTTTACACATCAGCGTGCTGAAAAATACCCTGACCCCCCTCCACGACCACGCCCGCAAGCGGCTGGGCTGGAGCGACGAGCAGGTGGTCCTCCGCTGGGTCATCCTGCAGGGCGTCGCCTCGGCGGTCCTGGCGGCCGTGGCCGGGCTGGGGATGTAAACCTGTCGCGCAGAGCCTCCGTGTTTGCGGAGGCTTTTTTGCGTTCCTGTGTTGACAAGCACACTTGTCTGTGTTATGCTTGAAATACAAACAAAACTTGTCAACCTTTCGGGAGGTGCGTATCATGAAAAAAGAGGACATCCTGCAAAAAGCCCGCCAGGAGGGCAACGGTGAATATGAGGAGCGGGTCCAGGGCCGGGTCATGACCCGCAGCGCGCTGGCGGTGGTGGCGCTGTGCGCCTTCTTCTGGTTGGCGCGGGTGTTCCAGGCCGACCGGCTGGGCCTGCCCGAGGTGGGCGCGTGGGATTACCCCGCCATTGCCACCGGCTACGCCGCCTTTGTCCACCTTTGGATGTATGTGCGGTTGAAAAACCGGGTCAACCTGGTAAGCGGCCTGTGCTGCCTGGGGTGTTTTCTCGTGTGTACATGGCAGTTTTTGCTGCAGCTGTGAGGAGGTGCGCGGATGAAGTCGGAGCTTGTGCTCAAAAACCGCCTGAAGGAGACGCGCACCGCGGCGGGGCTGTCGCAGGCGCAGCTGGCCGCCATGGTGGGCGTCTCCCGCAACACCATCAGCTCGATCGAGACGGGGCAGTTCAACCCCACCGCCAAGCTGGCCCTGATCCTCTGCATCGCGCTGGATAAAAAGTTCGAGGAGCTGTTCTATTTTGACGACTGAGGAACGCCTGGCCCAGGCCAAAGCTGCCCAGCGGCGGCAGGGCATCGCGGCGCGGCGGGCCATCAGCCCCGAGGCGCGGCGGGCGGCCGACGCGGCCATCTGCGCCCACATCGCCTCGCTGCCGGCCTGGCAGACGGCCAGGCGGGTGCTGGCCTATGCGGCCTTTGGCGGGGAGCCGGACCTGGCCGCCCTGCTGGAAGGCTGCGGCAAACAGACGGCCTACCCGGTCTGCGGGCAGGGCTTCACCCTGACGGCGGCCCTGCCTGCCCCGGTGGACGGCTGGGAGGTGGGGGCCTACGGCATCCGCACGCCGGTGCTGGCCCGCGCCGAGACCCTGCCGCCCGAAACGCTGGACCTTGTCCTGGCCCCCTGCACCGCCTTCGATGAGGCGGGCCGCCGGGTGGGGATGGGCAAGGGCTATTACGACCGTTTTCTGCCGCGCTGCGCCCGGGCGGCGGTCTACGGCATCGCCTACGAGGCGCAGAAAGTGGACGCCGCTGCGGCCGGGCCGCTGGACGTCCGCCTGGACGGGATCATCACTGAGAGGGGGATCTACACATGGAAATGATGCACAAAACCTGCGAAGAATTTTTGGCTGAACTGGCCTCCAAATCCGCCACGCCGGGTGGCGGCGGTGCGGCCGCGCTGGTGGGGGCAGTCGGCGTCGCTCTGGGAAACATGGTTGGCTGCCTGACGGCGGGCAAGCCCAAATACGCCGCCGTCGAGGCAGACATCCTGGCCCTGAACGAGAAGGCCGAGGCCCTCCGCGCCCGGCTGGAGGGGCTGGTGGAGGCGGACGCCGCGGCCTTTGCCCCGCTGGCCAAAGCCTACGGCGTCCCCAAGGACGACCCCAGCCGCGCCGCCGTCATGGCGCAGGCGCTGGACACCGCCGCCGCGGTGCCGCTCGAGATCATGGCGGCCTGCGGCGAGGCCATCGCCCTGCTGGAAGAATACGAGGCCAAGGGCAGCGTGCTGGCCGTGTCGGACGCCGGGTGCGGCGCGCTGTTCTGCCGGGCCGCGCTGGAGGCCGCCGGCCTCAACGTGGCGGTGAACACCCGCCTGATGGCGGACCGGGCCCATGCGGCCGAGCTGGACGCCCGTGCCGGGGCTCTGCGGGCGGAGTACCTGCCCCGGGCCGAGGCCGTCTACGCCAACGTGAGCAAACGTCTGGGAGGGAACTGAGATGAGCGCACTGTTGCTGAAAGGCGGACCGGCGGCCGCCGCCCTGAATGAAAAGACCGCCGCCCGCGCCGCGGCCCTGGCCGCCCAGGGCGTCACGCCCACCCTGGCGGTGGTGCGGGTGGGCGCCCGCGAGGACGACCTCGCCTATGAGCGCGGGGTGCTGGCCCGCTGCGGCAAACTGGGCATCGCGGTGCGGCCCTTCCAGCTGGACGCCGACGCCGAGCAGGCCGAACTGCTGGACGTCCTGGACGAGGTCAACCGGGACCGCACCATCCATGGGTGCCTGCTGTTCCGGCCTCTGCCCGCCCAGATGGACGACCGGACGGTCCGGGCCGCCCTGGCCCCCGAAAAGGACGTGGACGGCATCACCGACGCCTCCCTGGCCGGGGTGTTCACCGGCAGCGGGGTGGGCTA
>NBJMC04203__coassemble_253_pt1 | contig 39421 bp, 32 predicted proteins | sample NBJMC04203__metabat2_low_PE_032 | metagenome-assembled genome bin NBJMC04203 | reverse complement strand
CAAGCGTCTCTAGGACTTACCGGCTCCTATATCAATCCCGGTATGGTGCGGCCGGAATTGTTATAAGTAATGTCTTACTGGGCCTGAGTGGAAACACGCTCGACCATGATACCAACCAGCACAACGCCGTTAGCATCGGAGCCAACCTGAGCCTTCTCAACAGACAGGACATAGTCAATCTTGGTAGCACCGTCACGGTCATCCAAGTGCTTGAAGATGTCGCTAACAGCACTCACAACCTTGCTATTGATGTCGGTGTCGTTGTGCACACGATTCCAAGCGTACAGGGCAACATAACGGCCATCTTCATTGATCTCATTGGCAGCCATATCGTCCCAAGAATTGAAAATGTCGTCCTTATCCAGCTCCTTCTCAAAGCCCTTCACGACCTTCATAACAAGCTTCAGATCAGGAAACCAGGTATCCAATGCATTTTTCTTGTTCATCGCACCCTCAACGTGCTGCAGGATAGCAATTTCTTTGTAATCGTTAATGCTATTGGCAGCGGCATCGACAGCATCCTTCAGCATCTGGCTATCGCGAGCGGTAGTCATGGACTTAATCACGCTGCCGGTGCTATCCAGGATGGTCTGGCTATAACCGGCAGGGGTAATGTCGTCAGTAGGGGGAGTGATGCCATTGTCATCGCCGTTGTTGCTGGCGGTATCGCAAGCGGTCAGCATGCTGACGGCCATAATGCCGGCCAGCATCAGGGAAGCAATTTTCTTGAGCTTCATAATGAATTTTTCCTCCTTATGGTGTATAAAAGATAGAGACCCAAAACAGGCTGAAAGGAAGGTCCGTTTCCTTTCAAAAGCATTATAGCATACCCCCCCCGGTGTCAAGCCCCGATTTACTATTTTTTGGTTTTTGCTTTCTTTTCTTCATTTTGCATCGTTTCGCGCCGCAGGCGCGAGAGTATATTTTTGATTTTTATGCGGTCGTTTTGTATGTTTATTCAGTCCGTTCTGCTTTTCTCGCTGTTTGGCCCTCTCAGTCTCGCTTCGCTCGCCTCCCCTCTCAGGCGCTTCGCGCCAGCTCTCCCGGAGGGAGAGCCAAGTGCACGCCCATGAGTAGAGGGAAACTTTGTGGTAAGGCGCACTTTTTTGCAACTTTGCCTTACCACTAGCCTTGCCGTGATTGACGCAGGTACACTTGCCTCCCCCCGCGGGGGAGGTGGCACAGCGCTTTGCGCTGTGACGGAGAGGGGAGAAAAATACGCGCCCATGTCACGACAGCCAAAAAGAAAAGCGCCCGTTTCCGGGCGCTCACACGTTTGTATAATTTTTGTGAAAAAGAATGTTTTTCCCCGCCTGTCAGTTCAGCATCCGCACGTCCTCTTCCCGGCACAATGGGAACAGCTGCACTTCGCTGCCCTCCAGATCGGCGCCGGACAGGCGCACCGCAGACAGCCGGCTGTTGCCGTGGGGCTTGTAATAGTAGGTCCCGGCGCCGGCGCTGAAACAGCAGGCGTAGGTGGTCATATCCCATTTGCCTTCCGGGGTGAGGACGCTGCCCCGCACCATGGCAACGGCGTCCAGCAGGTGGAAAAAGTCGGACACCCGTTCCAGCTCCCCGCCGGGGTCGGGGGCGTTCAGCTTGCAGAACGCCGCCCGCACATAGCGCGACGCGGGCGAGGCGTCCCCTGGCAGGCCGATGGCTCCCATCCCCTGCCCAAAGGTTTCCAGCGGCAGGCCGGGCGCCAGACGGTTTTCGGTGGGGCGGGCCGTCAGGTGCTGGTACTGACGCAGATTGAGCTGGTGGAACGGGAAAGGCGGGTTGTTGGTCAGGACCCCCACCGGGTCGTCGTAGAGGCGCACCCCCTCCCGGGTCGCTTCCAGCACCAGCGCGCCGGTGCGGTCGGCGATGTGCCAGTGCAGGGGCGCCAGGGGCAGGCCGGCTGCCAGCGGCACCCCCAGCGGACGGAACCGGGCCAGCCGCGCCTTTACCTCGGCCAGGGTGGCGCAGCTGCCCAGCACCCAGGGGATCAGCTCGTAGGGGGCCACCGCATCACAGCCTTCTGGCGGGTCCGGCTCATACCAGGCGCTGCCCGGGAAGTTCAGCCCCGCCATATACAGCCCCTTTTCGTTGGCCGCCTCGGCGTAAAGGGGGCGGCCGCCGGCCATGTGGGCCATCCCGATCAGGGCAAAGTGCTCTGCCTGCTCCGGCTGCCGCCAGAACCGCAGCGGATACCGCCGGGGCGTGACAGCCACCTGTTCCCCAAAGGAATACTCCACATCCATATTGCGGCCGAAATATCCGCCGCCCCACTTCATCGCGATGCTGGTGCACATAAAAGGCCCTCCTTTTTGCCTGCAGTATGGGCTTTTTTCTTTATTGTAACACAAGCCGGGCTTTCTGACCAGCGGACAGCAAAACAAAAAGCCCGGGGCCAAAGCTCCGGGCAAAGTACAAAGGGAAAAATCAGCGCTTCGAGAACTGGGGTGCGCGGCGTGCAGCCTTCAGGCCGTACTTCTTGCGCTCCTTCATACGAGGATCGCGGGTCAGGTAGCCGGCCTTCTTCAGGACAGCGCGGTTCTCCTCGTTCTGCTGCAGCATGGCGCGGCTGATGCCGTGACGGATGGCGCCGGCCTGGCCGGAAATGCCGCCGCCCGCAACGCGGACCACAACGTCGAACTTATCCTCAACGCCCAGCAGGACCAGCGGAGCGCGGACGATCAGCTTCAGGGTCTCGAGGCCGAAGTAGTTGTCCAGATCACGATCGTTGATGGTGATCTTGCCGGTGCCGGCGTACACGCGAACGCGGGCAACGGAATCCTTACGACGACCAGTGCCGTAGAAATAAGGTTTGGTTTCGTACATATTCGATTGCCTCCTTCTTAGAACTCGATCTTCTCGGGCTTCTGTGCAGCGTGAGCGTGCTCAGCACCCTTGTAGCAGTGCAGGCGGGTCAGAGCCTTGGCGCCGATGGTGTTGGAAGGGATCATACCCTTGACAGCGTAGGTCATGGCCAGGTTGCTGTTCTCGGCCATCAGCTTCTTGTACTGGACCTTCTTCAGGCCGCCGATGTAGGCAGAGTGGGTGATGTGGAACTTCTGCTCGGCCTTCTTGCCGGTCAGGACAGCCTTGTCGCAGTTGACGATGACGACGAAGTCGCCGCAGTCCACATTGGGGGTGAAGTTGACCTTCTGCTTGCCGCGCAGCAGAACAGCAGCCTCGGCAGCGACGCGGCCCAGCGGCTTGCCGGCGGCGTCGAGCAGGTACCACTTGCGCTCGACTTCAGCGGGCTTTACGAGAGTAGTGCTCATATCTATATCCTCCTGATAAGCATTCGTAACAGTTCAGGCGCCGGGTGGGCGCGAATGATAGTATATACCATCAAAAGCCGCCTGTCAACATGATTTTTCGATTTTTCCGGCGCAAATTTTCAATTCTCGCAAAATCTCTCTGTTTCTCTTTGAATCTCTCGAATTCTTTTATCGCATTTTCATTTTTGCTTTTGGGGGCCGGGGGCGGTTTTCTTTGCCCGGGCGCTGTAAATCCGCCGGGTTTTATGCTATACTATAGGGTACACTGCGTTTTGCAATCATACGTTAAAGGAGAAGTTCCATCATGCCCAGAGAGATCGACCGTCAGGCCGCCGCGCAGAAGCGGTCCTCCCGCCTTCTGATCGGGATGGCCGCGTTCATATTGATCGGCGTCGTGGTGTACATGGGGCTGGTGTTCGTCACCAGCCGCCGCACCCCCGCCGACCCCGACACCCGCTACACCGCCGAAAACGGCGTCTCGGTCTATTACGAGTCGGCCGTCTGGCCGGTCTGCCGGATGACCGAAGACCCCACCCTCGGCCCGGTGCTGGAACTGGCTTCCAGCGAGGACGCCGAGGACGACCAGTACCAGGTGGTGCTGTTCCAGCACGGGGACCAGGCCACCTACGATGACTTTTTGGAGATGAGCCAGGATGACCTGCGGGCCAGCTACGGCGTCATCCGCCCCAAAAAGATCGACATCCTGGTGGAGGGGGCCACGGTGGAGGCCGTCCGCTGCGACATCCAGGCCTATTACGCCGTGCTGGCCACCATCACCTATGACAGCGGGGACGTGATCTATGTCTCAGCCCTGACCCGGCTGGCCTCCCTGAACGACGTGCTGAACCTGATCGAAAGCGTGAGCCTCGGATGAGCCGTACACAGGAAGGGAAAGCGATGCAGCGCCTGGCCGGCCTGATGCGGAAAGCCGTCCAGGACTACGAGATGCTGGCCCCGGGCGACCGGGTGCTGATCGGGGTGTCGGGCGGCAAGGACAGCGTAGCCCTGACGGTGGGCCTGGCCCTGCTGCGGGAGTACATCGGTTTTGATTACGAGCTGCGGGCGGTCACGCTGGACCCCCAGTTCGGCGGGGTGCCGGGGGACTATGCCCCCCTGGAGGAGCTGATGGCCCGGTACGGCGTCCCCTACCAGGTGCGCCGCACCGACATCGGCCCGGTCATTTTTGACCAGCGGCAGGAAAAGAACCCCTGCGCCCTCTGCGCCAAGATGCGCCGGGGCGCGCTGCACACCGCGGCCCAGGCGCTGGGCTGCAACAAGGTGGCGCTGGGCCACCACCTGGACGACGCCGTCGAGACCTTTTACATGAACCTCTGGCAGGAAGGGCGGATCGGCTGCTTTTCCCCGGTGACTTACCTGTCCCGGCGGGACCTGACCCTGATCCGGCCCATGCTGCTGGCCACCGAGGCCGAGGTCAAGGCGGCCGTCTACGAGGCGGGGCTGCCCATCGTCAAGAGCCGCTGCCCCGCCGACGGCGCCACCACCCGGGAAAAGACCAAGGATTTTGTCCGCGAGCGGTGCCGCACCGACCACGCTTTCCGCCAAAAAACCCTGCACGCGCTGCAGGAAAGCGGCATCGACGGATGGCGGCCCCTGCATACCGGCCGGACGGCCGGCTCCAAACGCACGCCGCAAGATTGAGAGGTGGGTATCATGGACGCTATCCCTTTTGAGCGCCACGTCTGGGCCGAGATCGACCTGGACGCCCTGCGCCACAATTTCCGGCTGACCCGGCAGCAGGCGGGCGGGATGCCCCTGTGCGCCGTGGTCAAAGCCGACGCCTACGGCCACGGCGCGGTCCGGTGCGCCCGGGTCTTTGCCCAGGAGGGCGCGGCCTGGCTGGCCGTCAGCCGCCTGACCGAAGCGCTGGAACTGCGGCAGGGCGGCATCGGCCTGCCTATCCTGATCCTGGGCCGCACCGACCCCCGGTTTGCCGGGGTGCTGGCCGGCTGGCAGATCACCCAGTGCTGTTACTCTTTGGCCTACGCCCGCGCCCTGTCGGAGCAGGCCACAGCCGCCGGGGTGCAGGTGGACATCCACCTCAAAGCCGACACTGGCATGGGCCGGATCGGCTTTGCCCTGCAGGCCGGCTTTGACGCCGCCATCCAGGAAATGATCGAGGCCGCCGGGCTGCCCGGCCTGCACATGACCGGGCTGTTCCAGCACTTTTCGGTGGCCGACGAGGCCGGGGCGGACAGCGTGGCCTACACCGCCGCCCAGCACGCTTTGTTCGTCCGGGCCTTCGAGGCCCTGCGGGCGGCCGGGCAGGAACCCGCCCTGGTCCACTGCGACAACTCAGCCGGCACCCTGCTCCACCCGGACTGGCCCGCCGGCCTGCCCCGGGCGCGCTGCATGGGCCGCCCCGGCATCATCCTGTACGGCTATCCCCCCAGCCACGACGTACCCTGCCCCGGCCTGCGGCCGGTCATGGCCATGAAAACGGTGGTCAGCATGGTCAAGGAGCTGCAGCCCGGCCAGTCGGCCAGCTACGGGCGGCGCTTCACCGCCAAAGCCCCCACCCTGGCCGCCACCCTCTGCGCCGGCTACGCCGACGGCTATCCCCGCCTGCTCAGCGAGGGGAAAGGCGTCGTGGACATCCACGGCGTCCCCTGCCCGGTGCTGGGCCGGGTCTGCATGGACCAGATGCTGGTGGACGTCACCGCCGTGCCGCAGACCGCCGAGGGGGACACCGCCGTCCTGTGGGGCGGCGGCACCGCCGGGGACACCGCCGAGAGCATCGCCCTCAAGACCGGCACCATCTCCTACGAGGTGCTGTGCGGCGTGGCCCGCCGGGTGCCCCGGGTCTATCTGGAGCAGGGGCAGGCCGTCGCCGTTGACGACCACCTGACCCGCTGAACCTTTACCCCGTTCATCTATGGAGGAACCATGGCAAACAAGAATATCCGCAATTTCTGCATCATCGCGCACATCGACCACGGCAAGTCCACCCTGTCCGACCGCATCCTGGAACTGACCCAGAGCGTGGACGAGCGTACCATGTCCGACCAGATCCTGGACAACATGGACATCGAGCGGGAGCGCGGCATCACCATCAAGGCCCGGGCCGTCACCATGCACTACACCGCCAAAGACGGACAGACCTACGAGCTGAACCTGATCGACACCCCGGGCCACGTGGACTTCGCCTACGAGGTCAGCCGCAGCCTGGCGGCCTGCGAGGGCGCCATCCTGGTGGTGGACGCCACCCAGGGCGTGGAGGCCCAGACCCTGGCCAACACCTATATGGCCCTGGAGCACGACCTGGAGCTGGTGCCGGTGCTGAACAAGATCGACCTGCCCAGCGCCCACCCCGACGAGGTAGCCCAGGAAGTGGAGGACGTCATCGGCCTGCCCTGCATGGACGCGCCCCGCATCTCGGCCAAGACCGGCCTCAACGTGGACCAGGTGCTGGAACGGGTGGTGGCGGACATCCCCGCCCCCGCCGGCGACCCCGACGCCCCCCTCAAAGCCCTGATCTTTGACAGCGTCTACGACAGCTACAAGGGCGTCATCGTGTATATCCGGGTGTTCGAGGGGACGGTCAAGCCCGGCGACACCATTTTGATGATGGCCACGGGGGCCAAGTTCACCCTGGTGGAGGTGGGCCACATGAGGGCCACCAGCCTTTCCCCTTGCAGCCAGCTGTCCGCCGGCGAGGTGGGCTACCTGACCGCCAGCATCAAGACGGTGCAGGACACCCGGGTGGGCGACACCGTCACCCTGGCGGACAACCCCACCCCCGAGGCCCTGCCCGGCTACCGCCAGGTCAAGCCCATGGTGTTCTGCGGCGTCTACCCCGCCGACGGCAAGCGCTACCCCGACCTGAAAGACGCGCTGGAAAAGCTGCAGCTGAACGACGCCTCCCTGACCTACGAGCCCGAGAACAGCGCGGCGCTGGGCTTCGGCTTCCGGTGCGGCTTTTTGGGCCTGCTGCACATGGAGATCATCACCGAGCGGCTGGAACGGGAATTCGACCTCGACCTTGTCACCACCACCCCCGGCGTCCAGTACCGGATCACCCTCACCGACGGGGAGGTCAAGACCATCTCCAACCCCTCCGAGTACCCCGACCCCTCCCAGATCGCCAAGCAGGAGGAGCCCTTTGTGGACGTCCACCTCTACACCCCCAACGACTATGTGGGCGGCCTGATGGACCTGTGCCAGCAGAAGCGGGGCGTCCTGATCGACATGAAATACCTCGACGACGTCCGGGTGGACCTGCACTACGCCATGCCCCTGGGCGAGATCGTCTACGACTTTTTCGACGCCATCAAGAGCCGCAGCCGGGGCTACGCCAGCTACGACTACGAGTTCAAGGAATACCGGCAGAGCGACCTGGTGCGGCTGGACTTTTTGCTGGCCGGCGAGATGGTGGACGCGCTGTCCATGATCGTGTTCCGGGACAACGCCTACGCCAAGGGCCGCCGCATCTGCGAAAAGCTGCGGGACAACATCCCCCGCACCCTGTTCGAGATCCCGGTGCAGGCCGCTGTGGGCGGCAAGGTGATCGCCCGCGAGACGGTCAAGGCCCTGCGCAAGGACGTGCTGGCCAAGTGCTACGGCGGCGACATCACCCGCAAGAAGAAGCTGCTGGAAAAGCAGAAGGAAGGCAAGAAGAAGATGCGCCAGCTGGGGTCGGTCAGCCTGCCCAGCGAAGCCTTTACCGCCGTGCTGAAACTGGACAACGACGACGACTGAGAGGCGCTCCCGGCTTGTCTCTTTTATGCCGGAGCAGCACACATAAACAATAAACCCCTGCCGTTTCCCAAGCGAAGCGGCAGGGGTTTGTGCTTTTTAGGGGATGGATCAGCGAAGGGGCAGCGTTTCCCCGTCGAGGGCGGCCTCGGTCAAGGTGTCGCCCTGGTAGCAGAGCTTGAGGGAGAAAAAGGGCCGTTCCCCGTCCAGCAGGCGGAAAAAGAGCTTGTCCCCCTCCCAGATGGGCAGCTCGGGCACCTTTTCGCGCGGCACCCATTCCAGCACGCCCTCGGCGCTGTCGCCGCAGGCGGGCTCGCCCTGCCACCGGTCGGCGGTGAACAGGTGCATATACTCCCCTACGCCGTCCAGCACAAAGGTGATGATTCCCCGGTAGCGCCAGCGGGTCAGGGTGACGCCCGTCTCCTCTTTCACCTCCCGCAGGAGGCATTCTTCGGGGCTCTCGCAGGCTTCAAATTTGCCGCCCACCCCGATCCACTTGTCGTGGTTGCAGTCGTTTTTCTTTTTGGTGCGGTGCAGCATCAGCCATGCGCCGTCCTTTTCCAGGTAGCAAAGGGTCGTATTCTGCGCCAGCGCCATTATGCCTTCGACCCTTTCCGGCCTCCGCGGCCTTTGCCCGACTGGTTCAGCTTGCGCACCAGGTCATCCTGGCCGCGGCGGGGAGGCGGCATATGGGGGTGATAGGCCGCCTCGTCGGGATGCGGCGCGGTGCGGGCGGTGATGTCGTCCACCCGCTCCAAGTTCCACTCCTGGTTGCCCCCCGGCACTTCCAGCCAGATCTGGGCCTGGGCCCCGTTGGAGGTGTTCATCCCCACAAGGTCGATGTATTTGTTGGCCAGCACGCTGCGGATGCGGGTGCGGCCGTTGCGCAGCGGTTCCAGCACCCAGCACTGGCTCAGGCCGCTGGTGCGGCTCCACTGATGCAGCCAGGTGCCCTCCACCACGCCGTCCTGGACCAGGTCGATCATCTTGCCGGTGAAGCGGTTCTGGATGCGCCAGCGGCCTTCGCCCGCATCCACGAAGCGCCACTGCTGCCACGGGTGGCCGGCGTAGTCCCACAGCTGGATGAAGGCGCCGTTTGCCGTGCTGAAGTCCTTGACTTCCAGCACCTTGCCGTTCGGCGCTTTGATGAGGTAGTATTCGTTCTCTGATAAAACGACCTGCGATGCCCGTGCCATAATGACCTCTCCTTTCGTTGAGCATAGTTCAGGCTTTGTACTTTTTATAATAGCACAGAATGGCGCTGGCAACAAGTACAGTTTTTCATAAAATTTTCTAAGATTTTTATAGATTCTATGCTTACAGTTCAGAACAGGCCCGGCAGATGGTCCGCCAGCGCCCAGCCCGCGGCAAACGACACCCCGTTGGCCCCCAGACTGTAGAGCCAGGGATGCGGTTCGCAGTCATCGGGCCAGGGCAGGCGCCGGGCGTAGACGGCGCCTTCTGCCGCGAACACCCCAAGCTCCAGCGGGATATAGGCCAGCCCGGCCAGCATAGGCCCTGCAAAATAGGCGCAGAGGTTCAGCAGCAGGTTGAGGGCCAGCTGGGTAGCCAGGTTCACTTTCAAAATCAAAGTCAGCTGGTCACGGCGGCGCAGCCCAAACAGCAGCCAGCCGGCCGCCGTCTCGATCAAAATCGTCAGGGCGACCCGCACCAGAAAACCCGGCACTTCCCCCGCATAGTCATAGCTGGACCGGACCGTCAGACCCTCTTCCGTGGCTGTCACGGTGAACCGGCTGTCGAACGCATAGCGGCTCACCGGCTGGACGCTGCGCAGGCAGCGGTCCTCCTCCGGCAGCCAGACCAGAACATAAAACGTCTCGGGAGGATAATAGCTCCATACAAACCGTCCGGTCTCGGTGCAGTCGGCATAGTTCCCCAAAAAATACCATCCCTCCGGCTTTGGGTATTCAGTAAAGGCTTTCCAGGCTTCCGGGTCTCCCCGCCAGTCCAGATATTCCTCGTCCGCCGACCAGGGTCCATATTGGGTGACATTGCCCAGCAGAGTCGCATAAAAGCGCTGCCCTTCCAGACCCTGAAAAACCACTTCTAGCGAGGGTTTTGGGCCCATATCCGCGGCGGCGGGCAGCGCCGTCCCTGCCGCCAGCACCGCCAGAACCAGCAGCAGAAGCCACCTGCGCGCCCTGTTTTTCCAGCGTTTCATAATCTGTACCTCCTTCCGACCGCATTCTTTTTATAGGAAATACGTTCCAGCCCTTGGTTTTATTGCCGGGCAGGCCAAATCCTGTCCCGACCGGCCGGGTGTGCCGCATTCATAATTTGTTCATATCCCGCGCACAGCCGCGGCCGTTTTTCGGCTTGCCTTCTGGGGCCGTGTCCTTGAATCGCGCACAGTTTTGCCTCTCTGCTTTAGCATAAGAAAGTTAACCGCATATGCACGATTCACTTTCCTGATTACACTTTTATTCAGCCATTGCTTTTGATTATTTCAGCATCTCACCCCATTGACTTTACACCTTACCTGCGGTATAGTAAGGGTGCGGAAGGTTGCAAGGCCTTCCGCGGATGATGAAACAAGGCGCGGGCGCTCTGCCCGGCCTATAATAAAAAAGGCCCCCTGCGGGGCCAAAAAAGAAAGTGGAGGTTTGCACATGTTGTACTGTTACATTCTGGGCTGTGGCATTGCTTGTCTGATCTTCACCGGGATCAGCAGCATGGACACCGTGGATGTCAAGCCGGTCGAACTGGTCGTCAAGACCCTGCTGTGGCCGGTGGAGCTGGTCCGTCACCTGGTCAGTTCCAGCAACGGCCGCTCGATGCGGATGCACGCTGCGCGCTGAGTCTGCCGCCTGCCCAAAGGCTGTTCAAAAAGCATGAAAAAGGCCGCCGCTCCTGGGGACGTCCCGGGGCGGCGGCCTTTTTGTCTGCATTTACTGGGCCCGCTTATAGAGGATGGGTTCGCCGTAGCCGAAGGTGGGCTTGCCCTTCATCTCCATGGTCTCGGTCACTTCCAGGCAGTCGCTGGAAAAGCGCTCAAACAGGGTGAAGGTCAGCACCGGGGAAAAGTGGCTGACGCTGCCGCCCTCCCACACGCCGTCCTTTTCGGTGTAGAGGGCGGGGGTGAATTTGGCGGAGGGCTTCAGCTCGGCGTAGTCCACCGGCTGTAGATTCGCGTAGGTAAAGCTGTCCTTGCCATACCCCGCCGGCACCTCGTAGGAGGTCAGCCGGATGCCCTCCGGCTCCTCGGTGAACAGGAAAAGATGATGGGCGGGGTGGGTCTTGCCGTCGGTGGTGTAGTAGCTCTCCTCCACCATAAAGACACCCGCAAAATCCGGGGGCAGGTTTTTGATCTTGTCGTTGCAGACGGTGTTCACGTGCTCGGCATAAGGGAAGGGCTGCCCGGCCTTCTGCTTGGCCTCGAACTGTCCGGCGTTGTTGAAGCGGCCCGCCAGCAGGCCGATGAATCCATTCAGTTTAGACATGGTGGAAAACCTCCGTTCTTTGGTTGGCCCTACAGTACACCCGCCGGCAGGGATTGTCAAGGCTTTCATACAAATTCCACACCGGCGCGGTTTTGGGGCGTCGCCGCCCATTCAGGGACTTTTCATCGGCCCCCCAAGTGTGCTATACTGATAGAAACACAGCCCGGCCGCGCCGGGCCATATAAAGCGAGGTAATGGATCATGAAGGAATACGCATTCGGCATCGACCTGGGCGGCACCACCGCCAAGGCCGGCCTGTTCACCACCGCCGGCACCCTGCTGGAAAAATGGGAGATCCCCACCGACACCTCTGACCAAGGGGTGCGCATCCTGCCCAACCTGGCCGCCGCCATCCTGGACAAGATGAAGGAAAAGGCCCTGACCCCCGGCCAGGTCGAGGGCGTGGGCATCGGCGTGCCCGGCCCCGTGCAGGAGTCCAGCGTGGTGCCCATCGTCTGCGCCAACCTGGGCGGCTGGGGCCAGCAGGACGTGGCCGCCAACCTTTCCAGCCTGCTGGGCGGCATCAAGGTGCTGGTGGGCAACGACGCCAACGTGGCCGCTCTGGGTGAGATCTGGATGGGCGCGGCCAAGGGCTGCCGCAGCGCCGTCATGGTCACGCTGGGCACCGGCGTCGGCGGCGGCGTCATCGTCAATGGCAAGGTCATCGACGGCGCGCACGGCGCGGGCGGCGAGATCGGCCACATCACCGTCAACCCCAAGGAGACCGCCGTCTGCGGCTGCGGCAAGCACGGCTGTCTGGAGCAGTATTCCAGCGCCACCGGCGTGGTCCGCTGCATGAAAAAGCTGCTGGAAGAAAACCCCGACACCCCCTGCGTGCTGCGCGGCGCCGACTTTGCCGCCAAGGACGTCTTTGACGCGGCCCGCAGCGGCGACGCCCTAGCCGCCCGGGAAGTGGACGACATGACCGATATGCTGGGCCTGGCCCTGGCCACCATCGCAGCCACCACCGACCCCGAGGTGTTCCTGGTGGGCGGCGGCGTCTCACGCGCCGGCGACGTGCTGTTCCAGCCCCTGACCGAGCACTACAAGGCCTACGCCTTCAAGTCCTGCCGGGAGACCCCCATCAAGCAGGCCAGCCTGGGCAACGACGCCGGCATCTACGGCGCTGTCCGCCTGATCGTGGGCGCATAATCCCCGCGGGCCAAAAGAGCCAAGAATGCCAAAAAGCCGCCGCTTCCGTTTGGGAAGCGGCGGCTTTGCTGTTTGTTTTTACTTGGCGTACTCGACGGCACGGCTCTCGCGGATGACATTGACCTTGATCTGGCCGGGGTAATCCAGGCTTTCCTCGATCTTGCGGGCAATGGTCCGGGCCAGCAGGATGACCTGGTCGTCCCCGATGACGTCGGGCTTGACCATGATCCGCACCTCGCGGCCGGCCTGGACGGCGAACGCCTGCTCCACGCCCTCAAAGCCGGAGGCGATCTCCTCCAGGTTTTCCAGGCGGCGGACGTAGCTCTCCACGTTTTCGCGGCGGGCGCCGGGGCGGGCCGCGCTGATGGCGTCGGCGGCCTGCACGATAAAGGCCAGGGGGGTCTTGGGCTCCACATCGCCGTGGTGGGCCTCGACGGCGTGGATGACCTGACTGTTCTCCTTGTACTTGCGGCAGATGTCCACGCCGATCTGGACGTGGCTGCCCTCGATCTCGTGGTCGAGGGCCTTGCCGATGTCATGCAGCAAACCGGCGCGGCGGGCCATGGTGACGTTGACGCCCAGCTCGCTGGCCAGCAGCCCGGCCAGCCAGGCCACCTCCATGCTGTGGGTCAGGGCGTTCTGCCCAAAGCTGGTGCGGTACTTCAGCCGGCCGATCAGCTTGACCAGGTCGGGGTGCAGGCCGTGGATGCCCAGCTCCATGACCGCCCGCTCGCCTTCCCGCTTCATCTGCAGTTCCAGCTCGCGGCGGCACTTTTCCACCGTCTCCTCGATGCGGGCGGGATGGATGCGGCCGTCGCCGATCAGGCGTTCCAGGGTCATCCGGGCCACCTCGCGGCGTGTCTGGTCGAAGGAGGACAGGGTGATGGCCTCGGGGGTATCGTCGATGATGAGGTCCACGCCGGTGGCGGTCTCCAGCGCGCGGATGTTGCGGCCTTCGCGGCCGATGATGCGGCCCTTCATCTCATCGTTGGGCAGGGGCACCACCGTGACGGTGGTCTCGCTGGAATGGTCGGCGGCGCACCGGCTGATAGCCTGGGCGATCATGTTCCGGGCAATGTTCTCGCAGTCGTCCTTCAGGTCGGACTCATAGGTGGCCACCCGCAGGGCTTTCTCGTGGGTCAGCTCCTCGTCCACCTTGTTCAGCAGCACTTCGCGGGCGTCGGCCTGGCTCAGGCCGGCCAGCATTTCCAGCCGCTCCATCTGCTTGGCCCGCAGCTCGTCGGCTTCGGCCAGGTGGGCGTCGGCCTCGGCCAGGCGCTTCTTGACCTCTTCCTCCCGCTTTTCCAGGGCCTCGGTCTTTTTGTCCAGGGCGTTTTCTTTCTGGTCGATCCGGTTCTCCTGCCGGCTGATCTCGGCGCGGCGCTGCTTGATCTCCCGGTCTGCCTCGGCCTTCTGGGCGTCCACTTCGGCCTTCATCTGGAAGACCTCGTCCTTGGCCTCGAGGATCGCCTCTTTTTTCTTCTGGGTCGCGGTCTTGATCGCCTCATTGACCAGGCGGGTCGCCTCGGCCTCTGCACTGCCGATCTGGGCTTCTGCGGTCTTTTTGCGGTAGTTGAAACCGACAAAAAAGCCCGCGGCAATGCCAGCAGCCAGTGCAACGACCGCGACCACGACTGCGATCACGATGGTGGTTGCATTCATTGTTTTGTCTCCTCAAATTCAAAATGTTTGTGGAGATGCTGCGGCAGAACGCGGGTGATAAACCGAATTGTATCTATAAGTGAGCTTTTGAACCAAAGACAACAAAACCGCGCACGGGAACAAGGCCGGCGCGCAGGTCGGCGGCTTCCAATTTTCAGTTTCAAGCTTATAAATATAAACGAGCGCAGTCGCTCGGTTCATGTTTGGGCGTCGGCCCTGCAAGCAGCATCCGGCAAGGGCAGCGCCGCGGCCGCCGCCGCACGGCGGTGGGACACGCTGAACGCCGCCCATCCAAAGGGGCGCCCAGCCCGCCTGTGCAGCCTGGAAACCCCGTTGTTTGTACTCCTTATTAGTTTACGAAACATCGGACCGATTGTCAAGGGCAACGGGCCCAAACCCGGAAGGATTTTTTTGCCGGGGCCGCCCCCATTGCAAAAAAAGCGCAAAACGTGTATATTGGTAGCATCTTACAATCACATCAGGGAGACACACCGATGGATAAAACAAGCGCACTGTACCAAACTTACTTACAGATCCTGAAAGAGGAGCTGATCCCCGCGATGGGCTGCACCGAACCCATCGCCATCGCCTACGCCGCTGCCAAGGCCCGGGAGGTGCTGGGCCAGCTGCCCGGCTCGGTCTGGCTGGGGGTCAGCAACAACATCATCAAGAACGTCAAGAGCGTCATCGTCCCCAACACGGGCGGCATGAAGGGCATCGAGGCCGCGGCCGCCGCCGGCATCGTGGCGGGCCAGGCCGGCAAGGCGCTGGAAGTCATCTCGGAAGTGACCGAAGCCCAAAAGGCCGAGATGCGCCGCTTTTTAACGGATACCTCCATCCGTGTCGAAGCGGTGGACAACGGCCAGATCTTTGACATCATCGTCCGGCTGGCCGCCGGGGAACATACGGCCAGCGTCCGCATCGCCCAGTACCACACCAACATCGTCCACGTCGAAAAGGACGGCCAGATCCTGCTGGACGTCCCCGTCGAGGCGAACGCGGCCGCCTGCGGCCACGAGGGCAACGCCCCCACCGAGGACGGCCTGGCCGGCCGGGACCTGCTGACCATCGCGGACATCCTGGACTTTGCCGACACCTGCGACCTGGCCGACATCCGCCCCGTGCTGGACACCCAGATCCAGTACAACACCCAGATTTCCGAGGAGGGCCTGCTGGGCGACTACGGGGCCAACATCGGCTCCACCATGCTCAAATTCTACGGCGGCGACGTCCGCAACCGGGCCATCGCCAAAGCGGCCGCCGGTTCCGACGCCCGGATGAGCGGCTGCGAGCTGCCGGTGGTCATCAACTCGGGCAGCGGCAACCAGGGCATCACAGTGTCGGTCCCCGTCATCGAGTACGCCAAGGCGCTGGCCGTCCCCAAGGAACGGCTGTACCGGGCGCTGGCAGTGTCCAACCTCATCGCCATCCACGAAAAGAGCGGCATTGGACGCCTGTCGGCCTACTGCGGCGCGGTCAGCGCCGGGTGCGCCGCCGGATGCGGCATCGCCTACCTGCAGGGGGCGGACTACGAGGCCATCGCCCATACGCTGGTCAACTCGCTGGCCATCGTCTCGGGCATCATCTGCGACGGCGCCAAGCCCAGCTGCGCCGCCAAGATCGCTTCCAGCGTCGAGGCCGGCATCATGGGCTACCATATGTACCTGAACGGCCAGCAGTTCCGTGCCGGGGACGGCATCGTCACCAAGGGCGTTGAGAACACCATCCGCAACGTCAGCCAGCTGGGCCGCGAGGGGATGCGCGAGACCGACAAAGAGATCGTCAAGATCATGATGCAGGACTGAGGGAGGAAATCATATGTTGATCCGCACCGCGACCCCCGCCGACCTGGACGCTGTGGCCGCCATTGAGGCAGAGTGCTTCCCTGCCGCCGAAGCCGCCGGCCGGGCCAGCCTGGCCGGGCGCCTGGCCGTTTATCCCAACCATTTCTGGCTGCTGCAGGACGGAGAGCAGATCATCGGCTTTGTCAACGGGATGTGCACCGACGCCCCCGACCTGGCCGACGAGATGTACGACGACCCCGCCCTTCACCGTGAATCCGGCGCCTGGCAGATGATCTTCGGGGTGGACACCCTGCCCGCCTACCGCCGCCAGGGCTGCGCCGCCCGCCTGCTGGAACACGTCATCGCCGAGGCCAGGGCCCAGGGCCGCAAAGGGCTCGTTCTGACCTGCAAAGACCGCCTGGTCCACTATTACGCCAAATTCGGCTTTGTCAGCGAGGGCGTATCCCAATCCACCCATGGGGACGTGACCTGGTACCAGATGCGCATCACTTTTTAACCCCGCGCGGCCCCGATGCCAGGGCGCGCCCAAACACAAGGAGCAACACTATGTGGACTGAACTGAACCGCCGCTGCGACACCGACATGGGCGACCACGAGGACGTGGAACTGAACCCCTGCCAGATCGACACCTTTGTGGCCGAGCTGGTCGGCCAGGAGGACGGGCGCACCCTCTACTGCACCGCCTGCTGGACCCCTTTCATGCCGCAGATCTATTCCTTTTCCGTGACCGATGAGTCCATCTACGGCTGGATCGTGGACTACGAGCGGGAGGATAACGGCCAGCTGGCCGCCATCCGCGCCCGCGGCCCGGTGAACTGCGAAGCCGACGAGGACTACGACGGCCCCTACGCCGAGCAGTTCCGCCAGCTGCTGCAGATGCTGTCCGCGGCCGCCGCCAAGAGCGGCTACCGCACCGAGAGCTACGACGCCTCGGACGACCTGGACAGCCTGTAAAGGCCGCCTCTCACGCAGGCGGCAGGCTGTCTCCTGCCGGAAAATACTATCAAGGCAAAGACACGCGCCCTTGCAAAATGTGGGCGCGTGTCTTTTTTGGTGCACGATTCCACGCCGCCAAAGTATGCAAATCCAATTTGTAAAAACACCCCTTAATGAGCACGACAAGTGACGCCAACTGTGTTTGACGTCACTTATATTTTTGCTTACATCCCGTTCTCATCAACGAACCATGTCCTCCGGTCAAATTTCCAAATCGACTATTCCCATCATGGAACAGTCATAGTATAATTGAAATAATAAAATCCAATCGTTGACCTGAGAAAAAGGGAGGGTATGAAAATGCCGTTTTTCAAATACGTTGATCGCTCCATTTTTTATGAAGAATATGGAACCGGTAAGCCTCTTGTTTTTCTGCATGGCAATACAGCTTCGTCTAAAATGTTTGAACTCCTTATGCCGTTGTATGCAGAAAAATTCAGGTGCATTCTGATTGATTTCTTAGGGAACGGCCAGTCCGACCGAGTAGAACATTTTTCATCTGATCTATGGTATGACGAAGCGTTGCAGACCATCGCGCTTGCCGAACATTTGCGGTGCGGAAAGGTCAGTCTCGTCGGAACAAGCGGCGGTGCATGGGCAGCTGTCAACGCGGCTCTGGAACGCCCTGACTTGTTTTATAAAGTGATAGCAGACAGCTTTGACGGCCGCACCCTTAACAGTAATTTTTCCAATAACCTTCTGTCTGAAAGAAAAACGGCAAAAGCGAATGTACAGTCAAGGCAATTCTATGCATGGTGCCAAGGCCCGGATTGGGAAACAGTCGTTGATTTGGATACAGAAGCCTTATTAAACTGCGCAAAAGAAAATCGGCCCTTATTCCATAGGCCTTTAGAGGAAATGAAAATCCCCGTTCTATTCATGGGGAGCAAAGAAGACGAAATGTGCAGGAAGGACCTTGAACAGGAATACAAAGAAATGGCAGCCGTCATTCCAGATGCGGCAATTCGGCTATTCGAGCATGGAGGGCATCCCGCAATCGTTTCAAATGCCGAACAGGCCGCGAAAAGCATTTACGATTTTATTTTAGCAGGAATATAATATCGGTTTGTACGCCTTCCGGTCAGCCTGGACTTTCAAACCTGGAGGCAAGACTCTATTTGCGGTCTGCCAAAAAAGCTACCGTCCTTGAAAATTTCCGCCGTGCAGAAACCGTGTAGCACCCGCCTTTGGGCGGGTACGCAAAAAGAAAAAGCGCAAAATCTTACGATTCAACGCTTTTCTTTGGTGCGCTCGTGGGAACTCGAATCCCAGGCCCTCTGATTAAAAGGACTTTCCAGGCAACATTCGTCAAATCAGCGCTTCTCGAAACATCATCATTTTCTATTTATTATCGTAATTTTATTTTTGTTGTTCTTTGCATTGTTTGCATTCCATGTATCGCTTTGCATCCATAATACAGGCATTCCGATGTGCAAAATGTGTGCAAAAATGTGCAGAGAGGCTATATGGACAAATCGTTCACTGGTTCTCCGGCAGAGGTCAAGGTACACAGAACGGCCGCCCATCACGCTATATGGCGTGGCGGGCGGCCGCTGTTTTATTTTTTGATGAACCGGTAAACGCTATACTCAGGGGATTCTACCACGCCCAGCTTACGGAGCTTTCGCAGCGCTGCCGTAGCTGCAGCCGACTTGACCCCAAAAATATCAGCCACATTGCTTGAATGGAAGGTGTACCCATAGCCATAGCGCCGGAACAGCTCTGCCACCTTGTCCCTGGTGGCATTGGAGATCGGCAAATCTTTCAGCATCGCTTTGAACGCTTCCCGCTCTGCCTCCTTCGGGGTCAGCGGCTGTGCAGTCGCTAAATCTTCAGGGGAGGTTGCTAAACTCGGGCCCGAGGTTGCTAAATTTTCAGGGTCAGTCGCTAAATCTTGGGCCGAGGTTGCTACACTTCCACCGGAGGTTGCACCATTTCCCAATGCTGTCTGCGCCGGTTCTGCCACACTCCGGTTGGGTAGGGTGACAAGGAAAATGTCGGAATCCGAGTAGAACGCGGGCTTTTGGGCGACCTCGGCGTAGGAGTTGAGGATCCGGTCGATGCCGCTGCCCCGGCGCTCCATCAGGTCCAGCCGTGAGAACACGTCGGAGATCACCTGATTGCGCCTCATGGAGGGGATGTGATGCAGGTCCATATCCTGGATGCGCTGACCATTCATCATGCCGCCCGGTGAAAAAATCTCCAGCCGGTCATCGAAGATGTCTACATGGATCTCTGAGCCCAAAATCTGGTAGTCCCTGTGGATCAGCGCGTTGACCAGCACCTCGCGGACCGCTTTGTAGGGGTAGTCGCTGCGCTCTTCCCGCCTCATTCCCCGGATGCTCCAGGGATTTTTGCTGTTGTTGCGGATGAAATCCTCCGCATTTTGCAGCAGTGTGATGAGGCTGGCTCCCTGGAACTCCTTATCATCCAGCGCATCCTCATCAATGTTGCCTTTACAGTTGCCTTTCCAGCGGGTGCAGAATACCCGGGACTGCCTCAGCACTCCCTGATCGCAGAGCAGCAGGCCGCCGTTGGTCACCTGACCGTCCAGCGTCACCAGTCCGGCCGATGGCAGCTCTTTGGCAAGGTCGAACTCCTCGTGCCTGAGGTTTTTGAAAGTCGCCGCCAGCAGCGTGAAACTGACATCTCCCACCCGGTAGGGGCTGGGCAACGTGTCAAAGGTCTGATTCATCCCCTTCAGGATCAGTTCATTCAGTTCCCGCACGGTCGCCTCCACCGACTGGTCGCCGTGCCGCACGTAGGCAACCCGGACTCCATCCGCCGCATAATAGTATGGGTAGGCCGGGCCATTCTGGACCTCCAGGTCCACACAGGCTTTGCCTTCGATTTCGACCACCTGTACCATATAGCGGGGCGCCGGGTCGATGCGTGCCTTGATCAATTCGGTCGCCTTACTAATGACGGCCTGCGGGTCCGCAAGACCTGCTACAGTCCGCGGCTCATTCTTGACGCCAAAGATCAAATGCCCGCCGTGGGTATTGGCAAAGGCAGAGACCGATTTCAGCCAACTGCGCGGCTTCTTTTCTTCCAGCTGCTCTTTGTAGTCCGCCTTGGAGGCTTCAATGTAGAGGATGTTTTGAGAGGTCATTGAATCACCTGCCTTGTTTTATTGCAATCATGCTTATCGTCATTTTTACGCCACCATATGATCCGTCCACAGCTCGCACTGGCCGATCACTGTATCGATCGCGGTGTCATAATCCTCGGGCGGGTAGCGGTGTTTTTTCAGCAGGCGCTTGACCATTTTGCGCATGGCGGCGCGGGCAGAAACCTTCTTCTGCCAGTCGATGGTGCGGTTTTTGCGCAGTATCTCGGTCAGCTCCCGGGTCAGGTCGATCAGCTCGTTGTTCTGGTAGAAGTCCTGGATGTGCTCGGGCTTGGTGAGGGCGTCGTAAAAGGCCAGCTCCTCCTGGGTGAGACCCAGCTTTTCGCCGTTGTTGTGCTGCTCGGCGATCTCTTGGGCTGTTTTCAGCAGTTCCTGGATGACCTCCTCGTTGGTGATGAGACCATTGTAATAGGAGTTCATCAGTTTGGTGATCTTTTCCGAGAACTTCTGCGACTGCACCAGGTTGGTCCGCTTATAAACCGACACCTGCTCCGCCATCAGCTTTTTCAGGATCTCTACCGCGATGTTCTTTTCCTCCATGTGGGCGATCTCGTCCAGTACAGCGGGATCAAAGAGGCTGACGCTCTTGTCCTCCTCTTTGCTGTCGAACAGGCTGATGACCCCCTGGCTCTGGATGCTGGCCTTGAGCAGCTCGTTGATTTGGGCATTGATCTCCCGGAGGGACAGGGTCTTGCCGCCGGCGCCGCCATAGGTGATTTTGACGCAGGTGGTCCGCACTGCCTCCATATAGGCGGCCTCGTGCATCTCCTGGTCGGTGGTCATGCTGGCGCAGAGGGAATGCGCCTGCCTGAGCAGCAGCGCTTCCTTCAGGAAGAGGTCTTTCCGTTTTGCGGCCCGCGCATCCAGTACAAAATCTGCGCCGCCGGTCACCAGACGGGCCATTTCCAGCGGCGTGCCGCCCGCAAACCCGCTGAAATCGAAGCCGTGCAGCAGGTCCTTGCAGACCTGCAGCTTTTCCTGGAACCTGGGGTAGGCCACTTTGGCGATGTCCATGTCGCCATAGTTGGACTGGTCCCGCTTGGTGTATTCCTTCATGGCGGCCTTGAGGGCCGAGGCGATGCCCACATAGTCCACGATCAGGCCGCCCTCTTTGTCCTGAAAGACCCGGTTGACCCGGGCGATGGCCTGCATCAGGTTATAGCCGTGCATCGGCTTGTAGATGTACATGGTGGCCAGGGAGGGCACGTCAAAGCCGGTCAGCCACATATCCACTACGATGGCGATCTTCATGGGGTCGCTGTTGTCCTTGAACTTGCGGGCCAGCTCCTCCTTGTGGGCTTTGGTGCCGATGATCTCCTTCCAGTCCTCGGGGTCGCTGTTGCCGCTGGTCATGACCACACCCACCTTCTCCTGCCAGGCGGGGCGCAGCTGTAGTATCTTGCGGTAGATCTTCATGGCGATGGGCCGTGAATAGGCCACGATCATGGCCTTGCCGGTGAGGAGGCCCGCCCGGTATTTTTCGTAGTGCTCCACGATGTCCTCACACAGGGACTGGATGGTGGAGTCCGCCCCCAGCACGCTCTCCATCTGGCCAAGCATCCGCTTGCTTTTCTCGATGGTCTCGGGGTCCGACTGCTGTTCCAGCGCGTCGTAGGTCTCGTCGATCCGGGCCAGGGTCTCCTGGTCCAGGTGCAGCTTGATGACCCGGCTCTCGTAGTAGACCGGGCGGGTGGCCCCGTCCTCCACCGCCTGGGTCATGTCGTAGATGTCGATGTAATCGCCGAACACTTCCCGGGTGTTCCGGTCCCTGGCCGAGATGGGGGTGCCGGTAAAGCCCACATAGGTGGCATTGGGCAGCGCCTCCCGGATGATGCGGGCGTTGCCCACCACGGTGCGGGCCTCCTTTTCGCCCTGGGCGTTCTCCTGCAGCACCAGTTTTTCCTCAAAGCCGTACTGGCCGCGGTGGGCCTCGTCTGCCATCACCACGATGTTCCGCCGTTCGGACAACGGCTTTTCGCCCCGCTCAAACTTGAACATGGTGGTGAAAAGGATGCCGTTGGCCTGTCGGCCGTCCAGCAGCTTTTTCAGATGCTCCTTGCTCTCGGCCTGCACCGGGGTCTGCCGCAGAAATTCCGCGCAGCGGGCAAACTGGGTGTAGAGCTGGTCGTCCAGGTCGATGCGGTCGGTCATCACCACGATGGTGGGGCTGTCCAGCGCGGTTTGCAGCAGATGGGCGTAGAACACCATCGACAGCGACTTGCCGCTGCCCTGGGTATGCCAGAACACGCCGCCCTTGCCGTCGGTGCGGGCGGCCTGCCGGGCCCGCTCCACCGCCTTGCGCACCGCGAAATACTGGTGATACCCTGCCAGTATCTTGGCCGGCTTCTGGCTGTCCCCCGAAAAGAGGATGAAGTTTTGCACAATGTCCAGCAACCGCTCTTTCTGGAACATCCCCTCGTAAAAGGTCTCGAACTGTACCACAGCGGTGTCCTCGGCCTGGTCGGCGCTTTTCCGCTTCCACTGCATGAAGCGGTCCAGCCCTGAGGTGATGGTGCCGGCCATGTTGGTGGACAGGTCGCTGATGACGCAGATGGCATTGTAATAGAACAGCGAGGGGATGTCCTGCATATAGTTGCGGATCTGCCGGTAGGCGTTTTCGGTGCCGGCCCCTTCCTGGGAGGGGCTTTTCAGCTCCATCAGCACCAGGGGCAGCCCGTTGATGAACAAGATCACATCCGGCCGGCGGGTGTTGCCGTTTTCCACGAAGGTATACTGGTTCACCACCAAAAACTCGTTGTTCTCCGGCCGGTCATAGTCCACCAGCCGCACGATCCCCGACCGCTCTTCCCCGCCCTGGACATACTTCACCGTGACGCCGTTTTGCAGCCAGTCGGTAAAGACCCGGTTCTTCTGCACCAGGCTCCCGCTGTCCAGGTCGTTCAGCTTGCCCACCGCCTCGTCGATGGCCGCCCCCGGCATCCCCCGGTTGACCCGCACAAGGCTGTCCCGCAGGTGCTCGTCCAGCAGCGGGCGGGTATAGTCGGTGCGGTTCAAATCAGGCGCATAGACATGGGTGTAGCCCATATTCTCGAATAACTCTATGATGGCCTGTTCAAAGGTGGATTCGGTAAAGATGGCGGGCATGGTGGTCACCTCAGTTTAAAATCAAGTCTTTCCTTATCGTATCTCTTAAAATTTCATATTGAGGGTCATTTACTAATTCAGATAATTTTTGAATTTTAATGTCTAGATCAACAGGTTCTCTATCGACAATACATTCATCAACAACATTGCTTAATGCTTTCACAATATCATATATATATTGCAACATTTCTTCATCACTTCTTAACATAAATTGCAATTGCTCCAACTGGTGAAAAATAACCAAAAACTTCAATAGAATCAAATTATTTTCATCTTCGTTTTCTCCTACCTTTATGTTATAGAACGCCTTTAGATAGCATTCCTTAACATCTTCCGTATTTTTTGCCTTCTTCAATAGCCCCGAAAAAGTGTAGCAATAATTAACAATAGTATACAATTCATATCGTTTTTCAAACAGAGCAATTTGATTTTGTTTATCTGCAACTCGAATTGCATACCATACAGCCATAAAAGAAGCAATTGCGCTTAAAATTGATACTATTATACCGACCCAGTCAGCCACACCCGAAATAGCATCCCAGCTATTTTCTATCTCTGGTGCATATGTAATACGAAAGCCCAGCAAAAAGGCAATAACTAAAACAGCCAGCAAGGCCACACCAGCTACTGCAAGCGGGCACCATCTGCTACTAATAAACTGTTTGAAAGCTCTTTTGCTTTTCTCAAGCATCTTATATTCTCCCCATTAGGAAATAGAATCCTCTATAATTTTTTTCATTTTCAAATCAAGACATACATATTTATCATATATTTTATAATGAACAATTTCTAATTGCCTTTTGTGTCGTTTCAGCGTTTCTTGATGTTCTGGAAAGTGTTTAATTGATTTATCTATTTCTGCCATAATGTTTTGGTAATCTTCTTCTGCCACATTACGCTTTTTAAAATCAAATTTACTATCTTGTTGAGTAATAATACAATACTCCCAAAAAAGTTCGGCTTGTTCATTGCATAAACTCACAATTTCCGAATATAAGCTATATATTTCTTCAGAAAAGACGATTTTCACCTCTTGTGGCACACATACAAAAGCGTCGTTCTTAGAAAGTTTTGAATACAATTCCACTCTTTTTTCATATAATTGCAAATTTATTGCCTGTCGCATTGTTTGCTGCGTTAGTTTTATAGATTTATGGTTATACCACAAGACCACAAGAGTTAGAAGTGTACTAATTCCCCCTATAATCACACCCGCTTTTTCCCAACAACTGGTTTGTCCTAATTCTCGAATGGCTTCTACTATTTCTGAGTTCATTTTTCCTCCTATTACGGTGCAATGTTTGCAACGTTAATTTCCCCATTCATCAATTTTGGAAGCAATATATCTCTTAATGCAGCCAAAGTTTTATTTACTTTATCGTTAGCTCGAAAAAGTGCAAATAAAGATTTGGTTTTGTTATTATATTTCATCAAAAGATTTTCAGGAGGAATCACTACCTGAATAGACCTCAAATTTGCTTGACTAATCTTTGGCTGTACAGCACCGGTTACAATAGATTTTACTGGTGTTTGTTTAAAGAGCATATATAGACTTTCCACATTGAAACCGAGCTTTCCAGTGAGGACATGAGCATGATTATTTACCCAGAACTGCCCCCATACATATTGTAAAATTGGATAGCCAGCATTGTCAACCACGGTTCCATCCTCTCCAAGCAAGAGATACTTGCCATCAAAAATATAGTCATCCACATAATCCATAAGAGCTGCTGCTCCGTAATAGGGATAGGTTTTCTTTTTCATTTTTGCGCGCTCTGCACCAGAAAGCGGAATGCGTTTTGCATCGTGGATTTCAACAATTTCACCCACAGCACCAACGTGCCATCCGTCAGGAAGTTTATCATTTACGCTATACGGGAAATATTGCTTATATAGTAGCTGCGCCTGCTGTTCCAAATTATCGTTTATCTTGTTGTTCAGCGCGATTTTACCATCTAAACTTTTTAAAATCGCAACAATTTTTTCTTGCTCTTTTAGGGGAAGATATGGGATTTTTAGTTGTTCAAGATGTGGAATTCTTAAATTACTAACAGTTGTTCCAGTTCCTTCACTCCATGATATTTGATGTTGAACTTCTCTTGATTGGATACTATATAGTAAATAATAATTATCACATTCCTGTGGATTTGCCCGAAGCAACACCATACGCTGTCCAAGGCAACATTCTATACCTTCTGGAATCATACCTACTTCTCCCATAGGGGCTTCACGGGTAATAATCAAATCACCCGGTTGTGGAATCACACGCTTTATTCTCTGACGAAAATTTTCTTCGTCTGTATAGGAAGGAGACGAAAGGTCAATTCTTCCATTTTTTATATTATTATTTCTAACTACTATTTTTCCATGATCTGTCCATTTTGGCGTTGAATGTGGACAATCTGAAATCACTTCACACAGTTCTTTTAGTGTCTTATACTTCATACCCAATCGCCCCCAGTTGTTTTTTGATCTCGTCCTCCAGCTGGTGGGACTTTGCAAACAAATCGGACAGCTCCGAGGTGAGGCGGGCCATCTTTTCCTCAAAGGGCTCGCCGTCGTCGGCCTGCTCCTCGATGCCCACATACCGCCCCGGGGTGAGGATGTAATCCTGTTTGGCGATCTCCTCGGTGGAGGCCACTGCGCAGAAGCCCTTGACGTCCTCCAGCGTGCCGGCTGCAAAAGCCTGGTAGGTGGCGGCAATCTTCTGGATATCGGCATCGGTCAGCTCGCGGAGCTTGCGGGTGACCATAGTGCCCATCTTGCGGGCGTCGATGAAAAGGGTCTTGCCCGGCTGCTTTTTGTTTTTGGTGATGAACCAGAGGGAAACCGGGATCTGGGTGGTGTAGAACAGCTGGGACGGCATGGCGACGATGCAGTCCACCAGATCGGCCTCGATGATGTTTTTGCGGATCTCGCCCTCGCCGCCCGACTGGGACGACAGAGAACCGTTGGCCAGAACCATGCCCATCCGGCCGCCGGGGGCCAGATGATAGATCATGTGCTGCAGCCAGGCAAAGTTGGCGTTGCCGGCCGGCGGCATCCCGTACTGCCAGCGCACGTCGTCTTTGAGCTGCTCCGCGCCCCAGTTGGACAGGTTAAAGGGCGGGTTTGCCATGATGTAGTCCGCCCGCAGGGTGGGGTACAGGTCATTCAGGAAGGTGTCAGCGGCATACTTGCCCAGGTCCGGTTCGATGCCGCGGATGGCAAGGTTCATCTGGGCCAGCTTCCAGGTGGTGGGGTTGGCGTCCTGGCCATAGACCGAGATATCCTGAATATTGCCGCTGTGGTTCTCGATGAATTTGGCCGACTGGACAAACATACCGCCCGAGCCGCAGCAGGGGTCGTACACCCGCCCGCGGAAGGGCTGGAGCACCTCCACCAGAGTCCGAACCACGCAAGACGGCGTGAAGAACTCGCCGCCCCGCTTGCCCTCCTGCTCGGCAAACATGGACAGACAGTATTCATAGGTGCGGCCCAAAATATCCTTCTCGCTGCCGCTGTCGATCATCTTGATGTTGGTGAACAGGTCCACTACATCCCCCAGGCGGCGCTTGTCCAGCTCGGGCCTGGCAAAATTTTTCGGCAGGATGTCCTTCAGGCGAGGATTCTCCTTCTCGATGGCCCGCATGGCGTTGTCGATCACCAAGCCGATTTCGGGGCTGTGGGCCTTGGCGGCGATCTCCTCCCACCGTGCCCCCTGCGGGACGTAGAATATCCCCTCGGCAAGGTACTCGTCCTGGTCATTTTCGAAGCCGTCGCCCTCAGCTACCAGCTGCTTGTACTTATCCTCAAAGCGGTCCGAGATGTATTTCAGAAAAATCAGCCCCAGGACCACGCTCTTGTATTCCGATGCGTCCAGGTTGCCGCGCAAAACGCAGGCGGCGTCCCAGATCTGCTTTTCAAACCCAATATCGGCGGTGTTTTTCTCTGCCATGGTGTAAACCTCCGTCTTTTTCGATCACAATCCATTTTATAGTATAACACGCCGCGGGCGGCTTGTCAGGGGGCGTTTCACTTTTGTGTGATTCAACAAACCAGGCGTGGTGTATTCGTGAAATCGTCCAAAATCAGAGGTAAACTATTGACACTCTGCCCCTCCCATGGTATCCTCTAACTCATATCAACCACTTTACTGTGATAAACCGCCGCTCCGCAGCCACACCGAACCATTTTGCCGCCATTCACCTACGACAAAATACTTTGGTTCTTTGCGGGGCGGCTTTTCTTAATATTCCGAGAGAATTTGCAGCCGGATCGCCGGCCTGCAATTCTTCATACCCGAACCTTGAAAATTGCATGAGCCGTCTGAATCTGGATACCGCGCCATGACCCCGCACAAAATGCGGGCGAGCCGGACAACGCCGCTGTAACACAGGGGCAGGAACGCAGATTCGGTGCAAGCGGCGACCACAAGCAAGAGACACTTCTATTGGAACTTGTGCACTCCCAGCTTTGGAAACCGAAATCCAGTTTGAAATCTGTATTTTCATTTTGGACGGAAAAAGCGATAAGCAAGTATCGACCTATGGCCACAATTTCAAAATTTGAAATCGTGTCTCACTGACCGGTCGTACTTGTTGGGGAGTGCCTTCCCCAAACCCTGCTTTTGTTTTGAACCGCTTGCACTCGTTCGATCTATGCTCCGTGGGGCTTTTTATGGAGCCGCTCAAAGGATTGGAGGCTGATACTCGCCAAGAACATCGAAAAAATTCTTCCGACCACTCACAATGACAATCCGAACAACCGCACCCACATCATCAAATTCCGCGTGACCGAAAAAGAAAAACTCACCCTCGAACTCTGCTGCAAACGGCTCAACATCAGCATGTCAACCCTCATTCGTCAATCTCTGCTGGGGAAATCTGTCCAGTACACCGTTCTTGTTGCTGGCGGCGGAGAGGATGCCCTGAACATCCTCTCTGACCTGCTGGGACAATGCGGCAAGATCGGCGGCAACCTCAACCAACTCGCCCGACACTTCAACACAGGTGGCCGGGACACAGAGCAACTTCGGGCACAGCTTTTGACAGAGCTGTCTGCCCTCACTTCCTTTCGGCTGAATGCCGAGAAAGTGATCGGAGAACTGTATGGCAACCATCAAGCATACAAGCTCGAAGAACTCTGACCTCTCGGCGGCGGAGCGTTACCTCACCTTCCAGCACAATGAGTATACGGGCTTACCCATCCTTGATTCAGATGGGAAACCCAAGCTCCGCGAAAATTATCTGCTGGATACGTTGGAATGTGGCGGTAACACCTTCGCTATGGCTTGCTTGCTGGCAAACCGGAGGTATGGCAAAAACGCACAGCCCGGTGATGTCAAAACCCATCACTATATCATCAGCTTTGACCCTCGGGATTCAACCGACAACGGTTTGACCCTGGAAAAGGCGCAGGCCCTCGGCCTGCAATTCTGCAAGGAAAATTTTCCGGGTCATCCGGCCATTGTCTGCTCCCACCCGGACGGCCACAACGGGGCCGGCAATATCCATGTTCACATCGTGATCAGCAGTTTGCGCATCCGTACCATCGAACGCCAGCCCCATATGGAAAAGCCCTGCGACTGGCAGGAAGGCTGCAAGCACCGCTGTACGGCAGCCATGCTGCGGCATCTCCGCGCCGAAGTCATGGAGCTTTGCCAGAATGCCGGGCTGTATCAAATTGACCTGCTGAAAGGTTCCAGCGACCGCATCACCGAACGAGAGTATTGGGCGCAGCGGCGCGGCCAGCGCCGCCTCGACTACGCAAACGCTAAGGACGCCGCCTCCGGCCTGCCCATCCAGCAAAGCAAATATGAAACCGAGAAAGCCGTCCTGCGCAAAAATATCCGTTCCGTTCTGCGAAAGGCGACCAGCTTGGAGGACTTCTCCGCCCAGCTTTTGCAGGAGTATGGCATCGCTCTCACCGAGAGCCGCGGCCGGTTCAGCTACCGCACCGCTGACCGGACCAAGCCCATCACCTCCCGCAAACTGGGGGATGATTTTTCCAAGGAGAAAGTTCTGGCTGTCCTTGCCGAAAATGCCGAGCACCAGAAAACCGTCGCTCTTCACCGTGCCGACCCGAACCCCGATAGGGTCAGCCATCTGATCGACATTCAGGCCAAGCTGGCCTCGGGCAAAGGTTCTGGTTATGAGCGTTGGGCCAAGGTGTTCAACCTGAAACAGCTGTCCAAATCGGTGGCACTTTTGTCGGAGCACGGCGTAAGCACCGAGGCCGAGTTGGCGCAGCGTATCGACGAACTTCAATCCCAGTACAGTGAAGTGCTCGAGGTGGTCAAAGACCTGGAAACTCGCATCGACGAAAACCGGGAACTGAGCCGCCACGTTTCGGCCTACCTCCAAAACCAAAAGATCGCCCAGCGGTCTAAGCACGCCGGGAATCCCGCCGAGTATCAGGAAACACACCGCGCCGAGCTGACAGCTTATCAGGCGGCAGCCGCCTATTTCAAGGCCCACAACATCCAAAAACTGCCCAGCCTGAAACAGCTCAAAGCTGAGCGTGAAGAATTGATTTCTGAAAAGTCCCAGTTCTACCAAAAGTACCGCGAAACGCGCAGAGCTTGGCTGGATCTGAGCACCGCACAGCAAAACCTGGAGGCCCTGCACCGTGCAGAGGGCCGCCGCGATATGACGAGAGGAGGGTTGCATGAGCTGGACAAAGGACGATGTCCGCGATGAAATCTACGAGCAGGACGAGGAGGAAGACGAAGGTCCATCCTGGGTGGATGACAAAGGCAAAATTTTGGAGGCTGCTTTCTGTGAATACTTCCTCAAAAAGCACCCTCTGATGTGCCTGAAACAGACCTTATTTGATCTGAATGGCGAAGTGGACGAGGATAAGCTCATCTACGAGATTCACCAGGAGATACGCTATCACGCCCGCAATGATGTTGCCAAAAAGGTCAAACGTTTGGTGGAGGCCCTCAAAATCGAGGCGTACCGCGAGGAATGGAAGCCGCAGCTCGACCGCATCCACCTCAAAAACGGCACCTACTATTTGGACGAGCGTGGTTTTGCCTCAGACAAGGAACTTTGCCTGAACCGTCTCCCGGTGGAGTATCAGGCGGACGCCGCGCCGCCCATTCAGTGGCTGAAATTTCTGGATGAACTATTGATTTCGGAGGACATTCAGACCTTGCAGGAGTATATCGGCTACCTTCTCATCCCTTCCACCAAGGCGCAGAAGATGCTGATTCTGACCGGCAAAGGCGGCGAGGGCAAATCCCGCATCGGGCTGCTCTTGAAGAAACTGCTCGGGCCTGCCGCCTACATGGAGGCCGTCCTCCGGCTGGAAACCAACCGCTTCGCCAGCGCCAATCTGGAACACAAGCTGGTGATGATCGACGATGACCTGAACATGACCGCCCTCCCTGAGACACGGAATATCAAGTCCATCGTCACGGCCGAGGATCGCATCTGCGTGGAACGCAAGGGCAAGCAGGCCACCCAGGGCCTGCTCTATGCCCGGCTGCTCTGCTTCGGCAACGGCAATCTGGTGGCCGCCCATGACACCAGTGATGGTTTCTGGCGGCGGCAGATACTGATTTCTGTCAAGGACAAGCCGGAAGGGCGGACCGATGACCCTTACCTGATTAATAAGTTCTCAGAGGAACTGCCCGGCATCCTGCTCTGGGCGCTGGAGGGGCTGAAGCGGCTTCTGACGAATCAGTACCGCTTCACCATCAGCGAGCGTGCCAAACAGAACCTTGCCGCTGCTATGGAGGACGGCTGTCACCTCGACCAGTTCATGCAGGCCAAATCTTATATTCGGTTTGCACCCGATAAGTCGGCCAGATCCACCTACCTGTTCCGTGCTTATAACAAGTGGTGCGCCGACAACTTGGAAAAGTCGTTGACGCAAAAGAAGTTCAGCCAGTACCTGTTTAAGAACGCTGACCGGTATGGCATCCGCTTTTCCAAGCACATCGAGGGCGGCTATCGGGGCTATCGGGGCGTGTATGTCCGCCCCGATTGCGCCCTCGAATAAAATTGGGGCGGGAAGTGAAAATTTCCCGCCCCACGCGCCCTCTCGCCCACATCAGCAAAAAATAAATCGTATTGTCGTTTTATTTCTTTCGCTTCGTTTTTTCAAAAACCGCCCTGCCTGCCCGTGAACCTGCCCAAAAGGGCGCGTTCGGGGCGGGAGGGCGGCTGGGGCGCGTATTTCTGTATTCCGCACAGAAAAAATTTAGAGGCCGGCTCTGGAGCAAAGCAGGGCCGGCCTCCCTCATTCCACACTTGGGGCTTTGCAAGCTGAATCCCCCATGAGCCAGGCGGTGGACCGGAACAGGAGGTGCTTTTGAAAAACTTTCAAACCAGCGATTCTTCCCCTTCCAAAGCCTTGCACAACACCCCCGAAACCGGTACAATAGAAGTGTCCAAAACCTCTGCCGCGGAACCTCAAGCCAGACCGCAGGCAGCCAGGCTCGAACCCCTTGTTTACCGGGTGGAGGAGATCGCCCAACTGCTGGCCATCTCCTCCCGTGCCGCCTACAATCTGTGCAACAGCACCAGAGATTTCCGGGTGCTGCGCATCGGCACCAGCATCCGGGTGAACAAGCAGAGTTTTGATGCCTGGTTTGCCGCGCTCTGAGAAGGGGTAAACCATGGCATCCATTATGAAACGCGGCAACGCGTATTCCGTCCGCTACACCTATACAGACCATCACGGCAAACCCTGCCAGGGTTGGGAGAGCTTTAAAACCAAAAAAGAGGCCCAGGAGCGCAAGATCACGGTGGAAAAGGAACTTCAGGATGGCACCTTTCTGATTCCAGATTCCACCACCGTGGCCGAATTGCTGGAAAAATGGGTTCCGATCCAATCCAGCAAGCACAAATGGGCACCTAAAACCTATACCCATACCACTGCTATGATCCAGAATCTGATCGTGCCGTATATTGGGCATTTGCCCATACAAAATGTACGCACATATGATCTGGAACAGTTTTATGCCACCCTGAGCCGCACCCCGAAAGGGCTCTATATTCAGGGCGAAAAGCAAAAGCTGAGCGCTGCACAGCAGAAGCGTTTTTTGACAGCGGCTTCCATCCGTGAAGTCCATGCGCTTCTCAAAACGGCGTTTTCCTATGCAGTAGAATGGGACCTCATTCACAAGTCTCCCGTCCCCCGGGATGCGCCCAAAGTCACCCCGGAAGAACGGGCCATCTGGGACGAGCACACCATGCTGGCGGCGCTCCAGACCATCGAGAACCCCGCCCTGCATCTGGCGGTACACCTGAGCATGATCCTTTCCCTGCGGGCCGGTGAGATCCTCGGCCTGCAGCCGGGAGATATCGACTTCGGTGCAGCCAATGGCCGCGGGACCATCTCGATCAACAAGACCTTGCAGCGCACCGATAAGGTAGCCCTGGAAAAGACCGACCCCAGCCAGGTGTATTATATCTTCCCGGACCAGCGGGAAGGCAGCACCTCTTCCTTGATTTTGAAAAAGCCCAAGACCAGGAAATCCAACCGCGTCCTATACCTGACGAAACCCTTGCGGGAAGAACTTCTGGCCTGGCTCGAAAAACTCAAGCGAGAGGAAGGCGACGCCGACGGGCGATACCGGAACTGCGGCCAGTTGTTCCGGCTGCCCAATGGGCTGCCAGTCGCCCCCGAGGCCCTTTCCAAGTGGTATCGGGAATGGCGCACCCAGCATCCGGAGTTTGAGAAGATCGTATTCCATGGACTGCGGCATTCCAGCGCGACCTACCAACTCTTGCAGTCCGGCGGCAACTTCAAAGCCGTCCAGGGTAACACCGGCCACGCCACCGCAGGTATGCTGATGGACACCTACGCCCACACCCAGGACAAGCCCCGGCTGGAGCTGGCTGAGAAGATCGAGGCCAACTTTTATAAAGACGCCTCCCCTCCGGCAGACCCTGTTCCTGCCGGAGGTGGAAACCTGACTGTGGACGGCCTTCTTGACCTGGTGCGCCAGATGGCTCCCGAGCAGCGGCGCGAATTCGCGCGGCTCCTGTTTGCATGATGCCCTTTTAATCAGATGGAGCAAACGCTCCAAATGCGCCCCCTGCAGCCTGTGCAGAGGATGCACGCCTTTCCCGCCGATGTGCAGAAAATGTGCAAAAATGTGCAGGCGACTTAAAACAGAAAAATCCCACGAGAAATCTTACGGTTTCTCGTGGGATTTTGGTGCGCTCGCGGGAACTCGAATCCCGGGCCCTCTGATTAAAAGCGCAGCCTGTGCACCAATCGTCCATGTTTGAATTGCCGTCTCATCGACAGTTAATGACGCACAAACGTATGATATTCAACTTTCGGCTTTGCATCGAAATGCTGATTTTGCACTTGTTGCAACCTGTGTACAACTCTGAAACCGTGCAAATTCCGTGCAAAAACCGTGCAGAGTGTTTTTAGAAACTCCGAAGCAATTCATACACAAATGACTTGACGGCATTGTTTTGGGTGGCCGCACGCTTCTTTGTGAAACCCATTGAAACCCCTGCGCCCCGCAGATTGCAAAATTTGAAAAATGAGCGGAGCTGCCATTTTGAGCCGCCCCGCTTTGTGCCTTTTGACGCTTGCGCGGGACGGGTGATATCCGTTACACTGGAAGCAAGACCCTGTTACCGGGAAAGGAGCGAGACTATGAACCAGGATTTACACAACCAGGCGCAGCGCATCGTTGCCGAGAGCATCGCCGCCGTGCTGCCCGACCAGGCGGTGCGCCGGGCGCTGACAACTTTCACGCCGGGCAAAGGGCAGACCCTGCTGGTGGCGGCGGGCAAAGCCGCCTGGCAGATGGCCCATGCCGCCGTGGAGACGCTGGGCCATGTGGACAGCGGGGTGGTGGTGACCAAGTACGGCCATGTCAAGGGGGAAATCGCCGGGGTGGTATGCCATGAGGCAGGGCACCCGGTGCCGGACGGCAACAGCTTTGCCGCCACCTCCCAGGCGCTGGAGCTGGTGCGCGGGCTGACGGCGGATGACACCGTGCTGTTCCTGCTGTCGGGCGGAGGCAGCGCGCTGTTTGAAAAGCCGCTGATCCCCGGGGATGAACTCCAGGACATCACCCGGCAGCTGTTGGCCTGCGGGGCGGACATTGTGGAAATGAACATCATCCGCAAGCGCCTTTCGGCTGTGAAGGGCGGGCGGTTTGCCCAGGCCTGTGCCCCGGCGCGGGTGTACAGCATCGTGCTGTCCGATATTCTGGGCGACCCTCTGGATATGATCGCCTCTGGCCCCGCCTGTCCTGATTCCTCCACCTGCGAACAGGCCAGGCAAGTCGCGGCAAAGTACGGCCTCCGGCTCTCTCCTGACGCCCGGCAGCTTTTGGACCGGGAGACGCCCAAAACCCTGGACAACGTCACCACCTGCATCACCGGCAGCGTGCGGGAGCTGTGCCGGGCCGCGGCGAATCAGTGCCGCGAACTGGGCTATGAGCCCGTGCTGCTCACCGACCGGCTGGACTGCGAGGCCCGGGAGGCCGGGCGGTTCCTGGCGTCGGTGCTGCGCACACATGCGGGGGCGGGACGCAAGCTGGCCTTCCTGGCCGGGGGCGAGACGGTGGTCCACCTGACCGGCAAGGGGCTGGGCGGCCGCAACCAGGAGCTGGCCCTGGCCGCAGCGCCGGGGATCGACGGGCTGCCCGGGGCGGCGGTGTTCAGCGTCGGCTCCGACGGCACCGACGGCCCCACCGACGCAGCCGGCGGCTACGTGGACGGCTCCACCATGGCGGAGCTGCGGGCCAAAGGGCTGGATGTCTTTACGGTGTTGCAGCAAAACGACGCCTACCATGCCCTGCAGGCGGTGGGCGGCCTGCTCATCACAGGCCCCACCGGCACCAACGTCAACGATGTGGCTGTCGCCCTGCTGGAAGGCTGAAGACACAACAAAACCGGGAGCGGTACAGCGTTCACTGTCACCGCTCCCGGTTTTTTCCGTTGTGGGGGTGAGATGTCAACCCTTGAGGTATTTGTCCAGGAAATCCAGGGCAATCTGCTGGGTCATGGGGGCGAAAAATTCCGGCGTGCCGTGCCCAGCGCCCTTCAGCAGGTAGAGGTCCGCCACATTGTGGGGCCCGGCGGCAAGGATCTTCTCGTAGAAATCCTCGCTCTGGCTGCAGGGCACCGCGGGGTCGGCGTCCCCGTGCATGATGAGGAAGGGCGGCATCCCGTCATGGACATGCAGTGCAGGGCTGGCCTCGGCCGCCCGGCGCAGCAGCTCCTCCCCGCTACCGCCCAGATAGGCCCCGGCGTGGGTCTGCTCCACGCAGGTCCAGCGGCTGGTGTCGGCGGTGCCGTTGGCATAAGCCTCCATGTCCTCTCCCACGCTCTTTTTCAGGTCGGCAGGCCCAAACATATCCCAGACCAGCTGCACCTCGGAGGAGTAGTCCTTCCACTCCTCCGAGATGTATTTGCCGTCGTTGAGGCCCAGCATCGAGACGATCTCGCCGCCGGCGCTGCGGCCCATGACGCCGATGCGGTCCGGGTCGATGCCGTACCGGCCGGCGTTGGCCCGCACACACCGCACGGCGGCCTTGGCGTCAACGATCTGGGCGGGGAAGTGGGCCTGGGCGCTGTTGCGGAAATCGGCGCAGAAGACGGCGTAGCCGTGCTCCGCCAGAAAGACCAAATCGCCGATCTGGGCGTTTTTGTCAATGCCGCGCCAGCCGTTGCCGTTGAACCAGATGATGGCCGGGCGCAGGCCCTGGCGGGCGCCGGGGTCGGTGGGTATCTCCTCAGGGATGCTGCGGCCCAAAGCGCGCTGCAGCTGGGGACGGTCCATCTGGCACAGCAGGGACAACTGCAGTTCCACCGGGTTGCCCGCCAGATCGGTGGTGTGGGAAAAGGTGATGTCGTCAAAGAAAAATACAGTGGGCCGGCTGGTACCGGGATCGATGGTCTGTTTCATGTGGCACTCCTCCTTGCTGGTGCATTTTTGTTTCCATTATAAAGGGTGCGGCGCCGCGCCGCCAAGAGCCAATCTGCCCAAAAAAGAGGGTGCGGATTGTCCGGGCCGCAAAAATTGCAATTTTTGAAACAAAACCGTTTCATTGCTGCACTCTTTGCTTCTTGTGGAACACATGAAATGATTTTCAGCAGAAGGAAACGAAATCATTTCAAATTCCGAAATACTCGCTCTTTTGTCAAAAAGCGAGGGGCTGTTTTCTCTTTTTTGCGAATTGTGCAACGGCGGGGCTTCCTGTATGATAAGCTCAAATGAAATTGGTGCGCGCCACGTTTCTGTTGTATTAGCAAACCAGGAGGGATTATCATGCAATTGTACATTGTCCTTGCACTTTTGGCATTCATGATCATCAGCTTTGTCATCCACAAAATACCCTTTGGCGTGACGGCTATGATCTGCTGCGTGATGCTGGTCGTCACCGGCTTTTATACACCCGTGGAGGCCTTCTCGGGCTTTTCCAACCAGAACATCATTTTGCTGGCGCCCATGTTCGCCCTGAGCGCGGCCTTCGGTAAAACCAGCCTGCTGAAAAAGATCCAGAACCAGATGACCATCCTGAAGGGCAAGCGCGGCTATCTGCTGCTGGCCGCCATGTTCGCCTTCCTGGCGGTCCTGGCCGCCTTCATCCCCACCACCGCCATGATGACCATCGCCCTGATGTTCATCACCGCCCTGGGCGACACCGGCGACATCACCCCCACCACCATCACCATCCCTGCACTGAGCGTCCTCAGCGTCTGGTGCGCAGTGCTTCCCGTCGGCCTGGGCTCCACCGTCTTTGCCCAGAACAACGTCCTGTATGAGGGCATCGTCACCAACGAAAACCAGCTGCTGCAGTTCCTGGACTACGCCAAAGTGGCGGTGATCCCCAGCCTCATCTGCACCATCTACGCGGTCTTTGCCTACAAGCTGATGCCCAAAAAGTCCAACTACAGCATGGGCGACATCCGTGAAGCCAAAGAGCAGGCCCCCATCTCCAAGCGGGACGAGACCATCATCTACGTCGTCTTTGTCATCGTCATGCTCTCTCTGTTCTTCGGCACCCAGATCGGCAACCTGATGTACGTCATGCCCGCCATCGGCGTCATCGTCCTGCTGGTCACCAAGGCGATGAGCGTCAAGGACACCGTCGGCGCAATGACCCAGGACGCCATCTGGATGGCAGCCGGCGTGCTGGTCATGGCCAACGCTTTGGGCGACTCCGGCGCCGGCGCGATCATCGGCAACTTCATCCTGACCATCCTGGGCGGCAACCCCAACAGCATCATGGTCCTCTTTGTCTTTGCCATCGTCACCACCGTCATGACCACCTTCATGTCCAACGCCGCCACCCGCAACGTGCTGATCCCCATCGCCGCCTCCACCTGCCTGGCAGCCGGTTGGGACCCCCGGGGCGTCGTCTGCATCGTTTTCTTCTGCTCCAACATCGCCGTCGCCTTCCCGTCCGGCTCTCCCGCCTGCGGCATCGCCTATGGTGTGGGCGGCTATAAGATCACCCAGACCCTCAAGTATACCCTGCCCTTCGTGATCCTGGCCATCATCGCCGTGGTCATCACCGCGAACCTCGCCTTCCCGGTTTACGGCTGACCGGTCCGCCACACATCGCGGGCCCAGCGCCCGCTTCCAGCAAAGGAGAAACCAACTATGTCTATGCGCCCTCAGATCCCTGTTCGCACCGTCGAGAGCGACCAGGCCCTTTCCTTCATCCGGCAAATGGGTGTCGAAAACGTCAGCCTGATGCTCAAGCCGGAAGAGCTCACCTATGACTGCATCGCCGCCCAGCAGGAGCGCCTGGCGGGCTTTGGCCTGACCGTCTCCGACGCGGCCTGCAACGAGCTGCAGAAAAACAAGAGCATCCACCTCAACCTGCCCGACCGCGACGAGCAGATCGAGCGGTTCAACAACATGCTGCGGGTCATGGGCCAGGCCAAGGTGCCCTTCACCTCGGTGGCCTGGCAGCCCAACGGCATCCTCCGCACCGACCACCGCGTGGGCAAGCACACCCGGGGCGGCGTCTCGGCCTTCTGCGACCAGAACGAGATCATGGCCCGCCCCAACGCCGAGGACCGCGCCTACACCGAACAGGAGATTTGGGACAACTTCCAGTATTTCCTGGACAAGGTCATCCCCGTGGCCGAGGAGACCGGCGTGCGGATGGCGCTGCACCCCAACGACCCGCCGCTGGCCTGCATGGCCGGCATCCCCAGCCTGATCTACAACACCGAGTGCTACCGCAAGGCCTTTGCCATGGCCCACGGCAGCAAGGCCCTGGGCATGAAGCTCTGCGTGGGCTGCTGGCTGGAGGGCGGCGACGCTTTTGGCGACCTGATGTCCGACATCAAGGAGTTCTGCGCCGACGGCCGCATCCTCTGCGTGCACTTCCGCAACGTGGACAGCACCCTGCCGGTGTTTGAGGAGACCCTGCCCGAGGACGGCTACGCCGATATGTACGCCATCATGAAGCAGCTGGTGGCCTGCGACTGCGACGCGGTCATTTCCATCGACCACGGCTTCAAGCCCATGGAGGGCTTCGGCGGCATGCCCGGGTCCTTCTGCTATCCCACCGGCTTTATGAAGGGCCTGATGTGGGCGGCTGAAAAGGAGCTGGGCCGGCGCTGATCAGCGCCGGCCGGAGGCTCCCCGCCGCCGCTCCTGTGGAGAGCGCCCCACAGGATGCAAACGCGCTCCTTTTTGCACCTGCTGCAATCGCCAGGCCCCGTAGGCAGGAGCTTGGCGATTGTCTTTTTTGCACTTTTTGCGCCCGGAAGCCGAAATATGAAATCCGCATTTCATTTCTTTTCAGCCTCCGTTTCAATTACCGCAAAACTGACACAGCATCCACCTTTCATTGTCTAGTTTTGTGGGGATTGCCAATTGTCCATAGAGATGGATTTGTGTACACTAAGAACAACGCTACAGTGAACAAAAAACGTGTGTGGCAGTCTTTGGCCACCGTTTTGCGCAACGGAAGAAAGGATGGATCGTATATGAAAGTTGGCATGATCGGCCTTGGCATCATGGGCAAGCCCATGGCAAAAAACCTGCTCAAGGCGGGCTATGACCTCACCGTCAGCAGCTTCAACAAGGCGGCGGACGAGCTGGCCGCCCTGGGGGCCAAAAAGGCGGCCAACGCCGAGATCGGCGCAAGCTGCGACGTGGTGCTGACCATGCTGCCCAACTCCCCCCAGGTCAAGC
>NBJMC04203__coassemble_223_pt1 | contig 46861 bp, 45 predicted proteins | sample NBJMC04203__metabat2_low_PE_032 | metagenome-assembled genome bin NBJMC04203 | reverse complement strand
CTCTGAATCTGTCACGATAAAGACTGTCTGAATTTCTGGATGCTGGCTTAATTCCGCATCAAACTCGGAATAATATATTTCGTTTATCAGAACTGCCATTTTGTTCTGTGGCAGAATGAGCATCTCCGGAAGCTCGTCACTTTCGAGCGCCGGACATTTTCCAATGGCTCCGCCCTTCATCCAGAGCACCGGGAGCAGTTCTTTGAATTGCCGGCCAAGCGCCACGGATGTCTTGTCAAGAAAGCTCAGTTTGAAGAACACAGCATTGGTTTTGAATCCATCAGACATCTTCAAATCCGCTAATTCAGGATAAGCCGGTTCTTTTTCTTTTTTATATACTTTCCCTCGAATTTTTTTTCCAGTTTCGGGATTAACAATTTCCCCTTCAATCTCGGTATATTGTTCCACATTACATCCATAATTTCCATCGAGAGGTTTTCCATCAATATTGCATCCCTTAATGGAACAAACCGTTCGAGGCCATGTGACATACCTAGCAATACCGAGTCTGTCCCACTCCTTATCTCCTGGCCTATATCCTTTTTCATCTAATGCTTTTGCTTCATCCGCTGAAACTTCATTGTTGGTTACCATAATACACCGGCGATGACCATTGTCTATTGAATTTAACAGATTGACAGCGTGCATGGTTGTACCAGATCCAGCAAAAAAATCAATAACAAGAGCATTTTTCTTATTTGCAATGAAATACTTAAGTGTATCCATTACAGCATACACCGATTTGGGAAAAGTGAATTTACCGCTTCCGATTATTTCGCCAAGTACAGATGTTCCGTATTGTCCCGCATCATAACTTTTGTTTTGCCATACGGTTGTCGTTCTTGTAACCTTACCTTCTGTTTCGACAACTATTTTGGTTCCATCCTCGCGTAGACCTCGTACAGCCCATCGACCACTTTTAATTTTATCAACATAATTAGCACTTAAATATCTAAACACGTATGGTTGGTTTTTGCTTCCTGGAGAAACTCTTACAACACCTTCTTTACAAAGTTGCTGTAAAGAGTCGCCTGTTATTCCCCAGTTCATTTCAACTCCATCGTCTCTAACAGGGAATACAGGAGTAGCACCTTCAATAGCCGGGACATCAAATCTTGATTGCTCTGGTTTCAATGCCTCTCCTATAGCAACGATCTTCATTGTCTTATCATCGACATATATTGGATAAAATTGGGCCACCCCTCCTTTAACAGTCCCTCTTCTAGAGGCATAATCCGTTCTGCGTAAATACCACCATCTTACTTCTCGTTCATCGCCATTCCCTTTCGGGTGTACCACTTGTGCGTTACCAAAGAGAATAATATACGCATATTCATCAGAGCGCGAAAATAGATTATCTCGCTTTGCTCCAGAGGGATTAATGGTTATGCTAACCATTTGCATCGTCTCCCCAGAAAAAATCTCCTCAAGAAGGCAGCCAAGATGAAGATATTCTTTTTCATCAATGGTTACAATTAAAACCGAGTCTTCCGGATTTAATAATTTCTTCGCCAGCTTCAAACGCTTTTCCATCATTGAGAGCCATTTACTATGGCGGTAAGCATCAGAGCTGTCCACATAGTCATTATTATACTTCCAGTCCTTTGCACCAGTATTGTATGGCGGATCAATATAGATACAGTCGACCTTTTCTGCATAAAGATATTCCAGCAGCTGAAGGGCATGATAATTGTCCGCCTCAATCAGAGTATGCCAAAGATCACTGTCCGGAGCGTTCTCCACAGTGTCAATCAGTTTCAGCGTCGGGTAGATTGGCTCTCCAAATTCGGCCACTACCACAATTTCATCCAGCTTGAAGATCTTCTGCTCGTGTGTTTCACGGCGATCGCAGAGCACTTTGTCACTATCAATTTTCACGACCGTATAAATATCGCTAACGTATCCGGTCTTTAGCGCAACCTTTGAGCCAACGCGAATTGGCACGTCATAGAGCGGTGTGCATTCCGGCAGATGTTCCTCAAATACGAGCCCAAACTTTTTTTGCTTTATCAATTTATCGGTTTCCTGCAAAATCCTGTCCCGAAGTGTGGGATCGTCGATCTGCTGAATCAGGTCTTGTAATAGTGCCACCGTTTCCACCTCATTCTTTTGTGATCGTCTTTTCTTTAATATGGTAATCAATTCCATGCTCCTGGCAGAAAGTGATTACCTCTGTCGCGCATACATTGTAAAAGTGTTTATGTCCCTCGTAGGCGTTTGCCATCTTGCTATAATTGGTTCTACCAAAGATGATACGGTCGGTAAACGCTACCGCTTCTAAGATTTCGTTCAAATCCTGCTCAATCATGTTCGGCGTAGGATAAGGCTCGATGCTCACCCAAGTCCGGCAGCCTGCATCATGAAGCGCTCGCAAAGCAGCCAATCGCTCCGCATAAGAAGCTGCGCCCGGCTCCATTCTTTCCCGATATGTCTCATCCAAGGAAATGAGTGTAATACCGTACTCATTTTCCGGAGAAAGCTGCGCCAGTTCTATAGGCAGCAGACCTTTGGTAAGCGTTGTACATTTTATACCTGCCTCATTCAGCTTCCGCATAGCCGCTATGCTCATAGCTGATATTTCCGGATATCCTAGCATAAATGGGTCTGTCGTAAAACAAAGCTGAACGGACTGTATTTTGTCCCTGAGCTTTGGTATCTCCTTATCCAGCAGTTCGAGGGTATTAGACACCAGATATGGCTCCAGCCAACTACCGTAGTCTTTAATTTGCCCGAACCGTTTTTTCAACAGGAATGCGTAGCATGGATATTTACATCCATGTGCACATCCCTGCACGTGATTCATCGTATAGTCACCATACTCAACGCCTGTCTGGTAAAGCATGGATTTTCGCGTTATGGTTTTCAAGCTAACTCCATCCTCCGCCTACTTATTCTTTAATATGTGATCTGCTATCCGCAGAGCGAGTCTCTGCGCCTTCGGACTCTCACTCGAAATAGCAAAGCAGAATAAGAACATCGGCGAGTTCCGGTTGTTCCTGAAAATCCGTGGATGCTGAGACACGCAAGGGAATATCGTCCCCAGCCGAGAAATGATATAAGCCTTGATATGATCCGAATTGGAATCCTTGATCTTTCTTGTGCCGCTGTTAACCGTCCCAGAGTCGGGGAGCAGATCAAACAGTGACATTTGTGGGTCTTCCTTATAAAATTCGGTCTGCCAACCATCATCTCCCAGCAACCTGTCTATGCAGTTTTCCCATGTTTCATACTTACCGTTTTTGGGCAGCATCCTATTCAGTGCCGAGAACGGGAACAGATACCAAACATCAATAGACTTCGTCCTTGCCACAGTCTCAAGCGTCGTCCAATTCACCTGTGTCGCATAAGGATCTAAAAATAAGAGACCTCGATTATACCGCCAATCTACATCACGAATAATCTGTGCGAGCTTGTCGTTTGCATCTCCACAGTAAACAGTGACGACCCTCGACAAGTACGGGAACTCTGCGTTTACCATCTCCTGGAGCTCCGCTGCCTTTTTCTCGTCTCCTTCGATGAAGTAGTAACGGTCAAATTTTCTATCTGCGGCCAGTGCCCTCTTGGCAGAACCTACAAGGTACTGCTCACCGTCGCTGGTCTCAATTTCTCCTGTCCCAGCGAAAGCGTCAATATAAATCTTCTTGAACTTCTGGTTTTGCAACGCAATTAGGTATGCTTCCAGATAGCTCGTGAAGATATTGAGTTTTTCCTCCGTCCATTTGCCACCAAATTTCTGTGATGTTACCATTGTTATTTTTTATCCTCGTTCACATTCTTTCTCACGAAGAGAATGAAATGACGTATTCTTTCTTGTTTGTTTCGACTCGGACAATCTGCTCAATTTTTGCTCCGTAGTCACTGACCAGTTCTTTCTTGATTTCGTTCCGATAGCCTTCTGATGGAAAGATTGGATGGTCATCCAGCAAGTCCCACAATTCAGTAAGTGGTACTAGATTGCGCCCCTTAAAATTGTCCTGCAAATACTTTGCGATATCTCTTACATGGAAACAGGAAGTATCCGTATCCAATGTAACAACCCCATCAAAGTCAAATCGCAGCTGCCCACTTTCTGTGGAGTGTTTGGTAGAAGACTGTGCTCCGAAAACCTTCCATGCACTCTTCTTATACAGCTTGAATCCTTCCTTATGGCTCGTACAATGTATCAGGTTATACATGTGCGAGTTGTTCGTATTGTAGAAAGGAAACGCTGCAACGTAATATCTACGCGTCCCATGCAAGGAAGAGATGATTTCCTCCACTCTTGCCTCATAGGCAGCCTTGTCACTTCCGAAGGGCACCAGCTTTTCAAAGTCTTCAAGGTAAGTATTCTCATACTTTTCCTTTGTCGTTTTCCGCTTGGCACGGGTTATCGCTCTGACCGGATCGGAGACCATGTGATTTATCATGACCTCGCCCCAATTGCGGAAGAACGGCAATAGTGCCTCCCAGTCAATCGAAGCATCATACGGATCATAAAGCAGGAAGTAATGCAAATGTCCTGTCTGGCATAACTGTGGCCCGATAGTCTTAAGAAGCTCATGCGCATCCAGCCTTGACGTCACAATTTGAAAATTGCGCTCATTCTGCGGCAAATGCTTCTCCAGTTCATCCACCCGCTTGGCGTCCTTGTCATTCAGATAGATGTACACGGTTTTATCGGTATATGTTCTTGCAACTTCAAGCAGTGCCTCCGATACCCTCACAGCCGTGCCTTTTACAATTTCTCCAGCGTCATCTGTATAAATCCCGCTATTGCACATGCAATCTATAAAGATCAGGCCATTGCATGAGTTATTCAACATCAACTTCTGCGCCCACGATTTAATGTATTCCTCTATCAGTTCAAATTTCTTGATTGTGTGAGGGCTGGCCTTGCTAATTACGCTTTTCTTTCTCGCTGGCATATCGTCACCCTTCACTTAATAACATCTTTTCCGGTCGGAATCAACTCCATGATGTCTCCAATGTCGCAATTCAGCGTTTTGCATACCTTCATTAGCACTTCCATACTGACGGTTTCACCTTTAGACAGCTTGGTAACGGATGCCCAGCTGATACCGGCCTTCGCCTGCAAATCCTTTTTCTTCATATCTCTATCTATCAGGATTTTCCATAGTTTTTTGTAACTAACTTCCATAGCAGTCCCCTTGTCTTAGTTATCAAGCGCTTGAAGTGATACTTACATCAATAACAGGATACCACAAGCCCTCTCAAAGCACAAGATTGCTCTTCATGTTTACACGAATTTTCTTCTATTAATCTAGAAAAATCAAAGCAAGTATGGAGAAGCCAGAACAATCTCAAGCATACAACTGTTGTCTAACGAGAAAAGGGAGCCAATGACTACAGCCACCTATGCAAGAGCGAATCTCGGACTAGTGCAATGCCATTAACAAAACAAAGAAAACGTTCGGTTTCCCAGCCGACCGCCTGGTCCGGATGCAAGAAACCTTTGAGGATTTCAAAAATTTCAAAAAGGAAGCCCTAAGGTGGAAAAATCTTGGTTAAAAGTAAAAATCCAGCCCTGATGAGTTTCGGGGCTGGATCTTGAAAAAAGTATGATCTTTCGTCTCAGCGTAAGCGTATGATTATGAGTACAAAAGAAATATGTAAGCGTGGATTGTCCATGACAATCTCTTTAACTTTGGGAAACACCCGACTCCCACTTGGAAATAGTCTGGCGGGAGACTTTCAGTTCCGCGCCCAGTTCCTCCTGGGATAGCCCCATGGACTTGCGCAGGCTGATAAGTTTTTCGTTGAATTTCATGATGTGCCTCCTTGTACTGACGGTATGGTGTCGGGTGCGGCCGCAAGACCAGTATGCCAGAAGGCACGCTTTTTGGCAAGCAACCATGGTTGGCAATCTGTCAACCGGGCGTAACATGGCGGAAATTCCACGTTTGCAGGCAGGATTGGAAAGTATGCATCCCGTTTCCGCGCACAAAAAACCGGGAGGCTCCCTCTTTTGGGGGCCTCCCGGTTCTTGTTTTGCCGTTTTTGGCAAAGATTACTTGTTTTTACTGCGGGCCTTCATGCGCTGCTCGTGGTTCAGGATCTGCTTGCGGATGCGCAGGTTCTTGGGGGTGACCTCCAGCAGCTCGTCGGGGGCCAGGAATTCCAGGCAGCCCTCCAGGCTCAGGCGGCTGATGGGCACCAGGCGCAGCGCGTCATCCGAGCCGGAGGCGCGGGTGTTGGTCAGGTGCTTGGTCTTGCAGACGTTGACGTCCACGTCCTCGCCGGTGGGGGTGTAGCCGATGACCATGCCCTCGTAGACCTTCTCGCCGGGGCCGATCAGCAGGGTGCCGCGCTGCTGGGCGTTGTACAGGCCGTAGGTGACCGACTCGCCGGTCTCAAAGCTGACCAGGGAACCGGTGGAGCGGTTGGTGATCATGCCGGCCCACAGATCGTAGCCGTCGAAGATCTGGTTGATGACGCCTTCGCCGTGGGTGTCGGTCAGGAACTGGTTGCGGTAGCCGAACAGGCCGCGGCTGGGCATACGGAACACCAGACGCACCCGGCTGTCGCCCAGAGCGTCCATCTGCTGCAGGACGGCCTTGCGCTGGCCCAGGCCGGTCATGACGGCGCCCTGGTACTGGGTGGGCACGTCGATGACCACCTGCTCCATGGGCTCGTAGGTCTTGCCGTCGATGACCTTGGTCAGCACGTGCGGGGGCGAGACCTGCAGCTCATAGCCTTCGCGGCGCATGGTCTCGATCAGGATGGACAGGTGCATCTCACCGCGGCCCATGACCCGGAACGAGTCGGTGGTGGCGGAGTCCTCCACCTTCAGGGCCACGTCCTTGAGCAGCTCGCGGTTGAGCCGGTCGCGGATCTGGCGGCTGGTGACGTACTTGCCCTCACGGCCGGCCAGGGGGCTGTCGTTGACCGAGAAGGTCATCTCGACGGTGGGGTCGTTGATCTTGACGAAGGGCAGGGGCTCCACCTTGGCGGGATCGCACAGGGTGTTGCCGATGGTGACGTCGGGCAGGCCCGAGAAGGCCACGATGTCGCCGGCGGTGATGTTGTCGCAGGGGACGCGGCCGTTGGCCTGGAAGTCGTACAGCTTGGTCAGGCGGCCCTTCAGGTGGACCGACGGGTCGTGCCAGTCGCAGGCCACCACTTCTTCGCCCACGCGGCAGGTGCCGTTCTGGATGCGGCCGATGCCGATGCGGCCCACAAAGTCGTTGTAGTCGACCGAGGAGACCAGCATCTGGAAGGGGGCGTCGGGGTCGCCCTCAGGGGGCTCGATGGTGTCCAGAATGGTGTCGAACAGGGGGACGAGGTCGGTGCCGGGGACGTCGGGGTCCAGGCTGGCGGTGCCGGCGCGGCCGCAGCAGTAGACCATGGGGCACTCCAGCTGCTCGTCCGAAGCGCCCAGGTCCATCAGCAGGTAGAGCACCTCGTCCACCACTTCTTTGATGCGGGCGTCGGGGCGGTCGATCTTGTTGATGACCACCACCAGGCTCAGGTTCTGCTGCAGGGCCTTTTGCAGCACGAAGCGGGTCTGGGGCATGCAGCCCTCGGCGGCGTCCACCAGCAGGACCACGCCGTTGACCATCTTCAGCACGCGCTCGACCTCGCCGCCGAAGTCGGCGTGGCCCGGGGTATCGACGATGTTGATCTTGACGCCCTTGTAGGTGCAGGAGCAGTTTTTGGCCAGGATGGTGATGCCGCGCTCACGCTCGATGTCGCCGCTGTCCATGACGCGCTCGGCCACGACCTGGTTGTCGCGGAACGCGCCGCTCTGGCGGAGCATCGCGTCCACCAGGGTGGTCTTGCCGTGGTCGACATGGGCGATGATGGCCACGTTGCGCAGATCGTTACGAATCATACAAATCAAACCTCTCTATTTTACAACGACATGGTTCTATGACGGATATTTCAACCGTATTAGTGTAAATCATAGGAGGGCGTTTGTCAAGATTATCTAAAAAATTATTCGGCATTTCGGCGTTTTGACAGAAAAGGCGCGCCCCGGTAGAAAGCCAGCGCACAGAGCACCGACAGCACTTCGGTCACGGGGAAGGTCAGCCAGACGTACGTCAGCCCCGCAAAGTGGAACACCCAGGCCAGCGGCACCAGCAGCACCACCTGCCGCAGCACGATGATGAAGATGCTCTGCCCGCTCTGGCCGGTGCCCTGGAAAAAGACGGTCAGCGTCATGGCGATGCCGGCGGGCAGGAAACTGAGGCAGATGATCCGCAGCGCCGGCGCACAGGTGCAGGCGCACCCGGCCGGTCAGGTCGCAGCTGCGGCACACCGCCGCCAGGGTGATGGCCATGGCGGCCCACTGGCCGGCCACGGTAGCCAGCGCCGCGCCGGTCACTCCCAGGGCCGGCGCGCCCAGCCGGCCGAAAATGAGGATGGAGTCCAGCACGATGTTGATGGCGGCCCCGGTCACCTGGGCCAGCATGGGGACGAGGGTGTTGCCCCGGGCCTGCAGCAGCTTGGTGCAGTGGGACTCGACGAACAGCCCCAGCGACCCGGCCAGGACCACCTGCGCGTACTGGATGCCCTGCTGCCGGACCATGGGCTGGTCCGATGAGAGGGCAAAGTACCCCTGCAGGACGGCCAGCGACACGCAGGCGAACAGGGCGAAGTTGAACACCCCCAGCCACAGGCCGCTCTTGATGGTGTCCCGCTGGGCGGCGGTGTCCCCACAGCCGTCCATCCGCGCGATGAGGATGCCCAGGCCGGTCCCTGCGCCGGTGGACAGCGCGGTGGCGAGCAGCTGGATGGGAAAGACCAGCGACAAGGCCGTCAGCCCGCTGAGGGAATATTGGGCTACAAAGTAGCTGTCTACGATGTTGTAAATAGATTGGATCAAAAGTGCCAGCATCACTGGCGGGGAAAGCCGGAACAGCAGCTTCCCGATGGGCATATCACCCATAACGTTCCATCTCCTTTCCCGCATAGGATAAGGGATGGAGTTACTCCACTGTCAAGCCCCTTTTTGCGTTTTTTCTTTCAGGTGGGCCCGCACCTCGCAGGCGTAGTTGTCCATGTAGGGAAAGAGCTGCAGCCCCAGTTCCTCGGCGTAGATGGCGTCGGCCTCCTCCCCGTGGGCGGCCAGCCAGTCCAGCAGGGGAGAAAAGTCGGCCCGCTCCTGCCGGATGCGCAGGGTAAAGACGGCGTACCGCCCGGCGGGGATGGTGTAGAGCGTCTCGGGGTCGATGCAGCGGTAGGGCGCTTCCATCCTAACATATTCCCGCAGCTTGACCACCCGGCCGGCGGGCATCCCCGCGCCGTCCAGCGGGTAGCCGTACCGCCGCCGGATGGAGGCGGCCTGCTGCAGCTCGGCCTGGGCGGCCTGCTGCATATTGACATGGTATGCCTGGGAGCCCCCCTGGGCGGCCCGGCCCGCGATGACCTGTTCGGCCTCCCGCCAGACCTGGCGGACAAGGGGCGGGTCGTCTTTCTGGGCCTCGATGCGGCGGTGCTCCTCCTTGTACCAGAGGATGTCCTCCGCCACCTGCTGGTAATAGGCGCTGCGGCGCAGGGCCTCCTCCCGGTATTCCATCAGCAGCCGGACGATCTCGGCGTTGTCCTGCAGGGAAAGGATCTGCCGGACGGTGTCCAGCGGGATGTTCAGCTTGCGGCAGGTGGTGATGATGTCCAGCTGCCACAAATTGCGCAGGGAATAATAGCGGTAGCCGTTCTGCGGGTCCACATGGTCGGGGCTCAGCAGGCCGATCTTGTCGTAAAAGTGGAGGGTGTCTTTGGAGAGGCCGGTGGCCCGGCTGACTTCGCCGATGCGGTAATAACTCTGTTCCAAGGGAAGCGCTCCTTTCTGCGGGCGGGCTTTCGGCGTTTTGACGGAAAGCAGCCTCTGATTTTGGCGGAAAAGAAAGAACCTTTTGTGATACAATAAAACCAGTACAGGATCAAATACCACCCGCGGGCCCCGCCCGGGGAGGATGGAGGTAAGCTGCGATGAAGCTCACATTTTTAGGCGCGAACCACGAAGTAACGGGCAGCTGTACCCTGCTGGAGACAGGGGGGCTGCATTTCCTGATCGACTGCGGCATGGAGCAGGGCAAGGATGTCTACGAGAACCAGCCTCTGCCCGTGGCCCCCGGCGAGATCGACGGCGTTTTGCTGACCCACGCCCACATCGACCACAGCGGCCATCTGCCCCTGCTGGCCAAGCAGGGCTACCGGGGCAAGATCTACGCCACCCGCCCCACCTGCCGGCTGTGCGACATCATGCTGCGGGACTCCGCTCACATCCAGGAGTCGGAAGCCGAGTGGAAAAACCGCAAGAACGCCCGTGCCGGCCTGCCGCCGGTGGAACCGGACTACACCGTCGAGGACGCCGAGACGACCGTCAGCCTGTTCGTCGGGGTGGACTATGACAAGCGGGTGGAGCTTGCGCCCGGGGTGGAGGCCCGCTTTACCGACGTGGGCCACCTGCTGGGCTCGGCCAGCATCGAGCTGTGGGTCACCGAAGGGGAAAAGACCACCAAGCTGGTCTTTTCAGGGGACATCGGCAATCTGAACCAGCCCATCCTCAAAGACCCTACCTATCTGACCGAGGCGGACTATGTCGTCATGGAGTCCACCTATGGCGACCGCAGCCATCCGCCCCGCCCCGACTACATCAAAGAGCTGGTGGATGTTCTGCAGCGCACCTTTGACCGGGGCGGCAACGTGGTCATCCCCAGCTTTGCAGTGGGCCGCACCCAGGAGCTGCTCTACTTCATGCGGGAGATCAAGGAGAAAAACCTGGTGACCGGCCACGGCAATTTCCCGGTGTACATCGACAGCCCCCTGGCCATCGAGGCCACCCGCATCTTCCGGGATACCAGCGAGAACTGCTTTGACGCCGACACCCGGGCCCTGCTGGACGCGGGGATCGACCCCATCACCTTCCCGGGGCTGCGGGTCAGCATCACCAGCGACGAATCCCGGATGATCAACTCGGACCTGACCCCCAAGGTCATCATCTCGGCCAGCGGTATGTGCGACGCCGGCCGCATCCGCCACCACCTGAAACACAACCTCTGGCGCAAGGAGTGCACCATCCTGTTTGTGGGCTACCAGGCGGTGGGCACCCTGGGCCGCGCCCTGGTGGAGGGGATCGACGGGGTCAAGCTGTTCGGCGAGGAGATCGAGGTGCAGGCCGAGATCGCCCAGATGGGCGGTATGTCGGGCCACGCTGACCGCGAAGGTTTGCTGCAGTGGATCGGCTCCTTCGACCCCAAGCCCCGGCGGGTGTTCGTCAACCATGGCGACGACGCCGTGGAGGACCTGTTTGTGGACACCCTGCAGAGCCTTGGCTACACGGCCTGCGCGCCCTACAACGGGGCCCAGTGGGCGCTGGGCGCCGATGGCGCGGTCTGCCTGAACGAGGGCAGCCGGGAGCGGGCGGCGTCCAGGGCTTCCACCCCGGCGCTCAGCCGGGCGCAGGCGGTGTTCCAGCGGCTGGTGTCTGCCGGCCGCCGCCTGATGCGGGTCATCGAGCACAACGAGGGCGGGGCCAACAAAGACCTTGCCAAGTTTGCCGACCAGATCAACGCCCTGTGCGACAAGTGGGACCGATGAAGCGTTACTTCCGGGTCAGCTCGTCCAGGTTTTGGGTATAGCAGGGCAGGCAGTGCTCGATGAACCAGTCTGCCTCGGGGCAGGCCATCTCGGCCAGGGCCTTCTTCTGCTGCTGGAGGGCGGCGTCGAACTCGTGGTTGCCGCTACGGGCCTCCTCCATGCACTTGATGAGGGCCGACAGCCGGTCGGCCGCCTTGAGCAGCCGGCGCTCGGTGTCGGTCAGCAGGTCCCCGGTGATGTAGGGGGTGATCTCCTCCTCCAGCTCGGGGGGCAGCATGGAGGCCATAGAGGCGGCGCTTTCCCGCTCGATGGCCTTGTAGGCGTCCCGCAGCACCTCGCTGCGGTACTTGACTGGCGTGGGCATATCCCCGGTGATGATCTCGGACGCGTCGTGGTAAAGGGCCGCCACCGCCACCGTTTTGGGGCGGCAGAGCGTGCCGGTGTACCGCCGCGCAATGAGGCACAGGGTGTGGGCCAGCAGGGCGGTGTCGCAGGTGTGCTCGCTGAGGGACTCAGCCCGCAGGGAGTGCATCAGGCTCCAGCGGGTGATATACTTCATGCGGGCGAGCAGGGCATTGAACGGATAGAGCATCGGATAACCTCCCGGCCGGCGGCGTGTGCCGCCGGCTTTTTTGTACCCAAAATACCCCCGATCACGCCATCTGTCAAGGCCGCGCCAAACTTCGCCCTTTCTTTACAGGGGCAAACATGGTATACTGACTGGGATGAACTACAAAGGAAAAGAGGGACGCTATGGATTTTGCACATCTGTCCCGGCAGCCGCGGCTGCGGCAGAAAAGGGACCGCTTTTGGCTGACGGTGGGGCTGTGCGCCCTGACGGCGGCGCTGATCTTCCTGCCGTTCCAGATCATAGACGGCGGGTTCTTTCACTACGCGGGGGACTTCAACGGCCAGCAGATCGGCTTTTACCGGTATATGAACGGCTTCGTCAAGGGGCAAAGCTACCCCGACGGGCTGGCCAGTGTGGGCGGACAGCGCCTGCCCGCCAACACCTTTTCCTGGGCCACCGACCTGGGCAGCGGGGTGATGAACGCCTACTCGTTCTACCTGTACGGCTCGCCGTTTTTCTGGCTGTCCACCCTGTTCCCCCAGAGCTGGCTGCCCTACCTGATGTGCCCTCTGCTGGTGCTCAAATTTGCCGTGGCGGGGGGCGGCGCCTACCTGTATATGCGCCGCTATGTAAAAAATCTGGACTATGCGGTGCTGGCAGCCTGCCTTTACACCTTTTCAGGCTTTGGTATCTACAACATCTTTTTCAACCACTTCATCGACGTGGTGGCGCTGTTCCCCTGGATGCTGTGGGCGCTCGACGAGTGCATCTACAGCGGCCGCCGGGGGCTGTTCGCCTTTTTTGTGGCTGTCAACCTGCTGAACAACTATTTCTTCTTTGTGGGGCAGGTGGTGTTCCTCATCATCTATTTTGCCTGCAAGGTGTCCACCGGGGAGATCAAGCTGACCCGCGGCCTGTTCGGGGTGCTGGCCTTTGAGAGCCTGCTGGGGGTGGCGCTGGGGTGCCTGCTGGTCTGGCCGGCCTTTTTGTCCCTGATGCAGAACCCCCGCACCACCGACATCTCGTCGGGCTGGGGCTTTTTGACCTACTCGAAGGTGCAGCAGTACCTGGCCATCCTGGTCAGCTGGTTCATGCCGCCGGACTCGCCCTATATCGTCTCCATCTGGTCGGAGGGGACCATCAAGTGGACCAGTATGACCGCCTACCTGCCCCTGTGCAGCCTGGCCGGCGCGGTGGCCTGCTGGCGCTCCCGGCAGGGGGACAGCCGTAAGCGGATCATCGCGGTGTGCGCGGTGTTCGCCCTGGTGCCGGTGCTGAACAGCGCCTTTTACGCCTTCAACGCCAGCTACTACGCCCGCTGGTACTATATGCCAGTGCTGGTCCTGGCCGCCATGACGGTAAGCGCCTGGGAGGACCCGGACGCCGACCTCGAGAGCCCCACCGGGATCGTGGCGTGGCTGATGATCGCCACTCTGGCCTTTGCCCTTGTGCCGGTGAAGGACGGGGACAGCTGGTCCCTGGGCGTGACCGAAAACCCGGAGCAGTACCTGGCCGTGCTGGCCTTTGGGCTGGCGGGGCTGGTGCTGTACAGCGTCATCATCCGGGACCGGAAGGATCCAAAGCGTTTCTGCCGCCGGATGCTGGCCGCGGTGCTGGCGTTCAGCTGTATCTTTGGCATCGTCCACATCGGCATCGGCAAGTTTGGCCAGTGGAACTATGACAGCGACCTGGTGGAGCAGTACCAGGCGTCCATCGCCCTGAAAGAGCAGTTCCCCGAAGGGGACTGGCGGGTGGACACCTACAACACCCACGACAACCTCGGCCTCTGGATGGACAAGAGCTGTATGCAGTTCTTCGACAGCACGGTGGCCCCCAGCATCCTGGACTTTTATTCCTCCCTGGGCTTTACCCGGGACGTGCGCAGCAACCCCGAAGCCTATTACTACCAGCTGCGGGGGCTGCTCAGCGTGCGGTTCACCATCATGCCCGAGGACGAGCAGGACAGCTTTGCAGAGCAGTCGGTGCCCGGCTGGACCTATTACGACACCATCGAGGGCTTTGCCCTCTATGAGAACGACAACTACCTGCCCATGGGCTTCACCTACGACTACTACGTAGACGAGGAGCAGCTGGACAGCCTGCCCACCCAGGACGCCTGCGCTTTGCTGGTGCGGGCGCTGGCCCTTACCGACGAGGATATCGCCGCCTATGGCAGTTACCTGGAGCCGCTGCCCGGGGACCAGATGCTGGATTTCAGCTACGAGCGCTACCAGCAGGACATCGCTGACCGCCGGGCGTCGGCCTGCAGCAGCTTTGTCATGACCAATTCCGGCTTCAGCGCCGAGATCAACCTGGAAAAGCCCGACCTGGTCTTTTTCTCGGTGCCCTATGACGACGGCTTCACCGCCTATGTGGGCGGGCAAGAGACCGAGATCCTCCGGGTGGACAACGGCATGATGGCGGTGCTCTGCCCCGCAGGCTGGAGCAGCATCGACTTTGTCTACTCGCCCGCCGGGCTGCCCCTCAGCCGGACCGTGACGCTGATCGCCCTGCCCATCTGGCTGGGCTATACCGGCTGGCACCTCTGGCGGAAAAAGAAGCGCGCCTGAGGAATGGAATACCCAAACCGCGAAAAAAGGGGCGGCTGCCGCTGTGCGTTGTGCCAGCATGGGCAGCCGCCCCTTTCAACAGGGAGCGAAAAGAAAATATTCAGCCCGCGGCCTGCCGGGCCCCGGCGCGGACCAGCACCGCCGCCAGCAGAAAGCCGGCCGGCGCGCTGACGAAAGAGGCGAGGTAGAACCCGCTGTACCCACACAGGGGCACCAGCAGGCCGCAGGCCAGCAGGTCGATGGCGGTGCCGCCCAGGTTGGAGGCCAGGTATAACCCCATCTGCTGGCGGCCCCGGAGGCTAGCCTCCTGAAAGTGCTTCATGGCAGTAAAGGCATAGACGATGGCCTGACGGCTGAGCAGCAGCGCGCCGTAGGCGATGGCGTCCCCGTCGGTAGTGAACAGCCGCAGCATCGGCCGGGCAAACAGGACGCAGCTTGCCGTCACAGCCAGCGCGTAGAGCAGCATGATGCCGCGGGCCTGCCGCACCCCGGTTTGGACCCGCCCGTCCTGCCGGGCGGCGGTGTTCTGGGCGATGAAAAAGACCAGCGACTGGGTAAAACCGTAGACCGGCATCAGCAGCAGGCTGGACATCTTGTTGGCGCAGGAAAAGCCCGCAATGGCCGCCACGCCGATGCCGCCCAGCAGCCCCTGCTTGATCATGCCGCCCACCGGCGCGCTGGCCTGCTGGATGGCGCTGGGGGCCGCCAGCCGGAACACTTCCCACAGGCAGCGGCGGTCCAGCATGGCGGGGCGGAACGGCCCGGTCAGGATGGTACGGCGCAGATACCACAGCATGAACAGGCACCCCGCCACCTGGGAAAGGGCGGTGGCCGCCGCGGTGCCCGCCACCCCGAAGGGCCCCACCCAGGCAAGGTCCAGCAGAATGTTCAGCACCGAGGTGCCCAGCACGGCATACAGAGGCGTTTTCGAGTTGCCGCAGCCCATCACCAGCTGTTTGGACAGGTCGTAGACCATCAAAAAGGGCAGGCCGGCCAGGTAAAAGCGGATGTATTCTGCCGCCTGGGGCAGGATGCCGGCGGGGGTGCGGATCAGCCGCAGCAGCCATTCCGCACCCAACAGCCCGGCGCCGGCCATCAGAAGGCCCAGCACCCCGTCGATGAACAGCAGGTTGTAGACGGCCGCCGACAGTTCGTCCGGGGTGGAGGTGGGCCGCCGTGCGGCCAGCAGCAGGCCGCCGCCCAGCTCCATCCCGCCCGATACGAACAGGAACACCATCAGCACGGTGGAGGCGTTGGACACCGCCGCCAGCGCGCCCGCGTCCAGGCGCAGCCCCACGATCATGGTGTCGGCCACCGAATAGAGCTGGGTAGCCACCATCGTCAGGATGATGGGCCCCGCAAAGCGCAGCAGCGCCGGGCGCACCGGCCCCGACAGCAGGGCGTTTTCGGTCGTTTCTTGTGACATAGGGTTTCTCACCTTCCGGTTGCAAAATACAGCATTTTCTGGTATGCTGGGTCTATCATAAACCATCCAGCAGCTGGATAGTCAAGAGGGAACCATGCAAAAAAACTATCTGCGGACGGCGGCCTTTGCCAAACTGGCCGGCGTGAACAAAAAGACTTTGCACTATTACGACGAGATCGGCCTGTTCCGGCCCGCCTATGTCAACGAAAAGGGCTACCGGTTCTATTCGCCTTTGCAGCTGGACCGGCTGGCCCTGATTGTGACTTTGAAGGACCTGGGGGTGCCCCTGAAGGTGATCGCGGAGTACCTGAGCTGCGGGGACCTGGCCCGGGTGGACGAGATCCTGACCCGTCAGAGCCAGGAACTGGACCGCCGCATCGGCCAGCTGACCCGGCGCAAAGCGCTTTTGGAGGCGCTGCGCCGCCAGAACCGGGGCTTTCTGGACTGGTGCGGCAAAGGCCCCCAGCGGCTGCACCGGGAGCCGGAGCGCATCGCCGTGCTGATGAGCCGGGAGGAAATGGAGAGCAGCCGCATCCTGATCGTCAACTACCTGACCGACGGCCCGGGCACCGGCCTGTGCGGGGAAGGGGAGGACCGCTTCCTCTACCAGAAGCGGCCGGACGGCCCGATCCTGGTGCCCGGCGGGGACTATCTCTGCCTGTATGAGACCGTCCAGGGGCACCGGGCCTGGGACTGGCTGGTCAGCCGCCGGCAGCAGCTGGAGGACTATGCCGCCGCCCGAGGCTGGTGTCTGGACCAGCGCGCCTTCGTGGAATTTGGGGACCTTGCCGTCAACGGCTGCAGCGAGACAGACCCCGAGCCGCGCAGCATCCGAATGCGTATCTGTGAGCTAAATTCACCTGAATATGCAGATAAGTGAAAAGATATATCTTGACTTTACGGCGGTAAAGTGTATAATGCAATCAAACCGATGAGGCGAAAGAGACCCTGCATCTGGCGCATCCAGAGAGCCCGGCGTGGTGGAAACGGGCGGTGTCAGGCGGTGGTTATGGGTCGCCGAGGGCCGGGCGAACGGGGAGGTTTCCCCCAGTAGCTTAGGACGGGTGTCTCCCGTTACAGGGCAGGGGAGTGTTGGCTCCCCGCGAGTGGCTCTGCACCGATGCAGGGCAAACAAGGTGGCACCGCAGAATCGAAAGTTTCGATCCTGTCCTTGTGGTAAAACACAGGGACGGGTCGTTTTTTTGAAAAGAGGCCCGTTCCGCAGCGAAGGCGGAGCGGGCCTTTTCCGTTTGGCTCCGCTCCCCACACAAGAAAGGAGCTTTCCCTATGAAACGTACCCAGATGATCTCCCGCCGCAGTTTCCTCCAGGCCGCCGCTGCCGCTGCCGCCGCCTGTTCCGCGCTGGCCCTGACCGGCTGCGGGTCTGCTTCCCCGGCGTCCTCCGCCGCTGCCGCTTCCGGCGAGGCGTCCGGCGCCGTGTACAAGGTGGGCGTGGTCAACTATGTGGACGACGCTTCCCTGAACCAGATCGTCGCCTCGCTGGAGGCCCGTCTGGACGAGGCCGGGGCCGAGCGCGGCGTCACCTTCAATTACGCCGACTACTATTCCAACGCACAGGCGGACCAGTCCAACCTGAACCAGATCGGCGCCGACCTCGTGGCCGACGATGTGGACGTCATCGTGGCGGTGGCCACCCCCTCGGCTTCCACCATGCTGGCCGCCGTGGAGGATACTGACATCCCGGTCATCTACTCGGCCGTCACCGACCCGGTGGGCGCCGGCTTCGACGGGCTGCCCAACATCACCGGCACCTCCGACGCGCTGAACACCGAGGCCATCATGAACCTGATCCTCTCCATCAACCCCGATCTTGACCAGCTGGGCCTGCTGTACGATTTGGGACAAGATTCTTCCACCCAGGCCATTGCGGACGCCAAGGCGTTCTGCGATGCGCACGGCATCAGCTACATTGAAAAGAACGGCACCAACACCGCCGAAGTCCAGATGGCGGTGGAAGCGCTGGCGGCGTCCGGGGTCAAAGTGGTGTTCACCCCCACCGACAACACCATCATGACCGCCGAGCTGGCCATCTACGAGACCATGATCGAGGCGGGCATCCAGCACTTTACCGGTGCGGACAGCTTTGCCCTGAACGGCGCCTTTGTGGGCTACGGCGTGGACTACGTCCAGCTGGGCGAGGCCACCGCCGACATGGTGGTGGAGCTGCTGTGCGACGGCAAGTCGATCGCCGATATGCCGTACCGCACCTTCGACAACGGCACCGCCACCATCAACACCGAGACCTGCGCGGCCCTGGGCTTCGACCTCGAGACAGTCAAGACGGCGTTCGAGCCCTACTGCACCGCCATGGAGGAGCTTGTCACCGCCGAAGAATTTGCATAAAAACGGCTTTTGGCCGCAACGATTTTGAAACTGCGTTCGTGAGGGAATTTCATGCTGGCTAGTATTTTTTCGATCAACGTCCTGCAGTCGGCCCTGGAGCTGGGCTGCATTTACGCGCTGGTGGCGCTGGCGCTGTTTTTGAGCTATTCCATTTTGAACATCGCCGACCTGTCCACCGACGGATGCTTCACCCTGGGCTGTGCGGTCTGCTGTCAGGTGGCCGTGGCCGGCCACCCGGTGCTGGCCCTCTTTGCCGCCATGGCGGCGGGGGTGCTGTCCGGTTTCATCACAGCCTTTTTGCAGACGCGCCTCGGGGTGGAGAGCATCATGGCCGGCATCATCGTCAACACCGGCCTGTACACCATCAACCTGGCGGTGATGGGCTTCTCCTCCAACATGAGCCTGGTGCGGGTGGACACGGTGTTCTCCCTCGGGAAAGAGCTGCTGGCCTTTGCCGGCGGCTGGTATCAGCTGATCTTGGTGGCGGCGGTCATCCTGACCGCCTGCGTGCTGATGGTCCGGTTCCTCGGCACCCGGCTGGGCCTGTCCATCCGGGCCACCGGCGACAACGCCGCCATGGTCCGCGCTTCCAGCATCGACCCGGGCTACACCATCATGGTGGGCCTGTGCATCTCGGGCAGCCTGACCGCCCTGTCCGGCGCCCTGCTGGCCCAGTACCAGAAGAGCTGCGACATCAACGTGGGCACCGGCATGGTGACCATCGCCCTGGCCTCCCTCATCATCGGCGAGACCCTGCTGGGCAAGCGCTCGATGGTACTGCGGGTGGGCGGCGTGGTCTTTGGCAGCTGCCTGTACCGCTTCATCGTGGCGGTGGCCCTGCGGTTCAACGTGCCCGCCGCGGCCATGAAGCTGGTGTCGGCCCTGATCGTGGCGGTGGCCATCTCGATGCCCGCCATCCGCCAGAAGATCGCGTTTGAAAAGCGCAAGCAGGAGGCCCGCCTCCGCCACGCCAAGACCCACGGCAAAAAGGAGGCAGTCTGATGCTGATGCTGGAAATGAAGGGTGTCCGCAAAACGTTCAACCCGGGCACCGTCAACGAAAAGGTGGCGCTGGACGGCGTCGACCTGGCGCTGGAAAAGGGCGATTTCGCCACCATCGTGGGCTCCAACGGCGCGGGCAAGTCCACCCTGTTCAACGCCATCACCGGCGGGTTCATCGCCGACGAGGGTTGCATCATCCTGGGCGGGGAGGACATCACCTTCACCCCCGAGTTCAAGCGCAGCAAGGTGATCGGCCACCTGTTCCAGGACCCCCTCAAGGGCACCGCCCCCAACATGACCATTGAGGAAAATCTGGCCCTGGCCTACCTGCGGGCGGGCACGGCCCAGCGGGCGTACTTCTCCCGCATCTCCCGCAAGGACAAAGAGCTGTTCCGGGAGCGTCTGGCCCTGCTGGGCATGGGCCTCGAGGACCGGATGAAGCAGCCTGTGGGGCTGTTGTCGGGCGGCCAGCGCCAGGCGCTGACGCTGCTGATGGCCACCCTCGTCACCCCCAAGTTGCTGCTGCTGGATGAGCACACCGCCGCCCTCGACCCGGCCACCGCCGACAAGGTGCTGGAGCTGACCAAGAGCATCGTGGCCGAGCAGGGCATCACCTGCCTGATGGTCACCCACAATATGCGCCAGGCGCTGGACCTGGGCAACCGCACCCTGATGATGAACGGCGGCCGCATCGTCTTTGACGTCCAGGGCGAGGAGCGCAGCAAGATGACGGTGGACGATCTGCTGGAACGCTTCCGCCAGCGCGCCGGCGAGGAGTTGGACAACGACCGCATCCTGCTCAGCAAAGTGGAAGGCGCATAAAAGCCCGGCCCGGACGGCACGGGCATACACACAGAAAAATACCCCGGTGAACCAAAGCAGCAAGTGCCTGGTCCACCGGGGTGTTTGTTTTGCCGGGATTACTTCACGTACTCGATGGTGTACTCGAAGCCGTACTCCTCCTGGAGCTTCTTGACGGCAGGCTCACAGTCCTCGATGAAGGTGGGGGCGTAGACCGAAGCGCCGTTGTGGGCCTTCTTGTAGTCCTCGACGATCTGGGTCAGCTTGTTCCAGCCCTCGCTGGCCTTGGCCTGGTCCACGCTGTCGGGGAAGTTGATGATGAATTCGCGGTGCTGCGGGATACGAGCTTTCATAAGACATTCTCCTTTGTTTCTGACAAAATCTATCATCGGCAGCCGCCGCAAGAGCGGCCGCGGGTCAGTGTTTTTTCAGTCCAGGCCGAACACCCGGCGGGCGTTGGCGGCGGTCTGCGCAAAGACCGTTTCGGCCGGGACCCCTTTGCGCTGGGCGATGTACTCACCCACATACGCGATCAGGGAGCTGTCGCACCGGGTGCCCCGCACCGGCTCGGGGGCCATGTAGGGGCAGTCGGTCTCCAGCAGGATGGATTCGAGGGGCAGCGCGTCGATGGCCTTGCCGGCCCGCTTGGCCCCCTTGAAGGTGCAGGCGCCCCCAAAGCCGATGAGGATGCCCTGTTTGGCCAGCCAGACGGCGTCCTCGGCGCTGCCGGAATAGCAGTGCAGGATGCCCTTCGGCCGGTACTTTTTCAGCAGGGCGTAGACGTCGGCGTGGGCCTCGCGGTCATGGACGACGATGGGCTTGTCCAGCTCGAGGGCCAGACGGATCTCGGCCTCAAAGAGGGCCAGCTGGGCGTCCCTGGGCACCGGCCAGTGGTAGTCCAGGCCGCATTCGCCCACGGCGACCACTTTGGGGTCGTCGTAATAGGGGGCGAGGGCGCGCATCTCAGCGGCCCAGTCCCCGCCGTACACCGAGACGGTGGGGGCAGGGGGCGCGGAGCCGCACTGGTCGGCGGGCAGCAGGCTTTCGGGGTGGATGCCGATGGCCGCCCACACCCAGGGGTAGCGGTGAGCCAGCTCCAAACAGTGGGGAGCGTCCCCCGAGTGGGTGGCCTGCTCGCAGACCCCCACCACGCCCCGGGCAGGCAGGCCGTCCAGCACCTCGAAGCGGTCGGCGTTGAAGGCCCCGGAGGAATAGTGGGCGTGGGTGTCGAAGATGGGGCCGGCAGAAGGGTAGATGCTCATGCCTTGCGCGCCTCCTTTCCGCGGCGGTTGACCAGCCAGATCCCGACGCAGACCAGGGCCAGGGCGGCCAGGTACTGCCACTCGAACAGGGGTTCGCCGTTCAGCAGGGCGGACAGTAGGACGTTGACCACCGGGTTGACCAGGCCGAACACGCTGATCCGGCTGACGGGGTTGTTTTTCATCAGCAGGGCCCAGAGGACATACCCTGCCCCCGACACAAAGGCCAGGTAGAGCAGGACGGGGATGCCCAGGGCGCTCTGGGGCGCGAGGGAGCCGCCCATCAGCAGCCCGATCAGGAGCAGGGCCGCGCCGCCCACCCCCAGATTGATACAGCAGACCATGAAACTGTCGGCCTTTTGGGTCACCGACTTGTTCCAGGGCCCGGCAGAGGTGAAGATGACGGTGGCCGCCATCATGCAGAAGATGCCCCAGCCGCTGCCGCCGCCGTGGTTGCCGATGGTCGCCACCAGCACCCCGGCAAACCCGATGGCGCAGCCCGCCGCCTTGGCAGGGGTCATCCGGTCGGAGCGGTAGAGGAAATGGGCCAGAATGACCCCCAAAAAGCTCTGGGTGCTGTTTAGGATGCCGCCGAAGGCCCCTGTCAGGAGGGCGACGGCCGCGTAGTAAAAGGCGTACTGAGCGGTGGTCTGCCACAGGCCCAGGGCGCAGCACTCGGCCAGCACTTTGCCCCGCGGCAGGGCGGGCAGACGGCCTTCCAGCGCAAAGCTGGCCAGCAGGACCAGCGCGCTGCCCAGCATGAACCGCACCCCTGCAAAGCAGAGGATGGAGGCGGTGTCGGCGGCGTCAATGGCAAAGAGCCGGTAGCCCAGCTTGATGAAGGGGAAAGCCGACCCCCAAAAGCAGTTGCAGATGACCGCAAAAGTTACCGCGAAAGCCGGCGCCCCGAACAGGGCGTCCAGCCTGGCGGCGCGGGCGTTGGTGTCCGTGGGCAAGGGCGGCCTCCTTTAGTGGATGCGGCTGCCGGGCACGGCGTCGTCGGGGTAGAAGGCGATGGTGCAGCCGCCGTCGGCGGTGTCGGCCGCCACGATCATCCCTTCGCTGGTGTACTTGCCCTTCAGCATGGGACGGGGGGCGAGGTTGGCCACGATGCCCACCTTTTTGCCGACCAGGTCCTCGGGCTTGTACCACTTGGCGATGCCGGACAGGATGCAGCGTTCCCGCTCGCCGTCAAAGACGGTCAGGTGGAGCAGCTTCTTGCTCTCCTTGATGGTCTCGCAGGCGCGCACTTCGGCCACCCGCATCTCCACCTTGCAGAAATCATCAAAGCTGATCTCGGCCTCGTGCTCGATGGGCTCGGCCGGCGCAGCAGGGGCGGCGGCCTTGGCCTCGGCTTCCTCCTTGGCCTTCTGGGCGGCCAGGGCCTCGGCGCGGCGCTTCTCGTCCTCCGCCTTCAGGTGGGCGATCTCCTTGGCCACGTCGATGCGGGGGAAGAGGGGCTCGCCCTTGTGGACGGTGTAGCGCTCCTGCCCGCCGTAGACGGCGTTGGACAGGTCGAGGGCGGCGCGGTCCAGGCCCAGCTGCTCCATCATCTTGGGGGCGGTGCTGGGCAGGTAGGCATCCAGCAGGATGGCGGTCACGCGCAGGGCCTCGCACAGGTGGTAGAGGACGCTCTCCAGCCGGGGCTTGTTGGCCTCGTCCTTGGCCAGGGCCCAGGGCGCGGTCTCGTCGATATACTTGTTGGCACGCTGGACCACGGCGAAGATCTCAGCCAGGGCCTGGGGGATGGTCAGGTTGTCCATATCCTCGGCCACCTTGGCGGGCAGGGCGCCGATCATCTGTTCCAGCTCGGCGTCGATGGCCTCGGCGCCGGCGGACTTGGACACGGTGCCGCCGAAGTACTTTTCGCACATGGCGACGGTGCGGCTGAGCAGGTTGCCCAGGTCGTTGGCCAGGTCGCTGTTGATCCGGTTGATGAGGGCTTCGTTGGTGAACATGCCGTCGTTGCCGAAGGGGATCTCACGCAGCAGGAAGTAGCGGATGGCGTCCACGCCGTACCGGTCGCAGAGGATGACCGGGTCCACCACGTTGCCCACCGACTTGGACATTTTGCCGCCGTTCATCAGCAGCCAGCCGTGGCCGAACACCCGCTTGGGCAAAGGCAGGTCGAGGGCCATCAGCATGGCCGGCCACAGGATGGTGTGGAAGCGCAGGATCTCCTTGCCCACCATGTGCAGGTCGGCGGGCCAGTATTTGTCGTAGTCGTGGTAGGTATCGTTGCCGTAGCCAAGTGCGGTGATATAGTTGCTCAGGGCGTCCACCCAGACGTACATGGTGTGCTTGGGGTCGAAGGGGACGGGGATGCCCCACTTGACCGAGGTGCGGGAGACGCAGGTGTCCTGCAGGCCCTGCTTGATGAAGGCGATCATCTCGTTCTTGCGGCTCTCGGGCTGGATGAACTGGGGGTTCTCCTCGTACAGCTTGAGCAGGCGGTCGGCGTACTTGCTGGTGCGGAAGAAGTAGGCTTCCTCGTGGGCGTCGTAGACCTCGCGGCCGCAGTCGGGGCACTTGCCGTCCACCAGCTGGCTGTCGGTCCAGAAGCTCTCGCAGGGCTTGCAGTAGTGGCCCACATACTCGCCCTTGTAGATGTCGCCCTGCTCGTACAGCTGGGTGAAGATCTTCTGGCAGGACTGGATGTGGTAGTCGTCGGTGGTGCGGATGAAGCGGTCGTAGCTGACGTCCAGCAGCTTCCACAGGTCCTTGACGGTGGCGACGATGCGGTCCACGTATTCCTTGGGCTGCACCCCGGCGGCCGTGGCCTTGTCCTCGATCTTCTGGCCGTGCTCGTCGGTGCCGGTCAGGAACATCACGTCGTACCCCTGCTTGCGCTTGAAGCGGGCCAGCGCGTCACAGGCCACGGTGGTGTAGCTGTGGCCGATGTGCAGCTTGTCGCTGGGGTAGTAGATGGGGGTGGTGATGTAGAACTTTTTCTGTTCAGACATGGTGAATGGTTTCCTCCCTTTGATTTGCATAGCGGAAAGGAAGCGAAAAGCTCCCGCCCCTGCCGGGCCTTGTCGCCCTGCAAGGACGGGAGCTGACAGCTTCCGTGGTACCACCTTGGTTCGCCGGCCCCTCACAGGGCGCGGCCTTACGGGCTGCTGCGGCGCAAAGGCGCGGCGCATACAGCCGGGCGCGGTAACGGGCGCACCCGGCGCAGGCTGGGCGTTCAAAGGGCTTTGCCTGCGCGGCTCCAAGGCCATCTTCCGCGCCCCGACGCCTGCCCGGTTCCACCGCCGCGGGCTCTCTGCAAGGGTCAAAAAGCGCGTACTCTCCTCTTCACAGCCGATATCATATCACGGCTATTATAGGGGAAGCGGGGGGATTTGTCAACAGGCAGGCGCGGCTTTTTCCGCCGCCGGCCCTTGACAGCGGCCCCGGGCTGTGCTAATATGAAGCAAACTTCACGTGAAGCGAACTTCATAATCACGGGGAAACCAGATGAAAACACGAGTGAAAGAGCTGCGCACGGCGGCGGGCCTGACCCAGCAGCAGCTGGCGGAGCAGGTGCACGTTTCCTCCCGCACCATCATTTCGATCGAGAAGGGGCAGTACAGCCCCTCCCTGATGCTGGCCTACCGGCTGGCGCTGGTGTTTGGAGTGACGGTGGAGGACCTTTGCTGCCTGCAGGAAAACAAAGAGCTGGAGGACAAACAGTATGAAGATCTATAACAAGAAAAAGTTTGCGTCGGGCGTCTTTTTGCTGCTGCTGGGCCTTGTGCGGTTCACACCGCTTTTTGCCGGGCGGGAATGGGATGTGAAAGGCGTTTTCTGGACGGCTGTGGCGCTTTTGCTGGGCGTGTCGGAACTGGTGCATAGCCTTTCCTGCACGCTGACCAAAAAGGACCGGCTGGAAGAACTGGACGAGCGCAACCGCCTGGTGGACTGGAAAGCCAAAAGCATGACTCTGAAGATCACCCGGTATGTCTGCCTTGTGCTGGGCTGGATCTTCCTGATCATGGGCGTCATTCGGCAGGCGGACATCGTCATGGCGGTGGGGCTCGGGCTGCTGTTTACCTTCCCGATCGGGATGTTCACCGAGCTTTTCACCAGCATCTATTATGAATCGAAAAACTGAGGCCGTTTCTTCTCAAAAAAGTCCCGTCCAGCCGACATGTGCGGATGGACGGGACACATACAGGGAAATTTGCCGCTGAGAGTGTGCGAGGCCGCCAGGCCGAGTGCATGGTTCAGCGGCAAATTTTGTCCCCAGGGGAATATTAGGGGGAAGGAATTTCTGTCGCGCGACTGCGCGCAGAAATGGGTTCCCCCTAAAGCGTCCGCGCCCTCCGCCTTGACACGGCGGGGGTTTTGTAGTATCATACGGTTAACGATTAGACTAACCGTTAACTGTATGGCACAGAAAGGACGTGAGATCACCTTGAGTTTACAGCACACACTGCGGGCGCTGGCCGACCCGATCCGGCGGGAGATACTGAACCTGCTGAAAAACGGCCGGATGTCTGCCGGGGAGATTTCGGCGCATTTCCCGGTGACGGCGGCCTCCATCTCCCGGCACCTGTCGGTGCTGAAAGAGGCCGACCTCATCCGCGACCAGCGGGAGGGCAAGTATATTTTCTATGAGCTGAACGCCTCGGTCCTCGAGGAGGTCCTGCTCTGGATCGCCGAACTGAAAGGGGAGTCGGAAGATGAAAAAGATCCTCACGGAACATAAGGGGGAGCTGGTCCTCTCGTCTCTGGTGACGCTTCTGCCGGCGCTGGCGGGCTGGCAGATGGCCTGGGAGGCTGCTGCCTTCCTGCTGGGCCACTGGCTGGTGCTGCTGGTCGTGTTCAGCGACCGGCGCAACCGCGACCGGCAGAGCAAAAAGGCCATCCGGCTGATCCTCTGGGTGATGCCGTTTCTGTCGCTGCTGGTGGGCGGCGTGACGGTGCTGCTCCGGCGGGGCATCCAGAGCGCCGGCGCCGGCAGCGCGGTCATGGCCATGGGCTTTGGGCTTTTGTTCATCGTGGTGGGCAACTATATGCCCAAGATCCGCCAGAACAGCTTTATGGGCATCCGCGTCAAATGGACGCTGGAAAACGAAGCCAACTGGAACGCCTCCCACCGCTTTGGCGGCAAGGTCTGGGTGGCAGGTGGCTTTGCCTGCCTGGCAGGGGCCATGCTGCCCGTCAAGGCAATGGGCGTGGTGTTCCCTGTGGTGCTGGTGACGGTCGCGCTGGCGCCCATCGTTTATTCCTATTATTATAGCAAAACCCAGCCTGCGGCCGAACAGGCGGTTTCGGTCCCGCTGCCCCTCTGGCAGAAGCGGGCGGCCCGGGCGATCGTCGCCGCGGTGGCGGTGATCGCGGTCTGGGCCCTGCTGAGCGGCAGCACAGAGATCGTCTATGACAGCGCTTCCTTCACCGTTGAGGCGTCCGGTTGGGAGGACCTGACCGTCCCGTACAGCGAGATCGCCGCGGTGGAGTACCTGCCCGCGGAGGACGTCCCGGAAACCGGTATGCGCACCTACGGCCTTGGCAACCTGCGGGTGTCCTTCGGCTATTTTTCCAACGAGGCCTACGGCAGCTATATCCGCTACACCTACGATTCCTGCAAAGACTGCGTCCGGCTGACCAGAACGGATGGGAGTACCATCCTGCTCAACGGCCCCGACCAGCCCGCCACCCGCGCCATCTGCGACGCGCTGGCTGAAAGGGTAGGGAACTGAAATGAAAACCAATCAGGCGATACAGAAAAAGAGAACGCTGGGGTTTATTCTGCTGACATTTGTGCTCTCGTGGTCGATCGGCTTTTTTGCCATGGCCCAGGGCATCACCCTGGACGGCCTGATGGGTGCAGAGAGCTTGGAAGCCGGGCAGCTGGCTGGCATGGCCGCGCTTTCCCTTTATATGTGGATGCCGGCGCTGGGGTCCATCCTGATCCGGGTGCTGACCGGGCAGGGGTTCCATGGGATGAAACTGTCGCCCCGTCCGCGCCGGAACTGGAAATACGACCTGCTGGGATGGTTTGCGCCCTTCGGGTTTGCCCTGACGGGAACGGTCAGTTACTTTGCCTTCTTTTCGGACCGTTTCGACCATTTTGAACATTTGAAACAGCTTTTGGGAACGGTGCTGGAGATTTCTCTGGAGGGGCTGCCCGCGCCTGTCATGGGAGTGCTGCTCCTGCTGGCGGCCGCTATCACGACGCCGCTGGCAAGCCTGCTCAGCGGTCCGCTGGGGGAGGAACTGGGCTGGCGCGGGTATTTATACCCAACGCTGTGTGATTGGATGCCGCGCTGGAAAGCAATGCTGGTCAGCGGAATCGTCTGGGGCGTATGGCATACGCCGCTGCTGGTGATGGGCTGGGACTACGGGACCGGCTACAGCGGTTATCCGGTGGGCGGCATTGCGGTGATGACCCTCTGCACGGTCTGCTTTGGGGCGTTCCAGTGCTGGCTGACCGACCGAAGCGGCAACATCTGGCCGTCCGTGCTGGCCCATGGCGCACTCAATGTCCTGTTCAGCTTTTACCTGCTGGGGGATAATTTCTGTGCGGCCCCGTATCATCCGCTGCTGGGGGCGCACCCGCTCACGCTGCTGGGCGGCTGGACTTTGATCGCCGCAGGCTGGGTCGTCCTTGTAAAGACGCGGAGCGGTTGGGCGGCAGACGCGCCGGAAACCTAAAATCTTGCATCCGGCGGGAAAATCTGCTATCATAAAACAAACGTGCAAAACAGGGAGGACGCCGCTATGGGATTTGTCACAACGCTGACCTTGATCTTCATTGTATTGAAAGCCCTGGGCCTGATCGCATGGTCCTGGGTGTGGGTGCTGTGCCCGGTCTGGCTGGCGGTGCTGCTGGCCGGGGCGGCTTTCCTTTTGATTTTGGTGACGGGCCGGATCAAGACCGGCAAGTGGTAACGGGCGCTGCTTTGGGCGCACCGGGCGGGAGGCATTGCGTCTCCCGCTTTTTTCGTGGTATACTGGGCGCAGCGCTATGCGATGGAAAGGAGCTATCCCTATGCCGAATCTCTACACCCTGTCCGGGCCGGACAGCATCACCGTCTATTGGGACCTGCCCGCCCGGCCGGCGGAACGGTACGAGATCCTGCTGGACGGCGCGCGCCGCGGCAGCACCGGCAGGACTCACTTTACCCTGCGGGGCCTTGCGCCCGATACAAGTTACCAGATCGAGGTCCGCCCGCTGGGAGCGGTGCGGGCCCGCACCGAATCTCCCAAGCGGCGGCTGGATGTCACCGCGCAGCCCTTCGGCGCGGCCGGGGACGGCCAAACCGACGACACCGCCGCCCTGCAGCGGGCCTTGGACGCCTGCGGGGCAGGTGACTGCGTCTATTTCCCGGCGGGGGTCTACCGGAGCGGGGCGCTGTTTGGGCACAGCGATATGGAGCTGTATCTGGCCGAAGGCGCTGTGCTGCAGGGCGCAGAGGAGCCGGAAGCCTATGCGCCCCGCATCCGCAGCCGGTTTGAGGGCGCCGAGATGGAGTGCTACGCCAGCCTGCTCAACTTCGGCACGCTGGACCACACCGCCGGGCCCAACTGCCGCAATGTCCGCATCTGGGGCGAGGGTACCATCCGGGGCGGCGGCTACGCCCTGGCCTGGGCCACCATCCAGTCGGAAAAGGAGCGAATGAAAGACCAGCTGGCCGCCATGCAGGACCTGGTCAAAACCTGCGAGAGCGAAAACACCATCCCCGGCCGGGTCCGGGGACGGCTCATCAACCTGTCCAACTGCCAGAACGTCCGCATTGCGGGCCTGACCCTGGCCGACGGCCCCAGCTGGAACGTGCACATGGTCTATTGCCGGGACGTCGTCACCGACCACTGCACCTTCCGCTCGCAGGGGATCTGGAACGGCGACGGCTGGGACCCCGATTCCAGCGAGGGGTGCACCCTGTTTGCCTCCACCTTTTATACACAGGACGACTCGGTGGCCATCAAGTCGGGCAAAAACCCCGAGGGCAACCGGATCGGCCGCCCCACCCGGCGGGTGCGGGTGTTCGACTGCCGCAGCGCCTTTGGCCACGGCATCTGCATCGGCAGTGAGATCAGCGGCGGCATCGAGGATGTGGCCGTCTGGGACTGCGACCTGGCCAACTCCCAGTATGGGCTGATGGTCAAGGGCACCCGGAAGCGGGGCGGCGGCGTGAGGGGCCTTTCGGTGCGGCGGTGCACCCTGCCCCGGGTCATGGTCTGCCAGGTGGGCTACAACGACGACGGCGTCCCCGGGCCCCGGCCGCCCATCTTCCGGGAGATGCTGTTTGAGGACCTGACGCTGACCGGCCGCTGCCTCGACGCCGACCAGGCGCTGGACGGCGGGCAGGGCGGCGGCTTTGCACCCTGTATGCCCATCCAGCTGGAGGGCTTCGACGGGGCCGGCTATGAGCTGCAGGATGTGACACTCCGCCGCATCGCGCTGGCGGGCGGCGGGACCGTCCAGCTGGCCCGCTGCAAGGGGGTCAGCCTCGAGGACGTCCGCACCGTCTGAGGCAGAACATTTTGTTCATGGAAAGTTTACAAGCGGGACGCAATCTTTACCCTTTTCTCACATATTTCCCTTTTTTTAGAGGTATACTTTGAAAGTTCTCTTCAGGATTCTTTAGAAAAAACCGGCTTCCGCGGCAGAAAACGCCAAATCTCAAGGTAAAATCAAGGATGTATTAAGATTTCCTCAAGATTGGTATGGTATGCTGTTGGCAAACCAAATAAGGAGGAGTATCAACCGTGTTCAAGAAAAAACAGGAGGACAAGGACGGCCAGAATGTCTCCCTCAGCCCGGGGGCTGCGGCCCAGGGCAAAGGGGTCAAGCCGTTCCTCAAGCGCAACTGGAAGCGGATCGCCGCCGGCGCTGTGGTAGTGGTGGTGGCCGCTGTCCTGTTCCTGCCCAAAAACCAGGCCAAGCCTGCGTCGGGCAGCGTCAACTATACCCAGGTCAACCCGCAGCGGCGGGAGATCACCAACGTGTTCAGCGATTCCGGCACCATCATGGCGGCCAACACCTACGAGGTCAAGCCGCTGGTGCGCGGCACCGTCCTGACCGCCGACTTTGAAGAAGGCGACGTGGTCGAGGCCGGCGACGTTCTGTACACCATCGACAGCTCGGACGCCGCCAACAGCGTCGAGCGCGCCCAGATCTCGGCCAACCAGGCCGAGCGCAACTATGAGGACGCCGTCAACGCCGGCTACGTCCGCAGCGACATCGGCGGCACGGTGGTCGCCATCAAGGTGGCCCCGGGCGACGCAGTCACCGCAGGGCAGGAGGTAGCCACCATCCGGGACGACGGCAGCGTCCTGCTGACCCTCAACTTCCCGGCGGTGGACGCCGCGTCCTTTGTGCCGGGCCAGACCGCCCAGGTCACCCTGGACGGCACCTATGAGACTCTGAACGGCACCATCCGCTCGGTCTCGGGCGCGGACACCCTGAGCGACGGCAATATGCTGGTCCGCTCGGTGGTCATCGCGGTGCCCAACAGCGGCAGCCTGACTTCGGCCCAGGCGGCCACCGCCTCGGTGGGCGGGGTCAGCGCCCTGGGTTCGGCCCGCTTTGCCTATCAGAAAGAGCAGGTGCTCACCGCCGCATCCAGCGGCACGGTGGCAGCCCTCTGCGTCCAGCCCGGCGCCGTGGTGGGTGCGGGCAGCAACATCATCCAGCTGACCAGCGATAACCTCGAGCGCCAGGTGGAGCAGGCTGCCGACAACCTGCGCAGCGCCCAGCTGTCGGTGGAGGACGCCGAGAACACCCTGGACAACTACACCATCACCGCCCCCATCAGCGGCACCATCATCCAGAAGAACGTCCAGGCAGGGGAGACGGTGGGCAGCGAGAGCGCAGTCACCTCCACTTCCCCCATGTGCATCATCCACGACCTGCGCTACCTGGAAATGACCCTGAACGTGGATGAGCTGCAGATCCTCTCGATGAAGGAAGGGCAGGACGTCCGTATCACCGCCGACGCCATCCCCGACAAGACCTTTGAGGGCGTGGTGACCAACGTCTCCTCGGCGGGCACAACCACTTCCGGCACCACCACCTATCCCGTCACCATCCGCATCGACGAATTCGGCGAGCTGCTGCCCGGCATGAACGCCACCGCCGAGATCGAGGTGGCCAGCGCGGATAACGCCCTGTCCATCCCCAACGCGGCGGTCATCCGCGGCAATTATGTGCTGATTACGGCAGATTCGCCCAGTGCCGCCAACGCCGACCCCAGCATGACCGCCCCCGAGGGCTACGTCTATGTCAAGGTGGAGACCGGCGTCAGCGACAACGACTACATCCAGATCACCAGCGGCCTGACGGAAGAAGACACCGTGGCCTATGAATCGACGGCCCTGCCCTATGACTTCAGCTACGCCTCCGATCCCGGCATGGCTGTCACCGTCACAGGAGGCTGAGGATGAGCGCACTCATTGAATTTGACGACGTCTGCAAGTATTACCAGATGGGCGACACCACCGTCAAGGCGGTGGACCACATCTCCATGAAGATCAACAAAGGCGAGTTCGTGGCCATCGTGGGCCAGTCCGGTTCGGGCAAGTCCACCTGTATGAACATCATCGGCTGCCTGGACGTGCCGACATCCGGCACCTACCGGCTGAACGGCCGGGACGTGGGCAGCATGAGCAAAAACGAGCTGGCCGAGATCCGCAACGAGCTGCTGGGTTTCATCTTCCAGCAGTACAACCTTCTGCCCAAGCTCACCCTGATGGAAAACGTGGAGCTGCCTCTGATCTACGCCGGGCTGTCCCGCAAGGAACAGCAGGAGCGCGCCAGGACAGCCCTCCAGCAGGTGGGCCTGGGGGAGAAGCTGAACAACAAACCCAGCCAGCTTTCGGGCGGCCAGCAGCAGCGTGCTTCCATCGCCCGGGCGCTGGCCGGCGGCCCGGCGGTCATCCTGGCCGATGAGCCCACCGGCGCCCTGGACAGCCACACCGGCCGGGAGGTGCTGGGCATCCTCCAGAGACTGCACAAAGAGGGGAACACGGTGGTCCTGATCACCCACGACAACTCCATCGCGGTGCAGGCGGAGCGGATCATCCGGCTGGAGGACGGGCACATCGTCTACGACGGTGACGCCCATGCCCCCGAGGCCGTGGTCCAGCCCACCTTTGCGGTGCAGGACGACGAGGCAGAACCGGAACAGGAGGGCAGCGCATGAATCTGAATATGCTCTACGAAACGGTCCGGCAGGCTTTGAAGAACATTGCCAGCAACAAATTCCGCACCCTGCTCACCATGCTGGGCATCATCATCGGCATCATGGCCGTTATGATCATCGTGGGCCTGGGCAACGGCCTGACCGAAAGTATGCGGGCCAGCGTCTCCTCGATGGGGATGAACCTTTTGCAGGTCAACGTGTTCGGGCCGCGGGCCCGCAACGTGGACATCGACGAGATGTACCGCATCATTGAAAGCAGGCCCGATCTTTTCTCGGGCATCTCCCCCATGGTGAGCATGGACCGCACCAGTTCGGCGGTCAAGGTGGGGACCAAGAGTTTCAGCCAGACCACCGCCGTCGGCGTCAGTGAAGCCTATGCCGGCATGACCGGCACCACCATTGCGAAGGGCCGCGGCATCCAGTTCGTGGACTGCGCCGAATACAAGCGGGTCTGCGTGGTGGGCGACTACATCGACCGGGTGGGCTACGGCGGCAACGCCGTCGGTCAGACCATCAAGCTGGGGCCCAACCAGTTCACCATCGTCGGGGTGGCCGCGCCGGAGGTGGACGACCCCTCCCTGCAGGAAGGCAGCTCGGACGACTACGTCTACATCCCCTATACCACCGCCCAGCGGGTGGCCCGCAACGCAGTGGCTGATACCTACGGCGTCACCACCGTCACCGAAGAACAGGTGGCCGAGGGCAAGGCCGTGCTGGAATCCAATCTGCAGGAGCTGACCCATTCGGAGGACAGCTACTTTGTCACCAGCCTTTCGGAGGTGCTGAACACCTTCAGCAGCATGATCGGCATGGTGGTATCGGTCCTGACCGTCATCGCGGCCATCTCCCTGCTGGTGGGCGGCATCGGCATCATGAACATCATGATGGTGTCGGTGGCCGAGCGCACCCGCGAGATCGGCATCCGCAAGGCCCTGGGCGCCAAAGAGCGCTCCATCCTGGCCCTGTTCGTCACCGAAGCGGCCACCACCTCGGCCCTGGGCGGCCTGGTCGGCATCGTTCTGGGCTACGGGGTGTCGGCTGCGGCCAGCCCTCTGGTGGCCTCCCTGATGGGGGACACCAACATGAGCATCAGCCCGTCGCCCAGCTCGGTGGCGATAGCGTTCGGGGTGTCGGTGGGCATCGGCATCCTGTTCGGGTACCTGCCCGCCAAACGGGCGGCCCGGCTCAACCCCATCGAGGCCCTGCGCTATGATTAACCAACACGAGGGAGGAACAAACAAGATGAAACAACGGTTTATCGCGTTGTTGCTGGCCGTCTGCATCGCCTGCACCATGCTGGTGATGCCCGCGTCCGCAAGCAGCGCCAACACGGCGGTGCAGGCCGCGGTGATGCTGGGGGGCCTGACCTCCGAGCAGGCCGCCGGCCAGGATGCCGCCCTGACCCGCGGCCAGCTGGCCAGACTGCTGGCGGCCTTTTCGCCCTACCGGGAGAGCGCCAATGCCCAGGGCACGGCTGGCACCCTGTTCACCGACGTGACCGGTAGCGACCCGCTGGCCCCCGCCATCCGCATTGCGGTGAGCCAGGGCTGGATGAGCGGCTACACCGACGGCAGCTTCCGCCCTGCGAACCCTGTCACCCTGGAGGAAGCCTGCGCCGCTGCGTTGAACCTGCTGGGCTATGACGTCACCACCCTGAGCGGGACGTTCCCCACCGCCCAGTTGAACAAGGCCCGGGAGCTGGGCCTGCGGGACGGCGTGAACCGCAGCCAGGGCGAGACCCTGACCGTGGCCGACGGCGCGGTGCTGCTGTACAACGCCCTGACCGCCCCCACGGCGGAGGGCGAGGTCTACGGCAGCAGCCTGGGCTTCACCGTCACCGGCGGGCAGGTGGATGCTTCTTCCATCCTGCTGGGCAACGTGCAGGGCCCCTTCGTGGCGCAGGCCGGCGCGCAGCTGCCCTTTGCTCCGGCGGCCATTTACCGCAACGACGAAGTTGCCGCTTCCGCTGAGCTGAACGCCTACGACGTCTATTACTACAGCGAGAACGCCCGCACCGTCTGGATCTACACCCGCAAGGCCGCCGGCCGGATCACGGCGGTGGCCCCCTCGGCGGCCGCGCCCACCAGTGTGACGGTGGCCGGCACCGAATACACCGTGGGTTCCTCCCAGGCGGCTTCGGTCCTGTCCAGCCTGAACGGCGGCGGCGTGGGCCAGGTGGTCACCCTGCTGCTGGGCATGAACAACGAGGTGGTCCGGGTCCTGACCGGCAGCGAGGCCGACCAGGTCTTTTACGGGGTGGTCCAGAACTCGGCCCGTAGCCTGATCGAGGATGACGGCGCGGATGTCCGCCAGAGCGTGACGGTGGCCTGCACCGACGGCGTGACCCGCACCGTGAACGTGGACAAGAGCCTGAATTTCCCGGCCGGCCTGCTGGTGGAGATCACCGTGACCGGGGAAGGGGAGCAGGTGGCCCGGGTGGACGCCCGCTCGGTCAGCGGCACCTTCAACGAGAATGGCACCGCCCTTTCGGGCACCCCCCTTGCAGACGGCGTTGAGATCATTGACACGACGGCGGAGGGCGTGGCTGGGGCGGTTCGCCCCAGCCGACTATCGGGGGTGACACTGCAGAGCGGCGACGTCCGCTACTATACCACCAACGCGGCCGGTGAGATCGACCGGATGATCCTGGACAACGTCACCGGCGACCTGTGGACCTACGGCGTCCTGGACGACGTGCGCAACCTGACCAGCGCGGCCGCCGACGTTATCGACGACCAGATCGGCCGGCCCAGCGGGGACGTGACCCTGCCGGGCGGCACCACCACCGGCACCGGCAACGCGGCCGCCGACGTGGCCGACATCATCCTGCCCAGCACCAGCGATATCCTGTACGGCATCATCGACGGCAGCATCGCCAGCACCCTCTGGGACAGCCTGACATCCAGCACCGGCAGCGTGGCCAGCTATGTGCTGCGCCTGGCCGCCGACAACACCACCGGCGCCATGAGCAACATTCTGGGCTGGCTGGGCAAGGGCGCAAGCTACGTCTGCTACATCAACGGAGAGAACACCACCCTCAACACCTCGGTGAAATACCCGGTGCTGGCGGGCGGCGTCGCCGTCAGCCGCAGCCCGTCCGGTACGGTCAAGAACATGATCCAGCTGATGCCGGCCATGATCGACAAGGTGGGCGCGGCCTCGGTGATGAGCGGCAGCACCCGCTATGAGACGGCGGATAATATGCAGGTGTACCTGTGGTACCGCGGCCAGTATTATCCCACCACCCTGGCCCAGGTCAACCCCGAAGAATACTACCTGATCGGCTGGTACGACAACCTCGGCTGCACCGCCGGCAACAAGATCCGCGTCCTGGTGGCGGTCAAGAAAGACTGACCCGCCCCGCACGAACCAAAAACCAAAGACAGGCAAAAGCCCGGAAGTTCTTAGGAGCTTCCGGGCTTTTTCTCTGCCTTGCTTCAGCCGGGACCCGTCCCAAACGCGATGGGCTGGGGTCTGACTTTGAAAGAAAAACGGTTTTATTATGTCCGCCGCTCGATTCTGGCCCGGACGGATGCGTAACAGGCTGAAAACCGGGCAAAATGTTGAGGGGACAAAAAAGTATCCTCCAAAGGGAAAATGGAGGATATATCTTAATACTACCAACTGTTCCTATATTCTATCATGATTTGCTAAAGAGTTCAATAGTGAACCAGAAATTCCAGCATATAACATTTTTCGATGGGCAAAAAATCACTCTGCAGAACGTCGGTTCTTTTGACCTCTGCCGCATCAGGGCTGCATCGGGACAGTCGTTGTAACGAAATGCCGGTATCATGTAACGGATTGCAGTTTAGGGAGGTACTTTATGTCAAAATCAGGCGAGAACATCCACAAACGCAGAGACGGCCGCTGGGAAGGCCGCTATATCAAAGGGCGCACACCCGACCGGAAGCCCGTCTTGGGGATACCTCTATGGCAGCTCATATGCCGAGGTGCACCAGCTTTTGATCCAGAAAAAGGCCGAGAGCGGCTTTTATCAGCTGTCCGGGCGCAGGGTGCGCTTTGAGGAGCTGGCCGCCCAATGGCTGCACTCCATTGCGCAGGGTATTAAGGAGTCTACTCTGGCTCACTATTCCTACACGTTAAAACGCTATCTTCTGCCGGTCTTTGGCGCGGCGGAGCTCCACACTCTGGACGAGCAGCGGCTGGAACAGGGGCTTTTGCAGGTCATCGCGCCGGCGGATGACAGCCATAAAGCGCTTGGGACGGCTTCTGCCCGCGAATGTTTGACCATGCTGCGGCGCATCTGCAAGTATGCAGCCCATCTGTGCCTGATGCGTCCGGTGGAAATCGTGGTCAAGCCGCCTCAGGCCAAAGAGCACGCCGCCCAGCCTCTTTCAGCGCAGGAACAGGACTCTGTACAAGTTTTCATTCTGCGCGCACCGACGCCCCGCAAGCTGGGTTTGCTGCTGCAAATGCAGATGGGCCTGCGCATTGGCGAGGTGTGCGGCCTGCAATGGGGCGATTTTGATTTGGAAAAGGGTACTCTGTCCATCTGCCGGACAGTCAGCCGCATCTACTGCCCAAACGGACGCACCAAAGTGGTGGTTCAGGCTCCCAAGACCAAAACCTCCCGTCGGGAACTCCCCATCCCCTGCCGCCTGCTGCCTCTGCTGCGCCGGCTGCGCGGCGTTTTCGCCCCTTCCGCCTGGTTTTTGGCCGGCCGCGCCGGCAAACCGGTGGAGCCCCGCTGTTACCGCAAAAGCATCCAGGGGTATCTGTGCCGGGCCGCTGTGCGTCGGGTGCACCCGCACGCTCTGCGTCATACTTTCGCAACCACCTGCCTGCAGGCAGGCTGTGACATCAAGACCCTGAGCTCTCTGCTGGGCCATGCCGACGCCAACATCACCCTGAAACGCTATGTACACGCCAACGTGGAGCATATGCGCGCCGAAATGGAACGCATCTTTGCCTGCCCGCAAGTCCCATGTCAGCAGTCAATCAGGGGCAGGAGACGCAAAATTTGTGTGTAACCGCGCCCAAAATCCGATAAGTATCCTCCATTTTCCCTTTGGAGGATAAATCAAGTACACGGATTGCTATCAAACTGGCCCGCAGATTGCATGGTACAAAAATGACTGTCTGAAAATCTATACCGGTAGGAGGTGGAAATGGCTTGGTTGATTTGCATACCCATATTCTACCAGAGATAGATGACGGAAGCGATGGGGTGGACACCTCCCTCGCCATGCTGCACCGCGAAGCCGAGCAGGGCGTGGATGTGGTCTGCGCCACTTCTCATTATTATGCGCACCATGAAGGGATCGACGCGTTTTGTGCCCGCCGGGCGGAAGCTCTGGAGCGCCTTGCCGCCGTCCTGACGGACGGCTTGCCGCGGGTGCTTCCGGCGGCGGAGGTAGCATATTTTCCCCGCATGGAAGAACAGGACCTAACGCCCCTGTGCATCCAGGGCACCCGCACCCTCATGCTGGAAATGCCCTTCGCCGACTGGACCAGCCTGCAGACCGAGGCAGTGGAAGCGCTGGCGCTGGACTGCGGGTATCAGGTGGTATTGGTGCATCCTGAGCGGTTTTGCTTCAGCAAATCGAATTGGCATCAGCTGAAAAGATTAGCGGAATTGCCCATCGGGCTGCAGATCAACGCGGGCAGTCTGCTCCGCTGGGGTACCAGGCGTCTGGCGCTGGACCTGTTGCAGCTGGCCCACTGGCCCCTGCTGGGCAGCGACTGCCACAACCTGACCAGCCGCCCGCCCAATCTCAAAGAAGGAAGAAAAGTCGTTATGCAAAAACTGGGAGAAGCGTTTCTTGACCAGGTGGACCGGAACGCCGGGCGGCTGACCGCTCCCGCCGCGGAGGCTTCATGAGCCGGTACGGACGCAAGCGGATCAGCCGGCGGGATATGCTCAAAGCCGCGGGCGCTTTGGTAGGGACCATGGCGGTCCTCGGGGGCGGAGCCTATCTGCTGCAGCGGTTGGACGATGAAGAAAACGCGGCCCCCGCCGCGAGCTACACCACCAACGACCACCGCGCCGAGGCCGAGCTAAAGGAAGTGACCTGGAACGGTAAGACCTACCGCCAGCGCCCCGGACTGGAAACCTATCTGGTGATGGGTGTGGATACTTCCGGCGCAGGACTGGGCGTCAACAGCTACGCGGGCGGCGGCCAGGCCGACGTCCAGATGGTGGTCGTGTTGGACAACGTCAACCAGACTTGGCAGATGCTGCAGCTCAACCGGGACAGCATCGTGCAAGTGCCGGTGCGGGGCGTCCACGGAGACATCGTGGCCTACGACAACGAGCAGCTCGCCCTGGCCTACTACTACGGCGACGGCCGGGAACAGAGCTGTGAAAACACGGTGCTGACCGTCTCCACCCTGCTGAACAGCCAGACCATCGACGGCTATGTGGCCGTCAACATGGACGCGGTGGGGATCATCACCGACATGGTGGGCGGCGTGACCTTGACGGTCACTTCTGACTTTTCGGCCATCGACCCATCCCTTGTGAAAGGGGAGACAGTCACCCTGTACGGGGACAAGGCGCTGACCTATGTCCGCAGCCGGTACAACATCGACGACGAGACCAACCTGGCCCGCATGGCCCGGCAGCGGCAATATCTGGTGGCGCTGGAAGAAAAGTTGCGCCAGCAGGACGGCGAATTCGTGGCCTCGGCCTACCAGGAACTGTCGGACGATATGGTCACCAACATCGGCAGCGGCACCGCGGTGGACATCGCGGACCGGTTGCAGGAATATACCGAACTGCCGCTGCTCACCATCGACGGCGAAAACGTGGTGGAGGGGGAGCACTGGGCCTACCATCTGGATGAGGACAGTTTGCAGCAGACGATCCTGCAGCTGTTTTACCAGGAACAATAAAAATGAGGAGAGAATCAAGCGTATGGAACAAAAAGCCCTCAACGAATCACCGGCCGGACAGATCGGCCAGCGCCCCGGGGCAGAGGACGAGATCGATCTGGTGGAGCTGTTCTACCTGCTGTGGGGCCACGCCTGGCAGATCATCCTCTGTCTGGTCGTGGGCGCAGGTATCGCCTTCGGCGTGACGAAATTTCTCATTACGCCAAAGTATGAAGCTACGTCCAGCATTTACATCGTGTCGGCGTCCAATAACTCGGTGGTCAACCTGACCGACCTGCAAATCGGCGCGCAGCTGACCGCGGATTACCAGGAGCTGATCCTGAGCCGCCCCCTGCTGGAGGACGTGATCGAAAATCTAAAACTGACCAACGCAGAGGGCGAGCCCATGAGCACCAAAGCTCTCAGCGATATGATTAAGATTACCAACACCGATGACACCCGTATCCTGAAGGTCACGGTCACCAGCCCCGACCCGCAGGATGCGGCAGACATCGCCAACGAGCTGATCGACCAGGCCTGCATCTACCTGCCTCAGATCATGGAGACAGAAGAGCCCAACCTGGTGGAGGAAGCCATTCCGCCGACCCAGAAGTCCAGCCCCAGCACAGCCAAAAACGTGATGCTGGGCGGCCTGCTGGGGGCCTGTCTGGCCTGCGGCGTGCTGGTGGTGCGCTACTTAATGAACGACACCTTTGTCACCCCGGACGATGTGGTCAAGTATCTAGGCGTGCAACCGCTGGCTGTCATCCCGGAGGCAGACCTCGGGGAATTCAACGGCAAAAAGCAGAAAAAGCTGTTTGGGAGGAAAGGGAAGAAATGAAAGAACTTGAACTCAATAAGATCCCGGACCTTCCCTTCGATGTGACCGAGGCGCTCAATCAGCTGCGGATCAATCTGGGGTTCTGCGGCGACCAGATCAAGACCATCATGGTGACCAGCAGCGTGCCCAACGAGGGCAAGAGCTTTGTGACCATGCAGCTGTGGAAGATGATCGCGGAGGTGGGTACGCCGGCCATCCTGATCGACTGCGACCTGCGCAACTCCGAGATACGCCGCAAGTACGGGGTCCGCATTCTGCGGAACGAGAAGCTGGTGGGGGTGCCCCACTATCTGGCGGGCCAGGCCGAGATCGAGGACGTGATCTATAAGACCAACGTGCCCAACGGCTACATGATCCCGGTGACGTCGGCCATCGCGAACCCCACCATTCTGCTGGAAAGCCCGCATTTTGCCAAGATGCTGGAATACTGCGCGGAGCATTTCGTCTATGTCCTGGTGGATACGCCGCCGCTGGGCAGCGTGGCCGACGCGCTGAACATTGCCCGCCACTGCGACGGCAGCGTGCTGGTGGTGCATGGCGGCGAGACGCCCCGCAAGATGGTGCTCAATTCGGTGCAGCAGCTGAAACGCACGGATACGCCGCTGCTGGGCGTTGTGCTCAACCGTGCAAATGTGGATAGTAAGTCGAACTTGTATTACCACAGATACTACAAGTCCGGTTATTACTATAAAAACTATGGGAACCATAGTCAATCTAAAAAATAATGGAGGATTTAGGCATGAAAAAGAAAGTTCTTTCTGTCGTTGCAGCCGCGGCTCTGGTTGCATCCCTGACCGTGCCCGCATGGGCAGCCGTTGCAAGCCCTTACGGCGGCGCTGAGGCCGAAGGCGGCGATGTGACTTATACCACCCAGGCCCAGACCGGCGAGGAGAGCCAGGCGACCCAGGTCTATGAGACCATTCAGGGTGCCACCAGCACCGAGGAAGAGCTGGATCTGCTGGGCGACGGCCTGGCCGCTGAGGTGCAGGCCCAGCTGGGTGAGACCAGTGTCAACGATTACAGCGCCCGGGAAATCGGCAGCATTGCGGCTTCCAGCGAAGGCCCTACCACCGTTACCCTGAGCAATCTGGCCGGTGTTTCGGCTGCGACCGAGGGCTTCGTGATGTACCTGGGCACCGACGGCCTGTGGCATTACCTGAGCGTTTCCTTCGGCAACCGCACCGCTACCTTCACGGTGCCCTATTCCACCACCGTTATCCTGTACGTCCGGGTGGCGGCTGCGGCCTGAGGAAGAACAAGTCTGGATAACGTGTGAAATCAACAGTCGCGCTTTGGGATCAAAGGGCAGCCGGCCCAAAGGGTGCTGTAAAGAATGAAAAAGCTTTGAATGGAGGCTGCTTTCTGAACGCGAAAACCGCTGAGGGAAGCAGCCTTTCTTTTACACAAATTTGACAAAAACGAGGGACTTTTTGAGCCGACGAGGGGGAAATTATGCAACCGATCGGGATGGAAATGCAGGCAGAAGTGGAGATGGAACAGAGCGTGCCTGCTGGCAGCGGAGCACTTGCGGAAGAATATGCAGCAGCGACGGAAAGCAGGAAATACTGGTTCGACCGGAAAGAAATACTGCGCACCAAGCGGCTCTACTGGATGGGCCGGCGTGCGCAGGATATTCTCTTTTCTCTGCTGGCGCTGATCGTGCTGGCTGTTCCCATGGCCATTGTGGCGCTGGTCATCTGGGCGGACAGCCCCGGCGCCAGCCCCATCTTCTCCCAGGACCGCGTGGGGCGGGATGGAAAGGTATTCAAGTTCTACAAATTCCGCTCCATGGTGCCCAACGCAGAGGCCAAATTGCAGGAAGTGCTGGACCAGAACGAGATGGACGGCCCGGTCTTTAAGATGAAAAACGACCCGCGGATCACCCGAGTTGGGCGCCTGATCCGCAGGACAAGCATCGATGAACTGCCGCAACTGGTCAACATCCTGAAAGGGGATATGAGCATTGTGGGCCCGCGGCCGGCTTTGCCGCGTGAGGTGGAGCAGTACACCGACTACGAGCGGCAGCGGCTGTATGTAACGCCGGGTCTGACTTGCTACTGGCAGGTGCAGCCCAACCGCAACGAGCTGACCTTTGACCAGTGGATGGAACTGGACCTCAAGTACATACACGACCGGAATTTTTGGCTGGACTGGAAGCTGATTTTCCAGACAGTAGGTGTGGTGTTCAGGATGTACGGGGTGTAAGAACCAACGATGGAGAAGAAAGGAAACAGAATGGATACGACTTTGCTCATTATGGCCGCAGGCATTGGCTCCCGTTTTGGCGGCGGTATCAAGCAGCTGGAACCTGTGGACGCCAGCGGACATATCATCATGGATTATTCCATCCACGATGCCATCGAAGCGGGGTTCAACCATATTATTTTTGTGATCCGTAAGGACATCGAGGCTGAGTTCCGAGAAGTCATTGGGGACCGCATTGCCGCCGTGTGCGCTGCTCATGACGTCGCGGTGGATTATGCTTTCCAAGACCTACACGACATCCCCGGCCAACTTCCCGAAGGCCGTACCAAGCCCTGGGGCACCGGTCAGGCGGTCCTGGCGGCTAAAAATCTGATCCATACACCTTTTGCTATCATCAACGCCGACGACTATTACGGCAAAGATGGCTTTCGCAAGGTCCACGATTACCTGGCAAAGGGCGGTGAGGCCTGTATGGCGGGCTTTGTGTTCAAGAATACCCTGTCGGACAATGGCAGCGTCACCCGCGGTATCTGCGAAATGGACGCGCAGTCCAACCTGACCAAAGTGGTAGAAACCAAAAACATCGTTAAAACGGCAAATGGCGCAGAGGCGGACGGCGTGGCCCTGGACCCGGAGTCGCTGGTGTCCATGAATATGTGGGGGTTGACGCCGGCTTTTCTGGATGTGCTGGAACAAGGGTTTGTAGAGTTCTTCCAGAAGGAAGTTCCGCAGAATCCGCTGAAAGCGGAGTACCTGATTCCTACCTTTGTGGGGCAGTTGCTTCAGGAAGGGCAGCTGACCGTCAAGGTTCTGCGCACCGACGACACCTGGTATGGCATGACCTATAAGGAGGACGTGCCGGCCGTGAAGGAGAGCTTCCGAGGGATGCTGGAGAAAGGGGTGTATCGGGAGGAGCTTTTTGCGGATTTGTAAACTGAAAAATAGGGTGAGAAAACTAGGATGAATAAGAAATATACGATTGCAGTGGCTGGTACCGGTTATGTTGGCCTGTCTATTGCCACACTGCTGTCTCAGCATCACAAAGTTTATGATGTGGACATTGTGCCGTCCAAGGTCGAACAGATCGATCAAAGGAAGTCTCCGATTCAGGATGAATACATTGAAAAATACCTGCGGAAAAGGAGCTGGATCTGACCGCAACACTGGACGCAGAGATGGCATACAGTGCTGCGGATTTCGTTGTGATTGCTGCGCCCACTAACTACGACTCGACCACACAGCATTTTGATACGTCGGCTGTTGAAAATGTCATTGACCTGGTGTATAACCCAGAAGCAATTATGGTCATTAAAAGCACAATTCCTGTGGGATATACGAAGAGTATCAGAGAAAATATCGCTGTTGCCCGACCTGTACCTGAAATATAATTTTTTATTGATATTTCGTTGTTTTTGATGATCTTTCATGTCATCATAGCCCTCGAAAAATCGACTGAAAATTTGCAGAATCATCGCGGGAACGGATGCGGGGGATGAAAAGCTAACACAGGCTGCGCATACTTTTGCAGAGTTACTTCAAGAGGGCGTAATCAAAGAGAAGATCGACACGCTGTTCATGGGCTTCACTGAGGCAAAGGCGGTCAAGCTGTTTGCAAACACCTACTTGGCTCTGCGCGTCGCATACTTCAATGAACTCGACACCTACGCAGAGAGTAAGGGCCTGAATACAAAGCAGATCATTGAGGGTGTGTGTCTCGACCCGCGTATCGGGACGCACTACAACAACCCCAGCTTTGGATATGGCGGGTACTGCTTGCCGAAAGATACCAAGCAGCTCTTAGCCAATTATGCGGATGTGCCGCAGAACATGATGTCCGCGATAGTGGATAGCAACAGGACACGAAAGGACTTTATCGCAGACCGGGTGCTGCGGCTGGCTGGGTACTACGGTTACGGCGAGGATAACCAGTGGGGGATAAGCATCATGAGAAGAACGTAGGCATCGGAGTATTCCGGCTGGCTATGAAGAGTAATTCCGACAACTTCCGGCAGAGCAGTATTCGGGGCGTCATGAAGCGTGTGAAAGCGAAGGGTGCAACTGTGATTATCTATGAGCCGACGCTGGAGGACGGCGAGAAGTTCTTTGTATCAGTCGTGATTAACGATTTGGAGAAGTTCAAAGAACTGAGTGACGCCATCATCGCAAACAGATATGACAAATGCCTTGATGATGTGAAAGAGAAAGTGTATACGAGAGACCTGTTTGGCAGGGACTAAAGAAAAGGGGAAAGGCAAGGAGAGGAATGCAAAGTTTTGCTAGAGAGATTGCACCAGAAATTGAACAGAGTTATAGGGAGAAAAGAATTGGTAGATACACATACGAAGGTGTCAAACGAGTATTCGATATCTGCGCATCGCTGGTAGCCATTATTCTTCTATCGCCAGTTTTTTTGCTTGTTTCTGCGTTTGTTTATCTGGGAGACCCTGGCCCTGTGATTTATGGGCAAATCCGAATTGGTAAGAACGGAAAGCCGTTCAAGATGTGGAAGTTTCGGAGTATGTACAAAAATTCGGATAGGATGATTGATCAACTTACCCCGGAGCAGAAAAAGCAATACTATACAGAGTTCAAGATAGACAATGATCCGCGCATTACGAAAATTGGTAACATCCTGAGAAAAACAAGTTTGGATGAACTTCCGCAGTTATTCAATGTTCTTTTCAACAACATGAGCCTGATTGGACCGCGCCCGCTTATTGAATCAGAAATTCAGATGAACTACGCAGATACCTATCAGGAGCTTCTATCAGTGAAGCCGGGTGTGACAGGATACTGGCAAGCTTACGCACGGAATAATGCTACATATCAAAGCGGTGAGCGCCAGGAAATGGAACTGTATTATGTTCACCACGCTTCTGCTTGGCTGGATATAAAAATACTATTCAAGACCGTAATCACTGTTCTCAAAAGAGAGGGCGCACAATAAGAACAAGACTACTCAAATGGAAAATGAGGGGAAATAAGTATGAATTATATCATCTTTGGTGGATCGGGCTTTATTGGCACGCATTTGATTCATCTTTTGAAAAACGAGTGCGTGAAGCCCGGGGATAGGGTATACGATCTTGACATTGTGATGCCGGGTGAAGAAGGCGTTGTTCCTGGTATTGTCGAGAAGAATGATGGCGTGGAGTATATTCGGCTCGATGTGCGCAAGCCGATTGAGTTTGACTTTACCCCGACTGCTGACGATGTGATTTTCAATCTGGCAGCTGTGCACCGCACTCCCGGTCATCCGGATTACGAGTATTTTGAGACAAATATTCGTGGAGCTGAGAATGTCACCGCATTTGCGGAGAAGCACAATATCAATAAGATTCTCTTTACAAGCTCCATTGCACCTTATGGTGCTGCGGAAGAATTGAAAGAAGAAACGACTCTGCCCACCCCCAGCACGCCCTATGGCATCAGTAAACTGGTGGCAGAGAAAATTCATCAGATGTGGCAAGTCAAGGACGAGAAAAGAGAACTGACCATTGTCCGCCCCGGCATTGTGTACGGCAAAGGCGAGCACGGGAATATGACCCGACTTTACAAGGGAATGAAGGGCCATTATTTCATGTATACGGGTCGCAAGGACACGATTAAAGCCAGTATTTATGTGAAAGAGCTTGTGCTGTTCTTTAAATGTCGTATGATGGACAATTCCTTCCCGGGAACGGACATTTTCAACTGTACCTTTGAGCCGGCTTATAACATCGAACAGATTTGCGAAACAATGAAGAAGGCAACCGGCTTGAAATATAGAATCCCGCTGATTCCGGGCGGACTTCTTATGACGGCTGCGACCATTCTGGGGCCCATCGGAGGCAAAAAGGTCGGCATTCATCCGGCGCGGGTAAAGAAGCTGATGGTAAGCACAAACATCTGCGGCAAAAAGCTGGCTACTTGTGGCTATACGTTCCACTACAGCTTTGAGGACACATTCAAAGATTGGCTGAATGATTGCAATGGTCAGGGATTGTTCTAAAGTCAATCTGAATTTATGGGAGAGAATACTATGAAAGTTGTTATTCTTGCTGGTGGCTTTGGAACAAGAATTTCCGAAGAATCTGCGTTTAAACCAAAGCCAATGATTGAAATCGGTGGCATGCCGATTCTGTGGCATATCATGAAGACCTACGCCGCATATGGGTTCAATGAGTTTGTCATTTGTGCGGGTTATAAGCAGCATGTGATTAAGAGCACCTAACAAAACCTGACAAATAGAGGAATATGCAGTAAAATACCAGTGGGGGTGAAGCAAATGCCCAGGAAGCTGGTAAGCGACGAACTGTGGAGTCAGA
>NBJMC04203__coassemble_151_pt1 | contig 76427 bp, 74 predicted proteins | sample NBJMC04203__metabat2_low_PE_032 | metagenome-assembled genome bin NBJMC04203 | reverse complement strand
TCCCCACTACACGAGGGTCTTTTTATTCATGTCTACTAATTCTGGGGCAGTTCACTGTGTGGACAAAGGAGCAGTTTTTTGTATAGCCAGCGGGCGGCCCGGCGGGGAAAAGTCAAATCTCGGTGCCGTCCTCGAACACAAAGCCGAAGGTGTACCGTGCGCCCATAGCCTGAGCGATGGCTTCCAGTTCTTCCACCGTGAAACGCCCGTTTTTCAACCGTCCGTGAAAGACCTGTGGAGAGGAACCAAAGCGCCGGGCAAGCTCCGCCTGGGTCATCCCTTTGTAGGCCAGGGCCATTTTGACTTTTTGTTCGATGGTCAAATCAATCACCTCTCGGACAGTATAATCAAAAAAGATGATACTGTCAACGAAAAAAGAGACGATAAGACGATATATAATGTTATAACTTGACAATATAATGTAAAAACATTATTATATAGACAGATAACAAAGTATGCAAAAATGAAAAGGAGGACGGCCGATGAACAAACCATTGACCCCGGAACTGGACGACGCCATCACCAACGCGCTGTTTGCCATGAACACCGCCTGCGACCTGCTGCAGATCTTGAGCGAGAATTTTCTTGAATCCCGCATCTGGCGGGACGGGGCAGAAGGGGCCATGCTCTCCCAGCAGGCCGCCTTCCGCCTGCTGCGGGATGCCTCCGACCGCTACCTGAGCCTGACCACCGTCACCATGCAGCTGCTGGACCGCGCCCGCAGCCAACTGAACGACGCGGGGGCGTGAGGCCGTTTGCAGCCCTCTCCGTCATGTCGCTTCGCTCCATGCCACCTCCCCCGCACGCGTGGGAGGTAGCCCTCTCCGTCACAGTCCGCTTACGCGTCCTGTGCCACCTCTCCCGCACGCGGGAGAGGCTAACGTAACCTATAGGTTTCAGCCTCCCACGTTTACGGGGGAGGTGGCCCGCAGGGCCGGAGAGGGCCAAAGTGGGACTGAGAGGGTTCTTCTGTGCATAGATGCCGTTTATTTTTTACCTGTCGCGGCCTTTTGGGGGTTCAGATACCGCCACAGAGTGGTCCGGCTGATGCCAAGCCGTTTGGCGGCCGCCGTCTGGTTGCCGCCCACCGCGGCCAGCGTGCGGTGGATGGCGTTCATGACGATCTCGTCCAAAGTGCCGGAAACGGCCTCGACGGATTGGGCGGGCGCGGCGGCCTCCGCGTGGTAGGTGCTGCGCTCCCGGGCCAGCACCTCGGCCACCGCGCTGCCCCGGATGTAGGCCGAGTCGGTCAGGGTGACAAGCTCCTGCAGCACCTGCTTGAACTGGGTGTAGTTGTTGGGCCAGTCGTATTGCAGCAGCTGTTCGGAGGCCCGGGGGTCAAAGCCGATGATCTGTTTGCCCAGCTCGGCGTTCAGGCTGCTGAGGTAGAGGCTGGCCAGACTGGGCAGCTCGTCGCGGCGGCTGCGCAGGGTGGGCAGCTGCAGCGTCAGGCAGCCCAGCTGGCCGCGCAGCACCTGCACCGGCTCGGGCAGGGGCTGGCCCTCGACGCAGGCCGCCGAAAACAGCAGCCGGACGCGGCGGGGGAGATTGGTCTCGGTGGCCACCGCCAGAAGTTCCTGCTGGTACTGGTGGGACAACAGTTCCAAATGCTGGAAATAGACGGTGCACCCGCCCTCGTTCAGGGGCGAAGCGTAGTGGTTGAACAGGTACTCCCAATTTTTGTCGGTCATCAGGCTGCAGTCCACCACCGCAAGGGGGCTGTTCACCAGCGGGCTGCGCAGGTACAGCGCCCGGGCGATCTGCTCTTTGCCGGTGCCCACCTCGCCCAGGATCATCACCGGCTGGCGGGTGGGCGCAATGGCGTTGACCTGTTCTTCCAGCACGCCCATGGCCCCGCTGATGCTGTAAAAGCTGTGCATGAACTGCTGCATGGCCTCGGCCTCATCGAAAAAGCGCAGCCCGTTTTTGGACGAGCGCAGCGGGATCTGGGACAGCTGGCAGTGGAACACATAGTAGTGCTCCCAGCCGGCCCGCAGCCGGTGGGCGGTCACGCGGGTGAACTCGCTCCCTTCGCTGTGGAAAAAGCGCAGGGGAGACGCCGGCGAGATGTCGGGGATCTTGGCCCGCAGCAGTTCCAACAGCTTGGGGGAAGGGGTCTCCCGGGCGGCATAGACCAGCTGGCCGTCCTTGTCCAGAACGACGGTGTTGCCGCTGCGGGTGCGGGCGATGCCCTCCAAAAGCTGGTTTTGCCGCCGCAGCTGGCGGAAACGGTCGCTGATCTGGACGGCCTGGGCGAAAGCGTCGTGGAGGCTTTCCACCCCCGAGGTGATGAGGAAAGCGTCGAAGCCCTTCTGCCGGGCCAGGGTGTGGGTGACCATGTCGCTGACCACCATTTTGTAGCCGCCCTCCCGCAGGCGGTCCAGGGCGCGGTTGGTCTCGTCCATGCTGTGGATGGTGATGATATCCATATCCAGCCGCAGCAGGTCGCACAGGGTGTGGGCCGGCTCGGTGATGCTGGGAAAGCCCACGATGGCGTAGAGGTTGGAGTAGTTCTCGGCCATTTTGATGGCCCGCAGCACGTCGTAGACCGACAGCTGGATGGACACCACCGGCAGGTCGGTCACTTCCCGGATGCGGTCGGCGGTGCCGCCGCGGGAGATGATGACGTCGTAGTTTTCCAGCTGGACCGACCGGACGATGGACGCGCCGGCCTCCAGATCGCCGGTATAGGCGTCGAGCTGGATGTTGGGGAACTCCTCCGCCACCCGCTCCATGGCGGTCTGCATCCCGTCGTAGGGCGCAATGCCCAGAATGTGCGTGACCTGTCCTTCCATTGTGAAACTCCCTTCTCGTGTACCGGATGTGCTCTCTGATCCTATTGTAGCATTTTGATACAAAAAGAAAAGGGCAGACCGAGCTAAAACGTTGCAATATAGAACATATTTGCCGCGGCATTCACAAAAATATGAGCATACATTTCAAATTGTTACAGTTTTGCGCGGCGGGCCGTTGCTCCCGGAAGGCAAACGTGATAAGCTAAAGGTACCAAAAGGGCGGCCGGCAGGGCCGCCCCAAACCAGGAGGTGGAACCATGATCACGTTACTGATCGTTGCGGATGACTTCACCGGCGCGCTGGACACGGGCGTCCAGCTGGCGGGCAGCGGCGCGCGCACCCGCGTGGTGACAGACCCGGATTTTTCCCCCCAGAGCGCGGAGGGGGCCGAGGTGCTCGTGATCGACGCCGAGACCAGACACCTGCCCCCCGCCCAGGCGGCAGACATCGTCGGGGACATCGTCCGCCGCGCGGTGGAACAAAAGGTGCCGTACATCTATAAAAAGACCGATTCGGCCCTGCGGGGCAACGTGGGGGCCGAGCTGGGCGCCCTGCTGGCAGCCAGCGGAGAAAAGGCCCTGCCTTTCCTGCCGGCTTACCCGCAGATCGGCCGGTGCACCAAAGGGGGCGTCCACTACATCGACGGGCAGCCGGTGGCCGAAAGCGTCTTTGGCATCGACCCGTTTGAGCCGGTGCGCCATTCCGACCTGGCCGGATTGATCGGGGCCCAGAGCAGTGTGCCGGTGCACAGCCTGCCGGCGGACGGCCCGGCCCCTAGCGGGCAGGGCATCTACGTCTACGACGCCTGCTCCCTCGAGGACCTGGAACAGACCGGCCGCACCCTGGCCGCGGCGGGCCGGCTGCATATCTCGGCGGGCTGCGCCGGGTTCGGCGCGGTGCTGCCCCGGCTGCTGGGCCTGGGCGGAAAAGAATGTGCGCCCGAGCCCCGGCTGGACCCCCGGCTGCTGGTGGTCTGCGGCAGCGTCAACCCCATCACAGTGGCCCAGCTGGACGCAGCCGAACAGGCCGGCTTTGCCCGGATGCGGCTGTCCCCCCGGCAGAAGCTGGAACCGGGCTACTGGCACAGCGAAGAAGGCCGGGCCGCCCGCGCCGGGATCGAGGCCATGCTGGAACAGAACCGCTGCGCCATCCTCGACAGTAACGACGCCGGAGGCAACAGCCTGACCGCGGACTATGCCGCGGGCCTTGGCTGCGGGCTGGAGGATATGCGGGTGCGGATCGCATCCAGCATCGGGGACCTGGTGGCCAGCCTGTTCCACAGCCCGGCGGTGGGCACCATCCTGATGACCGGCGGGGATACCCTGCTGCAGGTGATGCGCTGCGCCGGCGTCCGGGAGCTGGAACCCCTCTGCGAGCTGGAAAAAGGGGTCGTTCTGGCCCGGTGCACCTACAACGGCTGCACCAGGCACGTCATCACCAAATCGGGCGGGTTCGGACAGGCCACGCTGCTGACCGGCCTGGCTGCCCGCCTGGCCGCACAGGCAAATGGATACGAACTCGAAGCAACCGGAACGATTTGACAGAGAAAGGACGATGGACATGACTTATCCGAAACTGCCCGGCCTGACCTGGGACGGCACCCTGTATCAGAACGACGAGATGGGCACGGTGGAAGCCCTGCTGCCCACCGGCGGCTGGCCCACGGCCCATGCCCCCGCCATGGTGGAGCTGCCCGGCGGCGACCTGCTCTGCTGCTGGTTTGCCGGCACCTATGAGGGCAGCGCCGACATCCACATCATCTGCTCGCTGCTGCCCAAGGACGCCCCCGCCTGGCTGCCCCCGGTGGACATCTCGGGGGACCCCACCCGCAGCGAACAGAACCCGTCCCTGTTCTACGGGCCCGACGGCGCGGTCTGGGCCATGTACACCGCCCAGCTGGACCGGGTGCCCGGCAAGGACAATATGCAGTTCACCTCGGTGGTCCGCTGCCAGAAGAGCTTTGACGGCGGCCGCACCTGGGGCCCCTATGAGACGGTGTTCCCCGAGGAGGGCACCTTCTGCCGCCAGCCTATCCAGGTGCTGTCCAACGGCCGGTGGATCTTCTCCAACTGGCTCTGCACCGACTCGGCCGACGGCCTGTCGGGGGACCCCACCGCCTTCCGCATTTCGGACGATGAGGGCAAGACCTGGCGGATGGTCATGATGCCCAAGTCCAACGGCCATGTTCACGCCAACGTGGTGGAGCTAGAGCCGGGCCATCTGGTGGCCTTCATGCGCAACCGCGAGGCCTACCGCATCCACCGCAGCGAGTCCTTCGACTGGGGCGACAGCTGGACCGAGCCCAAGCCCACCCCGCTGCCCAACAACAACTCCAGCATCAGCGCCGTCAAGCTGGCCAGTGGGCGCATCGCCATCGCCTGCAACCCCACCTGCACCCCCGACCCCCAGCCCGGCAAGGCGGCCTGGCCCGGCCTGCGCTGCCCGGTGGCGGTGGCCCTGTCCGAGGACGGCGGCCTGACCTTCCCCCTCATCCGCTGGATGGAGCGGGGCGAGGGCTTCATGGGGGAGGAAAACCGCACCAACAACAAACAGTATGAGTACCCCTATCTCATGCAGGGCAGAGACGGCACGCTGCACCTGGCCTACGCCGCCCGCACCCGGCAGGGGATCAAGTACGTCCGCTTCCGCGAGGAGGACGTGCTGGGCGCCAAACGGGAGCGGGTGGGCCTGTACAACCCCACCGCCGCCCAGGGAACCAAATAAAGCGCGCAAAAGCGCGCTTTCCAGGGGAAACCCATTTCTGCCTGCTGCGCAGGACAGAAATTCCTTCCCCCTAATCCTCTTGCGCTTAGCCGGTTTTCGCGGCGCGCAAGCGCTTGCGAAAATCGGAGCGCTGCTCCGGGTTGCGGTGCCCTGCTTTTGCTTCGGGCGCCGCAGCGCCCTCACAAAAGACAGACCGCGGCCCCTGCTCTGCTTCGGCTGTTTCGTCCGCAGGACGCGCCTCAGCTGCGCAGCCAGCGGCGGCTCGCTGCTTCGTCCACTGGACGCGCTTCGCCGCCGCTGCCCTGGGGACAAAATTTAGCGCCGAACCGCGCACTCGGCCTTCGGCCTCGCACACTCTCACCGGAAAATTTCCCTGTCGGTGTCCAGACTGTACGCACATGTCGTCCAGTCTGGACGGATTGGAATGAAAATATCATAGGGAGGAGATTTTTATGCTGACCCAATACAACCTGAAGATGCCCCACGCCGTCTACGGCGGCGAGAACGCCATGGACAACATCACCGCCATCATCAAGGCGCGGGGCGCCAAAAAGGTGGCCATGTTCACCGATAAGGGCATCGAGGCCGCCGGCCTGTTCACCCTGCCCGAGGAGGCCGTCAAGGCCGCCGGCGCCAGCTACTACGTCCTGGACGACCTGCCCGCCGAGCCCAACTATATGGCGGTCCAGAAGCTGGTGGACGAGTTCAAGCACAGCGGCGCCGACCTGATCGTGGCCTGCGGCGGCGGCAGCGTCATGGATGCCGCCAAGCTGGCCAGCGTCCTGGTCACCGACGAATACGGCGTCAAGGAGCTGCTGGACGATCCCGGCATGGCCCAAAAGTGCGTGCCCATCGTCCTGATCCCCACCACCGCCGGCACCGGCGCCGAGGTCACCCCCAACGCCATCGTCGCCGTCCCCGAAAAGGAGCTGAAGGTGGGCATCGTCAACGAGCACATGATCGCCGACTACGTCATCCTGGACGCCCGGATGATCAAGAACCTGCCCCGCAAGATCGCAGCGGCCACCGGCGTGGACGCCCTGGCCCACTGCATCGAGTGCTTCACCAGCAACAAGGCCAACCCCTTCAGCGACCTGTACGCCCTGGAGGGCCTGGACCTGATCCTGAACAACATCGAAAAAGCCTGCGACGACCCCGAGGCCATGGAAGAAAAGAACCGGATGCAGATCGCGGCCTACTACGGCGGCCTGGCCATCACCGCATCGGGCACCACCGCCGTCCACGCCCTGAGCTACCCGCTGGGCGGCAAGTACCACATCGCCCACGGCGTGTCCAACGCCATCCTGCTGGCCCCGGTGATGCGGTTCAACAGCGGGCACCCCGCCGTCAGGGAGCGGCTGGCCGTGGCCTATGACCGCTGCTGCCATGAGGAAAAGACCTGCACCACCGTGGAGGAAAAGGCCGCCTGGATGATCGCCCGCCTGGAGCAGATCGTCAGGCACCTGGACATCCCCACCAGCCTGAAAGAGTTCGGCGTGCCCGAGGAAGATCTGGAGGGCCTGGTGGAGGCCGGCATGCAGGTGCAGCGGCTGCTGGTGAACAATATGCGGCCGGTCACGCCGGACGACGCCCGCAAGCTGTACCAGGAAGTGATGTAACGCGCTGCGTTACCCGCAAATACAATCAAGAAAAAATAAAGGAGAACCTACCATGAAGGCAGTCGAAATCAAAGGCATCATCCCCCCGATCATTACCCCGATGAACGATGACGAGTCCATCAACGTGGCCGAGCTGCGGGCCCAGGTCAACCGCCAGATCGAGGGCGGGGTCCACGCCATTTTCTGCTTCGGCACCAATGGCGAGGGCTACATCCTGAACGGCAAGGAAAAGGAGCTGGTCCTGCGCACCGTCATCGAGGAGACCAACGGCCGCGTCCCCGTCTATGCCGGCACCGGCTGCATCTCCACCAAAGAGACCATCGAGCAGAGCAAGATGGCCCAGTCCCTGGGTGCGGACGTGCTGTCCATCATCACCCCCAGCTTTGCCGCTGCCAGCCAGAACGAGCTGTACGAGCACTATAAGGCTGTGGCCGAGGCGGTGGATATGCCCATCGTCCTGTACAACATCCCCGCCCGCACCGGCAACGCCCTGGCCCCCGCCACCGTGGCCAAGCTGGCCCAGATCGACAACATCGTGGGCGCCAAGGATTCCTCCGGCAACTTTACCAACATCCTGGCCTACATCGACGCCGGCAAGAGCAAAAAGAACGGCACCTTCTCCACCCTGTCCGGCAACGACCAGCTCATCATCTGGAACCTGCTGGCCGGCGGCACCGGCGGCATCGCGGGCTGTGCCAACGTCTACCCCCATGTGATGGCTTCCATCTACAACCTGTTCATGGAGGGCAAGATCGAGGAGGCCAAGGCGGCCAACGCCAGCATTGCTTCCTTCCGCGCCTGCTTCAAGTACGGCAACCCCAACACCATCGTCAAGACGGCGGTGGCCATGCTGGGCTACAACGTGGGCAAGTGCCGCGCACCCTTCAACCAGGTGCCCGAGGAAGGCATCAAGGCCCTGGAAAAGGTCTTGAAGGAGAACGCCGAGAAGGGTATGTGCTGAGGACCCTCTCAGTCTCGCTTTGCCGGCTGCTCTGCAGCCCTCTCAGTCTCGCTTCGCTCGACAGCTCCCCCACACGCGGGGGAGCTGAAACGAACCTGTAGGTTGCTCCTTGCCTCCCGCGCGTGCGAGGAGGTGTCGCGGCGCTTTGCGCCGTGACGGAGAGGGGAGCGTGCCGGCGAATTTTCCCAGAATCATTGGAGGGAGTGTATTTATGAAGAAACCCATCGTCGGCATCACCATGGGCGATCCGGCCGGCAACGGCCCCGAGATCACCGTCAAGGCGCTGGCCCATGCAGATATCTACGACCGCTGCCGCCCCATCGTGGTGGGGGACGCCAAAATGCTGGAGCAGGCCAAAGGTTTCGTGGGCCGGCCGGACATCCAGATCCACCGCTGCGAAAAGGTGTCGGACGCCCGGTTCACCCCCGGCACCATCGACGTGCTGCACATGGAGCTGATCCCCGATGTGAGCAGGTTTGAGCTGGGCAAGGTGAGCGTGGAGGGCGGCAATGCGGCTTTCCAGTGCGTCAAAAAGGTGATCGAGCTGGCTTTGGCCGGCGAGGTGGACGCCACCTGCACCAACGCCCTGAACAAGGAGGCCATGAACAAGGCCCTGGAGGCGGACGGCGGCGCCCATTCGGACGGATACACCCATTTTGACGGTCATACCGAGATCTACGCCACCTACACCTACACCAAAAAGTACACCATGATGCTGGCCCACCACGACCTGCGGGTGGTCCATGTCTCCACCCACTGCTCCCTGCGGGAGGCCTGCGACCGGGTCAAAAAGGCCCGTGTGCTGGAGGTGATCGAGATCGCCAACCAGGCCTGCCGGGATATGGGCATCGAGCAGCCCAAAGTGGCGGTGGCCGGCCTGAACCCCCACTGCGGCGAAAACGGCCTGTTCGGCACCGAGGAGATCGAAGAGATCAAGCCCGCCATCGAGGCGGCCAAGGCCGAAGGGATCAATGCCATCGGGCCCATCCCGCCCGACAGCGTGTTCAGCGAGGCACTGGGCGGCTGGTACGACATCGTGGTCTGTATGTACCACGACCAGGGGCACATCCCCCTCAAGACGGTGGGCTTCGTGTACGACCGTGAAAAGCAGGCGTGGAAGGCCGTGGAGGGCGTCAATGTGACGCTGGGCCTGCCCATCATCCGCACCAGTGTGGACCACGGCACCGGCTTTGCCCTGGCGGGCAAGGGCACCAGCAACGAGCTGAGCCTGGTCAACGCCATCGACTATGCCGTGCGGATGGCCAACGGACGCAAAAAAGCATAAACACGGCGTGTCTGGCGGCACGCTTTAGGGGGCGGGGCAGAAGGCTCCGCCCTTTTTGCGTTTATTGCAAAACGAAACGGCTGCAGCGCGGGGAAGGGGAGAGCTCCGCGTTTGTCAAAGCGAACCAAAACGTTCTGAAATGGAACGAAAACGGGCGAGCTGCCCGCAAATGTTTCAAAAAGCGACAGAATGCGAAGGACAAATTTGAACAAATTTTGATTCTGTTCCCTGCTGAAACGGATTTTCCCGCATGGCCGATTGAGGCAAACCGCAGATTCGGATATAATTTAGACACAAAGATCAAACCGAACTGTGCAGGATGCCGAAACCTGCATATGCGGAAGAGGGTTTGAAAAAAGGAGGTCCATCTACATGACAACACCCATGATCATTGCTCTGGCTGTGACCGTCTTCATGATCATCCTGATCATGATGGACAAACTGCCTTTTGGTGCGCCGCCGCTGCTGGCGCTTCTGCTGTTGGTCGTTTTCGGCGTGACCGACATCAAGACTGCGTTCGGCGGCTTCTCCAACTCCACCATCGTGATGCTCGCCTCGTTCATGGCGATCATCGCCGCGCTGCAAAAGACCAGCTTCATCGTAAAATTCAAGGACGCCATCTTCAAAATGGCAAGCAAAGGCGGCTTTCTTGCTTATGTCCTGCTGATCCTCATCGTCATGCTGGGCTGCAGCCTGTTCGGCACCGGCTCCACCGCCTACTATGTGCTGGTCATCGGCCTGCTGTCCAACCTGCCCTACAGCAAGAGCCTGCCCCCCTCCAAGGTGCTGATGCCCGCGGGCTTTGCTGCAAACCACCCGCTGCTGCCGTTCAACACCGCACTGCAGTACGGCATCGTCATCGCGGTGCTGCAGAGCGCCGGCGCTTCCTCGGAGGTCAACCTGGTCAAGTTCTCCTTCGTCAACCTGGCGCTGTCCATCGGCTTCCTGGTCTGGTGCCTGCTGGCCTACAAGCTGATGCCCGACCACCCCATCGCCGCCGCGCAGGAGACTGCCGCGGATAACCACGAAGTCACCCTGACCAAGCAGAAAGAGATCATCACCTACATCTGCTTTGTGGTCGCCGTCATCGGCATGATCCTGCAGAGCAACATCGGCGACGCCGGCTACGCCATCACCGGCCTGGCTGTCGCAGCCCTGCTGATCTTCGGCATCATGGATTTCAACGAGATCCGCAACGCCATCAGCGCCCCCATCATCCTGATGTCTGCCGGCGTCATCGGCATCGCCGACGCCCTGGGCAGCACCGGCCTGACCAACCTGGTGGGCGAGACTGTCGCCGGTATGCTGGGCGACAACGTCAACCCCTTCGTCCTGATCTTCGTGTTCTGCATCCTGACCAGCGTCCTGGCCACCCTGACCGGTTCCACCATCGGCACCGTCTACGTCTTTGCCCCCATGGCCATCGCCACCTGCTTGAACCTGGGCCTTGACCCCACGGCCGCGGCTGCCGCCATCGTCATCTCTGGCTGGTGCGGACACTTCCTGCCCATCGACGGTATGCCCGCCATGATCATGGGCGCCGGCGACTACAAGATCGGCGAGTTCTGGAAGTTTACCATTCCCCAGTACTTCATCCGCCTGCTGGCCCTGACCGCCGGCGCGGTCCTGATCTTCCCCATGAAGTGAGAAACCATTTCTGCTTAAAAAGGAGACTCTTATGGCCTGCAAATTTGAACTGGAGCACATCGGCGTCAACACCCCCAACGCGGACGAGGCCGCAAAGCTCGCCCAGCTGCTGAGCATGATGTTCAATCTGGAGCCCCGCCACGGCCAGAAGTCCGAGTTCGGCGGCCCCTACTTCGAGTGCATGAAGGCGCCCTTCCTGGGCACCAACGGGCATATTGCCATGCGCACCCCGGACCTGACCGCCGCTGTGGCTGAGCTGAAGGAAAAGGGTTTCACCTTCAACATGGACACCGCCGCCTACTTTGACGACGGCCGGCTGAAGAACGTCTACCTTGACGGCGAATACGGCGGCTTTGCCATCCACATCATGGAAAAGTGATCCCCTCAGCACAAGAGTACCTGATCCCTGCATAGAAAAATCCCACATCCCTAAACCCTGCAAGTCAAAAGCCGGAGGCGCCCGCCTCCGGTTTTTGACATTTTGATGCCGCCCCACACCGCAGATGAAACGTTAAAAAGAAAAGCACCCGGAAACAGCGTTTCCAGGTGCTTTTTGCTGGTGGAGGCGATGGGAGTCGAACCCATGTCCGAAAAGAGTTCAGCGTGAGTATCTCCGGGTGCAGGCGATCAACGACATTCCCTCTGCGTCACGCCGGTCGCCAGGCTAACGCTTCAGTAGCTTCATAAGTTCATGACGGTCCGCAAAGCTTAGGTCCGTTCACGTGCTGTGTCTAAAGGACGCCCCGGCCCCACACGACACAAATGTGGGCGGAACGAGGCAGCACTCAGGCTGCCTGGAGCTGATAACGATTGTTGTCAGTTATTGTTTTGGAGGATTTTAGAGCAGGTCCCCCGCTGCTACCCGCTGCCCAGGCCTCGCTCCCCCCGTCGAAACCTTTACGCCCCCATGAAACGCGCCCCGAAAGGCGCGGGGAAAGTAAGACGAAGGGGCATTTCTGCCCGGTTGAATGGACTCAGTAATAGCGTCCGTTGGATTTCAGGGCCCGGTCGATGGAACGCTTGGCGTCCCGCTTGGCCGCGTCGGCCCGCTTATCGTAGAGCTTTTTGCCTTTGCACAGTCCCAGCTCCATCTTGACCCGCCCGTGCTTGAAGTAGAGCGAGAGGGGCACCAGGGTGTAGCCCTGCAGCTTGCACTGCTGGCCCAGGCGGCGGATCTCGCTTTTGTGGGCCAGGAGCCGCCGCTCCCGGGTGGGGTCGGCGTTGAAGATGTTGCCGTGGTCGTAGGGGGTGATATGCATCCCCTTGACGATCAGCTCGCCGCCGTCGATGTCCACCCAGCTGTCTTTCAGGTTGACCCCGCCGGCCCGCAGGCTCTTGACTTCGGTGCCTTTCAGCTCGATGCCGGTCTCCAGCGCTTCCATCACGAAATATTCGTGGCGCGCTTCGCGGTTGGTGGCGATGGTCTTGGTCGCCGGTTTTTCTTTGACTGCCATCCGCAGCACGCCTCCTTTCTTTCAGACGCAGGAATATTGTACCACAATTTTCCAAAAGCGCAAGAGAAAACGGATGAAGAAACTGTAAATTTTCGCTTTATCGAGCCTTTACAGTTCGAGCCGGCCCTCCAGGGCGCGGAAAATGGTCTGGCGGTCGGCCTGTTCCAGCCGGGAGCCCACCGGCACGCCGGAGGCCAGGCGGGTGGCGCGCACCCCCAGCGGCTTGACGGTGCGGGCCAGGTAGATGGAAGTGGCGTCCCCCTCCACGCTGGGGGGCAGCCCCATGATGACCTCCTTGACCTGGCCGTCGGCCAGGCGGCCGACCAGCTCGCGGATGGTCAGGTCCTCGGGCCCGACCCCCTTCACCGGGCTGATGAGCCCGTACAGGACATGGTACAGCCCGCGGTATTCCCTCGTGCGCTCGATGGCCTGGACGTCCCGGGCGGTCTCCACCACACAGATGATGGAGTGGTCCCGCTTGGGGTCGGCGCAGATGGGGCACAGATCGCCCTCGGTATAGTTCTGGCACTGGCGGCAGCGGTTCAGCTTGGTGTGCACCCCGCGGATGGCCTGCACCAGCTTTTCGGTCTGTTCGGCCGACAGGTTCATCAGCTGATAGGCCAGCCGGGTGGCGCTCTTGTCGCCGATGCCGGGCAGCCGCTTCAGCTCGTCGATCAGCACTTCCAGCGGCGCGGCGGCGTTGCTCATGGACGCGCCTCCCGCTTACAGGCCCAGGCCGGGGATGTTCAGCCCGCCGGTCAGCTTGCCCATCTCAGCGGCGGCGGCCTCGTCCACCGCCTGCACCGCGGCGTTGACCGCGGCGGCCACCAGGTCCTGCAGCATCTCCACGTCGTCGGGGTCCACGGCCTCGGGCTTGATGGCGACGGACAGCACCTCATGCTTGCCGTTCATCTTGACCGTGACCATCTCGCCGGGGGCGCTGGCGGTGTACTCGGTCTGCTCCAGCTCAGCCTGCTTGGCCTGCATATCGCTCTGCATCTTCTGGGCCTGACGCATCAGGCTGTTCATATCGGGACGGCCGTAGCCGCCGGGCATTCTTGCTTTCATTGCAACAGTTCCTCCATGGAAAGTATGGGCACCGCTGTGCCGGTTTATGAGCGGCGCCGGACGGCGCCGTCGTCGATGGTAATGTCCAGCCCCAAAGCCTCCAGCTTGTGCAGGGATTCCTCTGCGCTGGCCTTGGGGCGGCTGGCGGCCTTTTCAGGCTCATAGGGGCCGATGGGCACCGCGATGCCCGACACTTCGGCGATCAGCTTTTTGATCAGCCGCTGGCTGCCCTTGTTGACCCGGATAAAGTCCCGGAAAGTCTTGCCCCCGTCGATCAGCACCCGCACCCCGTCGAAGTAGGCCTTCGACTTTTTCAGGTAGCCGTACAGCATGGGGTCGGTGTCCCGGATGCGGTCCACCACGTCGGCCCACTGGGGGTAGGGGTTGATCTCTCGGCCCGCCACCCGGCGGGGCTTGTCCAGCTGGGGGTCGGCCGCAAAGGCGGGCTGTGCCGCCGGGGCCGCTTCCTCCTGGATGGGGGCGGGCGGCTCGGGCGGGATATAGGCGTCCTCCGGTTCGGGAGGCGGCGGGGCAGGTTCGTCCCAGGGCAGGGCCTCGGCCGGGGGCGCGCTCTGGGGGGCCTGCCGGACCGGCTGGGGATCGTCCCAGGGGGGCAGGTCGGGGGCCTTCTCCGCGGCGGGGGCAGGCTGGGCCGCCGCCTGCGCGGACGGTGCAGGCTGGGCGGGCTGTGCTGCCGGGGCAGGGGAGGGGGCAGAGGCGACGGGCCCGCTGGCAAAGGGCCGGACGGCGGGCTGGGCCGCAGGTTCGGCTGTCTCAAGACGTGCAGGGCGCGCCGCCGGAGCGGTCTGGGCGGCCGGTGCGGCGGCCTGCGCCTCTGGTTCGGTCAGGGCAAAGAGGGCCAGTTCCAGCTCGATCCGCTGGTCGCTGCCCCGGGCCATGTGCTCAAGGGCGCTGCCCAGAGCCCGGATGGCCCGCACGGCTTCCCGCCGGCCGAGCGCGGGGCCTTTTTCAAGATACAGAGCCTCCTCCTCGGGGGAGACGCCGCTGAGCAGCTCCCGCCCGCCGGGCAGGGCCGCCAGCATCAGGCTGCGGTAGTGGGCGATCAGCTCCTCGGTCAGCCGCTTGATGTCCACCGACTGCTGGCGCAGGGCGGCCAGCTCGGCCAGGGCCGACGCGGCGTCCCGGGCCGACAAGGCGTCCGACATACGGAACAGGTAGCTGCGGTCGGTGACGCCGGCCATCTGCCGGACCACCGTCTCGTCGATCTGATTGGTGACGCCGGCGCAGGTGTCCAGGATGGACAACGCGTCCCGCAAAGCGCCGTCAGCCAGCCGGGCGATGAGCCCCGCCGCCCCTTCGGTGAGGGAGAGGCCCTCGGCCCCGGCCACCTGGGCCACCCGCCCGGCAATGTCCTCCGGGCTGATGCGGGTGAAGTCGTACCGCTGGCAGCGGGAACGGATGGTGGCCGGCACCTTCTGGATCTCGGTGGTGGCCAGGATGAAAATGACGTGGGCCGGAGGCTCCTCCAGGGTCTTCAGCAGGGCGTTGAAGGCCGCCGTGGAGAGCATATGCACCTCGTCGATGATGTACACTTTATAGCGGCAGGTGCTGGGGGTGTAGGCGGTCTCGTCCCGCAGGTCGCGGATGTCGTCCACGCCGTTGTTGGAGGCGGCGTCCATCTCCACCACGTCCAGGATGCTGCCGTCGTCGATGCCACGGCAGACCGGGCACTGGCCGCAGGGGTCGCCGTTTTGCGGGTCCAGGCAGTTGACCGCCTTGGCGAAGATCTTGGCGCAGGTGGTCTTGCCGGTGCCGCGCACGCCGGTGAACAGATAGGCGTGGCCCACCCGGCCGGCGGCGATCTGGTTTTTCAGGGCCGCCACGATGGCCCGCTGGCCCACCACATCCTCGAACCGCTGGGGCCGCCACTTGCGGTAAAGGGCACGATACATGGCCCGAGCCTCCTTCCGGCAGAAAAGCATAAAAATACGGACAGCGCCGCGGGGTTGTCCCCCGCCTTGCGAAGCTCGGCATACGAATGCAGGCTGGCTGAAACGCACCGTGCACGCCGCTTAAGGCTGCTTGGTTCCCCACCTGACCTGGTTCACAGCGGCCCAGTCGTACAGGGCCCGCATCCGTATGCCGAACCGCGCAGCAGGCGCTGTCCGACATGGCAAGCATCACAGCAAAGCTGTATGCTTTCAGTATTTTATCATATTTTGCCCCGGAATGCAAGAGGAAGGCAGGTTCAGCAATAAAACTTTGCCTGGCCGAAATAATCCCGCCACTTGGCAATGATCTCGCTGCTGCGGGCCTCCAGAATCGCCATGATATTGCGCAGGGTGCGTTCAGGGATGTGGGAATGATTGTTGCATAAAAAGCACCCGCCCGCCGAAGTGATCCAGATCTTGGTGGCGTTGCTGCTGGGCGCACCCTGCGCTACATGGACGTGGACCGGCTCGAGAGGGTCTCCCTCGTTTGACCAGAAATAGACCCAGTAAGGGCCGATCTTAAAGATTTGCGGCACTATCGAAGCCCCCTTCCTGGGCAAAGCGAAGGATCAAGTGGGCGGTCGAGCGGATGACCTCCGCGCAGCGGGACAGCTCCGGCTGGGTGAAACCGGAGATGTCCTCCCACCGGTACGAGGGCAGCCAGCAGACGGCGTGATGAAAGCCGTCTTTGGCGTCCGGCTTTTCCATATAGACTTTAACAGTGCCGTCGCTGTGCATTTCGGAGTGGACGATCTCGGTGCCGTCGTCCAGGGTGAGAAATGGATACATCATAACAGTGCACCTCCCTCGCATTTCTCTGCCTTTATGATACCATGAAGTTTTTTGACTGTAAAGGCCCGTAACCCGTATAAATAAGAACAGGCCGCCGCGAGGCGGTAAGACCTTGCGGCGGCCCGGCTCAGAGGCGGACGGTGCGGGTGGCGACGGCCTGGCGGAAGGCCGCGTCGTGCTCCACAAAGAGCATGGCGGGGGCCGAAGCGCCGATCAGCTTTTCGATCTGCATCCGGGTGTAGATGTCGATGAAGTTGAGCGGCTCGTCCCAGACGTAGAGGTGGGCTTTTTCGCAGAGGCTTTTGGCCAGCAGCACCTTCTTTTTCTGGCCGCTGGAAAAGCTGGCCATGTCCTTTTCAAACTGGACGCGGGAAAAATCCATCTTGCGCAGGATGGCCTTGAACAGGCTCTCGTCCAGGCCGTGCGCCCGGGCGAAGGCGGACAGGTCCCCGGCAAGGCCGGCGGTGTCCTGCGGCACATAGGAGAGGATGAGGCCGGGGGCGGTGCGGACAAGGCCGGTGTGGGGGATGTCCTGGCCGCAGAGCAGCTTGAGCAGGCTGGATTTGCCGCAGCCGTTGCCGCCGTCCAGGGCGATGCGCTCCCCGCGGCGCACCTCGAAGCGGACCGGCCCGCAGACCGCCTGCCCGCCGTACTGGACCGACACGCCGTCGAAGGCGGCCAGCAGGTCGGCGTAGTGGAGCAGGGGAGTGACGCGCAGGTCCTCGGCAGTCTCGACGTTTTTCAGCAGGGCGGACTTTTCCTCGATGGCCTTGTGCTGGCGGGCCTCGATGCATTTGGAGCGCTTCATCATTTTGGCGGCCATGTGGCCCACATAGCCCTTGTCGGCGGCGCCCTTCTTGCTGGCTTCCACCCGGTCGGACCAGGCGGCGGTGCGCCGGGCCGACTGCTCCAGCCGCTTGATGTCCTTGCGCAGGCGCTGGTCCTGGGCCTGCTCCAAAGCCTGACGTTGCTGGAAATTGGCGAACCACGAGGAAAAATTGCCGCTCTGGACCTCGATGTCCGCCCGGTTGAGGGAGAGGATGTGGTCCACGCAGCCGTCCAGGAAGCGCCGGTCGTGGGACACCAGGATGAAGCCCTGCTTTTTCTGCAGGTAGGCCGCCACCATGGCGCGCGCTTTGGCGTCCAGGTGGTTGGTGGGCTCGTCGATGAGCAAAAAGTGCCCCTCGTTCAAAAACAGGGCGGCCAGCAGGACCTTGGTCTGCTCCCCGTTGGAGAGGCTTGCGAAAGCGCGGTCCAGCACGTCGGGCCGCACCCTCAGCAGGGAGAGCTCCCGTTCCAGCTGCCAGCCGGCCGCGCCGGGGCAGACGCCTTCCAGCACCACCCGGGTGGGCCGGTCCTTGTCGGGGACGGGGTAGGGGAAATAGTCGAAGGCGACGGGCGCGCGGATGGAGCCGCTGTACTCATATTCGCCCAGCAGCAGCTTGAAAAACGTGGTCTTGCCGCGGCCGTTGCGGCCGATGAAGCCCAGCTTCCAGCGGGTGTCCAGCTGCAGGCTCACGTCCTCAAAGATGGGGTCGAAGCTGGACGGGTAGGAAAACGACAGATGTTCGATCTGGATCAATGCCAAGGGGCATCCCTCCTTTGCACAAAAACAGGCCGCAGGAAGGTTCCCGCGGCCGTCTGTGCGCAAAGCAGCCCCTGCCGCCGGCGGGCGGACAGGCGCTTTGCTCCCCTGTATGGTAAAAGGGCGGACGGGATGGGTCATTTCCTGCAACCGGGCACAGCGATGCCCTTAAACGGCGCGCTGTGCAGTTTGGTTCGTTCAGCAGGAAAAATGACGCATCCTTCCACCCCTTTCGTTTCTTTTCAGCGATACTGTACCACATTCCGCGGGCAGTGTCAAGGGGCGCGCTTGCGCCCGGCGGCGTTCCATGGTATCATACACATGGATCCACATGGATTTTGCAAGGACAGGACTGTCTTTTTTACATTTGTGTGCTATACTGGATAAAACCGAAATCTCATTGCAAAAGGTGGTACCAATGGAACAATCACAAAAAATGACCAGCCTGGAAAAGCGCTGGGTCCTGTACGACGTGGGCAACTCGGCGTTCACTTTGCTGATCTCCACCATCCTGCCCATCTATTTCAACGGGCTGGCCGGGGCGGCGGGCCTGAGCGATGCCGAATACCTGGCCTTCTGGGGGTATGCGGCGTCCTTCGTGACGGTGGTGGTGGCCGTGCTGGGGCCTACCCTGGGCGCGGTGGCCGACCTGCCCGGCATGAAAAAGAAGCTCTTTGTGCTGTGCGTGGCGGTGGGCGTCGCCGGCTGCGCGGTGATGGGCCTGCTCCAGTCCTGGGTGTGGTTTTTGGGCTGTTTCGTCATCGCCAAGATCGGCTACAGCGCCAGTCTGGTCTTTTATGACTCGATGCTCACCGACGTCACCACCCCCGAGCGGATGGACAAGGTCTCGTCGGTGGGGTACGCTTTCGGCTACGCCGGCAGCTGCATCCCCTTCGTGGTCAGCCTGGCCATCGTGTTGGGATACGACGCCATCGGCCTGACCCTCAACGCAGCCATGCTCATCGCCTTTTTGCTGAACGCAGCCTGGTGGCTGTGCTGCACCCTGCCCCTGCTGCGCAGCTACCGGCAGCGGTACAGCGTGCGGGGCGGCGGGCACCTGGTGCGGGGGGCTTTCCGCTGCCTGGGCGAGACGCTGCGGGAGATCCGCGGCAACAAACAGGTGTTCTGGTTCCTGATCGCCTTTTTCCTCTACATCGACGGGGTGTACACCATCATCGACATGGCCACCGCCTACGGCCAGGCTTTGGGCCTGGACAGCACCGGGCTGCTGCTGGCGCTGCTGGTGACCCAGATCGTGGCGTTCCCCTTTGCGCTGCTGTTCGGCTGGCTGTCCCGCAAGGTGGACACCGCTCTGCTGGTGTCGGTGGGCATCCTGGCCTATGTGGGCATCGCGGCCTACGCCATCTTCCTGCGCACCCAGGGGCAGTTCTGGGTGCTGGCCGTCTGCGTGGGGATGTTCCAGGGCGGCATCCAGTCTTTGTCCCGCTCCTACTTCGGCAAGATCATCCCGCCTGAGCGCTCGGGCGAATACTACGGCCTGCTGGACATCTGCGGCAAGGGGGCGTCCTTTGTGGGCACCTTCCTGGTCAGCGCCCTGACCCAGCTTTCGGGCAGCACGTCCACCGGCGTCATGGTCATCGCGCCGCTGATTTTGCTGGGCTTCTTCGCCTTCCGCCGCGCCGTCCGCGAGGGACGCAAAAACGAAGCGTGACCGCTTGCGATCCTATGAATTGAGGTGAATGTTTATGCCTGCTGTCTATGCACACCGCCGCTTTGGCGAAAAGGTGCTGGCCGCCTGTCAGAACGACGTGGCCCGCACCGCCATCGAAAGCTATCCCGACCTGTACAACATCGGCCTGCAGGGGCCGGACATCCTGTTTTATTACGACCCCCTGCGCAAGAATGCCTATAAATCCGCCGGCGACGCCATGCACAACGCCCCGGCCGCGCCCTTCTTCGAGGCGGGGGCCGCCCATGTGAACGGCCGCCCCGAGGGCCAGGCCCTGCTGAGCTATCTGCTGGGCTTTCTGTGCCACTTTGCGCTGGACAGCGAGTGCCACAGCTACATCGAATATGAGATCGGCCGCAGCGGCCACCGCCATGTGGCCATCGAGACGGCGCTGGACGGCGCCCTGATGGAAAAGGATGGGGTGGACTGGCGCGCCGCGAACCCCGCGGGCTACATCGTAGTCAGTGAAGTCACCGCCCGCACCATCGCCCGCGTTGTGCCGGCAGGCCGGGAACAGGTGCGCCAGTGCCTGAGCAACATGAAGCTGGTCAACCGGCTGCTGATGCCGGGCAGCCCCCTGCGCAGCGCGCTGGTGGAAGGGGCGCTGCGCCTGGCCGGCAAGTGGGATGTGCTCAGCGGCCTGCTGGTCACTGCGCTGGACCGGCCCGCTTACGCCGCCAGCAGCGACGAGCTGGGCTATCTGTTCGACGGGGCGGTGCCGGTGGCGCTGGACCTGATCGACAACTACTGCGCGCATATCTTCCGCGGCGCGCCCCTCAGCCCCCGCTTCGGCCGCACCTACGGCCCCTGCGAGGAACTGATGGAAAAGTATGGGCAGGACTGACCGGCCGTGCGGAATGTTTTCCGGGACAGGGGGCCTTCGGGCCTCCTGTTTTTATTGCTGCCAAAATCTTGCTGGATTGCATAAACTGTGCTATACTACAAACGTATGCCCATACTGAAGGCAAAAGGCAAAACGCCATGCGGGGAGAGGTGCGCAGGTTATGTATCAAAAGTACGGCAAGCGGGCGCTGGATTTTATCCTGTCGCTGGGGGGCATCGTCTGCCTGTCCTGGCTTTTGCTGGGGCTGGCGGTGGCCATCAAGCTGGACAGCCCCGGCCCGGTGTTTTTCAAGCAGAAGCGGGTGGGCATCCACAAGACCCACTTTGAGATTTACAAGTTCCGCACCATGCGCGCCGACACCCCCCACGATATGCCCACCCATCTGCTGGCCGACCCCGACCGGTACATCACCCGGGTGGGGCGCTTCCTGCGCAAGACCAGCCTGGACGAACTGCCCCAGCTGTGGAACATCCTGAAGGGGGATATGGCGGTGATCGGGCCGCGGCCCGCCCTGTGGAACCAGTACGACCTTTTGGCCGAGCGGGACAAATACGGCGCCAACGACGTCCGCCCGGGGCTGACCGGCCTGGCCCAGATCCACGGCCGGGATGAGCTGGAGATCCCCGAGAAGGCGCGGCTGGACGGCGCATACGTCGCCAACATCACCCTGCTGGGGGACCTGAAATGCTTTTTCGGCACCATCGGGGCGGTGGTGCGCCACGACGGCGTGGTGGAAGGCGGCACCGGCACTTTGCACCACGAGAAAGGCGAGGATTGATTTTGTCCGCGCCATCAGGTATACTATATAAGATACGCACAAAAAGCACGACACGGATGTGAGAGGTAGCTATGATCACGATTGACGAACTGAAGGTCCAGCTGGCCGAGTACGGCAAGGCCGTCCAGGACCTGGAGGAGGCGCTGGCCATCGACGCCAGCAAGAAGCGTGTGCAGGAGCTGGAGCACACCATGACCCGGCCCGGCTTTTACGACGATGCCGAGGCCAGCAAAAAAGTGTTTGACGAAGTGGGCGATTTGAAGGGCAAGCTGGGCCGCTTTGAAAAGCTGCAGGGCCTTTACGAGGACGCCCAGACCATGCTGGTGATGCTGGAGGAGGAGAACGACCCCTCTCTGATCCCCGAAGGGGAGCAGGCCGTGGAGGCCGTGGGCAAGGCCGTGGACGAGCTGCAGTTGATGACCATGCTGAACGGCGAGTACGACCACTCCAACGCCATCCTGACCTTCCACGCCGGCACCGGCGGCACCGAGGCCCAGGACTGGGCCGAAATGCTGTACCGGATGTACACCCGCTGGGCCGCTAACCACGGCATGAACGTGGAAGTGCTGGACTACCAGGACGGCGACGAGGCCGGCATCAAGAGCGCGTCCATCATGGTCAAGGGCGCCAACGCCTACGGCCTGCTCAAGAGCGAGAACGGCGTCCACCGCCTGGTGCGGGTCAGCCCGTTCGACTCCAACGCCCGGCGGCAGACCAGCTTTGCTTCGCTGGAAGTCATGCCTGAACTGGACAACACCATCGAGGTGAACATCCGCCCCGAGGATATCGAGATGCAGGTCTACCGCTCCTCCGGCGCGGGCGGCCAGCACATCAACAAGACCTCCAGTGCGGTCCGCCTGATCCACAAGCCCACCGGCATCGTGGTCAGCTGCCAGACCCAGCGCAGCCAGTTCCAGAACCGCGACTACGCCATGCAGATGCTGAAGGCCAAGCTCTACCAGATCGCCCAGCAGCAGCACATGGACAAGATCGAGGACATCAAGGGCGTCCAGAACGAGATCGCCTGGGGCCACCAGATCCGCAGCTATGTCTTTATGCCCTACACCATGGTCAAGGACCACCGCACCGGCTACGAGACCAGCAATGTCAATGCCGTCATGGACGGCGATCTGGACGGCTTCATCTTCGCCTACCTCAAGGCCGCCAGCCGCGGCGAGCTGCAGGACGCCTGACCGCACACACAACCAAACAAAAAAGAGGCCCGGGTTTTGTGAACCGCCCCATATTGTGCGGACAGTACAAAAAAGAGGCCTGCAAGGGGTAGAACAAGCGAATCAAAGACTGGCCTGGCGAAGCGAGAGCGGAGCCAGGCCAGTCTTTGTCTGGAGCCGCTCGTGGTTATAGAAGTGGATGTACTCGTCGATCAGATCGTTGGCCTGCTGAAATGTCTTGAGCTTTTGGCGGTAGATGCATTCTGTTTTCAGGATACCGAAAAAATTTTCGGCCATTGCGTTGTCATAGCAGTTTCCGCGTCTTGACATGGAAGGCGTAATGCCGTAAGATTGAGTCAGCTTAAAATATCCGTGTGAGGTATATTGAAAGCCCTGGTCGCTGTGGAGGTGCAACTCCCCAGCGACTTTCTCTTTCTTCATGGCAAGGCGAATGGTGTCCAGCACCAGATTCACCGTTTGCTGGGTTGCAGTCTTGTAGGCCACAATGCTGTTGTCGTATAAATCCCGGATCATGGATAGGTACAGGACACCTTGTTCCGTATGGATATAAGAGATATCTGTGACCCATTTGCTGTTAGGTCTTTCTGTGTGGAAATCCCTATTCAGCAGATTTTCATATCTGTGAACCTGCTGTCCAAGCTGCTTCCACTGCCTGCGTCTGCGTATTTCAGACAGCAATCCGTTTGTTTTCATAAGTCTGAGGACAGTTTTAGGATTTCTGTGACAGCCGTTTTTGTCTAGCCACAGATGCATCCGGCGATAGCCGTATGTATTTTTGCACCTCTTCTGCTGCCGGGTGATCTGGTCTATAATCGGCTGATTTGGGTTCGGACGGTTCAGATTGTGGGTGTAGGCGTAGTACCCACTCCGGGAAACGCCAAAAAACTTGCACATCCTGCAAACCGGATACTTCTCTCCATGACGATAGATTACCGCATATTTTGCTCTAGCTCTCACTCCCTTTCTGTGGACCGCAGAAAATCCCGCAGCAGCTCATTCTCCATTTTCAGGCGTTCGATCTCATATTTGTATTCTGCAATGCTTGGCTCCCGGACTTCGCCTTTCCTGGGTCGTCCCTTGGGTTTTGGGGGAACTCCCGCTGCAAGTTTTCGCTGCTTTCGATTATATCGGGAAAGAAATCCACGCATTTCCTTATATGTGAATCCCAGCTTCTCTCCAATCTGACGCAGAGTCATTCCCTGGCTGCGAAGCTCTATTATTTCCTTCTCGTGTTCCTGAATGTGGCTGTATTTTCTGGGCATAGCAAAGACCTCCTGTAGTAGTTTTATTCTACCACAGGAGGCCTTCTTTTTTCACTGTCTACTTTTACTGGAGCGGTTCATTCGCCGGCAATTTTTTACCAGACGGTCGGTCAGACTCGTGCCAACGATGACTGCAAAAAGCGCATCCTTCCCTGTGCTGTGCACAGATGCAGGATGCGCTTTTATCATTTTATAGATTTTATAAAAGGTATGGAACGAACAGGCGCGGCGTTATCCGTTCAAGTCGCAGATCGCGCCGTAGCATTCCGGCCGGCGGTCCCTAAACAGGCCCCATTCAAGCCGGGCCTGCCGGATGGCCGCAAAATCATAGCTTGCCGTCAAGATGGCGTCCTCGTCCCGGCCGGCCTGCGCCAGGACTGCCCCCGTCTCATCGGTCAAAAAGCTGGTGCCGTAGAACCGCAATGCGCTCTGCTGGCCGCCGTTTTCCCTGCACGGCGTGACCACCTCGGTCCCGTAGCGGTTAGCTGCAACTACAGGGACCACATTGGCAGCCGCATGGCCCTGCATGGTCCGCTGCCAGTGGCCGGCGCTGTCCACATCCAGAATGGGCTCGCTCCCAATGGCTGTTGGATACAAGATAAGATCAGCCCCTGCGATGGTCAGGCAGCGCGCCGTCTCCGGGAACCACTGGTCCCAGCAGATGCCAACACCCACCCGGCCATACTGGGTATCAAACACTTTGAAACCGGTATTGCCGGGCGTGAAATAAAACTTTTCCTGGTAATAGTGGTCATCCGGGATATGGGTCTTGCGGTAGACGCCCAGCAGGCTGCCGTCGGCGTCCAGCATGGCCACACTGTTGAACAGGCGCTGGCCGTCCTTTTCATAAAAGCTGACCGGCATAGCCAGTTCCAGCTCCCGGCATACCTGGGAAAAACGCTGCACAGCGGGATTTTCGTTCACCGGCAGCGCATAGTCGTAGTACTCGTACCGGCGTTCCTGGCAGAAGTACGGACGTTCAAACAGCTCGGGCAGCAGAACGATCTGCGCCCCTTTGGCAGCGGCCTGACGGACCAGTTCTTCGGCGTGGGCCAGATTCTGGGCCGGGTCGGTGGTGCAGGTCATCTGGACCGCCGCGACCGTGATTTGTGCCATAGGCGTTCCCTCCTTTTTAAGATAGTTGTTTTACCGTGGGATCTGCTGTGTGATGCAGTGGATGTTTCCCCCGCCCTGCAGAATGTCCCGGGCGGGCAGGCCGACCACGCGGCGGCTCGGACAGAGCGCCTGCAAAATGGCGCAGGAACGCGCATCACTGGCGGCGTTTTCGCCCCTGAACTGCGGGACCAGAACAGCATCGTTGGTAAAATAGAAGTTGACATAGCTGGCGGCCAGTCGCTCCCCCGGCTCCCGAACATCCTCGCCCGGTGCAAACTCGTAGGCGTCGCAGTCGGCCTCGCTGCACAGGATGGGGTGGTCCGGGATGGGCAGTTTGTGGACCGTCAGTTTCCGGCCTTTGGCGTCGGTGACGCTTTCCAGATAGGCCAGGTCTGCCGCTGAGAGCGGATACTGCGGGTCAGAGGAATCATCGGTCCAGGCCAGCACCACTTCAGCAGGCCCCACAAAGGCGCAGACGTTGTCCACGTGTTCGTTGGTCTCGTCGTTGTAGATGCCGCGGGGCAGCCACAGCACTTTTTGGACGCCCAGCCGGCGGCAGAGCTCTGCCTCGATCTCCTGCCGGGACATGGACGGGTTCCGTCCAGCCGAGAGCAGGCAGCTCTCAGTGACAAGGGCTGTCCCCTCGCCGTCGGTGTGGATGCTGCCGCCTTCCAGCACAAAGGGGGCTGCATCCTCCCAGGGCAGGCCGGCGGCTTCACAAAAGGTGGACGCTACAGCGTCATCTTTCTGCCAGTCGGCGTACAGGCCGTCCACTTCCCCGCCCCAGGCGTTGAAGAGCCAGCTGATCCCTTTCAGCTCGCCCGCCTCGTTTTTGACAAAGGTCGGGCCAACGTCCCGCGCCCATGCGTCGTCCGAGTCGATGCAGAGCAGGTGCAGCCGGTCTTGGTCCAGGTGCGCCGTTGCGGCGCGGGCCTGTTCCAACTGTTCCGGGCCGGCCAGCAGATAGAGGTCCTCGCTTTGGGTGATGGCCTCAAACACCCGCACAAAGGCGGCCTGGGCAGGACGGGGGTCCTTCCCCCAGCTGCCGGGCCGGACCGGCCAGATCATCAGGGTGGCGCGGTGCGGCTCATATTCAGCCGGCATTCTGTACATAGGCAAAACCTCTCATTCTTTCAGGAAAGCCGCGTTTTGAAATCCTGGTAGTCAAAATGGCGGACCACTTCGCAGCTGCCGTCGGTGCGGCGCAGGGCGATATCCGGCAGGGGCATCCCGTTGAAGGTGTTGTTCTTGACCATGGAATAGATCGCCATGTCGCCAAAAACAAGCCGGTCTCCCACCTGCGGGCAGGTGTCAAAACTGTATTCGCCGATGACGTCCCCCGCCAGACAGGTGCGGGAAGCCAGCCGGCAGGTACAAGCCTTTTCGCCCGGTTCCCCTGCGCCGTACAGCGGCGGCCGGTAAGGCATTTCCAGCACGTCCGGCATATGGCAGGCCGCCGATGTGTCCAAAATCAGCACCGGCATATCGGATGCCTGCACCACGTCCAGCACAGTCGTGATCAGGGTACCGGCCTGCAGGGCTATGGCCTCCCCCGGCTCAAGGTATACCTCGAGGCCGTATGTCCGCCGGATGTACAAAATCAGCTGTTCCAGCGCAGCGATATCGTATCCCTGCCGGGTGATATGATGGCCGCCGCCCAGATTCAGCCATTTGAGGCCGTGCAGATAGCTGCCAAACGCCTTTTCAAAGGCCGCAAAAGTTTCCACCAGCGGGGCGGCGTCCTGCTCGCAGAGGGTGTGGAAATGCAGCCCCTCCACCCCGCTGGGCAGAACATCGGGCAGGGCACACCGACGGACGCCCAGCCGGCTGCCCGGCGCACAGGGATCATAAATCGCGTGGCCCTCCTGGGTGGAGTGCTCCGGGTTGACCCGCAGCCCCACACTGACGCCGGCCGCCTCCCAAATGGGGCGGTGGGCTTCCAGCTGGGCCAGCGAGTTGAAGCTGATATGGTCGCAGATTTGGACGATCTCCCGCATTTCTTCCGGCGTATAGGCCGGAGAGAATACGTGGTTCTCCCTGCCGGGCATTTCCTCGTGGGCAAGCCTTGCCTCAAAGAGGCCGCTGGCGGTGGCCCCGGCCAGATACCGCCCGATCAGCGGGTAGACCCGGAACATGGAAAAAGCCTTCTGCGCCAGCAGGATATGGCAGCCTGTCCGCTGCTGGACCCCCTGCAGGATCTCCAGATTATGGATCAGCGCGGCCTCGTCCACTACATAGACCGGGGTGCGCAGCCCCGGCTCGGTACTGTACAGGTTTTCCATCCCGGCTTACTCGACGGTGGCGGGATGCTCGTCCACCACCCAGGGCAGGCCGTACTGGTTCAGCATCTCCATGAAGGGATCGGGGTCCATCTCCTCCAGATTGTGGACGCCGGGTTTGCGCCACTGGCCGTTGGCCACCAGAGCCGTGCCGATCATGGCGGGCACGCCGGTGGTATAGCTGATGGCCTGGCTGCCCAGCTCCTTATAGCACTCCTGATGGTCGCAGACGTTGTAGATATAGATGGTCCGCTCCTTGCCGTCCTTGACGCCAGTGTAGATGCAGCCGATGTTGGTCTTGCCGACGGTGCGGGGGCCCAGAGAGGCGGGGTCGGGCAGCAGCGCCTTGAGGAACTGGATGGGGACGATCTCCCGGCCCTCAAACTGGATGGGGCTGGTGGACAGCATCCCCACATCCTCCAGACACTTCATGTGGGTCAGATAGCTCTGGCCGAAGGTCATAAAGAAGCGGATCCGCTTGACGCCGGGGACGTTCTTGGCCAGGCTCTCGATCTCCTCGTGGTGGAGCAGGTACATATCTTTCTTGCCCACCTGGGGGAAATCGTATTCCCGCTTGATCTCCATGGGCTTGGTCTCCACCCAGTGGCCGTCCTCCCAGTAGCTGCCGTTGGCCGAAACCTCCCGCAGGTTGATCTCGGGGTTGAAGTTGGTGGCGAAGGGGTAACCATGATCGCCGCCATTGCAGTCCAGAATGTCGATGGTGTGGATCTCGTCAAAATAGTGCTTCAGGGCGTAGGCGGTAAACACGCTGGTGACGCCCGGATCAAAGCCGGAGCCCAGGATGGCGGTCAGGCCGGCCTCCTCGAACTTCTTGGCGTAAGCCCACTGCCAGCTGTAATCAAAGTAGGCGGTGAAGCCCTCCTCCTTGCAGCGCTTTTCATAGACAGCGCGCCAGGCGGGGTCGTCGGTGTTTTCCGGCTCATAGTTGGCGGTGTCGATGTAGTGGACGCCGCAGGCCAGGCAGGCGTCCATGATGGCGAGGTCCTGGTACGGCAGGGCCACATTCAGGACCAGGTCGGGCTGGTAAGTCTGGATGACCCGCTTCAGGTCCTCCACATCGTCGGCGTTGACGGTCATGGTGGTGATCTTCACCGGGGTGCCGGCGGCTTCCAGCTTGGCCTTCAGGGCGTCGCACTTGGCGACGGTGCGGCTGGCGATGCACAGCTCGGGGAAGGTCTTGAAATTCTGGCAGCACTTCTGGATGGCGACCGAGGCGACGCCGCCGCAGCCAATGACAAGCAGTTTGCTCATGATACATTCTCCTTTTGGTTCAAACAGATTTTAACGGTTGCACGTTTCTCAGTCTTCTTCTTCCTTGAGAAGGTCCTCCACATAGCGCGGCAGCATAAAGGCGCCGCGGTGCAGGTGGGTGGTGTAGTACCAGGTCTTGATCCCCCGCTTGTTCCAGCGCTTGGGGTCAAAGTCCTTGATGGGGTGGTATTTTTTGCTGGCAAAGCCGAACAGCCAGTACCCCGCCGGGCAGGTGGGGATGTGCGCCTGGTATACCCGGCTGATGGGGAACGAGCGGTACGCTTTTTTGTGCATGGCGCGGCAGGTCTCCTCGTCTTCGTCAAAGAAGGGGCTGCCGTGCTGATAGACCATGATGCCGTCCTCGTGGAGGGCCTTATAGCAGCTGCCGTAAAATTCTTTGGTGAACAGTCCGGCTGCATGGCCCAGCGGGTCGGTGCAGTCGTTGATGATGAGGTCGTATTCGTCCTCTTTGCCGCGCAGAAAGCGCAGGCCGTCCTCATAGTAGACCCGCACCCGGATATCGTCCAGACCGCAGGCATTGTCCGGGAAATACTTGCGGCAGACGTCCACGAACATCTTGTCCGGCTCCACCACGTCGATGACCTCGATCTCCTGGTAATAGGACAGTTCCCGCGCGACGCCTCCGTCCCCGCCGCCGATGACCAGCACCCGCTTGACGTCGGGGTGGACTGCCATGGGCACATGGACGATCATCTCGTCGTAGGTGAACTCGTCTTTTTCCGAGAAGATGACGCTGCCGTCCGAAGTCAGGAACCGGCCAAACTCCGGCGAATCAAAAACGTCGATCCGCTGGAAGTCGCTGGTCCCGCTGTAGAGCTGCCGCTCCACCCGGATACAGGTCTTGACGTTGGCGGTGTGCAATTCACCGAACCAGTAATCCATTTCCTGCATGGGATAGCCTCCTTTCTGTCAAACAAGCACGTTCAGTTCCGAAATATCCTCGCTGGCCGGCCCCTGCATCGAGCAGCCCTTGGCTTTGGCAAACTCGATGTAGTCGATGATCTCAGGGGTGATGACCTCGCCCGGCGCGAGGATGGGGATGCCCGGCGGATAGCACATCACAAACTCGGTGCAGATCCGCCCGGCCGTCTGCCGTAGCGGCAGGCTCTCCTTGGGCGAATAGAACGCCTGCTGGGGAGTGGCTTTCACCTGCGGGGTGATGTACTCCGCGGTGAACAGGTCGCTGCGGGGTTTGGCGTAGAGGCGGCGGATGTCCGCCAAAGCGCCCACCAGACGCTCGATGTCCTGGATGCGGTCCCCGATAGAGATATACGCCAGGATGTTGGACAGATCGCCGAACTCGATCTGGATGTCGTATTCGTCCCGCAGCAGGTCGTAGACTTCAATGCCAGTCAGGCCGATGCCGCGGGTGTTGACCGCCAGCTTGGTGACATCAAAGTCAAAGATGCTGCCTCCGTTGATGAGCTCGGAGCCAAACGCATAGTAGCCGCCGATGGCGTTGATCTCCCGCCGGGCATACTCGGCCATATCCACCACCTTGGCAAAACTCTCCCGGCCGCGCATGGCCAGGTTTCGCCTGCTGATATCCAGACTGGACATCAGCAGATAGGATGCGCTGGTGGTCTGGGTCAGGTTGATGATGTTGCTGACATACCCGGCGTTGACCCCCGGCCCGCACAGAAGCAGCGAACTCTGGGTCAGGCTGCCGCCCGACTTGTGCATCGAGACCGCGGCCATATCCGCGCCGGCAGCCATGCCGCTGAGGGGCAGCCGGGGTCCAAAATACAAGTGGGTGCCGTGCGCCTCGTCCACCAGGGCCAGCATATGGTGTTCGTGCGCCAGCTCGACCAGGCTGCGCAGGTCGGAGCAGATGCCGTAATAGGTGGGGTTATTGATAAAGACCGCCACCGCGTCGGGGTTTGCCTCGATGGCCGCGCGGACGTCGGCCACTTCCATCCCCAGAGGGATGCCCAGATCCCGGTCTACTTTGGGGTCGATGTAGACCGGCACCGCTCCGCACAGCACCAGCGCGTTGATAGCGCTCTTGTGGACGTTGCGGGGCAGGATGATCTTGTCCCCCGGCTTGCAGGCGGTCAGCACCATGCTCTGGACGCTGCTGGTGGTCCCGCCCACCATCAAAAAGGAGTGGGCGGCCCCGAAGGCGTCGGCGGCCAGTTCCTCCGCTTCCTTGATAACCGAAACCGGATGACACAGATTGTCCAGCGGTTTCATGGAATTGACGTCGATGCCGACGCAGCGTTCCCCCAGCAGTTCCACAAGCTCGGGGTTGCCGCGGCCGCGCTTGTGGCCCGGCACATCAAACGGCACCACGCGCTGCCGCCGGAACTTTTCCAGCGCCTCGTAGATCGGCGCCCGTTTTTGACGTTCCCTGTTCAAAACGATCCTTCTTTCCCTGCACGGCCTCTCTGCCCGCCGCAACAAAAAAGGCAGCGCACCCTTTCGGGCACACTGCCTGTCAAAACGTTCTGCCGGCCTGCGCCAGCGCCTTGCAGATACAAGGAAGGACGCTGCGGCATACTGCGATGCCTGGCCTTGGAGAGTACTTCAGCAAATAGATCGAGGGGCTGCTCTGCTGCTCTTATTGACGTTTCACAAGTGGTGTGCATCCGCACGGAGTGATAAAAGAGACCAACTTATAAAATTTCCGGGTATCCATACCCGTTCAATAATTGTTGTGACGCTTTACGCCACACGCGGCAGCGGCCAGCCCTGTCCGATGAGCTTTAGGCGCCCTGCGGACGCCCGGCCTAATCTATTTGAGCGCGCTTTTGTTCGCGGCGCTTTGGGTTTATTGTACCATGTTTTTTTCACTTGTCAAGCGGTCGGATACAAATCTTTTCACTTTTATGCTAAACCTGACGAAAAACTGCGAAGCGCCTGCAATCCTTCCCTCTCTCCGTCCGTATTTTGAAAAAGGCATCTTTTGGAAGGAGGAATACAATTTCCATGGCAAGGCAAAAGCAGAAAAAGTGGCGGGTCTATTTTGACCTGAACGCCCCGCGTGAAGACAGGCGACGCAAACGGCGTCCCGGCCGGGAGCTCCCCATCCATCAGACCTTCTCCTGGGGTGGGACGGAATGGCGCATCCCGGCGGTCTATGTCTGCGCGCAGGGGCTGGTGGCAGACTTTGTGCGGCGGGTGCCCGCCGGGAGCATTCAGACCTTTACCGGCCGGTGGAAACTGCGTCCTGACGAGGACCGGGAGGGGAACCGCCCCCGCCGGGTGCACAAACCTGCCCTCTGTGAACCGGAGCAGGCCCTGTCGGCGACGGTCTGTGTCCTCGGCACAGAGCCGGACCTCCCGGAAGAAACCCAAGTCGAAGTCATCGGCTCTGCCGACGGGCCCACAGCCATCTTTGTGGCTTCGCCGCAGGAGAAAGCCAGAACTCAAATGCGCTGCGATGTATCTTCCCTCTATTTTGAACTGCCCGAAACGCTGGAGTGGCTGATGGTGTTCCAAAAGCTGCCCTGTGGACCGGTCAAGAGAAAACTCTTATAAACAAAAAGGCCGCTGCGTTTTTTGCAGCGGCCTTGCTTATTGTGGCAGACTTTCCAGCGGGGTGGTGCCAAAGTAGGCGCAGATGGCCTGATAGTAGACCCGGGCCGCCAACTGGCAGCCGTCGGCGTCGCCGAAAAGCTCTACATCGGCGGCGCTGGTCACAAAGCACTGCTCTGCCAGCACCGCCGGGCAAGTGGACTGTTCGAGCAGGGTGAACGTTTCCTCCTGCCGGACCCGAAGGTCGTTTTCCTCGGTCAGGACTTTCTGGCCGTTCTCATAGTAAATGTAGCGGACCCCATGCTGTCCCCGCAGAGAAGCCCCCGCCGCCTCCATCCCATCCGCCAGCAGGTGGGCGAAATAGACGCTTTCCCTGTGCCAGGTGCGCCCCGGCGTAATGGGGTAACATTCAAACCCGGCGGCCTCGGTGGAAGCCGAATTCCCGTGGATGGACAGCAGCAAGTCCGGGTTTTGGCTGTTGGAGCGCTCTGCGCGTTCGCTGGGGGTAGCAGTGACGTCGTAGCTGTCCCGCGTGGCGGCCGGTATGTAGTTGGGGTCGGCATCCAGCCAGCGGGTCAGAGCCTCTGCGGTGGCAGCAGTCATGTCCCGTTCCACTACCACGCCGGTTGCACCGGGGTCGTCTCCCCCGTGACCGGCGTCCACGGCGATGGTGTAGGGCGGGTCCCCTACGTCCGGGCGGAACAGCTCGTCCGGTTCCTGCAGGGCGCTCTGCTCCTGAAAAGCTGCCTGCTGGGCCTGCCACCGGCTGGCTGTCTCCCACAGTTTGGTCAGTCCCACCGCTGCCACCAGAGCCAAAGCGACCAGCTGCCAGTTGATCTGTCGTCCTTTTCCATGTTTTGCTTTTGTACGTCTGCGCTGTTTCTTCATCCGATGGGCTGCCCTTTCAAAAACATTCCTATCTATTGTAACGAAACAGGCCGCCCAAAGATTGCACCCGGGCAGTCAGGCCGTCACTTCAGTTCGACGACGGTGACGCCGCTCTCGCCCTCGCCGTAACGTCCCAGACGGAAGCTTTTGACGTTGCGGTGGCCGCGCAGATGCTTCTGGATGGCGGCGCGCAGCGCGCCTGTGCCGTTGCCGTGGATCAGATAGACGGTGGACTGCCCGTTCAGCACAGCGTGGTCGATGAAGGAATCCGCCTCCTGAATGGCCTCGTCCACGGTCAGGCCCAGCAGGTTGCATTCCATTTTGGTCTCCCGCCGCGCCCGCTCGAAGTGCCCGCCGTCGCCGCGGGTGCTGTCCCCAGTCTGACGGGTATAGCGCATCTGTGCCTTGGTCTTGGGGGCGGCAGGCGCTTTTTCCATTTTATCCGGCTGTTTCAGCCCTTTGAGGGGCACTTTGGTCTTGACGATGCCGGCGCGGACCAAGACGTCGCCGTTGCGGTCGGGCAGGGCCAGAACGGTAGCCAGCTGGCCCAGTTCGGCGATGCAGACTTCCTGCCCCACCCGGACTTCCTTCAGGGGCACAAACTCCCGCACGGGGTTGTGCACCACATCGGAGTTGGCAAACAGTTTGGCCGACTCCTTCTTGGCGATTTCCCGGGCGCGCTGGGCCCGCTGCTGGGCGCTGGTCTTTTCGTCCTTCTGGATCCGGCGCAGCTCGTCGGTCAGCCGGTAGGCTTCGTTTTCCACCTGCTGGGCCAGAGTGCGGGCCTTGGCCCGGGCGGCTTCCAGCTCGTTTTCACCCTGACGAATCAATTCCTCTTTCTTTTTCTGGGCGTCCTCCAGCTGATGGGCCGCCTCGTGGCGGAGGCGCTCCACCTCGTCCTGGCTGGCTTTGAGCTGCAGTTTCAGGTCGTCCAGCTGGCCCAGCACCGCATCCAGCCGCTTGTCATCGGCCGAGAGGTGCTGTTTGGCCGCCTCGATGACCCGTTCAGGGATGCCCAGCTTTTCGCTGATGAGGAAAGCGTTGGATTTGCCCGGCACGCCCACGCTCAGTTTGTAGGTGGGCCGCAGAGTTTCCAGGTCAAATTCGCAGCTGGCGTTGACCACGCCGGGCGTCTCGAGGGCAAAGACCTTCATCTCGGCATAGTGGGTGGTCGCCATCAGCAAAACGCCGCGGCGGCGCAGTTCTTCGATGATGGCCACAGCCAGAGCCGCGCCCTCGGCGGGGTCGGTGCCCGCGCCCAGCTCGTCCAGCAGGACCAGAGTGCCGGGGGCGGCCAGCTCGAGGATGCCGGTGATCTTGGTCATGTGGCCCGAGAAGGTGGAAAGGCTCTGTTCGATGCTCTGTTCGTCACCGATATCCACCAGGTACTCCTGAAAGACGCAGACTTCGCTGCGCTCATCCGCCGGGATCAAAAAGCCGCACTGGGCCATGGCGCACAGCAGGCCGGCCGTTTTCAAAGTGACCGTCTTGCCGCCGGTGTTGGGGCCGGTGATGATGAGGGAATCGTATTCTTTCCCCAGGGCGATGTCCACCGGCACGCACTTGGCCGGGTCGATCAGGGGGTGGCGGGCCCGCACCAGAGAGAAAGACCCGTCGTAGCTGACCGTGGGCTTGAAGGCTTTCATTTCCAGCGCCATGCGGGCCTTGGCCAGCAGGATGTCGATCTCCAGCATGGCTTTGTAGCTGTACTGGAACTGGGGCTCGATGGCGGCCACCTGACTGGTGAAAGCCGTCAGGATCCGCTCGATCTCCTGGGCCTCCTGGGCCCGGTACTGCAGGATGCGGGCGTTGGCCTCCACCACGGCCTGCGGCTCCACAAAGACGGTGGCGCCGGTGGAGGACACGTCGTGGATGATGCCGCTGACCTCGCCGCGGTACTCGCTCTTGACCGGCACCACGTACCGGCCGTTGCGGATCGAGACGACAGCCTCCTGCAGATATTTGGAGGAATCCATGTTGTGGACCATGCTTTCCAGCCGGTCGCGGATGGCGTTTTCGGTGGAGCGTATTTTTTTGCGCAGCTCCGCCAGAGTGTGGGAAGCTGTGTCCGCCATGGTATCGGGGGCCAGAATGGCGTCCGAGATCTGCTGTTCCAGCCCGGGCTGAGGGGCCAGGGCGTAGAACAGGTCGTCGGTGGGCAGAGCATCGTGGTCGGTGGAACCGTACCAGCTGCTCAAATTCTGGAAATTGCGCAGCGCCCCCGCCACCAAAAGCAGTTCGCCCATCGAGAGGACGCCGCCCTTGACGGCGCGGGTGGCCAGCGCGCTGACCCCTTCCACCCCGCCGAACCGGGGAGAGCCGTTCTTGATGAGCAGGGTGTTGATGGCGTCGGTCTGCTCCAGAGCAAAGCGGACTTCGTCGGGGTCGCACAGGGGGGCCAGTTCCAGCATTTTGGCTTTGGCCTCCTTGCAGACGCACCCGGCGGCGGCCCGCTCGATGATCTTGTTCAGTTCAAGCGTTTTTAAGTAACTTGTCTCCATTGATTCAATCCTTTTTGGGTTGTTGATCCGGGTCCCACGCCGGGAGGGACCGCAAAAACTTTAACGAATTCAGGGGCTTGTCCATATGGGCTAGGGCGTACTGCTCCGCCGCGGCATACAGCAGCCGCGCGCTGGCGGCCGAAATGCGGAAACCGAAGATCCGCTTGTCCTCTACCAGACAGATGTACCGCACCGCAAACAATGCGCCCTTGTCCAAGTTGCAGGCTTTGCCCTCTTTGGCTGCGCAGTTGGCGCAGAGCAGTCGCCCGTCCTCGATGTCCAGGCAGAACTGGTCGCCGTCGTAGGCGCCGCACCCCTGGCAGCAGAGCAGCTGCGGCTGGAACCCACACTCGCAGGTCATCCGCAGCTCGAACACCGCCTTGACCAGCTTGGGGTCCGTTTTCTGCTGGCAGATCTTATACAGGCAGTTCATCAGGAGCTTGAGCTCCTTTTCCGCCGGCTGGTCCGCCAGGGAGAGCGCCAGGGTGAATTCCACCATGTACATGGCGACGCCCTGCGCCTCGAAGCTGTAGCCGATGTTGCGGAAGTCATCCTCATAGCCGGCCTCCACCACGGTGTACATCCGGTCCTCGGTGTTGCGGCCGGGCCGGAGGACGAACTCCGAATAGCACAGCTGGCCGCAGGCTGCAAACAGATGGCTGGTCAGCCGCATACTGTTTTTCGCAAACGCGGTGATCAGCCCTTTTTCAGCCGTCAGTATCTTGAGGATCCGGTCCGACTCGCCGTACTCGATCTCCTGCAGCACCAGACCCCTGATCACAAATTCGTCCATTGCACGTCCCCTGCCCAGGGGCGGCAGCACCGGCCGCCGCCCGTCTGTAGTCAAGATAATGGCTGATCTTCCCGGTCAAGGCAAACGCCTTCCAGCAGTTGTCTGCATCCATCTGTCCGCACCTCTCCTTCGGTTAGGGCGTTTCGCCCCCGCCCGCCTGGGGCGTATCTGTACCAGTCAAGCGCCGGCCCATCTGCCGGATTCCGGCAAAATGAAACGGTGCCAAGCCATTTTCAGATACACCCAAGGGTGTATCTGAAAACTCCCCAACGCTGCCTCATTCTACCAAAAAGCGCATCTGCCACGTTGCAGTCGCTTGCATTCCACAAAGGAGTGCAGCGCTCCCGCGTCTTGCAGCTGCATCTTTTTGGCGAATGATTCAGCATTTTTGAATTCTCAGATACATCCTAGTGTTGACTTCATCGTAGCGCGGTATCCCCGGGAAATCTGTCCTGTTCTGGCAGGCGTCACCTGCGGCCGGTATCCTGCCGGAAGCCGAAGCTGTTCAAAAGATACTCGTTGTCCCGCCAGTCGGCCTTGACCTTGACCCAGCACTGCAGGTTGACCCGGCAGCCCAGGAAGTCTTCGCAGTCGGCGCGGGCCGCGCTGGCGATCTTTTTCAGCATGGCGCCGCCCTTGCCGATAACCATTCCCTTGTGGCTCTCCCGCTCGCAGTAGATGTTCACGTCAATATCCACCAGATCGGTGCCGGGCCGCTCCTTGAAGCGCTCCACCACCACGGCCAGCCCGTGGGGGATCTCGTCCCGCATGAACAGCAGGGCCTTCTCCCGGATCAGTTCGGCCACCAGCTCCTTCTCCGGCATATCGGTGTAGGCGTCGTCGTCGAAGTAATGGGGGCCTTCCACTGCGTAGCGGCCCAGGAGCTCGAACAGCTCCTCACAGTTCCGGTTGTCCCGGACGCTGACGGTGCAGACCTGGTCGAACACGCCCAGGCCCTCCAGCTCCGCCTTGCGGGCTTCCAGCTCCGCCGGGTCCTTGACCAGGTCGATCTTATTGATGACCGCAATGGCGGGGCCGCCCCGGCGCAGCGCGTCGATCAGCATCTGCTCCGACTCATTGATGCCGGGGTGCGGCTCGAACAGCATCATGGACACATCCACGTCGCCCAGCGAATCGCTGGCGGTCTTGTCCATCCGCTTGCCCAGCTTGTTTTTTGCCTTGTGGACGCCGGGCGTGTCCAGCAGGACATACTGCAGCGGCCCCCGGGTAATGACGCCGGTGATCCGGGTGCGGGTGGTCTGCGGTTTGGAGGTGACAATGGCCACCTTTTCCCCCACCAGCAGGTTGGTCAGGCTGGATTTGCCCACGTTGGGCCGGCCGATGACCGCCACGAACACCGACGAAGTATCATAGCGGGGGGCGTCGTTTTTCTCGTTGTGATTCAAGGGTCTGTACTCGCTTTCTTCTTTTACTCGGTGTAGCTGACGGTGCGGGGCAGGCCCAGCTGCTGCAGGACGGCTTCCTCCCGTTCCCGCATCCGGACGGCCTCGAGGCCGCCGTTCTCGTGGTCGTAGCCCAGCAGATGCAGCATGGAGTGGACGGTCAAAAACGCCACCTCCCGCTGGAGAGAGTGTCCGTAGAGGTTGGCCTGCTCCATGGCCCGCTCCATGCTGATGACGATATCCCCCAGCATTTTGCAGCCGTTGTTCTCGTCAATGTCGTACTGCCCGTCCACCCCCAGGGGGAAACTGAGCACATCGGTGGGCATGGGCTTCGAGCGGTACTGGTTGTTCAGCTCGGCAATGGCAGCGTTATCCACAAAGGTGACGCTGATCTCAGCAGACCCCTCAAAATGTTCGTATTCCAGCACGGCGTTGCAGGCCCGGCGGATCAGGATGCGCAGGCCGGACGGCACTTTGACCGCTTTCTGTTCATTGGCTATCAGTACTTTGTTGGACATATCAAGTCCGCTCCTTTCTTTTTGGGGCGCTTTCTTCTTATCACAAACCGCCGGCCTTTACCGTTTGGCCGGGTGCGCGGCCGCCTCATACGCCTTGATGATCTCCTGCACAAGGCGGTGGCGCACCACGTCTTTTTCGTTGAAATAACATTGGGCGATGCCGGAAATATTTTTCAGCACCTGCAGCGCGTCCACCAGGCCGCTGCGGGTCCGGTCGGGCAGGTCGATCTGGGTGACGTCGCCGGTCACCACCACCTTGGAGCCGGTGCCCATCCGGGTCAGGAACATTTTCATCTGTTCGGGGGTGGTGTTCTGGGCCTCGTCCAAAATGATGAAGGAGTCGTCCAGCGTCCGCCCGCGCATATAGGCCAGAGGCGCCACCTCGATCAGCTGCTTTTCAGTCAGCCGCTCAAACGCCTCGGCCCCCAGCATATCGAACAGGCCGTCATAGAGGGGCCGCAGGTAGGGGTCAACCTTCTGCTGCAGATCGCCGGGCAGAAAGCCCAGTTTTTCCCCCGCTTCCACCGCCGGCCGGGTCAGGACGATGCGGGACACATCCTTGGCCTTGAAGGCTTTGACTGCCATGGCCACCGCCAGATAGGTCTTGCCGGTGCCTGCCGGCCCCACGCCGAAGGTGATGGGGTGGGTGCGGATGGCGTTCAGGTATTCCTTCTGCCCCAGGGTCTTGGGGCGGATGGGCCGGCCCTTGGCGGTCACGGCTACAAAGTCCTCGGTCAGCTCCCGCACCCGCTTTTCCTCGCCGTCGTGGGCCAGGCTCATGCAGTAGCGGACGGTCTGGTCCTCCAGCGGGGTGTGGTTCTCATTCAAAAGCAGCATCCCCTCCACCGCCCGCGCGGCGGCGGCCACATTTTCTTCCTCGCCCGAAAGGCGCAGCATGGTGCCCCGGCAGGTCGCCGTGACCGAGAATTCCTTTTCCAGCAGACGGATGTTGCAGTCACAGTTGCCGAACACGGCGGCCGCCACTTCTACGCTGTCCAGTTCAATGCTTTTTTCAGCCATGTGATCCCTCCCGAGACATCTTGTTTTTAGGATAAAAACGGTTCTCAGCTTTTATTATATCACCAAAACTTTGCAGTGGAAACTGTGAAAAATGCACAAAATTATTCGTGCATATTGAAGCGCTTTTCCCTTTCCTGCCGCCGCCCTGCATACCTAGCCGGAATCTCTTGACAGCGGTCTGTTTTTATGGTATCATAATTGGCGTTGCAGCTATGCAGCGTGCTACTGTGGCTCAGCCGGTAGAGCAGCTCACTCGTAATGAGCAGGTCGTCCGTTCGAATCGGATCAGTAGCTCCAGCAAAGGCTCCGAGGCCGTTTTACGGCTTCGGGGCTTTTCTTTTTTGTTCAGGCGCGGACAGCGCATGGCTCAGCTGGCATACCACCAGGCAGCACCCCAAAAAGGCCAGCAGCGCGCAGTCGGGCGGGACCCGCCGCAGGATGGCCGGCGAAGCGTGCAGGACCGCCGCGGCCGGGGCCGTCCCGCCCGGGAGCCTGAGCAGCAGCCAGAACAGCCCCAGAGACAGGGGCAGGTGAAACAGGCGGGCGGCCAGCAGAGGGCGGAAAGAAATTTCAGGCGGGCATATGGTGCGCACCTGCAGCAGGACGGACGCCCCCTGCAGGCTGATGGCCGCGCAGCAGAGCCAGCTGGCCCAGCGTCCGGCCCGGGAAGCCAGGTCGCAGCCCGAGCACACTTCCAGCAGCATGGCGGCGGGCAGGCCCAGCCCGGGCGCCGCCGCGCTCAAACCGCCGGCCAGCAGCCGGAAATACAGGATGAACCCGCACAGTTTGCAGTAGGTCAGGGCGGCGTCCGCGATGACCCCGTCCAGCCGGAGGGGCGGCTGCGGAGACGAAGCGCCTTCTAAACAGTCTGAACCGGCTGGCTTTGCCTTCGCCGGACGGTGCAGCCGGCTGAGGGCAGCCGCCGACAGCAGTCCCGCCAGCGCCTGCGCCATGAACAGACGCACCCCCAACCCGGCGCTGCCCAGCATCCCCTCTCCCACCGTCAGGATCACAAAGGAGGGGCCTGAACAGATGCAGGCCGGCAGGAGGCTGGCGGCCTCTTGCGGGGACAGCCTGCCGGTGCGGACGGCCTGGGCGGCCGCGTTGGCCGCCGGCGCAAACCCGCCCACAAGGCCCATCAGCAAAACGCCTCCGGCGCAGGGCGCGCGGGCCCCTGCCAGACAGGCGGCCGGGCGGAGGAAGCCGCCCAGCCATTCCCCGCCGCCGCTGCGCATCAGCAAAGTGGACACGATCAGGAACGGGAACAGCGACAAAAGCAGCGGTCCTCCGCAAAGGGCCAGCCCCTCCCGCAGGGCCTGGGCGCAGGCCGCAGGCGCGGCAAAGGGCAGCGCCGCCGTCAGCAGCGCGATCAGAACGAAAACACAGCGGCGATACATAAGCAGCCCCCCTGCTTCCATATATATGGACAGAAGCGGCGTACCATGCCGGCGGCATCACGGGCCCGCCGCACCGCCGACGGGAGGGGGAAAAGGTGTCGAAACAACGCAAACGCCGGCTGACGCCGTGCGGCTGGCTCAAGCTGCTGTTCAGCCAGCCTCCCGCCGGAATGTACCGCCGGCCAGCCGTCTACATGACAGGTTCCCAGATGGAGATCGAACATTTCAAGCAGATCCGTACCTATGATGAGAACAAACTCTGCCTTGACCTGTACGGCGGCACCTTTACCGTCTATGGGGACGGGATGAAGATCCTCTCGCTGACCGCCCACCGGATCACGCTGCAGGGGCGTTTTGTGCGGACGGACTTTTCAGACGGAAGCGACGGAAGCTAAGGAGGCGGACGGATGGAGGCTGTACAGCTCTGGGCCGGGGTGACGTTTTCCGCCCGCGGCGGCCATACCGAGGCCCTTCTCAACGATGCAGCCGGCGCAGGGCTCCAGCTTGCCGCCATCGTCCCGCGGCCCGGCGGGTTTGACGGGCGCTGCGCGGCCTGGCGCTACCGGCGTCTGGCAAAGCTGGCCCGGCAGCGCCGGGTGCGGCTGCAAGTCCAAAAGAGGCGGGGCCTGTTTTTCCGGCTGCGGCCTCTGCTCCGGCGTACCGGGCTGTGGGTGGGGCTGGCCGTCTTTCTTCCCCTGCTGCTGTGGAGCCGGGGCCTGGTCTGGTCTGTGTTCTACACGGACATGACCCCCGGCCAGCAGGCGCGGGCGGCTGCTCTTTTGCGGGAAAACGCGGGCCTGGGACCCGGCGCACGGGTGTCCCAGGAGGCCCTCGACACCGGAGAATACGCGCTGCTCCAAAGCGGGGAATTTTCCTGGGCCAGCGTCAACTTTTTTGGCGGGCGGCTGGAAGTGGAGACAGCCGCCGCCCAGCCTGCCCCCGCCATCTTTTCGGGCAAGCTGCAGACCATCTGCGCCAGGACCGGCGGCCTGGTCACGGCGGTGGAGATCAAGAGCGGCACCGCCATGGTCCAGCCAGGACAGCAGGTCGAGGCCGGCCAGCCGCTGATCGGCACATCCCGTACCGAGCGGGACGGCACCCCGATCTTTGCTCCGGCAGCCGGGACCGTTACCGCGCGCTTTGCCTGGTCCACTTCCTGCGAACAGCCTTTGAAGGTTGAAGTCCCCCTGCTGGACAGCGGGCGGGGCGTCCAGCTGCGGCTGTCCGGCGGCGGGCTGCATCTGACGCTGCCCCGGTGGGGCGGCGCACGGAGTGAAGGCAGCGCCGCCGTCACCCGGCACGTTGCCCTGGAATTGTTCGGCCTGCCCCTGCCGGTGGCCGTGGAGGAAACTGCTTTTTACGCCCGCCGGCCCGGCGAAGTGGCTTACCCGGACGATCTTGCCCTGGAGATGGCCCGCCTGACCTGCCTGCGCTCTCTGGAAACAGCCTGGCCGGACGCCGAGATCACCGCCCTGCAGGAGAGCGTCGAGATGCGGTCCGGCACGCTCTGCTATGCAGTGACCTATACCCTGCTGGGAGATATTGCCGGCGGGTAAAGCGAGAAAAAAGTCCTGCCGGTCTGGACACCCAGAGGGGCAGGGCTTTTTGTGTACTGTAACATTCAGGCTTCGGCAGGGGCCTGCGGCTGGACGGGCAGCTCCTTCAGCAGCTTGTTCAGGTCAAATTCATACTTGGTGTGGCAGAAGTGGCAGACCACCTCGCAGTGGGGGTCTTCGTCCCGGAGCTTTTCAAGCTCCTTGCGGCCCAGACTGAGCAGCATATCGCGGGTGCGGGCCTCGCTGCAGTCGCAGCGGTAGCCCACCTGACGGGTGTCCAGCACCGACGGCGCAAAGCCGGCCAGCGCCTTTTCCATCATATCCCGGGGCGTCATGCCATTGCGCAGCATCTCGGTGACCGAGGGCATGGCGGCGATGTTGTTTTCCAGCTGGGTGATCTCGGCGTCGGTCGCACCCGGCAGCAGCTGGATCAGGTAGCCGCCCGCACAGTGGATGGTCAGGTCGGGGTCCACCAGCACACCCAGAGCGCAGACCGTAGGGATCTGCTCGCTGTAGGCATAGTAGGCAGTCAAGTCCTCGGCGATCTCGCCCGAGACCAGCGGCACCTGGCCCACGGTGGGCTCCTTCTGGAGGCGGTTGTCCCGGATGACGGTCAGCACACCGTCCTTGCCCACGGCGCCGCCCACATCCAGGTGACCGTCCGCGCGGGGCGGCAGCTCCACCAGCGGGTGGTCGATGCAGCCCTTGACGTTGCCGGTGCCGTCGGTGCAGGCGATCAGCAGGCCGGCAGGGCCGCCGCCGCTCACCCGCAGGGTGATGCTGTCCCGGTCGTCTTTCAGCATCGAGCCCATCAGGGCCGCGCCGGTCAAAAGACGGCCCAGAGCGGCGCTGCAGGTGGCGCTTGTCTTGTGAAGTTGTTCTGCTTTACAGACGATATCCGTCGAATCTACGCCGCAAAATACGACGCCTCCGTTGTCGGACAGGCCGCGGATCAGTTCAGCCATGGTGTTCTCCTTCCAGCTGTGTATAGTTTTTGACCGCACAGAAAAAATACCGTTCACTGGTATCGGTCAGCGGACCGAAGGTCTCGCCGTCGCAGACCGACTCCAGCGTAAAGCCGTGCCGCTCCAATGCGGCGCGGATCTCGGCCAGCTCATATGTATACTCACAAAATTCCTCGTGGAAACGCTCGCCGGACGCACGGTCATCAATGTCCAGCGCGATGCGGACGCGGCGGCCCCCGTCCTCCAGACGGTTGGTCCAGACGCAGCCGGCGTCCTCCCCTTCAAAGGTGAAGGTGTTGTTCCCCAGCACTTCCCGGTGCTTGTAGGGCGTGTTCATATCGAACAGGAGCACCCCGCCTTTTTCCATAAAGAAACTGGCGTTGGCTATGGCCGCATCCAGCTGAGGCAGGTGGTTGAAGGTGTCGAAGGTGGACACCGCTCCCCGGATGGTGCCGTAGAGGTCGAGGCTGCACAGGTCCTGTTCCAGCAGCAGCAGGCGGCCCGTCAGCTCGAGCTGGTCGGCCTTGTCCCGGACCACGCACAGCATCTCCTCCGACTGGTCAATGGCGATCATGTCGTAGCCCGCCTGGGCGAGCATCAGGGTCAGTTCGCCGGTGCCGCAGCCCAGGTCGGCCAGGATGCCGTCCCGGATGCCGTGGGCGTCCAGTTCCGCCTTGACGCGGCAGTACAGCGCGTCGTAGTCCGCATCCCCGTTGAAAGAATCGTAAAAATAGGCAAACTCGTTATACGCCATCGGCCTGCCCCTCGTTTTCCGCCTGAGCGGCCGCGGCAGCCTCGTTCAGGACCGCCTGCAGCTCGGCGATGCCGTAGCCGTTCTCTGCGCTGGTCAGGATCACCGCCCGGCACCCGAAAGCCAGACAAGCCTTTTCAAAAGCCTGCCGGGTCTCCTCCAGCTGGCTCTTTTTCAGTTTGTCGGCCTTGGTCAGGGCCACCACATAGGGGATCTTGTGGTAGTGCAGGTAGCGCAGCATCTGGACGTCGTCGGCCCCGATGTCGTGCCGGCAGTCGATCAGCTGGACCAGCAGGGTGTGGTTGCGCCGTGCGCCGAAATAGCTGTTGATGAGGTCGTCCCAGCGCTGGCGGTCGGCGTTGCTGACCTTGGCGTAGCCGTAGCCGGGCAGGTCCACAAAATAGCAGTCGTCCACCTCGTAGAAGTTGATGGTGGCCGTCTTGCCCGGCGTGCTGGACACCCGGGCAAGATTTTTGCGGTTGCACAGTTTGTTGATAAGGCTGGACTTGCCCACGTTGGACCGGCCCGAAAAACTGATCTCCGGCCGGCCGCTGTCGGGCAGCTGGCTGGAAATGCCATAGCTTGCCAGAAAAGCCGCTTTGTTGTAGTTCATGTTCTCTCCTTACAGTGGGACGCCGGAAGGCGGACCGTCAGCAGACGACCCCCGGCTGCGGCGTCTTGTCTGCCGGGGGCGGCAGGATGGCGTCGGAAGCCTTGGGCTTGCGGGCGCGGGTGCGCCGGGCCGGCAGGGACTTGGTGGTTTTGAGCAGGGCGATGTCCAGCACCTGGGCCAGGGTGGACACCGGCACGAACTGCAGGTTCTGCTTGACCTCGTCGTCCACCTCGTACAGGTCGCTCTCGTTGTCCTTGGGGATCAGCACCAGCTTCATCCCCTCGCGGTAGGCTGCCATGCTCTTTTCCCGCAGGCCGCCGATGGCCAGCACATTGCCGTGGAGGGTGATCTCGCCGGTCATGGCAACATCGCCCCGGACCGGGCGGCCCGACAGGCAGGAAATAAGGGCGGTGGTCAGGGTAACGCCGGCCGACGGGCCGTCCTTGGGGATAGCGCCTTCCGGGGCGTGGATGTGCAGGTCGCACTTTTTGAGCTTTTCGGCGTCGATGCCGTATTCGGCGGCGTGGACCCGGGCGTAAGTGATGGCCAGCTGGGCACTCTCCTTCATGACGTCGCCCAGCGAGCCGGTGACGGTGATCTTGCCGCTGCCGTCCTCGATGACCTGCACCTCGATGGGCAGGGTCTCGCCGCCGACGCTGGTCCAGGCCAGGCCGTTGGCGATGCCCACGGCGTTATCGCGGTTGAGGAACTCCGGCTTGACCATCCGGGGCCCAAGCAGTTCTTCCAGCATGGACTCGGTGACAGAGATCTTCTCCGCCTCGCCGGAAGCGATCTTCCGGGCGCACTTGCGCAGAACGCTGTTGATGGTCCGTTCCAGGGTGCGGACGCCGGCCTCCCGGGTGTAGCCGTCGATCAGGCCATACAGGGCCGACTGGGACAGCGTCACCTTGCCGGTCAGGCCGCACAGTTCCAGCTGCTTGGGCAGCAGGTGGCGGCGGGCGATGTTGTACTTTTCCACACGGGTATAGCTGGGCAGCTCGATGATGTCCATGCGGTCCCGCAGCGGGGCGGGGATGCCGCCCAGGTCGTTGGCGGTGGTGATGAACAGCACATGGCTCAGATCATACGGGATATCCAGGAAGTGATCCTTGAAGGTGTTGTTCTGCTCGGGGTCCAGCGCTTCCAGCAGGGCTGCCGCCGGATCGCCCCGGAAGTCCCCTGCCAGCTTGTCGATCTCGTCCAGCAGGATCAGGGGGTTCTGGCTTTTGGCGGTGATCATGGCGCTGATGATCTTGCCGGGCATGGCGCCGATGTAGGTGCGGCGGTGGCCGCGGATCTCGGCTTCATCCCGCACGCCGCCCAGGCTGAGCCGGACGTACTTCCGGTTCAGGCACCGTGCGATCGAACGGGCGATACTGGTCTTGCCCACGCCCGGAGGGCCCACCAGGCAGATGATCTGGGCCTTGACGTCAGGGGCCAGCTTGCGGACCGCCAGCATTTCCAGGATGCGGTCCTTGACCTTTTTCAGGCCGTAGTGGTCGTGGTCCAGGATCTCCTGGGCCTTGCGGATGTCCAGATCGTCCTCGGTAAAGGTGTTCCAGGGCAGATCCAGGCAGGTGTCCAGATAGGTGCGGATCACCGTGGCCTCCTGGTTGCTGCCCTGCATCTTGGCAAGGCGGTCCACCTCTTTCAGGAGCTTGGTCTCGCTCTCCTCGTCCAGGTGCAGTTCCAGGATGCGGCGGCGGTAATCCTCCGCTTCGGCGTGGGTATCGTCCCCTTCGCCCAGCTCGCTGCTGATGATGTTCAGCTGTTCGTGGAGGTAGTAGTCCCGCTGGTTTTTGTCCATGGACTCGTTGACTTTGTCGCTGATCTCCTTTTCGATCTGCATCACCTGGCACTCCCGGCGCAGCAGCTCGATCAGCTTTTCCAGCCGGCCGGCGAGGGTATTTTCATCCATCACCGCCTGTTTGTCCTCATAGCGGAACAAAAGGTTGGCCGGGATATATTCGCTCAGGAAAACGGGGTCGTCGCTGGACACGATGGCGAACACCACGTCCTTGGCGAGCCGCTGGTTCAGGGCCAGATAGTCGTCAAAGACGCTCTTGAGGCTGCGGACCATGGCGTCGATCTGGAGCGCCTCGTCCTCCCTGGGCCCGCGGACCGGCGCGGGCTGGACGGCCGCCAGCAGGAACTTGCCGCTGTCGTCCAGGTCGGTCATGCGGGCGCGGTACTTGCCTTCCACCAGCACCCGGACCAGGTCGTCCGAGACGTGCAGCACCTGCTTGATCTCGGCCACCACGCCGTAAGTAAACAGGTCGTCCCGGGCGGGCTCGTCGGTGTCCATCTTTTTCTGGGCGACCAGGAACACATTGGAATTGTTGCCCATCGCCCACTCGATGGCGGCGATGCTCTTTTCGCGGCCCACTTCAAAGTGGACCAGGTTGTTTGGGAAGACCACCAGCCCCCGCAGGGCAATGGCAGGAAGATGGTGCGTCTGCCGCTCCACCTTGATCGTTACTTTTTCAGACATTGTGTGAACCTCCCAAAGCCGCGCCCCAGTCTTGCGGCGGGCACGGCCTTTGTTCTCTCAGGCGGCAGGGCGCAAAGCCCTGTTCCTGTGTATTATAGCCGGTTGCGGCGATGGTTGCAATGGGGCCCACTGTTTTTGCCAGCTTTGCGGGCCCCGCAAAATGTTTCCATCCGCCGCACAAGTAAAGTTTATGAGGAATGCCTCTCCCGTATATTGAACCCCAGCTTTTCCAGCGCGGGCAGCAGGGCCCGGAGGATCAGCGCGGTCAGCGCCCCCATGGCCAGCCCCAGCACCAGCATGACCGGCGCATAGTAGAAAGACAGGGACGAGGAAATGATGATCCCCGCGCCGATCAGCTGGCCCACATTGTGGGCAAATGCGCCGCTGACCGACAGGATGAACCAGGTGGGCCGGAAGGGCGCCACGTCGTACAGCAGCCACATCACCAGAAGGGACAGCAGCCCGCCGCACAGGGAGAGGAAGCCCGCCGTCGGCCCCGACACCAGAAAGACGAACAGCGCCTTGAGCACGTCGAGGATGAGGGCCTGCCGGGCCCCCATGAACAGCAAAGCGTACATGACCACCACGTTGGCCAGGCCCAGCTTCATCCCCGGCAGCAGGCCCGGGATGGTCAGCGTCCCCTCGGCAAAAGAGAGGGCCATGGCCAGGGCAAACAGCATCCCCGACAGGGCGACCTGTTTGGCTTTGCTCGGTTTTTGGTTGCGCATGGGCGGTCTCCTTTGGGGCGTCAGGCCCCGGCTTCCCCGGCAGTCTCAGACAGGGAGCGCTCGTACTGTTCCTGTTCTTCCACGGCGGCTTCCCAGGCGGCGAACAGCTCCTCCTGATGGAAGCGCAGGTCCTCCAGCTCGTCGCTCTTCTGGCGCAGCAGCTGGGGGTCGTTGTAGACTTCGGGGGAGTTGATCTCGTTGTCCAGCTCCACTTCCCGCGCGCCGCACTTTTCCATCTCTTCCTCGCAGGATTTGATCTTGGCCCGCAGCTCGGCCCGGCGGCGGCGCTGCTCTTTGCCATAGCCGGCCTTTGCTGCGGCGTCGCTTTTCTCCTGCGCGGGTGCGGCGGGCGCCGCGCGGCCCATCAGGGCGTCGTAGCTGGGGTAAATGGTGGCTTTGCCGTTTTCCAGGTAGAGGATGGGGCAGGCCAGGCTGTTCATCAGGTGACGGTCGTGGGTGACCAGCAGCAAAGTGCCGGTATAGGCCATCAGAGCCTCGGTCAGGTTCTCCCGGGTATAAATGTCCAGGTGGTTGGTGGGCTCGTCCAGGAACAGCAGGTTGGGCCGTTCCAGGACGATCTCCGCAAAGCGGAGGCGGGCCAGCTCGCCGCCCGAGAGGGACGCGCAGTCCTTGAACACCGTCTCTCCCCGGAAACCCAGCCGCGCCAGATGGCTGCGCACTTCCAGCTCGGTCATCTGGGGGTACTTGTCCCAGATGGCGTCGATGACGCGGCCCGCGCCGGCGCGGCGCTGCTGCTGTTCAAAGATGCTGGGCCGCGCGCCGGTGCCCAGCCGGACCATCCCGCCCGAGGGCCGGCGGCGGCCGTCCAGCACCTGCATCAGGGTGGACTTGCCCGCCCCGTTGGGCCCGGCGATGACCAGCCGCTGGCCGCGGCAGACGGTGTGGGTGAAAGGCTCCAGCAGGACCCTGTCCCCGATGCGGATGGTCAGGTTCTTCATGATGACCAGCTCGTTCCAGGGCTCCACGTCGTATTCAAAGCGGAAGCTGAGCCGGTTGGTCTCGTCCTTGGGGGCCTCGGTGATCTCGAGCTTTTCCAGCTGTTTGCGGCGGCTCTGGGCCATTTTGGTGGTGGAGGCCCGGACCAGGTTGCGGTCGATGTAGTCCTGCAGCTTTTCGGCCAGGGCGACGTCGGCGTCGTGCTGTTTCTGACGCAAAGCGTCGGCCGCCTCTTTCTGGGGCAGATAGGCCGAGAAGTTGCCCTTGTAGACGGTCATGGTCCGGCCGGCCACTTCCCAGATCTTGGTACAGACGTTATCCAGGAAATAGCGGTCGTGGCTGACCACCATCACCGCGCCGGGATAAGTCTTGAGGTACGTTTCCAGCCACTCCATGGTGGTAAAGTCCAGGTGGTTGGTGGGCTCGTCCAAGATCAGGATGTCCGGCTTTTCCAGCAGGAGCTTGGCGATGCGCAGCCGCGTCAGCTCGCCGCCGGACAACACCCCCACGTTTTTCTCCCAGGTGTTCTGGGGAAAACCCATGCCGCCCAGCACCTTTTTGATGTTCACATCCATGTTGTAGCCATCGGCGGCGTCCACGACGGCCTGCAGGGCGGCGTGCTGTTCCAGCAGGGTCGGGTCGCTGGGGCTGGCGGCCATTTTGCGCTCCACGATCTGCATCTGGGCCATGGCGTCCAGCACCGGGGCAAAGGTGGAGCGCATCTCCCCGTAGACATCCAAAGTCACATCCAGCTTGGCGTTCTGGGCCAGATACCCCACGGTGACGCCGTGGGTCAGGCTGAACTCGCCGGTATAGTCGGTGTATTCACCGGTCAGGATCTTGAGCAGGGTCGTTTTGCCGGCGCCGTTCTGGCCCACGATGCCGATGCGGTCCTCCCTCTCGACACTGGCCGTCACGTGTTCCAGCACGACCTTTTCCCCAAAGCTCTTGCCGATTTGTTCCAGGTTCAATAACATAATTTCTTCCCCACAATGCGCCTGCCCGGCTCAGACCTGGTGGCGCCGGTTTTTCATGCCCACACGGGCCAGCTCGTCCGGTTCCATGACGATGGGATAGAGCTGCTCGAGGGACTCGATCTCATAGGTCGGGCTGATCTGGCCCGGGTTTTCCACGTGGTTGCGGTTCAGCCAGCAGGTGTCCAGCCCGGCGTTGATGCCGCCCTGGATGTCGCTGCTCAGGCTGTCCCCCACCACCAGGACGTGCTCCCGGTTTTCCACGCCCAGCGTGCGCAGGGCGGTGTCAAAGATCTTGCGGTTGGGCTTTTCGCTGTCCGACCGCTCCGAGACAAAGACCTCTTCCATGAAGGCCGCGATCCCCGACTCCTTGACCCGGCGGCTCTGCACCTTGTCGAAGCCGTTGGTGACGATGGCCATGGTGGCCACCTCGGCCAGCTCGTGGAGGACGTCCAGCACATTGCCGGGCATCAGATCGGGATGGGTGGACAGCTGGTTGAGGTAATAGCGGTTCATCTCAGCGCCGCTGCCCGAAACGCCGATCTCCTTCAAAAAGCGGGTAAAGCGCTCGTTCATCAGTTTTTCGCGGCGGATCTGGCCTTTTTCCAGCTGACGCCACAGCCCTTCGTTGATGGTGCGGTATTTTTCCACCGTCTCGTTGGAGGGCTCGATGTTGTACTGGGCCAGGGTCTCGGCCAGGGCCTTGCGTTCAGCGGCGTCAAAATCAAGCAGGGTATTGTCTGCGTCAAATAAAATACAGTAGTATTTTGCCATAGATGTTCCCTCACAAATCCATTCACAAGACAAAGCCAGCCCCGCCCTCGCAGAGCTGGCCTTTGTTCATTCGTTTACGATCTCATAGCCGCCGGCATCGTCGGTCTGCTGGGGCCGGTTGCTGCCGCAGTCCGGACGGGCGCCGCCTGGGTCAGGCTGTCCGTCCTCCCGGCGCACGACCTCCCACTCCATGGGATAATAATCGACGCTGCCGTTGGTCACATCGCCGGCGCCCGGCCGGGAAACGGCGTGATCCTGCTGTTCGGGCATGGGGCCTCCCCTCCTTTCCTCCCAGCCTATGCAGGCGGGAAGCGGAGGGTTCCGGCTTTTAATCCACGATACCGAACAGACCGTCCACGAACTGGTCGTTGATCGTGCTGTCCCCTTCCTCGCCGCGGGAAGCGCTGCTGCTCGAGCTGGAAGGCCGGCTGCTGGACGATGCGGGCTTGCCGTCCTCCTCCGGCTCGGACTCGTCCTTCACCGAGCTCGCGTGGGAGCTGGAACTGGAAGCATGGGACGAGCTGGAAGAACCAGAAGAAGCCTGGCTGCTGCTGGAACCGGCATTGCCGGCTTCAGACGACGAGGGGCGGCTGCTCGAACTCGAACTGCTGCCGGCATGGCTGGACGAACTGGACGAAGCATCGCTGCTGCCCGAGCTGGAAGGCCGGCTACTGGACGAACCTGCGCCGGAAGAACTGCCGGAACTGCCGGACGAGCTTGAACTGCTCGAACTCGAGGAAGCGGAGACTTCCTCCGAAGGGTCTTCCACCTCGCTGCCCGAAGCAGACGAGCTGGACGAACCGGACGAACTCGAGCCGGAAGCGCTGCTCGAACTGCTGGAAGAACTGGAGGAGCTGCCCGTACCGATGCCGCTCTCAAAGGAGACGGTTAAGGTATTGCTGACCACCTGGCTGTCGTTGTAGGTGACGGCGGCGTACACGGTATACGTCTGGTTGGCCAGCAGAGGGTCCACGATGAAGGACACGGACGTGCGGCCGGCGGCCTCCTTCGACTCGACGCCGTTGACATACCAGTGCAGGTTTTCCGCCTTGGCGTACTGGCCGCTGAGCCGGGCGGTGAAGGTATAGTTCATGCCCAGGAGGCCGGAGCCCTCCCCTGCAATCTCCACCGAGGCGCGGGAGAACACTGCCGTCACATCCAGGTTCTGCTTGAAGTTGCTGTCGGTGCGGGTGCGGCTGGTGACGCCGTCGCTCCAGTTGACGAAGAAGTAGCCGTTGTCCGGCACGGCGGTCACGGTGACCGACTGCTCGCCGGTGACGTCAAAGCGGAGCGAAGTTTCCCCGGAGGTATCGCCGCTGGTCAGGGTGCCGCCGGTCTGGTCGATGCGGTAGCGGGCTTCAAAAGCCTCGCCGGCCGCCTCAGACGAGGACGAGCTGGGGGCTGCCACCGGATCGCTGGGGTTGCTGGTGTATTCCAGGGTGCGGGTGGGAATGTTGGAAGTATCGGGGCGGCGGTCCTCCGTCTCGTAGGCGTGGGTGGTCAGGTAGTTCAGCATCGCCTTGAGGCCGCTGCTCTTGAGGTGGATGTCCCCGCTGATATAGTAGTCATCCTGGCCAAAGCCGGTGGCCGGGTCTTTCAGGACTTCGGCGCTGTTGAGGAACTTCACCCCCAGATTCTCGCACATGGTCAGCAGGGCCATGTTGAAGTCGTCGATCTTCTCCTGCGAGGTGGAGGGATAGTTGGAGTGGTCCTGCGGCACCGGCGGAACCGTGTTGACGATGATATCCGTATAGGGATAGCTGGCCTGGATCTCCTGGACCAGCTGGGTGTAATAGCCGATGAAGGTCTCCACTTCCATCCCGTTGTCGTTGGTGCCCAGGGTGATGACCACCCGGCGGGGCTTCATCATGGCCACAGCCTGGGCCATGGTGTAGCGCTGGTCGGTGCCGCGGAAGGTGACCAGCGGTTCGGACAGCGCGGTCTGGATGCCGATGCCCTCTTTGGCGCAGAACTGCTGCAGGGTGATCAGGCCGTTGTTGTACAGACGGACGGTGTTGGAATCCCCCAGGAACAGGGTGTCGTTCAGGTAGGCTTCGCCGGCGTCGGCCGTCTCGGTCAGGAGGGCGGCGGACTGGGTGTTCACCTGGTAGTGGGTGGCCAGGTCGTCCGGCTCCTCCACCTGGGGGATGCTGCTGGACGAGGACGTCCCGCCCTTGGTGGCCAGCAGCACATAGGTGACGCTGGCTGTGATCAGGATAGCCAGTGCGCAGACGGCGCAGACGAGCAGCGCCTGCTTCTGGACCGGCGACATAGACTGTGAATTTCGACTCATGATACTATCTTCCCCATCTCTCTGATCTCTCTGTCAAACCGGCGTGCCCAAAATCAGGCTGGCCAGTTGTTCGCAGCTTTCGGCGTGCAGCACGGGGCCAAAGGGTTCCAGCTCGGCCCGGCTGCCATACCCATAGAGGACCGCGGCGGCGTCCAGCCCGCAGGCTGCCGCGCCCCGCATATCGTCGTGCCGGTCCCCCACCATCAAAGCCCGCTTGCCCTGCAGCAGAGGCTGGCCCAGCACATACCGGATCACGTCCGCCTTGGTGTCGCGGCTTTTGTCCATCGAGGCCCCGGCAATGAAGTCGATCAGCGGCGCAAGGCCCTGCTCCTCCAAAATGGGGGTCACGACTTCAGTAGGCTTGCAGGTAGCGGTGCAGATGGTCAGCCCCGCAGCTTTGAGGCGGCGCAGCATATCGGCCGCGCCGGGATAGGGCCGGCAGATGTGGCAGCCCTTGATCGCGTAGCTGGCGCGGTAAAGTTCGGTCGCCTGCTCGATCCGGGCTTCGTCGGGGTAATACTCGGCGAAGGTGTCCCGCAAAGGCGGCCCGATATAGCGCATCAGGTCCACGCCGGCGATGTCTGTCCCCATGGTGTGAAAGACCTCGCGCAGGGTGGAAAGGATACCCGGGGCGGAATCCAGCAGGGTTCCGTCCACGTCAAACAGGACAGCATCGTAGGGTAGCAAACGGCGCTCCTCCTTTTATCATGATGGATATACAGTAGGTAGTATAGCACAAATTGCCCCGGCGGGCAATTCTGCGGCGCGGATTTAATAAATTTTCCATATTACCCAGCCCGCAGGCAACACAAAGCGCCCGTCCCAGGGTGTGGGACAGGCTTCATAGCGTGGCGAAAAGCCACGCTTTAAGGGGAGCCTATTTCTGCGCGCAGCCGCGCGGCAAAAATTCCTTCCCCGTCGGTCTGTGCGGCGGGCCGGCCCCGCGTGCGCCGGGGTCAGTCTTCTCCGTGCTGCCGGGCCAGCCGGTCGATCACGATCTGATAGCCGCCGCTGCCATACTGGATGCAGCGGTTGATCCGGCTGATGGTGGCGGTGCTGATCTCGGCGGACTTGACGATCTGCTCGTAGGTCTTGCCCGCCAGCAGGAGCTTGGCTGCCTCCAGCCGCTGGGACATATCGGAAATTTCCTTGACCGTACATAGATCGTCAAAGAACTGGTAGCACTCCTCCCGGTTTTCCAGGCTGAGGATGGCGTCGAACAGCGCGTCGGTCAAAGCGTTGCGTCTGGGGTTTTTGTCTTGCATGGGCATAAGGGGCCTCCTGTACTTCCTGCGGATGGTTACTTATTCACTTTAGCACAGGAAAGTATAAAAGTCAAGAGGCCGCAGCAAAGTTTTTGTTCCAAACGGCAAAAAAGGGCGCGGCACCCAGCGGGTACCGCGTCCTCTTGCTTGTTTTGGCTCGCGCCGGATGGCTTACTTCACCATGCTGGCAACTTCAGCGGCGAAATCGTCGCTGCGCTTCTCCAGGCCCTCGCCCTTCTGGAAACGGGCGAACTTGACGATCTTGATGTCGCCGCCCAGGTCCTTGGCGACCTTGGCGGTGTACTGTGCCACGGACAGGTCGCCGTCCTTGACGAACTCCTGGTCCACCAGGCAGTTCTCCTTGTAGTACTTCTTCATCTTGCCCTCGATCATCTTGATCTTGACGGCCTCGGGCTTGTTGGCGTTCTTGGGATCGTTGGCCATCTGGACCAGCATGATCTCCTTTTCCTTGTCAACGACGGCTGCGGGGACGCTGGCCTCATCCAGGTAGCTGGGGTTGGCGGCAGCGATCTGCATGGCGATATCCTTGCCGTAAGCTGCGAACTCGGGCTTTGCGGCGATCTCGTCAGAGGTCTCGAAGTTGACCAGAACGGCGTGGGTGCCGCCGCCGTGGACGTAAGCGGCGCAGGGGCCCTCGTAACGGACGAAACGGCGGACCTTGATATTCTCCTTGATGACCAGGATCAGCTGCTTCAGAGCGTCGTCCACAGTGCCCTCGCCCATCTTGCAGTTCATCAGAGCCTCCACGTCGGCGGGGTTCTGCTGCATGATGACCTTGGCTGCTTCCTTGACGAACTCGACGAACTTCTCGTTCTTGGCGACGAAGTCGGTCTCGGCGTTGACCTCGATGACCACGCCCACCTTGCACTCAGTGCAGTAATCGGCGTAGACCATGCCCTCGGCGGCCACACGGCCGGCCTTCTTGGCGGCGGTGGCCAGGCCGCGCTCACGCAGCAGCTCGATGGCCTTGGCGAAATCGCCCTCAGCGTCGGTCAGAGCCTTCTTGCACTCCATCATGCCGCAGTCGGTCTGCTTGCGCAGCTCCATAACGTCCTTTGCAGAAATAGCCATTGTAATCCTCTCCTATTCTATACGTTTGGGTATCCGGGCGGAGAAATCAGGCGTTGGCGGCTTCCTCAGCGGGGGCGGCCTCCTGGTTGCCCTGCTTGCCCTCCAGAACGGCGTCAGCCATAGCGCCGGCGATCAGCTTGACAGCGCGGATGGCGTCGTCGTTGCCGGGGATGACCCAGTCGATCTCATCGGGGTTGCAGTTGGTATCGACGATCGCAATGATGGGGATGTGCAGCTTGCGGGCCTCGGAAACGGCGATGCGCTCCTTGTGGGGATCGACGATGAACAGGGCCTTGGGCAGGGTCTTCATGTTCTTCACGCCGCCCAGGTACTTGTCCAGCTTCTCCATCTCCAGCTCGAGCTTGGCCACTTCCTTCTTGGGCAGCAGCTCGAAGGTGCCGTTCTCCTGCATCTTCTTCAGCTGCTCCATCCGGTCGATGCGCTTGCGGATGGTGCGGAAGTTGGTCAGCATACCGCCCAGCCAGCGGGCGTTGACGTAGTGCATACCGCAGCGGGTAGCCTCGTCGCGGATGGACTCCTGAGCCTGCTTCTTGGTGCCGACGAACAGGATCTCACCGCCCTCAGCGGCGACTTCCTTGACGTAGTTGTAAGCCTCGTCCAGCTTCTTGACGGTCTTCTGCAGGTCGATGATATAGATGCCGTTGCGCTCGGTGAAGATATACTTCGCCATCTTGGGGTTCCAGCGGCGGGTCTGGTGACCGAAGTGCACGCCTGCTTCAAGAAGCTGCTTCATAGAAATGACTGCCATGTTACATTACCTCCAAATTGTTTTTACCTCCGCACACCGTGATCCGCCGCCCCGCATGGTACAGGGATGCGGACTGCCCTCCACCTCCCGAAAGAGGCACATAAGGGCATAGTGATGCGTGTGTGATGCGTTGCGGCGTCCGGCCCGTCTGGCCGGACACACCTGTAATATGATACCACACTGCGGCCCCGGTTGCAAGACCGATTTTCGTATTTGCGGGAGATTTTTACCCGGTTTTTTCCAGCGCAAGGCCCATCCGGTCCAGCGCGTACCCTTCCCCGAACATCAAATCGTACTGCAGCAGCCAGTGGTCCTGCCGCCAGACGCTCTGCCGCGGGGTCAGGCCGCTGGAAAGCAAGCCGTCCCAGTTCACCGTCACCCCGCCGGTGCAGCTGCGGTAGCCATAGCGCAGCTGCCGGTTCAGGTACTGGAAATAGAGGGGCTGGTCCAGCCCGAACAGATCCATCATCACCGGCGAGATCTCGTAGGCGGCAATGGTGCCCAGATCCACCGGCTGGCTGCTGTAGTTGGACCACATCAGCAGTGTGGTCTGATGGAGCCGGGGGTCGGAGCTGTCCGCGCTGGCGTAGCCGGTGGCGGTGTAGACGTCGTAGCCCGAGTCGATGGGGTTGTAATGGTCCCCCCAGAACACCAGGATGACGGGCTCGTCCACCTGGGAAAAATAGCCGACCAGCTGGCCCAGCAGGGCGTCGGCGTCCCGCACGCCGGTGGCAAAGTCCTCCAGCGCCCCCACCGTGCTGGCCTTGAGGCCGGCCGGCGCACTGGTGATGTGGACCCGCTGGTCGTCGGGATAGTTGGCGGCGTTGTAGTTGGTGTGGTTCTGCATGGTCACCGCGTGGAGAAAGACCGGCGCGTCCGACGCCGCTTTGAGCGTCTCGTATTCCCGGATGATCTGCTCCCCCATCGAGGCGTCGGTGACAAGGCCGCCCTTCCAGTAATAGCCGCGCACCTTTTCCACCCCGCGCATATCTTCCAGGCTGATGAAATCGTCAAAGCCCAGGTTGGGGTAGGCGGTATTCCGGCTCCAGTATTTGGCGTAGTAGCAGTGCACCGCCGCGGTCTGGTATCCCCTGTCTTTTAGATAGGAAGGCAGGGCGAACATGGGGTGGGTCACGTGCTGCTGGTAGGGCTTGCACCCCGACGGCAGAAAGCCCACCGAATAGCCGGTCAGCGCCTCAAACTCCACGTCGCAGGTGCCGCCCCCAAAGCTGGGACTGTATACCCTGCCGTGTGCGCTGGTCTGCTGCAGGGCGTGGAGGTTGGGCGAGATGTCGGTGTCAAAGGTGACGCTGTACTGTTCCAGCTCGCTGACGTCCCAGTAGGATTCGTCCATCACATAGATGATGGTGGGGGTCTTTTCGACGGCGGCAGGGTCGGTGACGGCTGCATAGCTGTACGGGAAATTGGGCCCCGTCTCGATCTTCCCGGCGGCTTCCACCTCGTCCAGCAGGGCGTTGACCGCGTCCTCGCTGTAGTCCTCCGGCGCGTCGATCTCCAGATTGGTGAGGTTGGTCATAAACCCGGTGATGACCCCGTACCATCTATAGTAGCGGTCCTGCATCCAGGCATCGGGATAAATACCGAAGGACTGGGTCACGGCCGGCTGCAGAAAAACGCCGAACACCAGCGCCAGCAACGCCGCCACCGATGCGGCGATACCGGCCAGCCGCACCGGCAGCACCGGCCTGCCCCGCCGCCGGTACAGGAAAAAGGACAGCACCGTCAAAACCAGCAGCACACCTCCGGCCCAGACCATGCTGGGCTGCACTTTCAGGCCGGCGGCGGCTGCCACCCCTGCGGCCTCCTCCACCTGGGTGAGGTCCCAGGGTAGGAACGGTTCGCCCCGCAGCTGCAGGGTATAAAAGTTGACTGTCGCCGGGACCAGGCCCGCGCACCCTGCCGCCAGCGTTGCCAGCGGGGCCAGCCGGGTGACGGCGTCCACCGCCGCCCAGATCAGGGCCAGCAGCAGCCAGGACAGCACATAGGATTCATAATGGGGGCGGATGTACTCCGCCCAGGTCTCGGCGGTCAGCTCGCCCCGGGCCACCCACTCGGTCAGGGCCAGAAAGACCAGCGCCGCCAAAGGCGGAAAGATCCCCCGGGCCAGACCAATGCCCAGGGCCGCCGTCTGCTTGTGTTTCATAGAGATCCACTTCCTGCTTTTCGATCAGTATTGGTTGAGGCTTTTGCCGAATCGCCTCCTATTATAGCGCAGTTTGACACAAAGTCCACCTGCTTTTTTGTAAAAACTTACAATAGCGCTCTTTACCTGCCCAGCAGCCGGTCCAGCAGGCCGGGCTTTTTCGCCTCTGCGGCGCCGTCCTCGGGCAGCTCGGTGTTGACGAGCAGCGCGTCGGCCCCGAATTTCTGCACCTCGTCCCAGTCGATGACCAGCGTTTCGCCCCGGCCCAGCAGGCCGAACAGCTTGGGCCGGCCCAGCATCAGCAGTTTTTCCACCTTGGCCGTCTGCGGGTCGATGACCAGATCGTCGATCTTGCCCAGGCACGCCCCCTCTTTCAGCTGGACGACTTCCTTTTTGCTCAGTTCACGGAATGTCATAGTGCGCTCCCCTTTCTTTGCCGCTGCAAAAACCAGTGGAAATCACCGGTCCCGATGTGCTATACTATGCAGTACAGAGAAAAACGTGTACCGCAGGGAGAAACGTCTATGTATAAAAATATCATTTTCGATCTCGGCGGGGTGATGGTCGATTTTGCCCCCAAAGATTTTTTGCTGGACCGGTTCTGCAACGCCGCCATCGAGGACAAGGTCTACCGGCTGACCTTTGGCAGCGAGACCTGGCAGAAACTGGATGCCGGCCTCTGCACCCGCTATGAGGGCAACCAGGCCATGATGGCCGCCGCCCAGGAGGAGGGCTGCGCCTTCGAGGTGCAGGAAGTGCTGGAAAACTGGACCAGCATCCTCCGGGTACGCCGCCGGATGGTGGAGCTGGTCCGCCGGCTGAAAAACCACGGCTACTGCGCCTATTATTTGAGCAACATCCCGGAGGACATCCTGCCCCTGCTGATGAGCCGCGGGCTGGAAGGGGTCTTTGACGGCGGCGTGGCCTCCTGCGACGTCCACATCAACAAGCCCGACCCCCGTATTTACAAGATCCTGCTGGACAAATACCACCTCAAGGCCGGCGAGTGCATCTTCATCGACGACAACCGCGCCAACGTCCAGACGGCTTTTCAGCTGGGGATGAACAGCATCCAGATGCGGGAAAGCGTGGACACCCTGGTCCGCAGCCTGGCCACCTGCAACGTCACACTGCGCTAACGCGAATTCCCCCGCCGTACATCCTGCAAAGGATGCGCAGCGGGGGAATTTTTGCCTGGGGTTACTCAGGGGTTACTTCTTCTCGTAGCTCTGGCAGAAGTGGGGGTTCTCCACCTGCTGGCTGCAGCTGCCGGCCGCGCAGTGCTCCGTCACTTTGATCTGGGGCAGGTTGCACTTGCAGCAGTCCACATTGTAGCGGCACTCGCTGACATCGCAGATGACGCCTTTGTTCTCCATGGTTATCACCTCTCTTTGCAGGCAGTATGCCCGCAGAGAGAGCCGCTTATACAGGCGCGCTCCCTCCTGCCAGGATTTACCAGGCGGCGAGGTCTGCGCCCAGCTTGCGGCAGGCAGCCTGGGTGTCATCGTCGGGGGCGCCGTTGCAGATCAGCCCCTCCTCGCTGAACAGGACGGCTCCGTCGCTCCTGGCCCGGTCGCACCAGTCCCGCATCCACTGGCCGTCGCCCCAGCCGTAAGAACCGAACAGGGCCACTTTTTTGCCGTTCAGGGAGCCTTCCGCAGCGGAGAACATGGGCTCGAACTCGCTTTCTTCCAGCTGTTCGGCGCCCATAGCGGGACAGCCGAAAGCCACCACGTCGTACTTTGCCAGGACGTCGGGGGTGACGTCGGCACAGGTCAGGACCGTGGCGGCGTCCCCCGCGCCCTCTGCGATGCAGTTGGCCATGGCCTCGGTGTTTCCGGTGGCGCTCCAGTAAACGATTGCAACCTTGCTCATAGGAATCGAACCTCTTTTCTTGATATTTTATAGTTAGTTATAACTAATTCTCTGCCCCCAAAAAAGCGCTGGCGGTCCAGCGCATGGCAGGCAGAGGTTAGTTAAATTTAACCAGCGATAAAAGGATACCATTTCCGGCGGCGGTTGTCAAGCCCTTTTCAGTGCAAAAGCACCATAAGGAGCATCAAAATGCCATAGATCACCGGCTGATGGAGCAGATAGAGCAGCAGCGAATGCCGGCCCAGCCAGCCCAGCGGCGGACAGACCGAACGGCGCAGCGGCTCCATCTGTTCCCGGCCGGCCAGCTTTTGCAGGAAGTACCCTGCCCAGAACAGAAACAGCCAGGGGATCAGGGAAAAGTAGTCGGTGGAAAAGAAGCCCGGCGCAGGAAAGCCCAGAAAGGCCGTCAGGAGATTGTGGTACAGCGTGCCGGGCAGCCAGGCGATGACCCATCCCCCAAACCCGAGAAAACCGCTGTTGACCTGCCGCGTCACCACGAACAGCAAAACGCTGCCCGCCAGCCCTGCCCAGGCCGGCAGCTTTTCCAGCAGGGGCCGGGCCAGCCCGGTCAGGATCATGGCTGAGCCCAAAAAGGTCAGCACGCCGAACAGCACCAGATCCTGAGGCATGGCGATCAGCGTCACCAGCGTGACCAGCGCCCCGCCCCCGAATACGATCAACCCCCGGCGGACCGGGTGATGCCCCAGCCCCAGGCAGAACCCGGACAGCAGGATAAAGGTCCAGCTGGTGGCCTGCTGCCACAAAAAGCCCGGCGTGCCGCCGTACCACGGCGCATACAGCCCGAACATATACACCAGGTCCCACATGGCGTGGTACCCTATCATGCTGATGAGGGCCAGCCCCCGCAGCTCGTCCAAAAGCGCATAGCGGGGACCGGTTGTCTTTGCAGCATCGTTCACGATCACATTCCTCCCTCTTTGCTCGACCGGTTGTGTAGTGTTCTTCCAATATAAACCTGACGCGCCGTCAGCACAAGAGAAAATTCTGTGAAATCTCCCGCAAGAACGCCGCCCAGCCAGAAGTTTTGGTTCTTCTGCGGACGCCGCCCTCCCCTATAGATTTTGGCTATACCATGCCATAAAAGAGAAGTATTTGCTATTTTCAGCGCTCCCTTTTATACTGGAAGCGACGAAAAAATCGGGGCGGCGCATACGCGCGCCCCTTGTGCAAAACGTTCCGAGGTGTCAGGATGAAAAACAGAAAACTGTCCGCGATGCTGGCGGGCGCGCTGGCCGCAGCCATGCTGCTGATGGGCTGCGCAGCGGCGTCCAGCCAGCCGGCTGCCAGCAGCAGCGAAACCGAATCTGTGGAGGATACTGCCATGAAAATGAAGATCGAAGTCAATGGTTCCCTTTTTACCGCCACGCTGGCGGACAACGCCGCCGCGGATGCCCTGGCGGACTGGGTGGAAGAAGGGCCGGTCACGCTGGAACTGAGCGACTATGCCGGCTTTGAAAAGGTCGGCCCGCTGGGCCGGAGCCTGCCGGCTTCGGACAGCCAGACCACCACCCACGCAGGAGACATCGTTCTGTACCAGGGCGACCAAATCGTGCTGTTTTACGGCTCCAACAGCTGGAGCTATACCCGGCTGGGCCGCATCGACGACCTGACCGGCTGGGAGGATGCGCTGGGCGGCGGCGATGTGACCATCACCCTGTCTCTGGAAGGATAAATGCAATAAACGGCCGCCTGCTGCGTTTTGATGCGCGGCGGGCGGCTGTTTTGATAGGAGGAGGTATTACAGTATCGTGTGCGGGATGTAAGGAAGTCAGCTTTCCTGCATCATGATCTTGACGATCTCTTTGTCGGTCTCGCGCATCCCTTCGCGGCCCAGCTGGCTGACGTTGCGGATGGTGTTCTCAACGCCCTTGGTGACGATGCCGTCCCCGGCACGGAACTGCTGGCCGTTCAGGTACATATGGTAGCCCATGATGCCGGCCTCGACGCTGGAAGCGATCTTGGCGGCGCAGCTGGGCTTGGCGCCGTCGCAGATGATGCCCGAGACGATGGCCAGCGAATTGACCAGGGTGTGGGCGATGGCCTCGTAGTCCGCCCCCTGCAGGTAGGCGATGCCGCAGCCGGCGGCGCACCCGGCGCTGACCGCGCCGCAGTAGGCCGACAGACGGCCGATGCCGCTCTTTTCGTGGATGGCGATGAGGTTGGACACCGCCAGCGCCCGGTACAGCCGCTCCTTGGGGGCGGCCAGCGCCTTGGCGTACTCGATGACGGGGACCGACACCGTGATGCCCTGGTTGCCGCTGCCCGAGTTGATGACCACCGGCAGCTCGCAGCCGCTCATCCGGGCGTCGGAACCGGCGGCCGCTTTGGCGATGGCCCGGTTGCGGACGTCGCCGCCGTAGAATTTGAGCATGGTGGAGCCGATGTTGGCCCCGTAGTCGCCCAGCAGGCCCTCCTCGGAAATCTGGGTGTTGTACTGGATCTGGGTGTCCAGCACGGGGCGGATGTCGGCCAGGTCGCAGGTGTCGGCAAAGTCCAGGATGTCCGCGATGGTCAGCAGGTCCCGGCCGGCCAGGCCGTCCTCGGTGGGGGCGTTGCCCTCGTGGCCGCAGGCGGCCGCGTTCGCCTCGACGGGGACGTCCAGCAGGATCTGGCCGTCCTTTTCGACGTGGACGATGTTGGTGTGGTACTGGGCGATGCGGACGCTGGCCGTATGTTCCCCGGCGGCCAGCCGGACGATGATGTCAAAGATCTGGCCGTTGTCCACCGCTTCGACACGGATGGAGGTATCCGTTAAAAAGCGGCGCATCTCGGCCTTTTGGGCTTCGGTCACTTCCGAGATGACTTCCAGCGCCTTGCCGGCCTGGCCCGCCACGATGCCGGCGGCGGCCGCGGCCTCGATGCCCTTCATGCCGCCCGTGTTGGGGACGATGACGCTCTTGACGTTCTTGATGATGTTGTTGCTGACCCCCAGCCAGACCGAGCCGGGCAGCTGGCCCAGCACCTCCCGGGCCTTGGCAGCGGCGTAGGCGATGGCGATGGGTTCGGTGCAGCCCATCGCGGGGATCAGCTCCTCCTGCAAAATGCGCACATATGCCTGATAAACCTTGCTGGTACGTTCCATAGGTCAGTCTCCTTTCTGTTTGCTCTCCAAAATGTCGATCATGGTCTTTTCGGTGCCCACCATGCCCGGGGAGGCGATCCGGCCCATGTTCCGCATGGTCTGCTCCGGGGTGGGACCGTTGATGCCGTGGACCGGCGCGATGGCAGCGCCGTGCAGGGCCATGCCCGCTGAGCGCCAGGCGGCGTCCACCGCCACCACACCTTTCATGGTGCAGCCCTGGTTGCCGCCGTCGCAGATCATGCCGGTGATGCTGCTGGCCATGTTGTTGATGGTGCGGGCCATGGCGGCGGTGTCGCCGTCCCGCAGCAGGACCAGCCCGCAGGCCGCCCCGGTGCCCGCCGCAATGGCGCAGCCGCAGAAAGCCGACAGCTTGCCCGAATACTCTTTGATGTACATACAGACCAGAATGCTCAGGGCGGTGGCCCGCAGCAGCTTTTCCTCGGGATACCCCTGCGCCCTGTAAGCGGCGTAGAGGGGCATAGTGGCGATGATGCCGTGTGCTCCCGAGCCGGTAACGCTCATGGCGGGCTGGGACAGGCCCAGAACGCGGGCTTCGATGGCGGCGTTGCAGAGCAGCGAGGCGGTGGCCTGCTCGTTGTGGGAGATGAGCTGGCCGCCGTTTTCAGCCAGCAGGCAGCGGGCAAAAGTGGTTTTGGGGCTGTCGATGCCCGCCTGGCAGAGGGCAAAGTTCAGCGCGAAGGCCTCCCGGAGAAAGGCAAGCTCCTCCGCCGGGACGGTCAGGGCGTAGTCCCGCAGCTGCGCCAGGGAATAGCGGTGGATCAGGGGCGGGGCCTCTGTTTCGCCGCCGGGCAGGCTGTCCGGGGCGGACGGCTTTTCAAAAACGGTGCGGCCATTCTCGGTGATGCGGACGATGTTGGTGTGGGCGTCCCGGATGGTAACGGCAGCCTCCCCTTCCTCCGTGGTCACGGCTGCTTCGATGAAGATGCGGCTGCTGATCCCGGCCATTTCCACCCGGACTTTCCCGGCGGCGACCATCTCTTTGGCCCGGGCGGCCTGTTCCGGCGTGATACCGTCCAGACACTCGAGCCCCTTGTCCGGGTCGGCCCCTACCGCGCCCAGAGCAGCGGCGTGGGCGTTGCCCACCTCGTCGCTGCCGGGAATGCCGCAGGTAAAGGCGTTTTTGAACATACCGCTGTTCAGCCGCAGGGTGATGCGCTGCACTGCCCCATGGGTATGGCGTCGGGCGGTAGCTGCCGCAAAGGCGATGGCCCCCGGCTCGGTGACGCCCAGGGCGGGCTTCATATCCTGCCGGATCAGCTGGGTCAATTCGTGCATGGGCACGCTCCTTTCCCCTCCCCTTTCCACAAGAGAACCCCGGCGCGGCGGGCGCCGGCCGGGGTCAACCAAGGGAAATAAGGAAGGTATATGATGGGTTTAGCAGATAATGTCGTTCAGATTCAGCGTCAGGGTGCCGTCCTCCCGCTCAAAGCAGGGGACGCCCAGCCGCCGGGTGCCGCGGATCTCCGCGTAAAGGGGGCTGCTCTCCCGGATCTGCAGGTAATCCTGCAGGGCTGCGTGGCAGGAGAGGATGTCTTTGAACTCCACTTCTGCGCCGGCGCCGGCCAGCCGGTTGAGAGCGTACAGGGTATCGGGGCAGAGATGGCTGCCGATAACAGTCACTTTCATGTTTTACACCTCCGCAATGGCTTCGATCTCACACAGGACGCCTTTGGGCAGAGCCTTGACGGCGACGCAGCTGCGGGCGGGCTTGCCGGTGAAGTAGCCTGCATAGACCTCGTTGAAGGCGGCAAAGTCGCCCATATCGGCCAGGAAGCAGGTGGTCTTGATGACGCGGGTCAGGTCAGAGCCGGCAGCCTCCAGAATGGCCTTGACGTTCTCACAGCTCTGCTTGGCCTGGGCGGCGATCCCCTCGGGGACGCTGCCGTCGGCGGGGCTGGCGGGGATCTGCCCGCTGGTGTAGACAATGCCGTTTACAACGTAGCCCTGGACATAAGGGCCGATGGCGCCGGGGGCGTTTTTGGTATCGATCAGTTTCATACAAATGCTCCTTTTCTGTTGACTGTAAAAAGTGGCGTAGAAGGGCTCAGCGGGCCTGCTATTTGGCGGCGGCCTTGACCAGCCAGTCCTTGCCTTCCACCAGGCGGGTGACGATCATGGAAGCGATGGTGTCGCCGGAGGAGTTCAGGCAGGTGGCGGCGGGGTCAAAGATGAAGCCCAGGGTGGCAATGATGGGGAACGCCTCGGCCGGGAAGTTGAACATACTGACGATCAGCATCTCGCCCACCAGGCCGCCGCCGGGCGCGCCGGACAGGACGAAGGCCGACAGGATCGCCACCACGATGGCCATGGCGTAGGTGCCTGCGCCCGAGAAATCCATCCCGAAGATGCCGTACAGGAAGGCGATCTTGACGATAGAGGAGAGGACCGAGCCGTCCATGTGCATGGTGCAGCCCATGGGCAGCACCAGGTCGCTGACATCTTTGGGGACGCCGATGGCGTCGCAGGCTTCCTTGTTGACGGGGATGGTAGCGGCCGAGGACTGGGTGGCAAAGGCCGTGATGGCCGGCGGGAAAATGTGCTTGACCATGGTGACGACGCCCTGCTTGCCCGCGGCCAGGAAGGCGTACAGCGGGAAGAAGATGACGGCGTAGAGCAGGCACAGGGGGTAATAGACCAGCATGGACCGGCCGTAATCACCGATGATCTCGGGGCCGTAGGTAGCCACCAGGTTGGCAAAGTAAGCGCCCAGGCCCAGCGGAGCGATGGTCATGATCAGGCCGACGAACTTCATGATGATGTCGTTCAGGTTGATCAGCAGCTTGCCGACGGGGGTCTCGTCACCGCCGCAGGCGGACACGCAGAACCCGATGAGGATGGCAAAGATGATCAGGGGCAGCATATTGGACTTGTCCCACAGATCCGAGAAATCGGACACGGTGAGGGAGCTGACGATCAGCTCGGCGGCGGTCTTGGCCTCCCCCACTTCGCTGCTGGTCATGGCGATGGAGGTGCCGGCAGAGGGGCTGAACAGGTTGACCCAGATCAGGACGCAGGCGGCGGCGATCAGGCCGGTAAAGATAAAGGTGCCGATGGTGCCGGCCAGGATGCGGCCCAGCCGCTTCATGTTGGCCATGCTGCCCACCGCCGAGGCAATGGACACGAACACCAGCGGGACCACGATGGTGAACAGCAGGTTGAGGAAGATATCGCCGATGGGCTTGATGGTGGTGCCCACGCTGGGGGCAAATGCGCCAATGAGCGCGCCCACGACAATGCCGCCCAAAATCAGGATCAGGTTGCCGTATTGCTGCCAGAAGGTTTTCTGTTTGATGATATTCGACGATGTCGACATGATGTTGTCCCTCCCTTTTTGGTTACAGGGCGTCCACGGCGGCTTTCAGCTGCGCCATGGCTTTTTCCAGGGTGGCGCGGGGGCAGGCTGCGTTCAGCCGCATATAGCCGCTCAGGCTGCGGCCAAAGGTGTAGCCCTCGTTCAGGCCCAGCTTCGCCTTGTGGATGAAGAAGTCCCGCAGTTCCTCGTTGGTCATGTGCAGGTCCCGGCAGTCCAGCCACATCAGGTAGGTGGCGTCGGGGCAGTTGGGCTTGATCTGGGGGATATTTTTGGCGCAGTAGTCGCAGACGTAGTCGAAGTTGTCCGACAGGTACGCCAGCAGCTGCTCCAGCCACTCCTCCCCCTCCCGGTAAGCGGCTTCCATGGCCACCGAGCTGAAGGCGTTGTTGCGGTGGATGTCCATCCCGCCCCAGAACTTGTCAAAAACGGCCTTCATCTCTGCGTTGGGGAAGATGGTGGTGCTGGCCTGCAGGCCGGCCAGATTGAAGGTCTTGGTGGCCGACACGCAGGTGATGATATGGCTTGCGATCTCGGGCGAGAGCGAAGCGGTGACGGTGTGGTGCTTGCCGTGGAAGATCAGGTCGGAGTGGATCTCGTCCGACACCAGCAGGGTATCGTTTTCGATGCAGATCTCGGCCATCCGGCGCAGGTCGGCGGGGTCCCACACGATGCCCAGGGGGTTGTGAGGGTTGCACAGCAGAAAGACGCTGCACTCTTTGGCCTTGGCGGCAAAATCATCAAAATCAATATGCCAGCGGCCATTTTTCTCCACAAGCTGGTTTTCCACCACGGTGCGGTCCCATGCTTCCACCACGTCGTAGAACTCGGAATAGACCGGCGTCTGGATCAGGACCTTGTCGCCGTCTTTGCTGAACAGCTTGACGATGGCCGACAGGGCGGGCACCACGCCCAGGCTCCAGCTCATGAGGGCGGTGTCGGGCTTCCAGCCGTTGCGCTTGACCTCCCATTCCTGCACGGCCTCAAAGTAGCTGGCCGGGCGGGAGGTGTAGCCCCAGATGCCCTCCTCGGCTTTGGCCTTGCAGGCGTCGATGATGGGCTGGGCGGTGCGGAAATCCATGTCCGCCACCCACAGAGGGATGACGTCGGCGGTGCCAAACTTTTTGATCCGCTCGTCGTACTTGGCGGAACGGTTGTGGCTGCGGTCAATGACCTCATCAAAATTGTACTTCATACGAGACTCCTTTGCTTGGTTGACTCTGGACTGACCTTCCCGTCGGCCGCCGGGCGTCCTTGCTGTGGTTCTACTATACCCAAACCGGGCCTCGTTGTCCAATGGGGCCAAATGTAGCCGGAGGAAACATTTTGGTGCAGAAGTTTCTTCAAAGTGGAATATGGACTTGTTTTTGGGGCGCAAATGCCATATAATGAAAAAAAGCGCTAAAACTTGTTTTTTGTGTATTTGTTGGAAACTGCACAATTTGCACAAACGAAAGGGATTGTTTTTGTGGATATAGCACACGAAACCGGCGAACGCATCCGGTATTACCGCAAAAAGAAACAGATGACCATCGACCAGCTGGCCGCGGCCATCTGCAAGAGCAAGTCCTGCGTGTCCAAATACGAGAACGGACAGATCGCCGTGGACCTGCCCACCCTCTATGACATCGCCGCCGCGCTGGAAGTGCGTGTGACCCAGCTGCTCTACCTGCCGCCCGACCAGGCCCCCGGCGCGCCCAGCGGGGCGGTGCCCGCCTTTTTTGCGGGCCTCGACCGCTTTTACTGCTACTACTACGACGGCCGGAGCAACCACATCGTGCGCAGCGTGGGCGACATCCTGGAGGAGGCCGGGCCCGGTTCCTTCCACGTCCATATGTACATGAACGTGGACGACTACGACCACTATCACCTGTGCGAAAACCTCTACGACGGCAGCCTGACCCATTTCGACACCCTCAGCCTGCTGGTGCTGCAAAACCAGCACATGGAAATGGATCACTACCAGGTGGGCATCCCCAGCCCTTACATGAACGCCCCGGTCAAGTGGGGGCTGGCCTTCGGCATTTCCAGCCGCCCGCTGATGCCCACCTCCACCAAGATCCTGTTCGCCAAAAGCCCCCAGAAAGAGACCCCCGAGTTTGCAAAGAGCCTGCGCCTGTCCCGTGAGGACATCCGCCTGATGAAGCTGTACAATATGCTGACCATCCTCTAAATAACGCATTTTTTGCGCCGGCGGGTCTGCTGTAGGCTGTAGATTGAAAAAAGGAAACGGGATGGGGAAAGAAGATGTATCTGAAAATCGCGCTCTGTGATGATTCGGAAGCGGACCGGACGTATCTGTCTGCTCTGGTAGAGCGGTGGGCGGCCGGTGCCGGCCACACCGTGCAGCTGTCCGCATTTGAATCTGCCGAGCAATTTTTATTTGTATACGCCGAAAAGAGCGACTACGACATCCTGCTTCTGGATGTGGAGATGGGAGCAATGGACGGCGTGACGATGGCTAAGCGGCTGCGCAGCGAAAACGACCTGATCCAAATCGTTTTCATCACCGGCTACAGCGACTACATCGCCGAGGGGTATGAGGTGGCCGCCCTCAACTACCTGATGAAGCCGGTGCGGGAAGAAAAGCTGTTCGCCGTGCTGGACCGCGCCGCCGAAAAGACCGCCAAAAACGAGAAGGTGCTCTATTTCGAGACCAGCGGCGAGATGGTGCGGGTGCCGGTCTACCAGATCCGCTACGCCGAAGTCATGGGCAACTATGTGACCCTCCACGCCCAGACCGATCTGACCGTGAAAATGACCCTGGCCGAGCTGGAAAAGAACCTGGACGAGCGCTTTTACCGGGTCGGACGCTCTGTGGTGGTCAACCTGACCCAGATCGCCCGGGTGACCAAAACCGAAATACGCCTGCTGGACGGCTCGTCCATCCATCTGCCGCGGGGCGCCTACGAAGGGGTCAACCGCGCCATCATCCACATGAGGTAAAATGCCATGGGACTGTTTTCCAAACTGATCGACAAGCGGCTGGCCTCCTACCAGCAGGAGCTGATCGAGACCCACTACCGGGAAGTGGACAATATGTACCGGCAGATCCGGGGCTGGCGGCACGACTACCGCAACCACATCCAGACCATGAAAGCCTATGCCGCCGCGGGCGACTGGGAGGCCATCCGAAAATACCTCGACCTGCTGGACGAGGACCTGACCACGGTGGACACTGTCATCAAGACCGGCAACGCCATGACCGACGCCATCCTCAACTCCAAAATTTCGCTGGCCAAAGCCAAAGGCATCCAGGTAACGGCGGACGCCCACATCCCGGTCAAGCTCAAAACCAGCGAGATCGACCTGTGCTGCATCATCGGCAACCTGTTCGACAACGCCATCGACGCCAGTATGCAGCTGCCTGAGTCCCAGCGGCTGATCCGCGTCTATATGGACATGAAAAACACCCAGCTCTACATTTCTTTCACCAACTTTACCGCCGGCAAAAAGCTGCAGAAGGTGGGCGGGCTTTTCCGCACCACCAAGGGCGAGGGGCACGGTTTCGGTCTGGTACGGATCGACGCCATCGTCGAGCGGCTGGACGGCTACATCAGCCGCAACAGCGAGGACGGCGCATTCACCACCGAGATCCTGCTGCCGCAGGTTTGACTGCAATTCGTCCCCCAAAAACGGTGTTTCGTCCCCAGAATGCTCCGGGGACGATTTTTTGTGCTACAATACTCCCGAAATGAGGTGAACCACATATGAAAACAAAACCAAAGTACAGCGTCTGGCAGAACGTCCGGTTCATGCTGGCGCTGGCCTGGCGCAAGGGCAAGGACGTCTTGGCCCTGTGCGTGCTGTTTGCGGCGCTTTCCCTGGGCATCAATCTGGCCCAGCTGTTCATCGCGCCGACCGTCCTGGCCCAGGTGGAGGCCCATGCTCCCCTGCCCCGTCTGCTGGGTACCATCGGGGGCTTTGCCCTGGCGCTGATCCTCCTGAACGGCCTACTCGGCTATGTAGACCAGAACACCATGTTCGGCCGGGTGCGGCTGCGAATCTCGATCATCAATGATCTGAACGAAAAAGCCTGTACCACCTCCTACCCCAACACCCGCGACCCGAAGGTCCTCAAACTGTTTGAGAAAGCGCAGGATTCCATCCGGAGCAATTCCCGGTCGGCGGAACACGTCTGGACCACCCTGACCGGTCTCCTGCTCAATCTGGCGGGTTTTGCTGTCTACCTGACCCTTTTGTCCGGGCTGGACCTGGGGCTGATCGGCGTGGTGGCCGTCACTACCGCGGCAGGCTTCTTTATCGGTCAGCGAATCAATGCGTGGGGATACCGCCACCGCGAAGAAGAATCCTCTTACCAGAAAAAGATCCACTACATCGCCCAAAAGACCGAGTCCATCCAACTGGCCAAAGATATCCGCATCTTTGGGCTTGGCCCCTGGCTCTCGGATATCTACGAGAGAACCCTCCGGCTTTACGACGCCTTCATCAACCGGCGGGAGCGGATCTACACCGGTGCCTGTGCGGTGGATGCTCTGCTCAGTCTGGCCCGCAACGGTATCGCCTACGCCTACTTGATCTGGCTTACCCTGGCCGAAGGGCTGCCTGCCAGCCAGTTCCTGCTCTATTTTTCGGCCTTTACCGGCTTTTCCACCTGGGTCACCGGCATTCTGCAGGAGTGCTCGACCCTCCACAAGGAGAGCCTTGACCTTTCCACCATCCAGGAATATCTGCATCTGCCTGAGCCGTTCCGCTTTTCGGACGGCGCGCCCATCCCCCCGGCGGACCAGTACGAGCTGCGGCTGGACCACGTTACCTTCCGCTACCCCGGTGCAGACAAGCCCATTTTGCAGGACCTGAGCCTGACCATCCGCCCCGGCGAAAAGGTGGCCGTTGTCGGCCTGAACGGCGCGGGCAAGACCACCCTGGTCAAGCTGCTGTGCGGCTTCTACGACCCCGACGAGGGCCGGGTGCTTTTGAACGGACAGGACATCCGGCAATTCGACCGCCGGGCCTATTACCGGCTGTTCTCCACCGTCTTTCAGGAGAGTTCCGAGCTGGACATCACCGTTGCCCAGACAGTGGCCCAGAGGGTGGACGGCATCGACATGGACAAAGTGAAAGCCTGCGTTACCAAGGCGGGCCTGGCCGAAAAGATCGCTTCCCTGCCCCAGGGCTATGACACCCACCTGGGCAAGCAGGTCTACCTGGACGGCGTAGAGCTGTCGGGCGGACAGACCCAGCGGCTGATGCTGGCCCGCGCCCTCTACAAAGACGGCGCGTTCCTGGTGCTGGACGAGCCCACCGCCGCCCTTGACCCCATCGCCGAAAGCGACATCTACCAGAAATACAACGAGATGACCGCGGGCAAATCCTCGGTGTTCATCAGCCACCGGCTGGCCTCCACCCGCTTTTGCGACCGCATCCTTTTTATCCAGGACGGCGGCATTGCTGAGGAAGGCACCCACGAGGAACTTTTGCAGAAGGGCGGCGCCTATGCCAAACTGTTCAACGTACAGGCCCGCTACTACCAGGAAGGGAGGGATTTGGATGACATCCAAATCGGATAAGACCACCATGCGCGAAACCCTGCAGATCCATTGGCGCGCGTTCAAAGATATCCGCCGCTATTGCCCCGGGGCCTTCGGCGTCAGCGTCCTGTATGGGACAGCTGCCGCCCTCAGCCCTTATGTGACGGTTTACCTGTCGGCCCGGATCATCAATGAACTGGCCGGGGCACGCCGCCTCGAGGTGCTGGGGCCACTGGCCATACTGGCCGTTGCCAGCGGCGCTCTGCTGACCTTTGTGACCGGCGCGCTGCTGCGCTGGAAAACGGCCAAGGAAGCTGAGTTTTTGGAGCGGAAGAACCGGCTCTTTGCCGACAAAATGCTGTCGATGGACTTTGCCGATATCGACAAGGTCGAAACCCATGACCTGCGCTCTCAAATTGCCCAGAGCGAGACCTGGGCCGGGTTTGGTTTTTACCGCTTCTGGGATCAGTTTGAAAAAGTGGCGCAGGGTCTGGCCGGCATTTTGGGCGCGGCGGTTTTGACCATCAGCCTCTTTACCCTGCCGGTACCCGCCTCTGCCGGGACGTTCACCGTCCTGAACCGGCCCGCCTTCATTGCCCTGCTGGTGCTGGCCCTGGCATTTACCGCCGCCCTTGGCCCTTTGTGCGACAACCGCGCTATGGATCATCTGGCCCGCTGTGCGGAAAACTCCCGCTTTGGCAACCGGGTGTTTCATGGGTTCGGCTTTCTGGCCGATGACAAAGGACGGGGCATGGATATCCGTATGTACGGCCAACAGAAGATCGCCCGCCATTACATGGAAAAGGTGAGCGTTTTCAACAACGGTTCCTCCGCGCTGGCCCGCGCCTGCCGTGGTCCCATCGGCATCTGGGCAGCGCTGGGTTCCTGCGCTAGCGCCATTCTTACCGGCCTGATCTATCTTTTCGTCTGCGTTAAGGCGTGGGCCGGAGCCTTCGGCGTCGGCTCGGTTACCCAGTACGTCGGCGCGGTCAGTGCCTTGGCCAAAAATATGGGCGTACTGATCGAGGCCATGGGCGTGCTCAGAAGCAACGTCCCTTTCATGCGGGACATCTACCAGTTCCTTGATATCCCCAACCAGATGTACCAGGGCAGCCTGACCACCGAAAAGCGCTCCGACCGGCAGTATGAAGTGGAGTTCCGGGACGTCTCCTTCCGCTATCCCGGCAGCGACACCTGGGCGCTGCGGCATGTGAACATCAAGTTCCGCATCGGCCGCCGGCTGGCTGTGGTGGGCGAAAACGGCAGCGGCAAGACCACCTTCATCAAGCTGCTCTGCCGCCTCTACGACCCTCAGGAAGGGCATATCCTCCTGAATGGCATCGACATCCGCAAGTACAACTACCGCGATTACATGGCTTTGTTCTCGGTGGTGTTCCAGGACTTCCAGCTGCTGGCCCAGCCTCTGGGCGCGAACGTGGCCGGCGCACAGGACTACGACCGCACCCGCGCCGAAAAAGCCCTGACTGACGCCGGTTTCGGGGAGCGGCTTGCCGCCATGCCCGCGGGCCTTGACACCATGCTGTATAAGGAGTTTGCCGAGGACGGCGTGGATGTCTCGGGCGGCGAAGCGCAGAAAATCGCCATTGCCCGCGCCCTGTATAAGGACGCCCCCTTCATCGTCCTGGACGAGCCGACCGCCGCCCTCGACCCCATCGCCGAGGCTGAGATCTACGCCAAATTCAACGACATCGCCGGCGACAAGACCGCCGTCTACATCAGCCACCGGCTTTCCTCCTGCAAGTTCTGCGACGAGATCGCCGTCTTTGACCACGGTCAGGTGGTCCAGCGCGGCGCCCACGAGCAGCTGCTGGCCGACGAGGCCGGCAAGTACGCCCAGCTCTGGCACGCCCAGGCCCAGTACTACACTGAACCCTCCCCTGCCGATGAACCGGCTCAGATTGTGCGGACAGCACAAAAAGCCCCGTAAAACGGGATTGCGCAGACCCCGCAAAAGCGGGCATCCGCCACAAGCGCATACGGCTATACACCTCGCAAAACAAAAAGGTCAGGACTTCCCTACAGTGGGGTGTCCTGACTTTTCTTTTGTGCTGGTCGTGCAGAGGCGGCTGCGTCCGGCTTTTACCGCAGCAGCGGCATATGGCCGGTCAGCTTGTTGACTTTCTTTTTGGGGCCGCAGACGGCGACGCCCAGATAGCGCAGGTCCGCTTCCAGGGTCTGGGCCATTTTGCCGGTGAATTCCTCGTAGGTCTTGCAGCCCTGGGCCAGGTCGGAGAAGTCCACCGCCGACAGGTCCTGAAATTCCGGCTGGTACAGCTTTTCCCGGATCGCCCGCAGCTCCTCCGGGGAGCTTTTCAGGACCGGCACGGGGAACGTGATGATCCCCCGGTGCAGCCGGCCGCTTTGGTCGGTCACGTCCGCGCCTACGGCCTCCGGCATTTGCCTGCCCAGGGTGATGCCCATGATCGCCGCTGCGTTTGCGGCCAGGCCCGCGGGCAGCGTCTCGTCCAGCACCACCACACACTTTTCATGCTGCTGTTCCATCTTTTGCACGCTCCTTCTTTGGTTTGGATTCCGAGAGAAGCAACCCCGCCAGGGTCAGGGCCGTTCCGGCCGCCGTCATCCAGGTAAACGGCTCCTGCAGGATCAGGACCGAAGCCGCGACCGTGATGACGGGGACAAGGTAAATGTAAACGCTGGTCTTGATCGCGCCCAGCAGTTTGACTGCGGCGTTCCACGTGACGAAGCAGAGAGCAGACGCCCCCAGCCCCAGAAAGAGGATGTTCAGCCTGAAATAATTGGTAAAATGGCTCTGGTCCGAAAAACCGGTCCGCATGGCGGCTTCCACCAGAGATGAGCCCTGTTCCAGCAGTTTTTTCGCCGCGCCGATCCGTATGTTTTCCAGGTAGCGGTAGGGCGTGACCCCTTTCGCCTTGGCAAACGCGCGCAGAAGCGTGGATCTGCTCAAGCCGGCGCAGCGGCAGATCTGGTCGAGGCAGATGCGCCCGGCATAGTTCTGCTCCATGAACGTGCAGGCCTTTTCGATTTCGTCCCGGCATTCGGGGACGCATGGCTCAAAGGTCTGGCTGTAGCGCTGGAGCAGCAGCGACAAACACAGCAGCAGGCGTTCTTCCTTGTCAAACTCCTGCGACCGTTCCATCACCAGCTCGTAGAGCGACCACAGGCCGCAGGCAAGCTCCGCATCGCAGACCACCGGCCGCGAAAACCCGGGAAGCGACCGCCGGCCCGTGACCTCCCCGGCCAGGTCCAGCATCACCTCTTTTGCAATGTTGAAGCCGCGGTAGTCCAGAACCCCGCCGCCGGCCTGCGCGCAGGCATGACTGTCCCCCGGGTTGAACAGGACGATGTCTCCCCTGCGGATGACGTCTTCCTGCTGTTTGCAGACAAGGCGGCGCTCCCCTTCCTCTACCAGGCCGATCACATAGTATGCGTGGAAATGCGCCGGAAACGGCTGCGCCATCCCGGCCAGGCGGTAAGCCTCGACCCGCAGCTTTTCGTCATAGACCGCCGCTCTGGCCTCCTGCTTCATGTTTTATCCCTCCTCGCCCGTGCGTCCTCTGTGTATTGTACCACGCAGCGGGCTGGATTGCTTGTAAAATATCTTCAAATCTGGCTGAGATATTGCCGCAAAGCCAGGCAGGAGACGCCGCAGGCCGTTTCGGACCTTGCCGCGGAAAGCTGCACCATGGAAGAAGCCGCCATCGACGGCGAAGAAAAGATCAGTTTCTACAAGAAACTCAGCGCACTGGACGAGCCTTATAAAACCGTGGTGTTCCTTCGTTTGGCCAGCGATCTGACCTTTCAGGAGATCGGGCAAATTTTGGACAAAAACGGCACATGGGCACGCGTGATCTATTACCGGGCGAAAGAGAGGTTGAAAAAGCTCTATGAAAAAGAATGAACTTCCTTGTTACATCGTCAATGATTTGCTTCCCTTGTACATGGACGGGCTGCTCAGTCCCGAGACCAAAGCCGCTGTCAGCTGCCATCTGGAACACTGCCCCAGCTGCAGCCGCCAGTATGCCGTCATGGAGGAACCGATCCATGGCCAGGACGAGCCATTCAAGACCAATGACACTAAAGCGGTGAATTTCCTCAAAAAAGAAAAAAGAATGGCCGTCAAAAAAATCATAGCAGCCATTCTCGGTGTCACTCTTATCTTTTCAGCGCTGTTTTACGGCATCGTCTTTCAGCAGCAGGCATTTCACTTCGAGACCAGGAACCTCTATCAGCTGTCTGACGGAGACATTTACTTTGAGCTTGTCCCCTCTGAACCGGAAAGCGCAGTCAGTAGCATTTCCTATTCGGACGAGATCTCTGCAAATCAGAACCGCTATGAGATCCATATGGGATACTCCCTCTCGACGCTCTGGCAGAGCAGCCCCAGCGCACTGCCGGGCAGGGTCTATTGTTTTATCATCGCCCCTGTTCAAAATCAAGAGGAAACAGCATACATGCCAGTCTACTACACGCAGGGCAATGAAACGCTGTTGATCTGGGACGGCGAGCAGACGCTCGCCCCTGCCCCGCCCGAAATCGAAGAAAAAGTCCAGACGATGTCCAAACCCTTTGGAGTGGAATATTCAGGTTACTGATTGGCAGAGCTGATGGTTTCATTTCGAGGATAGCAAGATAAACAAAAAGACCGCAGACGCATTTTCAAACGCATCTGCGGTCTTTATAGATGGTGCACCTCCAGGGACTCGAACCCTGGGCCCACTGATTAAGAGTCAGTTGCTCTACCAACTGAGCTAGAGGTGCATATGGTGACCCGTACCGGAATCGAACCGATGTTAAAGGCGTGAGAGGCCTCTGTCTTAACCGCTTGACCAACGGGCCATATAAAACCATCAGGCTGCGGTTTCAACAACCTGATGGATGAGAGAAGCCGGCATCTACC
>NBJMC04203__coassemble_149_pt1 | contig 78018 bp, 67 predicted proteins | sample NBJMC04203__metabat2_low_PE_032 | metagenome-assembled genome bin NBJMC04203 | reverse complement strand
GCTTGAAGAAGGCGGACTGCAGGATGGTGTTGGTGCGCTTGCCCATGCCGATCTCGATGGCCTTGTCGATGGCGTTGATGGTGTACAGCTGGATGTTGTTGTCAGCGATGTACTTCTTGGCCTCGGCGTTCAGATGGTGGCCCAGCTCCTCATCGGTCCACTGGCAGTTGATCATGAACACGCCGCCGGGCTTGACGTCCTGGACCATCTTCATGCCCATGTTGACGTAAGCGGGGTTGTGGCAGGCCACGAAGTCAGCCTGGTTGATGTAGTAGGGGCTGCGGATAGGCTTGTCGCCGAAGCGCAGGTGGCTGATGGTCACACCGCCGGTCTTCTTCGAGTCATACTGGAAGTAAGCCTGGACGTACTTGTCGGTGTGGTCGCCGATGATCTTGACCGAGTTCTTGTTGGCGCCGACAGTGCCGTCGCCGCCCAGACCCCAGAACTTGCACTCCTTGGTGCCTTCTGCAGCGGTGATGGGAGCGGGCTTGATCTCGGGCAGGGACAGGAAGGTCACATCGTCGGTGATGCCGAGGGTGAACCGCTCCTTGGGCTGATCCTTGGCCAGCTCGGTGTAAACGGCGAAGATAGAGGACGGCGGGGTGTCCTTGCTGCCCAGGCCGTAGCGGCCGCCGGTGACGACGATGTCGTTCTTGCCGGCCTCACGCAGGGTGGCGGCGACATCCAGGTACAGGGGCTCGCCCAGGGAGCCGGGCTCCTTGGTGCGGTCCAGAACAGCGATCTTCTTGGTGGTCTCGGGCAGCACCTTCAGCAGGGAAGCGGAGACCCAGGGACGGTACAGGCGGACCTTGACGATACCGACCTTCTCGCCGCGGGCGTTCAGGTAGTCGATGACCTCGTCGGCCACGTCGCAGATGGAGCCCATAGCGACGATGACGCGGTCAGCGTCGGGTGCGCCGTAGTAGTTGAACAGGTCGTAGTTGGTGCCGATCTTGGCATTGATCTTGGCCATGTACTTCTCGACGATGGCGGGCAGAGCGTCATAGACCGAGTTGCAGGCCTCACGATGCTGGAAGAAGACGTCGCCGTTCTCGTGGGAACCCCGCATCTTGGGGTGCTCGGGGTTCAGCGCGTTCTTGCGGAACTCCTCGACAGCCTCCATGTTGCACATTTCCTTCAGGTCGGCGTAGTCCCACTTCTCGATCTTCTGATACTCGTGAGAGGTGCGGAAGCCGTCGAAGAAGTTCAGGAAGGGAACATGGCCCTCGATGGCGCACAGATGGGCCACGGGGGACAGGTCCATGACTTCCTGGACCGAGCTCTCAGCCAGCATGGCGAAGCCGGTCTGGCGGCAGGCCATGACGTCGCTGTGATCGCCGAAGATGTTCAGCGCCTGGGTCGCGACGGTACGGGCCGATACGTCAAAGACGCAGGGCAGCTGCTCAGCTGCGATCTTGTACATGTTGGGGATCATCAGCAGCAGACCCTGGGAAGCGGTGAAGGTGGTGGTGATAGCGCCTGCACCCAGTGCGCCGTGAACAGCGCCTGCGGCGCCGGCCTCAGACTCCATCTCGACGACCTTGACCTGGTTGCCGAAGATATTCTTCTGGCCTGCTGCGGACCACTGGTCCACCGAATCAGCCATCGGAGAAGAAGGGGTAATCGGATAGATGGCAGCAACGTCGGTAAACGCATAAGCTACATGCGCAGCCGCGGTGTTGCCATCCATGGTTTGCTTTGCTCTAGGCATTTTTCTTCCTCCATTACTTTTTATTGGGCTGCCCACCGCGCCGGCACGGTCTGCGCCGGCTGGCTGCCCGAGGGGTACTTGCAGAATCATGCGCCGAGCGCAGGGCCCGCCTGCGGGAAGGCATGATTGCTCATATATTATAATAGCAAATTCCCGGCCCAAAGTAAACGCAATCTGTCTGGTAAAACACACCAATAATTCACTCAAAATTTTGTGCGGTTTTTATCTTTTCTCCATCTGCTTGCCCTGCATTTTGCTGTTTTGGGCCAAAAGAGGCCGCCCAAGGCCCGCAAATGGTTGACAGCCCGCCCTGCGGCGGTTAAACTGGATGCGGAGAAACGCCGCAAAGCTGTTTTTCCACCGTTTCAACCTGTTTTCCACCCGCGGACGGCTCTGCCCTGCCGCGCCGTTTACCAGCCTCTGCCGGCTGCATTCAGAAAGGGGAACCCCACATGGAAACGCATTTTGAAAAGACCCTTGAAAGCCAGGTCGTCTACCAGGGCCGGGTCATCACCGTCACCCGGGACACCGCCCTGCTGGAGGACGGCACCACCGCCCTGCGGGACGTGGTGCACCACCACGGCGGCGCCTGCATCCTGCCCTATTACGAGGACGGCACCATCTGCATGGTGCGGCAGTTCCGCTACGCCATGCAGCAGGAACTGTGGGAGCTGCCCGCCGGCAAGCTGGAAGCCGGCGAGGACCCCTTCGAGGCCGCCAAGCGGGAGCTGACCGAGGAGTGCGGCGTCTACGCCGACGAATATATCTCCCTGGGCCAGATCTACCCCACCGTGGGCTACGACACCGAGATCATTTACATCTGGGCCGCCCGCGGCCTGCATCCCGCCGCCATGCACCTGGACGCCGACGAGTTTTTGACCCCCGAGCGCATCCCCCTGGCCCAGGCCTATGAGATGGTCCTCTCGGGAGAGATCAAGGACGCCAAGACCGTCGCCGGCATCCTGAAATTCAAGGCCCTGCTGGACGATAAGAAGATTTGAGATTTGCCAGCCCTCTTAGGCTCGCTTCACGGCTCCCCTCTCAGGCGCTTCGCGCCAGCTCTCCCGCGGGGAGAGCCAAGTGCACGCCCGTGGATAGAGTCAAACTTTGTGGTAAGGCAAACTTAAAACGGCTCCTTTTGCTGTATCGTCACAGTAAAAGGAGCCGTTTTCAGCTTATTCCCCCCGAAGGGGGGATGTCGCGCAGCGACAGGGGGGACACATTAAATGGGTGGCGGGCTGCGTAGCTGAGGCGCTGCCTGCGGCAGAAACAGCCGAAGCGGAGTAGGGGCAGCGGTCTGTCTTTTGCGAGGGCGCGACGACGCCCGAAGCAAAAGCAGGGCACCGCAACCCGGGGGGTTTAGATACAAACAATGCGGGGGCCAGCCTTACAGCCGACCCCCGCAGAGGGACCCTATCTTTCGTGACGCAAAAGTTCTTTTGTTTTGGTGCGATCAACAACAGAAGGAACATTGGTTAGATATTCCTTTTTGTCGCCACATCGGATGGGTGTGTACCCGGACAAACAGGCGGTCTCGGAGCCTATTTGTCCCTTATATCAGGCGCGGTATGGTGCTCCGCGTCTAAGTATAAGCGTATGAATTAGGCACGATCCAAAGTCTTGACAGCACCAGTCTGGGTAACGGTATACACAACATAATAGCTAGTAGTACCATCAGCATCAACAATAGAAACCATGCTAACATTGCCAGCATAGGTGAAATCAACATACTTGTCACCAATTTCAGTCTTGTTAACAAGCACATAGCTATCGCCATAATCAACGAAGCCAGCCTCATTGCTGCAAGTAGTCACTTTCAGATTAGCCAGCTGAGTATCGACAGTGTCAGCGGCCATTCTCTCTGCAGCTTTCTCAGTCATCATGTCATCAATTTTGATAACATCCAGTGCAGTGTAAGAAACATTATTGTAATCATCGACATCAGTCTGCATGTTCGTAGCAGCCTGAGCCATAGCATAGAACCCCATCATGCCATCAAAATCGTGGTCGGCGGGCAAACCAATCAGACGATTCATATAATTTGCAACAGCTTCTTCACTAGCATCAGCACCCAGCGCATCAGCAGTCACTTTCAAAGCTGCATCAAGCTCAGAGTCAGAAGTAAATTCAACCTTAACGGCATTAGCTGCGCTCTGACCATTGTTGACTGCGGTAACGATAGAAGAAGCGCTCGGGGTAACAACGACATCATTATCATCATCAACGTTAGTACCGGAGCAGCCGGCCAGCATGCTAACGGCCATAACGCCCGCCATAGCCAGAGAAGCAATCTTCTTGAGTTTCATAGTGGATTTTCCTCCTTATGGTGTATAAAAGATAGAGACCCAAAACAGGCTGAAAGGAAGGTCCTTTTCCTTTCAAAAGCATTATAGCATACCCCCCCCGGTGTCAAGCCCCGATTTACTATTTTTTGGTTTTTGCTTTCTTTTCTTTACTTTCTGTCTTTCCCGCCCGTTTCGCGCCTATGGCGCTGGAAGGAATTTTGAGCGTGGGAGTGGTAGATTTTGTATATTTATGCAGTTTTTGCTCCCCTCTCAGCCACAGGGCGCTTACGCACCCTGTGCCAGCTCCCCCGCGGGGGGAGCCAAGTGTACCTGCGTCAATCACGGCAAAGTTTATGGTAAGGCAAAGCCGCAAAAAAGTTCATCTTACCACAAAGTTTTCCTCTGTCCACGGGCGTAAACTTGGCTCTCCCTGCGGGAGAGCTGGCGCGAAGCGCCTGAGAGGGGAGGCTCCCACGCGTGCGGGACTGCGCAGCTGAGGCGCTGCCTGCGGCAGAAACAGCCGAAGCGGAGCAGGGGCAGCGGTCTGCTTTTTGCAAGCCCGCAGCGACGGGCGCAGCAAAAACAGGGCACCGCAACCATGCCGCCGCCTGCGGCGGAGAGGGCTAAAAACGCGCCGTCTATGAGAGGGCAACAAAAAAGCGCCCGCTTATGCGGACGCTTTGAAATGTTTGCCTTGTATCGAATGTTCGTGCCTGTATCCCTTCGGGCCCGAAAGGGCAGGCGGGCGCTTTACTCGCTCCGCAGGGCCACCACAGGGTCTTTCTTGGCCGCGCTGCGGGAGGGGATCAGGCCCGAGATCAAGGTCAGCAGGACGCTGATGCCCACAAGGATCACGGCGGCGGGCAGAGGCAGCACCGCATAAATGTTGTGGATGCCGCTGAGGGACTGCATCACCGCGCTGATGGGGAAGCAGAGCAGGTAGGTGACGATGACGCCGATGAGGCCCGAGGAAAAGCCGATGATGACCGTTTCGGCGTTGAACATGACCGACACGTCCCGCTTGGATGCGCCGATGGCCCGCAGAATGCCGATCTCCCTCGTCCGCTCCTGCACCGAGATCAGGGTGATGACGCCGATCATGATGGAGGACACCACCAGGGAAATGGCCACAAAGGCCACCAGCACATAGGTGATGGCGTTGATGATGGAGGTGACGGTGGACATCAGAAGGCCCACATAGTCGGTGTAGGAGATCTGGTGCAGCTCGTCCCGGGTGGCGTTGTAGCCGGCAATGACCTCCTCGATGGTGTCCTTGCTGTTGAAGGAGGCCGCATACAGGTTGATGGCGGCGGGGGATTCCAGGTCGATGCAGCCCATGGCGGTCAGGTTGCCCTCGTAGGTGGAATCGGAGAATTCCATCACCGTCTCGTAGTATTCGGCCCACTGGTCGGGGGTATAGCCGTCCATGGCCAGCGCCAGGGCGTTGGCCTTCTGGGCGTCGGGCAGCATGGCAAGCTGCGCCTGCACCTGCTGGGCATACTGGGTTTCCATCTGGGCCGTCAGCAGTTGGGAGAAGGTGGTGCGCAGATCCTCGTCGCTCATCCCTTCCACGTAGCTGTCCAGCTGTTCCTGGCTGACGCTCATCTGCTGGGTCAGCACCGAGGAAAGGGTGGACACGATGTCCTCCCGGGTCATGCCGGACAGCATTTCGTCCACCTGCTCGCCGATCATTTCCTGGTCAGGCAGGCTCATGATCTGGACGTAGACCGCGGCCTGGCCGGCCTGGTCCAGGCTGTTGATATACTCGCGCAGTTCCTGTTCCTTTTCGGCCTTGGTCAGGCTGTCGGCGCGGGAGGCGAAGGGCAGCCCGGTCAGCACGTCCCGGTTGGGGTCGGCCTTCTGGGCCGCCACCGCGTCGGACTGGCCGGCCTGCTCCACGATGTAGTCGATCAGGCCGGAGGTATAGCAGATCTTGCCCGACAGCATCCCGGTGTCCACGTCGGGGTTTTTGCGGATGATGCCGGTGACGTGGAGCTGCAGGGCGTTGTCGTAGAGGTATTTCAGGCCGGCGTCGGTCTCGCGCAGGTCGCTGTAAAGGCCGGTGTTTTCATCGTAGCTGTAGCAGGCGGAAGGCAGGATCACCCGGTAGTCCTGGGCGCAGATCTCCTCGTAAGTCCAGCTGTCCTGCCGGGCAAGATCGGTCTCCTCGCCGTCGGCGATGGCCTGCATCTCCTCCTCGGGGATCAGCCCCAGGGCGTACAGGGTCATGTCGTCCAGCTCGTTGCTCTCGTCCACCACCAGCACCACCTGGTCGTAGCTGACCGGCCAGGCGCCGTAGATCAGCTCGTACTGCCGGGTCAGCAGCTCGTTCACCGGCGCGCCGTTCTCGCCGGGCAGCAGCTCCTGCCACAGGGTCATCATGCCGCCGCCCATCATGGAGGACATCCCCGAGGCGCTGTACATCTGTCCATAGGTGGAATCTTTGTCCAAGCCGGTCATCCAGGAGGCGGACGCGGCGTCCGCGCCCATCACCGAGATCAGCAGCTTCTGGATCATCTGGGTGGTGTCGGACTGGATGATGTTCCCATCGGCGGTGCGGGTGTAGATCTGGGGGCTGATGTTGTAGGAATACTGCATCCCGCTCAGCGCCCCGTGCAGGGCCGAGTCGGGGTTGGCCAGCTGTTCTTCCAGGTAGCGCTTGAAGGTTTTCAGGTCGTTTTGGGCGACGTCCAGATTGTAGACCGCCGACACCAGTTCCCGAACGGCCGGGCGCTCATAGACGGCGTCCCGGTCGTGCTCGTCCTGCTCGGTCCGCAGGTTCATAAAGGTCTGGATCAGGCTGGTCAGGTCGATGTTGGTGGCCTGGATGGACAGGGGATAGGCCGACAGGGCGTTTTCCTGCATGACGTTGATATAATCGGTCATGCCGCGGGAGACCGACAAGATCAGCGCGATGCCGATGATGCCGATGGACCCCGCAAAGGCGGTGAGGGTGGTGCGCCCCTTTTTGGTAAACAGGTTCTTGAGGGACAGCCCGAAGGAGGTGGGCAGGGACATGGAGGGCTTGCGGATCTTTTTGCCGCGGTTCGCCTCCAGCTCCGCGGTGTCGGCGGCCCGTTCGGCCTCCAGTTCCGCGGGGGACAGGGGGTTCGAGTCGCTGGTCAGCTGGCCGTCCAGCACCCGGATGATGCGGGAGGAATACTGCTCGGCCAGGGCCGGATTGTGGGTGACCATGACGATCAGCCGGTCCTTGCTGATCTCCTTGAGCAGTTCCATCACCTGGACGCTGGTCTCGGTGTCCAGGGCGCCGGTGGGCTCGTCGGCCAGGATGATGTCGGGGTTGTTGACGATGGCGCGGGCAATGGCCACCCGCTGCATCTGGCCGCCCGACATCTCGCTGGGCCGCTTGAACAGCTGGTTGCCCAGGCCCACCTTTTCCAGAGCTTCGATGGCGCGGTCCCGGCGCTCGGCCCGGTTGACGCCCGACAGGGTCAGCGCCAGCTCGACATTCCGCAGCACCGTCTGGTGGGGGATCAGGTTGTAGCTCTGGAACACGAAGCCCACCGAGTGGTTCCGGTATGCGTCCCAGTCCCGGTCCTGAAAGGACTTGGTGGAGCGCCCGTTGATGATGAGGTCGCCGTCGGTGTACTGGTCCAGCCCGCCGATGATGTTCAGCAGGGTGGTCTTGCCGCAGCCCGACGGGCCCAGAATGGACACAAATTCCGATCGCCGGAACTGGATGCTGACCCCTTTCAGGGCGTGGACGACGGTGGCCCCCATGGGGTAATCTTTTTTGATGTTGCGTAATTCAAGCATAGCGGTACTCTTTTCACTTTCCGTGCGGTCAACAGACAAAAAACAAATTCATCCCGTAGTATAGCGCAGAATTGTGAACGATTTTTTGACGCAGGGCGCACCGGCTGTAAATCTTTCTCTTTTCTTTCCCGTTACAGGGACGAGACGAAAATCTCCAGCCCGATGAAGATCAAAATGGCCCCGCCCAAAATGGAAGCCTTGCCGGCCAGGCGGGTGCCGAAGGTCCGCCCGATCACAAGCCCCGCGGTGCAGATCACGAAGGTGACTGCCGCGATCACCGCCGCGCAGGCCACCGCCATCCAGGGTCCGTACTCCGCAATGGTGAAGCCCACCGACAGCGCGTCGATGGAGGTAGCCACGCCCTGCAGCAGCAGGCCGCCGCTGCTGACGGCCTCGGCCTCCTCGTCCTCTTTGTGGCGGACGCCCTCCCACAGCATCTTGCCGCCGATGTAGGCCAGCAGGAGCAGCGCGATCCAGGGGATCAGGACGGTAAAGCCCTCAAACAGACGGACCACCGTGTGGACGCACACCCACCCCAGCAGGGGCATCAAAGCCTGAAACCCGGCAAATACCCCCGCAATGGCGAACATCCGGCGGCGCTTCATATTGGGCTCATTCAGGCCGTTGGCCATCGACACCGAAAAGGCGTCCATCGCCAGGCCCACGCCCAGCAGCATACTATTGACGAAAAAACGCAAGCTCCATTCCATAATCGGTTCCTCCATGGACAGTTTTTTGGGCGCAAAAAAACGGGCGCAGCGCCGGCGGCTGTGCCCGGAGGTCCATCGGGATAGGGGAAGGCAGACTCCATGTACACAGCACGCATCCGGTGCTGGGGACATGAGTCTCGCAGGGGAAGGGGCGCGCGGCTCTCTGCCGGCGCACCGCCCTCCGTGGCAAGCCAGGCCCGCAGGCCAGTATGTTGACTTGCCGCGCCGGTGGTTTGTGTCCGGCGCTTGCTACTCCCTCATGGGTTCCTTTGCGGTTTGTGCCCCTAGAGTAACATATGGAGGCGGAGTTTGTCCATAGAAACCATGAGGCCCTTGTGAGCGCAGCGCCTGAGAGGGGAGGACTTCTTGACACCCTCCCCATTTGCTTTTAGAATGGACCCAGCAGGGGAGGGTTTCGTTATGCTTGGTTCTGTTGTGCTTTTCTATCTCGCCGGGGTAAACCTCGCCGCATTCGCCGCCTTCGGCATCGACAAGTGGAAGGCGGTGCGGCGCCGCTGGCGCATCCCGGAGGCCACTTTGCTGGGGCTGTGCCTTTTGGGGGGCGCGCTGGGCGGCCTCGCGGGGATGCGCCTGTTCCACCACAAGACCCGCAAGGCGCGGTTTTTCGTGGGGGTGCCGGTGATGCTGGTTTTGCAGCTGGGGCTCGGGGCAGCCCTGCTGTTTTTCCTGCGCAGGTAACAGAAAAAGAGGGTATGCGTTTTGGCAACGCATACCCTCTTTTTTAAGCTATTTTCTTCGGCGGGCGGTCAGTTTTCTTCGCCCTCGTCGTCGGGCCGGGCGGCTTCGGCAGCCTCCTGGGCCTCCTCGGCGGCTTCCAGCGCGGCCACTTCCTCGGCGGTGGGTTCGGCGTCGCCGGCCTCCACCTCGGGTTTCGCGGTCTCGGCCTCGTCGTCGTGGTCGGTGCGGGCCACCACCGTGACCCGGTCGGTCTCGCCCAGGCGCATGACCCGGACGCCGCTGCCGTAGCGGCTCTGGATGGTGATGTCCGCCGCGTGCATCCGAATGATGACGCCCTCCTGGCTGCTGAGCAGGACGTCGTCGGTGTCGTCCACGATCTTGATGCCGGCGACTTTATCCTTGCTGGCGTCGTAGTTGCGGACACCCTTGCCGCCGCGGCCGGTCAGGCGGTAGTCCTCGATCTGGGTGCGGCGGCCCTTGCCCTGCTCGGTGACGGTCAGGACAGTGGCGCCCTCGCGGCAGATGGAGACGCCCACCACCTCGTCGCCTTCCTCCAGGCGGATGGCGCGGACGCCGTGGCCGCCGCGGCCCATAGGCCGGGCGTCGCTCTCATAGAAGCGGATGGCCTGGCCGTTGCGGGTGGCGACGATCAAAGTGTCGTTGCCGGTGGTCAGGCGGGTCCAGGCGATGGAATCGCCCTCGTTCAGGGCAATGGCGATCAGGCCCGACTTGCGGATGTTGGCGTACTGACCCAGCGGCGTGCGCTTGATCAGGCCCTGGCGCGTCACCATGGTGACGTAGCCCTCCTCGCCGCGCTCGTCCTTGGTGGACTGGCGCAGCATATTGGTGACTTTTTCGCCCTCGGCCAGCTGGAGCAGGTTGACGATGTGCGCCCCCTTGCTGGTGCGGCTGCCCTCGGCGATGGTGTAGCCCTTGATGCGGAACAGCCGGCCCCGGTCGGTGACAAACAGGACGTAGTCATGGGTGGAGCCCACGAACATTTCCTGGACAATGTCTTCTTCCTTGCGGGTCATGCCCAAAATGCCGCGGCCGCCGCGGTGCTGGGCCTGGTAGATGGCCTTGGGCTGGCGCTTAACATAGCCGGCCTCGGTCAGGGTGTAGACGCACTGCTCCTCGGCGATCAGGTCCTCGATGTCCACCTCGCCGGTAACGGTCTCGATCTCGGTGCGGCGGGGGTCGTTGAAGCGCCGTTTGATCTCCAGCAGTTCCTCCTTGACGATGGACAGCACCCGGCTGTCGTCGGCCAGCACGGCCTGCCAGTCCTCGATCTTGGCCTGCAGGCCGGACAGTTCTTCCTCGATCTTGAGGATCTCCAGCCCGGCCAGACGGCCCAGCTGCAACTTGACGATGGCGTCGGCCTGGGGGTCGTCAAAGCCGAATTTTTCCATGATGGCGGCCTTGGCCTCGGCCATGCCGCCCTTGCAGGCGCGGATGGTGGCGATCAGCTCATCGACGATGTCGGTGGCCTTTTTCAGGCCCTCCAGGATGTGGGCGCGCTCCTGCGCCTTTTTCAGGTCGTAGCTGGTCCGGCGGCGGATCACCTCGTCCTGGAACTCCACATACTTGGCGATCATCTGCTTGAGGGTCAGCACCTTGGGGATCTTGTGGTCGATGGCCAGCATGATGACGCCGACGGTGTCCTGCAGCTGGGTATAGCGGTAGAGCTGGTTGAGCACCACCTGGGGGTTGGCGTCCCGGCGCAGGCCGATGACGATCCGCATCCCCTTGCGGTTGGTCTCATCGTTCAGGTCGCTGATGCCGTCGATCCGCTTGTCCTTGACCAGGTCGGCGATGTTCTCGATCAGGCGGGCCTTGTTGACCATATAGGGGATCTCGGTGACCACGATCTGAAACCGGCCGTTCTTCTTTTCCTCGATGACGGCGCGGCCCCGCAGGGTGATCTTGCCGCGGCCGGTGGCGTAGGCGGCGCGGATGCCGCTGCGTCCCATGATGATGCCGGCGGTGGGGAAGTCGGGGCCCTTGATGTGCTCCATCAGGCCGGCCAGGTCGATGTCAGGGTTGTCGATGTAGGCGATGCACCCGTCGATCACCTCGCCCAGGTTGTGGGGCGGGATGTTGGTGGCCATGCCCACCGCGATGCCCTGGCTGCCGTTCACCAGCAGGTTGGGGAAGCGGCAGGGCAGCACCTGGGGCTCCTTCTTGGTGTCGTCGTAGTTGGGGTCCCAATCCACGGTATCCTTGTCGATGTCGGTCAGCATCTCGACGGCCATCCGGCTCATGCGGGCCTCGGTGTAACGGTAAGCGGCAGGGGGGTCGCCGTCCACCGAGCCGAAGTTGCCCTGGCCGTCCACCAGCGGGTAGCGCATCGAGAAATCCTGCGCCAGGCGGACCATGGCGTCGTAGACCGAAGCGTCGCCGTGGGGGTGGTAGGAGCCCAGCACCGCGCCGACGGTGTCGGCCGACTTGCGGTAGGGGTGGCTGGGGTCGTTGCCGCGCTCGTGCATGGTGAACAGGATGCGCCGGTGGACCGGCTTCAGGCCGTCCCGGACATCGGGCAGGGCGCGGGAAACGATGACCGACATGGAGTAATCCAGAAAGGCGGTCTCGATCTCTTTTTTGACGTCCCGGATGATCTTTTTGGTCCCGGTGCCGGGTATCATGACGTAATCTTCTTCCATAGTTCCTCCAGAGTGTGTGAATCTCCCTTGTCCTCCCGCGCCGGCGGGAAGGGGAGGACGCCGGGGCGTCCTGCCGGGGCAAGGGGCGCGCGGCGCGGCTTACACGTCGAGCTTTGCGTACTGCGCGTTGTTTTCGATAAAGCGGCGGCGGGGCTCCACCTGGTCGCCCATCAGGATGGTAAAGGCTTCGTCGGCCTTTTCGGCGTCCTCGATGGTGATCTGGACGATCACCCGGTTGTCGGGGTTCATGGTGGTCTCCCAGAGCTGTTCAGGGTTCATCTCGCCCAGGCCCTTGTAGCGGTTGACCTTGGCCCCCGGCATCTCCTGGAGCAGGGCGGTCATTTCCTTTTCGTTGTAGGCATATTTGACGGTGTTGCCCTTCTGCACCCGGAACAGGGGCGGCTGGGCCACATAGACGTGCCCCTGCTCGATCAAAGGCCGCATATAGCGGAAGAAGAAGGTCAGCATCAGGGTGCAGATGTGGGAGCCGTCCACGTCGGCATCGGCCATGATGAACACCTTGTCGTAGCGCAGCTTGGAGATATCGAATTCTTCCCCGATGCCGCAGCCCAGGGCCAGCACCACCGGCATCAGCTTGTCGTTGCCGTAGATCTTGTCGGCGCGGGCCTTTTCCACGTTCAGCATCTTGCCCCACAGGGGGAGGATGGCCTGGATGGCCGAGTCGCGGCCCATCTTGGCCGAGCCGCCGGCCGAGTCGCCCTCGACGATGAAGATCTCGGTCTTGGAGGGGTCGTTCTCCCGGCAGTCGGCCAGCTTGCCGGGCATCCGGCTGTTTTCCAGCACGCTCTTGCGGCGGACCAGTTCCCGGGCTTTCTTGGCGGCGGCGCGGGCGCGGGCCGCCTGGGTGGCCTTTTCAAAAATGGCCTTGGCGACGGCGGGGTTCTCCTCAAAGAACTCGGTCAGGCGGGTGTACACCATGTTGGAGACCATGGTGCGGATCTCGGTGTTGCCCAGCTTGGCCTTGGTCTGGCCTTCGAACTCGGCTTCCTGCAGCTTGACCGAGATGACGCAGATCAGGCCCTCCCGCACGTCCGAGCCGGACAGGTTCTCGTCCTTGTCCTTGAGCAGGCCGTGGCTGCGGCCGTAATCGTTGAACACGCGGGTCAGGCTGGAGCGGAAACCCTCCTCGTGGGTGCCGCCGTCGGGGGTGTTGACGTTGTTGGCAAAGCTCAGCACCAGTTCGTTGTAGCTGGTGTTGTACTGCATGGCGATCTCGGCTTCGGCCTTGTCGCTCTTGGCCGAGAGGTAGATCACATTGGGGTGGAGCACTTCCAGGTTGCGCTTCTCGTTCAGGTAGGTAACAAAGCTGCGGATGCCGCCCTCATAGCACATGATCTCCTGCCGGTAGCAGGGTTCGCCCTCCTGGCCGTCCTCCAGGATGGGGGTGTAGAGCTCGCGCTCATCGGTCAGGGTGATCTTCAGCCCTGCGTTGAGGAAGCTCTCCTCCCGTAGGCGCTTTTCCAGGGTGTCGAAGTCAAAGACGGTGGTCTCCTTGAACATCTCGGGGTCGGGCTTGAAGGTGACGCGGGTGCCGGTGTCGCCCTCCGGCGCCGGGCCCACCACATGCAGGGGGCCGTCCGGGTCACCGCGGCGGAAGGTCTGCTCGTACTCTTTGCCGTCCCGGCGCACCTGGACGGTCAGCCACTCGGAACAGGCGTTGACCACCGACGCGCCCACGCCGTGCAGGCCGCCGGACACCTTGTAGCCCGAGTTCTCGCCGCCGAACTTGCCGCCGGCGTGCAGGATGGTAAAGACGACGGTGACGGCGGGCAGGCCGGTGTCGGGCTGGACGCCCACCGGGATGCCGCGGCCGTTGTCGGTCACTTCGATGATGTCGCCTTTTTTGATCTTGACCTCGATGTGGTCGCAGTGGCCGGCCAGGGCCTCGTCGATGGAGTTGTCCACGATCTCATAGACCAGGTGGTGCAGGCCCCGCTCGCCGGTGGAACCGATATACATGCCCGGCCGCTTGCGGACAGCTTCCAGCCCTTTGAGGACCTGGATCTCGCTGCCGTCGTATTCATGGTCGGTGGCGGTATCCCTGCTGGTGATGATATCCTCTGCCATTGTATCTCTCCCTCTTAAGATTCGTTGCTTCTCTTATACGTTTATTTTATCGCAAGTGCGTCGTTCTTTCAAGTAAAACGGGGCGTTTTGCTATCCCTTGCGCACTTCCGGCCCGGGCAGGGGCTGCTCGGCGCGGCGACGCAGGGCGCTGCTGGACAGCTCGGACAGATAGACCGTGTCCACCGGGCTGTCCGCCAGCACATAGCTCTGGGGCAGTTCGTCCGACAGGCTGACCACGGCCCCGTTTTTCTGGGCATACTCCAGAAAGGAGCGCCCCCGCGGGGACACCGTCGTGGTCTCCAGATTGAAAATGCCGATGATGTCTCTTGTATTCAGGACATAATCCCGGCCCAAATGCCAATACACCGCCCATCCTCCTTTTTACAGCTGGGTCAGGACGCCGCCGTCCATCCGGCAGATGACCCCGTCGGTGTGCAGCAAAGCCGCGTCGTCGCAGCTGGTGACGAAGGTCTGGCGCTCCCGCATCCGGGTCAGCAGGTAAGCCCGCCGGCCCTCGTCCAACTCGCTGAGCACGTCGTCCAGCAGCAGCACCGGCCGCTCCCCGGTGATCCGGGCGGAGGCGTCGGCCTCGGCCATCTTCAGGCTCAGCACCACGCTGCGCTGCTGGCCCTGGCTGGCAAAGCTGCGGGCCGGCTGCCCGTCCAGCGCAAAGGCCAGGTCCTCCCGGTGGGGGCCGCACAGGCTCTGCCCGGCCCGGACTTCCTCGTCGCGGCGGGCGGCCAGGCACGCGGCCAGGCCCCCCGGCTCAAACTGGGCCTCGTAGGTGATCTCCAGCCGCTCCGCCCCGCGGGAAAGCTCCCGGTAATTCTCCGACGCCATAGGGGCCAGCAGGTCGAGATACGCCCGCCGGCGGGCCTGGATCTCCTCGCCGCAGGCGGCAAGCTCGACGTTCAGCACGTCCAAAAGGTCCAGCTTTTCCCGCAGGGGGCGTTCCTGCCCCACGGGGCAGCGGCGCAGCAGGCTGTTTTTCTGCTGCAAAATGCGGACATAGCGCCGGTACAGCGTCAAATACCCCGGGTACAGCTGGCACAGCGCCGCATCCAGAAAGCGGCGGCGGCCGTCGGGCGGGCCCTTGACCAGGCTCAGGTGCCCCGGGTCGAACACCACGGCGGGGAAGCTGCCCGCCAGGCTGGAAGCCCGTTTGGGGGGCGCGCCGTTGCGGACGGCGTAGCGGCCGGGCCGGCCGGCGCCTGGCGCGCCCACGGTCAGTCGGATCTCGTTTTCCTTGCCGCTGGATTCCACCGTCACGGCTTCCAGCGCGGCGTATTCGGCGCCGCGCCGCACCAGTTCGGCGTCCTTGCCGCCCCGGAAGCTCTTGCCCCCGGTCAGCAGCCAGACCGCTTCCAGCAGGTTCGTCTTGCCCTGGCCGTTGTTGCCGCAGATGACGGTCAGCTCCGGGCCGGGGACCAGGGAAGCCGCCGCGATGTTGCGGTAATTTTCCAAAGTCAGTGAAGCCAGGCGCATCCTTTAACGCCCCTCGGCGATGCGGACGGTCCGGCCGTCCAGCTCTACGGTGTCGCCGGGCACGCATTTTTTGCCCCGCATGGTGCACACCTCGCCGTTCACCTTGACCTCGCCGGCCTGCACCCGCTCCTTAGCCTCGCCGCCCGTCTCGCACAGGCCCGCAAATTTGAGCAGGGCGTCCAGCTTGATAAAGTCGGTATGGATGATGACACGTTCCATTTCAGCGCCTCCTCAGTCGTTGCGGAACCGCACCGGCAGCACCAGATAGAGGAAGTCCTCTCCTTCGGCCGGCAGGATCTTGACCGGGCTCAGCGGCCCGCTCAGCTGCACCCGCACCTGTTCGGTGCGGGCGTTGCGCAGCGCGTCCAGCAGGTAGCGGTTGTTGAAGCCGATCTCGACTTCGTCCCCCTCGCAGGCGGCGGCAAACTCGTCCATCACCCGTCCCAGGCTGGTCTGGCAGCGGACGATGACTTTACCCTCTGTAAAGGTGATGCGGAGGGGATTTTTTAAACGCTCTGTAATAATCAGGGAGGCCCGCTCGATGGTCTCGATGAAGCCCTTGGTGTCCAGCACCGCCTGGGTGCGGAAGCCTTCGGGGATGACGTTCTTATAATTGAGGAACTCGCCCTCGATCAGCCGGCTCATGATGGTATAACCAGCTGTATTAAAAACGATGTAGCGTCGGTTTGCGCTGATGTGGACGTCGGCCTCGTCGTCGTTGGCCAGCAGGCGCAGCACCTCGTTCATGGTCTTGCCGGGGACGATGATGCGGATCTCCTTATTGGCTTTGACGTTCCGGTCCACGATGGCCAGCCGGAAACCGTCCAGGGCCACCACCGTCAGGCGGTCGGGCTCGATCTCGAACAGCTCGCCGGTGTGGGCGGGGCGTTTTTCGTCCTGGCTGACCGCGTAGAGGGTACGCTCGATCATTTCGCGGAACATCCCGGTCTTGATGGTCAGGGTGTCCTCGGCGCCGGTGTTGGGCAGCTGGGGGAAGTCGGCCGCGGGCATGCTCTGGATCTCGAACTGGGCAACACCGCCCTGGATCGTTGTTTTTCCGTTGTCGGCCACCGAAATGCTGATCTGGCCGGCGGGCATCCGCCGGACCATGTCGTTGAGCAGCTTGGCGTTCAGGACGATGTCGCCGGCCTCGAGGACGTTGGCTTCGATGGTGGTGACGATGCCCAGTTCCATGTCGTAGCCGGTGAGGGTCAGGTTGAAACCTTCGGCCTTCAGCAGGATGCCTTCCAGGGCGGGGGTGGTGGAACGGGGGGGCACGGCGCGGGAGACGCCGTCGATGGCGGCGCTCAAAAGGGTCTTGTCGCAGATGATTTTCAATGTCTTTTTCTCCCTTTTTATTGGCTTGGGCTGGTCGCGCCCTTGTGGTTTTCTTTTTTAAGAGGGAACGCACAAGCGCCTCTCTATTGATACTTGTTGCAGTAAAAGTAGTAGGGGCCGGGGATTCTGTGGAAAACCTGGATTTTCCTTTTCCTGACAGGGGTTTTGCTTTTCCACCCGGATGTGAAGGGTTTGTGGACAGTTTGTGGAAACGGCCTTCCCGGTTTTCTTTTCAACCTGCCCTGTGGAAAAGAAAAGTTGAATGTTGAAAACTCGGTGCAAAAAGTGGATAACTTTCCGGCCTGTCCGGCCGGCTTTGGCCGGCGGCGGGGCAGGGGGGACAAGTTTTCCTCTTTTTCTTCCCGTTTGGTGGAGAAAGCAAGGTCAGGCCTTCACGTTTTTGATGATGTCGTCCACCGTTTCCCGCAGGTGCTGGTCGTTTTTCATGTCCCGTTCCATGGTCTTGAGGGAGTAGACGATGGTGGAGTGGTCCCGGCCCGAGAATTCGCGGCCGATGTCCTCCATGCTCATGCCGGTGACTTCCCGCAGGATATAGATGGCCACCCGCCGGGCGCTGGCGATGGAGGCGTTCCGCTTGGTGCCCCGGATGTCGCTGACCGACACATTGAAGGTGCGGGACACCTCCCCGATGATCTTTTCCACCGTCACCGGGATGGGCTGGGTCTCGTTCAGGATGTCCTTGATGGCGTTCTGGGCCACCGAGATCACTGGCTGGATGCCCTCCAGCATATAGTAGGCGTTCAGCTTTTTGACGGCGCCCTCCAGCTGGCGGATGTTGTTTTTCAGGTGGTTGGCGATGAACTCGGCCACGTTTTCGGGCAGGTCGAGGTGGAGCAGTTCGGCCTTGCGCTTGACGATGGCCACCCGCGTCTCAAAATCCGGCGGCTGGACGTCGGCGGTCAGGCCCCACTCAAAGCGGGTGCGCAGGCGCTCTTCCAGGCTCTTGATCTCCTTGGCGGGCCGGTCGGAGGCGATGACGATCTGCTTGTGGGCGTCGTGGAGGGAGTTGAAGGTGTGGAAAAACTCCTCCTGGGTGGACTCCTTGCCCGCGATGAACTGGATATCGTCCACCAGCAAAAGGTCCGCCACCCGGTACTTGGCACGGAAGTCCTCGGTGCTGCCGGCCCGGATGGCCGCGATCAGCTCGTTGGTGAACTGCTCGCACGTCACATACATGATGACGAAGTCGGGGTGGGTCCGTTTGATCTCGATCTGGATGGCGGTCAGCAGGTGGGTCTTGCCCAGGCCCGAGCCGCCGTAGATGAACAGGGGGTTATAGGCCCCCGAAGGGTTGGCCGCCACAGCCTGGGCCGCCGCAAAGGCGAACTGGTTGGACGGGCCCTTGATGAAATTTTCAAAGGTAAATTCATAATTGCCCTGCGGGCTGGCGGGGTTCAGGTCGTACTGCTGGGCCAGGACCACTTCATGGGGCGGCGTGCTGGGCACAACGAGCTGAATGTCCACGTCAAACCCAAGGACGGACTTGAACGCCTCTTTCAAAAGCCCCAGGTACCGGTCGGACACGATCTTGCAGATAAAGTCGTTGCGCACCGACAGGGTGATGTGGCTCGAGTCCTCAAAGCTGACCGGCTCCAGCCCGTCGATGTACAGGTTATAGGTGGGCTCTGCCATCTGTCCCTTGCAGTAGAGCTGGGCGGCTTCTAATACGTCCTTGAAAGAATCCATAAAACATCCACTCCATTGAAGTTTTCAACATAGGTACCGATACCCTGTCAGTATAACACAAAACGGCGCAAACGTCCAGAATCCAGGCCCCTATTTATATAATGTAACCAGTATGGGCCGCCGGGGCGGCTTTCATACGCTGTACCATCTTGTGTCTGGCGGCGCTTTTACCCCCAAAATATTGTGGGCGGGTCGGTTTTCCACCGCGAAAAGTGAAAATGTTGAAAAACTTTGCACAGAAAAATTTTGCAGGAAAGCGAAAAAATGCTTGACAGAAGGCAAATCCATGCGATATACTATTAAATCGCAAGCCTGTCCCCTCTGTCCCCACTGTACCGGGGCGTATCACAGGGGCGCAAAACCGACATCCAGAAACCCCGCACCCCGGGGGCAAGACTTTTAGGAGGAACCTACTATGAAGAGAACTTTCCAGCCCAAGAAGCGCCAGCGCAAGCAGGTCCACGGCTTTCTGACCCGTATGAGCACCAAGAACGGCCGCAAGGTCATCAATGCCCGCCGTGCCAAGGGCCGCAAGAGCCTGACTGTCTGATGGCATCCTGCCGCAGGCGGGGCCGCTTTGCCCTGGCCGCAGCGATCCCGGACAATCAAAAATGCGCACGAAAAGGCCGCTGATGGAAATTGGTGGCCTTATTTTTTCAGAAAAAACTGGAATTGTGTGAAAAAATTCGGGTGGCGGTCTTTCAAAGCCGCCCGTTTTTTGCTATACTGACAAGGTAGGGCCCTGCCAGCAGGGCCGCACAGCTCCATACACGAATAGGAGGCCCGCAGATGCGATACCGTCCGCTGCGGCACAACAGCGAGTTCGGGCGGGTCTATGCGCGGGGCAAGGCGTATGTGGACCATGCCCTTGTGCTGTATGTGCTGAAAACACGCTCGAAACAGACCCGCGTCGGCCTGACCGCCACCAAAAAGGTGGGATGTGCGGTGCAGCGCAACCGCGCCCGCCGCGTCATGAAGGCGGCCATCGACGAACACCTCGACTACAATATCGGCGGCTACAACCTGATCTTTGTGGCCCGGGCTGCCACGCCCGGCCTGAAAAGCTGGCAGGTGTCCCGGGCGGTGGCCCGGCTGTTCCGCGCCGCCGGCCTGCCCGACAAGGCCCTGGCCCCCGGCGCGCCGGCGCCCGCCAGCGTGCCGCCCCGCCGGAAGGACGGGCCAAAGCCCGCGCCGGCGGCAGGGGAGACGGGCGCGCCGTGAACCGGCTGCAAAAACTCTGCCGGGACGCGCTGTGCGTCCCCATCCGGCTGTACAAGCGGTACATCAGCCCCGGCCTTGGGCGCAACTGCCGCTTTACCCCCACCTGCAGCGAATACGCGATCGAGGCCATCCAGACCCATGGCTGCGTCAAGGGCCTGCTGCTGGCCGCCTGGCGCATCGCCCGCTGCAACCCTCTGGGCCGCTGGGGCTACGACCCCGTGCCCGAACCCGGCCGCTGGACAAACCCCAGACGGGTGCTCCACCCGCCCCGCGCCCGGAAAAAATGATTTTGCTCCTTGTGACGGCCCGGCAGCTGTGAGCGGGCTGTCCCACGCATAAAAACCGTTCCGCGCTCACAGGCGGGACAGAATGGAAGCGCATATGAATTTTCTCTACGTTCTTGCCTGGCCGCTCGGCTACGTCATGGAGCTGATCTACAACATCATCCCCAATTACGGCTGGGACCTCATCCTTTTCACCCTTCTGATCCGGCTGCTGAGCATCCCCCTGTCCCTCAAGCAGCAGAAGAACATGGTCCGCATGACCGCGTTCCAGCCCATGATCGAGGAGATCCAGAAAAAGTACAAGGATAAGCCGGATAAGCAGCAGGAGGAGATGCTCCGCCTGCAGCAGGACTTCGGCTACAATCCCACTTCGGGCTGCCTGCCCATGCTGCTGAACTTCTTTGTCATGTTCGGCGTCATCGGCGTCGTCTATGAGCCCCTGAACCGCATCTTCCACATCAGCAACGACCTGCTCACCGCCGCCGGCGAGGCCCTGACCAACCTGGGCATCCAGTTCACCATGGTCACCCGCGACAACCTCATCATCGAGCAGGTGCTGGCAGGGGAGCCTAGCATCACCGGCATCTTCTCGGCCGGCCAGCTGGAGACCATCACCGAGTTCAGCCAGCACATGAACTTCTTCGGCATCGACCTGACGCGGGTGCCCCAGTATAACCTCAGCCCCGAGAACCTGCCGCTGCTGGTCTTCCCCATTCTGGCCCTCATCACCAGCTTTATTTCCACCTGGTACAGCATGAACAGCAGCGGCCAGAAGCTGCAGGGCAGCATGAAAACGATGATGTACATCACGCCGCTGATGTATATCTTCTTCTGCTTCACCGTGCCCACCGCTTTCTCGCTGTACTACGTTATTTCCAACGTGGTCATGATGATCCAGAGCGCCGTTACCAAGAAGATCTACGACCCCGAAAAGGTCAAGGCCGAGGTGGCCGCCGAGATCGAGCAGAAGCGCAAGGAACAGCGCCGCGGCGTCAAGAGCACCACCCTCAAGGTGGTGGACGAAAAGACCGGCCAGACGGTGGAGAAGAACGTCTCGGCCAGCGAGATGAACAAGCTCCGTCTGGAGTATGCCCGCAAGCTGGACGAAGAAAAGTACAAGGACGAGAGGACCGTGCCTCTCTCTGAATGGAACAAGAGCAAGGAGGAGTGAGTCGGATGATCCGTTCCAAGGAAGCCACCGGCAAAACGGTGGAGGAGGCCCGTGCGGCGGCCTGCGCTGCCCTGGGCGTTAACGAAGACGACCTGAATGTGAGCTACGAGATCCTCGAGATGCCCCAGAGCACCGGTCTGATCTTCAAGAAAAAGACCCCTGCGAAGGTGCGCGTGACCGTCGAGGAGGAGGACCCTGCGCCCGCCGCGCCCGAAAAGCCGGCGGTAAAGGCGGTCAAGCCCGAACCGGCTGAGCCGGCGGAGCAGGCCGAACCGGCCGAGCCCGCCCAGGCTGCTGCGGAAAAGCCTGCGGCCCAGCCCCAGAAGCCTGAAAAGGCCGAGCCTGCCGCCCCTGCGCCGGCGGTCACTGTCACCGCCGCCCCGGTGGACGAGACGCCTGTCCCCATCGACATCGAGGCCAACCCCAAGGTGAAAGCCGCCGTGGACTACCTGAAGGAGATCGTCGCCCTGATGGGCGTGGAGAACGTCACCTTCAGCGCCATCCAGAAAGGGGAGGCCACCATCATCCGTCTGGACGGCGACAAGATGGGCGCCCTCATCGGCCGCCGCGGCGAGACGATGGAGAGCCTGTCCTATCTGGCCAGCCTGGTGGCCAACCGGATGGAAGGCGACTACATCAAGCTGGGCCTGGACGTGGCCGGCTACCGCGGCAAGCGTGAGAACGACCTCACCGCCCTGGCCCAGAAGATCGGCCAGAAGGTGCGCCGCAGCGGCCGATGCTTCTCGATGGAGCCCATGAACCCCTACGAGCGCCGGATCATCCACTCGGCCATCAGCCAGATGGAGGGCCTGCGCAGTGAGAGCAAGGGCGAGGGCAAGGACCGCCATGTGGTCATTTACTCCACCGAGCCGGGCGCCCAGAACGAGACATATGAGCGCCGTACCCGCAGCGGCCGGGACAACCGCCGCACCGACAACCGCGGCCGCCGCGGCGGCGACCGGGGCGAGCGCTCCGGCCGTGACAACCGCCGCCCCCGCAATGACCGCAGCCGCGGGCCCCGCACCTCCCATGTGCCCGACCGCAGCTTTGCGCCGGTGGACGCTGCCAGCGCGGCGCCCGTCGCACCCAAGCGCACCCAGCGTGTGGACGACTTTGCCGATTTGGATTTCGGCAAGATCGAACTGTGACCGGGCGGTAAAGCAAACCAAATTGCATCAAAAGCGTTTTTGAACAGGAGGGGACAAGAATGGCGATCACCATCAACATCTACTACACCGGCCAGAACGGCAGCGCCCGGCGCTTTGCCGGGGAGATGGTCTCCAGCGGTACGGCGGCGCAGATCCGCGCCGAGGCGGGCAACCTCCGCTATGACTATTTCTTCCCGATGGACGACCCCGAGACGGTCCTCCTGATCGACAGCTGGGCCGACCAGAACGCCCTCGACGTCCACCACGCGTCCCCCATGATGGCGCAGATTGCCGCCCTGCGGGACAAGTACGACCTCCACATGAAGGTGGAGCGCTACCTCTCGGACGACGCCGGCCAGCCCGCCCGGGACGCGGGGTTCATCCGCCAGTAAATAACGCTTTGTAACATGAGCCCCTGCTTTTCCGGTTGGGAATGGCAGGGGCTTTTCTTGACGTTCCGCGCGGGGCAGGGGAGAGGGGCAAAGTTTTCCACTTTTTCCAGCCTAAAAGTGGAAAACGAACCGCCTCCGGGCAAGCGTTCCATTTTCAGCCGGAACGTGGTACAATACCAACAAAAAAGGAGTGGAGAGCATATGCTGGAAAACAGAACCATTGCGGCCATCGCGACGCCTCCCGGCCAGGGCGGCATCGCGGTGGTGCGCCTGTCGGGGCCCGAGAGCTACCCCATCGCGGAGCGGGTGTTCCGCCCGATGGACAGCCGCAAACGGGTGGCGGACGCCAAAGGTTACACCGCCCTGTACGGGCAGTTCGCCGACGGGGACGACCTCTTTGACGACGGCATCGCCCTGTTTTTCCGTGCGCCCCACAGCTATACCGGTGAGGACGTGGTGGAACTGTCCTGCCACGGCGGGGACGCGGTGGCCCGCCGCCTGGTGGAAGCCTGCCTTGGGGCGGGGGCCGTCCCGGCCGGCCCGGGGGAGTACACCCGGCGCGCCCTCCTCAACGGCAAACTCAGCCTGACCCAGGCCGAGGCGGTGATGGACCTGATCTCGGCGGGCGGGCGACAGGGGGCTGCCCTGGCCAACGCGGCCCGCGGCGGCGCCCTGGCCCGGAAGATCGCCGCCCAGCAGCAGGCCCTGACCAGCCTGCAGGCCCATTTGACCGCCTGGGTGGATTTCCCGGAGGAGGACGTTCCCGCCCTGGAGGCCGGCCCTCTGCGGGACACCCTGTCCCAGGTCAAGGCCGCGCTGGACGAGCTGATCGGCAGCTATAACGCAGCCGCCGTCCTGCGGGAAGGGGTGGACTGCGCCATCGTGGGCCGGCCCAACGCGGGCAAATCCACCCTGCTCAACCTGCTGGCCGGCTTCGACCGGGCCATCGTCACCCCCATCGCCGGCACCACCCGGGACGTGGTGGAGCAGGCGGTCCAGCTGGGGGACATCCGCCTCAACCTGTTCGACACCGCCGGCCTGCGGGATACCGACGACCCGGTGGAGGCCGAAGGCGTCCGCCGCAGCTGGGCCAAGCTGGCCGAGGCCGGGCTGGTGCTGGCCGTCTTTGACGGGTCGCAGCCGCTGACCAAAGAGGACTTTGCCCTGGCCCAGCGCTGCGCCGGGTGCCGGGCCATCGCCCTGGTCAACAAGGAGGACCTGCCTTTGCAGTTCGACGCGGAGGTCATCGCGCCCTATTTTGCGATGGTGATCCCGGTCTGCTGCAAAGAGGAGGGGGCCCGCAAAGTGGTCGCCGCCGCAGTGGCCCGCCTGCTGGGCACCGGCCGCATCGACCCCCACGCCGCCAGCCTGTCGGGCCAGCGGCAGCTGTCCGCGGCTCTCCGGGCCCGGGATGGCGTGGCCGGCGCGCTGGAAGCGCTGGACACCGGCTTTGGGCTGGACGCTGTCTCGGTCTGCGTGGACGACGCCCTGGCCGCCCTCTACGACCTCACCGGCGAAAACGCCTCGGACGCCGTCATCGACGAAGTGTTTGAAACCTTCTGCGTGGGCAAGTGACAGGATCATGCCTGCGCCTTTCGGCGGAATAGAAAACAGCGGCGAATAAATCAGAAAGGACTTGTATGAACCATCTTGGAGATTATGATGTGATCGTGATCGGCGCGGGGCACGCGGGGATCGAGGCGGCCCATGCGGCCGCCGTCCTGGGGGCCCGCACCGCCGTCTTTACCATGAGCCTGGACGCAGTGGGCAATATGCCCTGCAACCCCAGCATCGGCGGCACCGCCAAGGGCACCCTGGTGCGGGAGGTGGACGCTCTGGGCGGGCTGATGGGCCTGGCCGCCGATGCCACCGCCCTGCAGAGCCGGATGCTCAACCGGGGCAAGGGCCCGGCGGTCCACGCCCTGCGGGTGCAGACCGACCGCCGCCGCTACAACGCCTGGATGAAGCACGCTCTGGAGCTGACCCCCGGCCTGGCCATCCATCAGGCTGAGGTGGTCCGCATCGAGGTGGAGGCCGGGCAGGTGAGGGGAGTGGTCACCCAGCTGAACGGTGAGTACGGGGCGAAGTGCGTGGTCATTGCCACCGGCACCAACCTCGGCGGCAAGATCTTTGTGGGGGATGCCTGGTACGCTTCGGGCCCCGACGGGATGCACGCGGCCAACGCCCTGACCGACAGCCTGCGGGAAGCCGGGCTGCCTCTGCGCCGGTTCAAGACCGGCACCCCCGCCCGGGTCCACCGGCGGAGCATCGACTTCGACAAGCTGGAGCGCCAGCCCGGCGACCCCGAGGACACCCTGCAGCCCTTCAGCTTTCTGACCGGGACGCCCGTCCGCAACAAGGCGGACTGCTACATCGCCTACACCAACCCCCGGACCCACCGGATCATCCTGGACAATATCCACCGCAGCCCCCTTTACGGCGGCATGATCGAGGGAGTGGGGCCCCGCTACTGTCCCTCCATCGAGGACAAGGTGGTCCGCTTTGCAGGCAAGGACCGCCACCCCATCTTTGTGGAGCCCTGCGGGGAGAACACCGAGGAGATGTACCTGCAGGGGGCGTCCAGCAGCCTGCCCGAGGACGTGCAGAACGACTTCTACCACAGCATTGTGGGCTTCGAGCGGCTGGAGATCATCCGGCCGGCCTACGCCATCGAATACGACTGCGTGGACCCCACCAGCCTGACCCCCACCCTCGAGAGTCGGCAGGTGGCCGGCCTGTACGGGGCGGGGCAGTTCAACGGCACCTCTGGCTACGAGGAGGCCGCGGCCCAGGGCATCCTGGCCGGCATCAACGCCGCCCGCCGCGCCCTGGGCAAGGAGCAGATCGTCCTGCCGCGGCAGTCCAGCTACATCGGCACCCTGGTGGACGACCTGGTCACCAAGGGGGTGATGGACCCCTACCGGATGATGACCAGCCGCAGCGAGTACCGGCTGACCCTCCGGCAGGACAACGCCGACACCCGCCTGACCCCCATCGGGCGGGAAGTGGGGCTGGTGTCGGACGCCCGCTGGGAGAAGTACCAGCGCACCCGGCAGGTGCTGGAGGCGGAGCGGGCGCGGCTCCACGCCGTCCATGTCAGGACGGCGCCCCTGCAGGCGGCCATGGAAGCCGCCGGCCTTGCCCCCGCCGCCCAGGGCGGCCCCGCCGACGAGCTGCTCCGCCGCCCCGAGATCAGCTATCCGCTCCTGGCCGGGGTGATCGGCTGGGGGGAGGGGGTCACCCCCATGCTGGCCGAGCGGCTGGAGACCGAAGTGAAATACGCCGGCTACATCGCCCGGCAGGACCGGATGATCCGCGACATGGCACGGCGGGAAAAGACCCTCATCCCCCCGGACTTTTCCTACGAGGGGCTGACCGGCCTGACGCTGGAAGCCCGGGAAAAGCTGGCCCGCATCCGTCCCCGCAGCCTGGGGCAGGCGGGGCGCATCCCCGGCGTGTCGCCGTCCGACCTGGCCCAGCTGAGCATCGCCCTGGCCGCAGCCCAAAAGCAGACAGACAAGGAGGCCCATCATGATCGATAAAAACCGCCTGGCCGAAAAGTGTTCCACGTGGAACATCGCCCTGACCGGCCGCCAGCTGGACCAGCTGGACCAGTACGCCGGGCTTCTGGTCAGCTACAACCAGAAAGTCAACCTGACCGCCATCACCGACCCCGAGGGCATCGAGGACAAGCACTTCCTCGACAGCCTTTTGTTTGCCAGCCAGCCCGAGGTGGCCGGCCGGATGGTGGACGTGGGGGCGGGGGCCGGCTTTCCCGGCATCGTGACCAAGATCTATAAGCCGGACCTGGACCTGACCCTGATGGAGCCCACCGGCAAGCGGGTGGACTTCCTCCGCTATGCCTGTGAGCAGCTGGGCCTTGACGGCGTCGAGTTCGCCAAAGAGCGGGCCGAGGAAGCCGCCCGCAAGGCCTGGCGCGAGCAGTTTGACCTTGCTTCGGCCCGGGCGGTGGCGGCTCTGCCGGTACTGGCTGAATACTGCCTGCCGCTGGTCAGGGTAGGGGGCGTCTTTATCGCCATGAAGGGGGCTTCCGCTGCTGGGGAGCTGGCTGCGGCCCAGGGCGCTATCCGCAAACTGGGGGGCCGCTACAGCCAGACCCGGGATTTCCACCTGCCCGGCGGGGACGCCCGCAGTCTGGTGCTGGTGGAAAAAATATCGCAGACTCCGACCGCATATCCCAGAAACGGCGGAAAAATTGCGAAAGCTCCCTTGAAATAAAGCAAAAATCCGCGTCCCGGCGCGAAGCCGGGCGAACGATTCTGCTGGAAATGACGGCGTTTCTGTGGTACTCTTTGGATGAGAGACTTTTCCACAGAAACGCCTTTTCTTGTGGAAAAGCTGTTCCGGGTCCTCGCGAAAGAGCGGGGCGCACTTTCCGGCCCGTGCAAGGGGCGGAAACGTTTCCCGCCCGGAAAGTGCCGCAGACGCATTTGAAGAAGGGGGTAGAAGCTGTGTTTGAGCGCAAAAAGCCGGTGGGGCGGGTGGTGGCGCTGCCGGTGGAACAGATCGAGCCGTCGCCCTTCCAGGCCCGGCGCACCTTTGACGAGGCCGAGCTGGCGGGCCTGGCGGCCAGCATCCGGGAAAACGGCCTGCTGCAGCCGGTGACGGTCCGCCGCCTGGGCCACGACCGCTACGAGCTGGTGGCGGGGGAGCGGCGGCTGCGGGCCTGCAAGCTGGCGGGGATGGACAAGGTCCCCGCCATCGTCCGGGACTGTGAGGACAAGGAGACCGCCGCCCTGGGCCTTTTGGAAAACATCCAGCGGGCCGACCTCAATCCCTTTGAGCAGGCGCGGGGCCTGCAGGATATTCTGGCGCTGTGGGACTGCACCCAGGCAGAGGCCGCCCGCCGTCTGGGCATGGCGCAGCCCACCCTGGCCAACAAGCTGCGCCTGCTGCAGCTGACGCCCGACCAGCAGAAGTTCATCCTGGACAGCCGCCTGACCGAGCGCCACGCCCGGGCGGTGCTGCGCCTGCCCGAGAACCGCCGCAGCGAGGCCCTTATTTACATCAGCGCCCACAAACTGAACGCCCGCGCCGCCGACCGCTATGTGGAGCAGCTGCTCAACGCGCCGCCCCGGCCGCCCCGCCGGCGTCTGCCCATGGTCAAGGATGTGCGCATCTTTGTCAACACCATCGACCACGCCATCCGCCTGATGACCGACAACGGCGTGCCCGCCACCGCCCGCCGGGAAGAAGGGGACGGCTACATCGAATACACCGTCCGCATCCCCACCGGGACGGGCAACGGGAAATAATGTCTTGTTCCGGGAGGCTTTTTCTGCTATCCTAAAGAAAAAACCTTGGGAGGAATGAGAATGAAACGGGAACTGGGGATCGCCCGATGCGGACTTGCCTGCTGTCTCTGCTCGGAAAATGAGAACTGCCGCGGCTGCAGCTCGGAGGAGTGCCCCGATCGGGACAGGTGCGAAAACCGGAAGTGTTCCATCGAACAGGGATACGGCCATTGCTTTGACTGCGGCCGGGAATGCCGGAAGGGACTGCTGGCCAAAATCAAGCCTTACGGATTTACTCTGTTTGCCAAACGGTACGGGGAGCAGGCCCTACTGGACTGTCTGGAACGCAATGAACAAAACGGCGTCGTCTACCACCGCGAGGGAATCGTGGGCGATTACGATGACTTTACGGATGTGGAAGAGCTGATCCGCTTCATCCGGGAGGGAAAGAAATAGGGCGGTTTTGGACGGAGCGTCCGGCCCGCCCGCAGCAAACGGTCCGCCGCCTTGCAGCGGCGTCACCCCAAGGGGCCCGGCAGGGGCCTCTTTTTGTTTCACGTGGAACACTTGCGCCGCCGCCTGTTGTCTGGTATCATGGAAGCAGAAAAACCGCACGGACAAAAAGGAGGAAAACGCCATGACGTTCACCAAAGAGAGCAACCGTATTTTCTGTACACAGGACGGCAAAACGCTGGCCGAGGTCACATTCCCGGAAACTGCGTCGGGGATGGTGGTCATCGACCACACCTGGGTGGACCCCAGCCTGCGGGGGCAGGGGACAGCCGGCCAGCTGATGCAGGCCGTGGTGGACCTGCTGCGCGCCGACGGGCGCAAGGCACAGGCTACCTGTTCCTACGCGCGGGCCTGGCTGGCGCGGCACCCCGAAGCCGCCGACGTGCTGGCCCCTGACTGGTGCGATGCGCCGGAGGCGTGCAAGCTGTTTTGATCTCCATACGCGGGAGAGCTAAAACGAAACCTATAGGCTACTGCCTCCCACGCGTGCGGGGGAGGTGGCCCGCAGGGCCGGAGAGGGCCAGCCGCCCGCCGCTCCGATCCTGGCCCAATGCGTCCGGTAAGCGGACGCAGTTTCGCTGTGCTGGTCATGTGCTGCAAATCTCTCTAGGAAAGGGGAACAGTTCTGCGGGCTGCTTTTACGGCCCCATTTACCCCAATTTTACGGCCGAAAGGTTTGACGTTCTGCTGTGAATGGATTATAATAGAGGGCGTAATGAAAGAGGGAGTGTTCCACGTGGAACACTCCGCAGAGAGGGAGGATTCCGTGGGTAAGATCGTAGCAGTGGCAAATCAGAAGGGCGGTGTGGGCAAGACCACCACCGCCGTCAACCTCTCGGCCTGTGTGGCCGCGCTGGGCAAAAAGGTTTTGATCGTGGATCTGGACCCCCAGGGCAACTCCACCACCGGCTACGGCATCTCCAAGCGGAGCGTCGAGATGGGTACATACGAGGTGCTGATCGGGGAGGCCCCGGCCCGGGACGCCATCCGCAAGACCAATTACCGCGCCGATGTGCTGCCATCCAACACCCGGCTGGCCGGCGCGGGGCTGGAACTGATCGACCTGCCCGGCCGCGAGAGCCGCTTGCGCAAGGGCCTGGCCCCCATCCAGCAGGATTACGACTATATCTTCATCGACTGCCCGCCCAGCCTGGACCTGCTGACCCTGAACGGCCTGTGCGCCTGCGACAGCGTCCTGATCCCCATCCAGTGCGAGTACTACGCGTTGGAGGGCCTGAGCGAACTCATCAGCACCCTGAAGACGGTGCGCCGCAAGTATAACTCTTACCTCGACATCGAGGGCGTGGTCTTTACCATGTACGCCGGCCGCTACAACCTGACTTTGCAGGTGGTGGAGCAGGTGCAGAAGTACTTCGGAGACAAGGTCTACCAGACCACCATCCCCCGGACCATCCGCATCTCGGAGGCGCCCAGCTACGGCCAGCCCATCAACTACTACGAGCCCAAGGGGAAGGGCAGCGAGGCTTATATGGACCTTGCCATCGAGTTCGTCAAGCGGAACCGCCCGCGGGACCCCCAGCCCCACCGCCGCCGGAACCGGCCGGCCAAAACCGAGGCATCTGCAAAGACGCCCCAAAAAGAGTAAGGAGGGTGACAGATGCCAAGAGGAAGAGGTGGGCTCGGCCGCGGGCTGGAGAGCCTGTTTGAGGACGCCGCGCCCAGTCTCGAAACAGGGGATGGGGTGCGCACCGTCCCTTTGCGGGAGATCGAGCCCGACCCGGGCCAGCCCCGCAAGAACTTCAACGAGGACAGCCTGGCCGAGCTGGCCGCCAGCATCGGGGAGCACGGGCTGCTGCAGCCCATCGCGGTGCGGCCCCTGCCCATGGGCGGCTACCGCATCGTGGCAGGGGAGCGCCGGTGGCGCGCCTGCCGGATCGCGGGCCTGACCGAGGTGCCTGTCATCATCCGGGACGTGTCCGATCAGGAAGCCATGGAGCTGGCCCTGGTGGAGAACCTGCAGCGGGAGGACCTGGACCCGGTGGAAGAAGCCTGCGGCATCCGGGAATTGATGGACCGCTGCAAGCTGACCCAGGAGCAGGCGGCCCAGCGCCTGGGCAAGAGCCGCAGCGCTCTGGCCAACAGCCTGCGCCTGCTGGGCCTGCCGCCCGAAGCGCTGGAGCTGCTGCGGTCGGGGGCGCTGACCGCCGGCCACGCCAAGGCCATTTTGGGTTTGCCAACGGCAGAGCTGCAGGTCCAGGCGGCCAAGCTCATCGCGGAGAATAACCTGAACGTCCGCCAGGCCGAAGCCCTCTGCCGCAAGCTGGCCAAGGACGCCAAACAGGCCGGGCAGGACCCCGCGCCCGAACCGCCGCCCCGGCCGGCCCTGCCGGTAGAGGTGGAGGAGAGCCTCCGCCAGGCGCTGGGCAACGAGGTGTCGGTGGCCTACAAGAACGGCAGGGGGAGCCTGACCGTCCATTTCTATTCGGACGACCAGCTGCGGGCCTTTGCCAACCTGCTGGGCCATTACGACCCGGAAGCGTCGGACCCCGCGCCCATCGACGAAGCATTGTGGGAACAAACGTTGTAAAGGAGAAATCATATGCTGGACATCAAATTTGTCCGGGAGAACCCGGACGCCGTCAAGGAGAACATCCGCAAAAAGTTCCAGGACGCCAAGCTGCCCCTGGTGGACGAAGTCATCGGCCTGGACGCCAAATACCGCAAGTGCCTGCAGGAGGCTGAGAACCTCAAGGCTCAGCGCAACAAGCTGAGCAAGGCCAACGGCCCCCTGTTCGGCCAGCTGAAGAAGTGCACCGACGAGGCCAAGAAGGCCGAGCTGCAGGCCCAGATCGACGCCAACAACGCCGCCGTTAAGGCGGACGCCGACCAGCTGGCAGCCCTGGACGCCGAGAAGGACAAGATGGCCGCCCGCATCCAGGAGATCATGTACACCATCCCCCAGATGATCGACCCCAGCGTCCCCATCGGCCCGGACGACACCCACAACGTGGAGGCCCAGCGCTTCGGCGAGCCGGTGGTGCCCGATTTCCCCATCCCGTACCACACCGAGATCATGGAGAGCTTTGACGGCATCGACATGGACGCCGCCGGCCGGGTGGCCGGCAACGGCTTCTATTACCTGCTGGGCAACATCGCCCGCCTGCACGAGGCGGTGCTGGCCTACGCCCGCGACTTCATGATCGGCAAGGGCTTCACCTATGTGATCCCGCCCTTCATGATGCACGGCAACGTGGTGCAGGGGGTCATGTCCTTCCCCGAGATGGATGCCATGATGTACAAGATCGAGGGCGAGGACCTGTATCTGATCGGCACCTCGGAGCACACCATGATCGGCCGCTTCATCGACCAGACCATCGACGAGGCCAAACTCCCCCTGACCCTGACCAGCTACAGCCCCTGCTTCCGCAAGGAGAAGGGCGCGCACGGCATCGAGGAGCGCGGCATCTACCGCATCCACCAGTTTGAAAAGCAGGAGATGATCGTGGTCTGCCGCCCCGAGGAGAGCAACGACTGGTACGAAAAGCTGTGGCACTACTCGGTGGAGCTGTTCCGCAACATGGAGATCCCCGTCCGGCAGCTGGTCTGCTGCTCGGGCGACCTGGCCGACCTGAAGGTCAAGAGCTGCGACATCGAGGCGTGGAGCCCCCGCCAGCAGAAATACTTCGAGGTGTGCAGCTGCTCCAACCTGGGCGACGCCCAGGCCCGCCGCCTGCACATCCGCGTTAAGGGCGCCGACGGCAAGAGCTACCTGGCCCACACCCTGAACAACACCTGCGTCGCGCCTCCGCGTATGCTGATCGCCTTCCTGGAGAATCATCTCCAGGCCGACGGCAGCGTGACCATCCCCAAGGTGCTGCAGCCCTACATGGGCGGCCTGGAGGTCATGGTCCCCAACCACAAGTAAACACAGCGCCCGCAAAAGCGCCGCGCTTTCCCTGAGTCCCGACCGCCGTCCGGTCGGGACTTTTTTGACGGTGCCGGGCCGCTCTGGGCGGGACAGAAAGGGGATGAGGGCCCTGGATGGCGCAGGGCAAAAAACTTTGTACTTTTTTCAAATTAGGTGTTGACAAACTGCGAAGGATTGGATATAATAATAAAGCGCTCTGCAAGGAGCGAAGGTAAATATGGCGGTATAGCTCAGTTGGCTAGAGCATTCGGTTCATACCCGAAGTGTCACCGGTTCAAATCCAGTTACCGCTACCATTGACAGAGTTTCGCTAAAATAAGGGGGACGTCGCCTGCAATAGTGGGCGAGGATGTCGGAGATTTTAGCGAAGCTCTGTGTTTCTAAGGCCCGTTGGTCAAGCGGTTAAGACACGGCCCTTTCACGGCTGTAACATGGGTTCGATTCCCGTACGGGTCATACAAAAAAGTCCTTCAGCTTAGGCTGAAGGGCTTTTTTTATGCAAGCCGGACAGAATCGAACAGGGCGGCAGACTGTCGAAAAGTCCCATCCAGCCGACATGTGCGGATGGATGGGACACATACAGGGAAATTTGCCGCTGAGAGTGTGCAAGCCGCTTTGCGGCGAGTGCGCGGTTCAGCGGCAAATTTTGTCCCCAGGGGCAGCGGCGGCGAAGCGCATCCAGTGGATGAAACAGCGAGCCGCCGCTGGCGCAGCGCTCCGATTTTCGCAAGCGCTCGCGCGCCGCGAAAATCGGCTAAGCGCAAGAGGATTAGGGGGAAGGAATTTCTGACCCGCGTATGCGGGCAGAAATGGGTTCCCCCGAAAGTGTGGCGCGTTTGCGACACGCTGAAAGGCTCTGCATCACACGATGCAGGGCCTTTTGCTTTTTGGGTCTGTTTTACGGTTCCCAGCGGTTCAGTTGCGCGGCCGCCAGGCACGCAAGGCCCAGCCCCAACATGGGCAGGGCGGCTTCGGCGTCGAGCTGATGCAGGGCGGAAAGGGCTGTTACGGCCACGCCCATGGCCAGGGCCACCCCCTGCAGGATGAGGGGGACAAGGCGCGCCGCCTCAGACGGTGTGGGCGATGCCTCCGCCGCGGGTCCGGCCGGCTTGCCCAGCATCAGCTCGTCCACGGTGACGCCCAGCGTTTCGGCCAGTTTGGGCAGGGAAGCCGTGTCCGGCAGGGAGAGGTCCCGCTCCCATTTGCTCACCGCCTTGTCGGTGACGCCCATCCGCTCGGCCAGCTCCAGCTGGGTCATGCCGCGCTCTTTGCGCAGGGCGGCGACGGTGGCGCCGAAGGTCTGCTGTTTCATAGGGTCTGCACTCCTTTGCTTGTTTGAGGGCATGGTACCACATTTTGCCTGTGGAGGCAACCGACTGCCAGTCCGGGGCGCTCGACCGGCAGTTTAGCCGGGCTGCGCGGCGTTGGCGCGGCGGATGTACGTCAAAATGTCCCCCGGCTGCCAGACCAGCTCGTCCGCGCCGGCGGCCCGCAGCTCGTCCGCGCCGCGGAAGCCCCACACCGCCCCCAGGGCGGGCAGGCCGGCGTTGTGGCCGGTGGCGATGTCCACGTTGCTGTCGCCCACAAAGAGGGTGGTTTTGGGGTCTGCGCCGAGGTCGGCCAGCAGGCTGTAGACGCCGGCGGGGTCGGGCTTGACCGGCACGCCGGGCCGGCTGCCCCGCACCAGCGCAAAGGACCCGGAGGCAAAGTAGTGGTCGATGATGCCGCCGCAGAGGGCGTCCGCCTTGTTGGAAAAGACCGCCGTCTGGATGCCCTCGGCCCGGAGGTCGGCCAGCAGTTTCGGGATGCCGGGATAGGGGGCAGTCTTGTCCTCCTTGTGGGCGTCGTAGCGGGCGGTGAACTGGGCCAGGGTGGCGGCCAGCTGTTCGGGGCTGCGGCAGCTGGCCGGGGAGAAGCGCTCCACCAGCTTGGGGATGCCGTTGCCCACCATGTGCTTGTACTGCTCCACCGTAAAGGTGGGCCAGCCGTTTTGGGCGCAGACCCAGTTGCCGGCATCGGCCAGGTCGTCGATGGTGTTCAGGAGGGTGCCGTCCAGATCAAAGAGAATGGTGTGGATCATAGGGATCATTCCTTTCAAGAAAGGCCGCGCAGTTCTGCGCGTCGGCCAGCGGGATGCTGCGGACCGTTTCGTGCAGGCGGCCGGGATAGGCGATGGTAACATTGGCCCGGCCTTTCAGCACCGCCCAGGGGCTCTGGGTGATGCGAAGGGACACGGCCGGGGAAAAGACGCAGACGCAGCACAGGCTCATCCGGCGCTGCCGCAGGAAGGTCAGGCGGCCCCCGGCGGTCCAGGCGCCTTCCCGGAAAAGCCCCTCGGCCTCAAAGAGCAGCCAGACGGCGCAGGCCGCCGCCGGCAGAGCCAGCAGGGGGACGGCCGCGGGCAGGGCCCAGGAGGCCACCAGCAGCAACAGGATGAAAAAGGCCAGGCACCCTCCGCCTGGCGCCAGAAAGACCAGGCTGCGCCCTTGCACCTGCCGCAGGCTCAGCCGCTGCCGGGGCGGCAGGACAAAGCCGGGCAGCAGACGCCGGACCAGTTCTTCCTGGCCGGCGCGGTAGACGAACAGGGGGGCGTCGGCGCTGCAGCTGCCGGCGGTGAGGTAGACGGGGTAGCAGCGCAGCAGGCGGGCCGCCGGCGAAAGGCGCACTTCGGCGCAGGTCAGGCGGTCAAGGCGGAACCGCCGCTCCACCCGGAGGAACAGCCCGCCCCGGCTGGCCAGCACCCCGCCGCCCCGCCAGACGGTGTAGCGGACGGTATGGCTGAAACTGCGCAGCAGGCTCACCCCAAAGAGGAGGGTCCATGCCGTCAAAAGCCAGGCCAGGCCGGCGGGCAGCCAGCGGGCCGCCCAGGCCGCCGCCTGTCCCAGCTGTTGCCAGGCCATCTGCTCGGCGGCGCTGTCCCCCTGGCGCATGGCAAGCCAGACCAGCAGCAGGGTGGACAGGCTGTTGGCCCCCAGCAGGACAAAGGCCAGCCGCTCGCCCCCGGCGGGGTGGTAGGTCTCCTGGACGGGGGCAGGCATCAGGCAGTCAGCCAGGCGGGCGGCGTCCCGCCGTTTGAGGCAGAGGGTCACGGCCTGGCGTTTGGGCAGCAGGGCGGGGTAAAGGGTTACACGGCAGGCGCCCGCCAGCCGGTAGACCACCGGCCGCTCGATCTGGACCGCCGCCAGCTGGCCGCCCTGGATGGTCCGCTCAAAGGAGACCAGCAGGTCCCACCGGAGCCGCAGCACCCCGCCGGCATCCAGCTCCCAGCTGGAGGCGCGCAGCATCACCCAGCTGACCGCCGCCAGCAGGCAGAACAGCGCCGCGTCCTGCGCGAGGGCGGTGGTCAGGGCCGCCCAGTCCCGCTGGAACAACACCTGCACCAGGGGCACCAGGTAGAGCAGCAGGGTCCGCCGCATGAACCGCAGGGCAAAGAAGGGGTGATACCGCCGCCGCCCGGTCACGAGACGTCCTCCCCGGCCAGCAGGGCCGCCGAAATGGCGTCGGCCGCCTCCAGCGGGACGCCGGGCAGCATTGCCCACATCCCCGGCGTAAAGATGAGCAGCACGCAGGCCCCCGCCAGCCGCAGCAGCGGAGTGCGGAAGATCAGGGCCGAGGTGATGCTGTGCCGCGGGATGACCCGCTCCACCGGGAAAGCCACCCCGAGATAAAGGGTCAGGGTGCGGCTGCCCAGGGTGGCCACGAGGCTGCAGGCCCGCACCCAGACCGCGAATACCAGCACGGCCCACACGGCGCAGAAGCCGCAGCCCAGCCAGAACCCCTGCCAGAACAAAAAGGGCGCGGCAACGACGCCGGGCAGCGCCGCCCAGACGCAGAGGACCGCCCGCCCGCGCGGGGTGGGGGTGACGGCCGAAGCGGCAAGGTCAAAGGGCTGTTCCATGGTGCGGCCTCCCTTCCGGCAAAGCATAGAATACAAAAGATGAATTTTTGCAAAAACAATACAGATCGTTTTGCGGCTCGGACGGCAAGCCCGTCCGCCCTTATTATAACCGGTTCGGGAAAGCCCGTCAATGCGGGCAAAAGGCGGCCCGGACGTGAAAATTTTCGGCTTACCCGTGCGCACGGGCTCATAATATGGTATACTGAAAAGACCAAAGTCATACGCGCGCGGCACAGCCGGCGCAGGGAGGGGAATCCATGCTCGTAGAAATCATCAAAGCCCTGTTGATGGGCATTGTCGAGGGCGTCACCGAGTGGCTGCCCATTTCGTCCACCGGCCACATGATCCTGGTGGAGCAGCTGATCCAGTTCGAGGCCAGCGACGCTTTTCTTTCCATGTTCCGGGTGGTGATCCAGCTGGGCGCCATCATGGCGGTGGTGGTCCTGTTCTGGGGCAAGCTCTGGCCCTTTGGCCTGCGGCACGGCCGGGTCATCTCCAAGGCCCCGGTCTGGAGCCTGTGGTTCAAGGTGGTGGTGGCCACCCTGCCGGTGCTGGTCATCAGCCCGCTGGACGAGTGGATGGAGGCCAAATTCTACAATTACATCACCGTGGCCGCCATGCTGATCCTGTACGGCATCCTGTTCATCGTGGTGGAGAACCGGGGCACCTCGGCCCGCGTCACCCGCTTGGACCAGATCAGCTACCGGGAGGCACTCATCATCGGCCTGTGGCAGACCCTTGCCATCATCCCCGGCACCTCCCGCAGCGGCGCTACCATCGTGGGCGGCTTGCTGCTGGGGCTGTCCCGCGCGGCGGTGGCCGAGTTCACCTTCTACCTGGCCATCCCGGTCATGGCGGGGGCGTCCCTGCTCAAGGTGGTCAAGTTCGTGCTGGACGGCCAGACCATGACCGGCACCGAGACGGCCATCATGGTCACGGGCTGTCTGTCGGCTTTCGTGGTCAGTATGCTGGCCATCCGCTTTTTGATGGCCTACGTCAAGAGCCACGACTTCAAGTTTTTCGGCATCTACCGCATCGTGCTGGGCGTGGTGGTGCTGGCGGTGGCGGCGGTCACGGCTTTCGCCTGAACATACCCCAAAAATCGGCAAGGCTCCGGCGCATCAGGCGGCCGGGGCCTTTTTGTTTGCCTTCCCTGACTTGGGGCTTTGTGGTATACTTCAAAGGGAAAGATTCACCCGGCGGGGCGCGCCCCGCCCGCAAGGAGGACGAAAACGAACATGGAAGGTTCCGCTGTATATTATACCGATTTCCGGTGCCCGGTGGGCACCAGCCTGACCGAAAAGCTGCGCCGGCTGTGCATCGCCGCCGGCATCAAGAACATCGAGATGGACGGCCGGTTCGTGGCCATCAAGATGCACTTTGGAGAGCTGGGCAACCTGGCGTTCCTGCGGCCCAACTACGCCAAGGTGGTGGCCGACCTGTGCAAGGAGCAGGGAGGGATGCCCTTCCTGACCGACTGCAACACCCTGTATCCGGGCAAGCGGAAGAACGCGCTGGAACACCTGGAGTGCGCCCAGCTGAACGGCTTCTGGCCCATGACCACCGGCTGTCAGATCCTGATCGGCGACGGCCTGCGCGGCACCGACGAGGTGGAAGTCCCGGTGCCCAACGGCGAATACTGCAAGACGGCCAAGATCGGCCGGGCCATCATGGACGCCGACGTCTTTATCAGCCTGACCCACTTCAAGGGCCACGAGTCCACCGGATTTGGCGGCGCCATCAAGAACATCGGCATGGGCTGCGGCAGCCGCGCCGGCAAGATGGAGCAGCATTCCTCGGGCAAGCCCGCCGTCCAGCGGGAGCTGTGCCGGGGCTGCCACCGCTGCGCCAAGGAGTGCGGCTCGGACGCCATCCACTACGACGCCGAGAACAAGGCTGTGATCGACTACGACCTGTGCAAGGGCTGCGGCCGCTGCATCGGCGCGTGCAGCTTTGACGCCGTCTACTCGATCGACAGCAGCGCCAACGAGGAGCTGGACCGCAAGATGGCCGAGTACGCCGCAGCGGTGTGCGCCGGGCGGCCCTGCTTCCACATCAGCCTGGTGCAGGACATCAGCCCCAACTGCGACTGCCACGGTGAAAACGACGCCCCCATCCTGCCGGATATCGGGATGTTCGCCTCCTTCGACCCGGTGGCCCTGGACCAGGCCTGCGCCGACGCCTGCCTGGCCGCCGCGCCCATCGCCAACAGCCAGCTGGGCCAGAACCTGGCCCGTCCCGGCTGGAACTGCTACCACGACAACTTCAAGGACTCCAACCCCAACATTGAGTGGAAGGCCACTCTGGAGCAGGCCGAGAAGATCGGCCTGGGCCAGCGCGCTTATGTGCTGAAGAAAGTGTAAAAGTTCGATCAAACTGAAAAAGGCCGCGGCCCTTGTGTGGGGCTGCGGCCTTTGCCGTATGTGCGTTTTGGTTTGGGGTGCGGCGGGCTTTACTGCTGCGGCGCGGGGACCACGGCCTTCATCGCGCCGGCAAATGCGTCCCAGTCCTCTTTCGAGCAGGTGGGGATCTCCTCCACGCCGGCGTCTTCCAGGACGGGGGCTTCGGCTTCGGGGTCCTCGAGGATGCGCTGGGCCGACGTCTCGATGAGGGGCCATGCCTCGGCAAAGTTCTCCTGATCGGAGGTGTCGAGGCTGTTGAACCAGCCGGACAGGCAGTCGTTCAGGCTGCCGGCGCTGCGGTCGGCCGCGCCGTTTTCCTCGGCCCAGTCCATCATGGCGGCTGCGGCTGCGGCCTGCTTGAGGGAGGTGCCGGCGGTGCCGGGGCCCCAGCCCAGCCCGCGGGAGAATGCCTCGGTGGGGTCGGTCAGGCCGTTGAAGCCGTTCTCGGTGGCGTCAATGCTGGGGGCAGGGACGGTGTCGTCCTCGCCCGAGGGCACCACCTGGGAGGTGGGTGCCTCGCTCAGGGCCTGGGAGGACGAAGAGGGGGCGGTGGAAGTGCTGCTGGCGGCCGACGTGCAGCCGCCCAGGAAAAGGACCAGAGAGAAGGCCGCGCAGCACCCCGCCGCGCGGATGCGGGACCAAAGATTGCTTTTCATAGCAGATGACCTCCTTTGAACGCCGGATGGTGCGGCAGCGTGTTTTTTGTCATAACAGTGATTCTAATATCAGTATACTGTGCCGGGCCGCGGTTGTCAACATGAGCACAAAGTGCAAACATATTGCACTTTATGCAACTTGTTGGCGATTGACAGGGCATACCGGCCTTTGTATAATGAGCTCATACGATGTCGAACGGACAGGAGAGGAGGGGCGCCCATGAAGCCAAAAGAGCGGATGCTGTGCACGCTGGAACGGTTTTCCACCGCTATGCTGGCGGCGCTGGGCTATCTGCCGGCAGCGGGCCTGGTGCTGGCCGCCGGAGCGCTGGCGGCGTCGGCGGGGCTGGGCGCGGTGGTGCCCGCCCTGCAGTGGCCGCCGCTGGCCCTGCTGGGCCATGTGGCCTACGACGGGATGATGGCCATCGTCCAGAATTTGAGCGTGGTGTTCTGCGTGGGCATCGCGGCTTTCACGGCCCGGCGGGACAAGCATCAGGCCGGCATGATCGCCCTGCTGTCCTACCTGGTCTTTCTGACGGCGGGGCACACCACCCTGCAGCAGCTGGGCCGCCTGGCCGCCGCCGACCCAACCCTGGGCCTGTACGGCTCGGGACAGGCCGTGGTGCTGGGCATCCAGACGGTGGACATGGGCGTCACCGGCGGCGTCCTGCTGGGCTTTTTGACCGGCTGGGTCTACAACCGGACCTGCGAGAAAAAGTTCCGCCCCGCGCCGCTGCGCATTTACGGGGGCGTCCGCTGGTCGTTCTTGTGCATGACGGCGGTGTCGGCCGGGCTGGGGCTGGCCTCCTGCTTTGTGTGGCCGCCCATCCAGCAGGCGGTGGACGGCCTCACCGGGTGGATCGCCGCGGCAGGGGATGCGGGGCTGTTCCTCTACGGCTTTTTGGAGCGGGTTTTGATCCCCACCGGCCTGCACCATCTGATCTACATCCCGTTCCAGTTCAGTTCGGTGGGCGGCACTTTGACGGTGGGGGAGCACGTCTATACCGGGGCCTACGCCGTCCTGATGGCCGAGTACAATATGGGGCTGCCCTTTTCGGACAGCATCCGCTGGATGTACACCGGCTTTACCAAGACCTTCGGCTATTTTGGGATCGTGGCGGCTTTCATCTGGTGCGCCCGGCCCGAAAAGCGCCGCCGCACCGCGGCCATGCTCTGTCCGCTGCTGCTGACCGCCGCCCTGGCCTCCGTCACCGAGCCGCTGGACTTCCTGTTCTGCTTTTTGTCGCCGGTCCTCTGGCTGGCCCACGGAGCCATCGCGGGGACGTTCATGGTCCTGCTGGATGTCTGCGGAGTCACAGGCTTTACCAGCGGGCTGCTGTCCTCCCTGGCCATGAACCTGTCGGCCGGGGCGGCGCGGACCCATTACCCCGTCCTCTACCTGCTGGCGGCGGCCGAGATTGCCGTCTACTTTATGGTATTCACCTTTTTGATCCGGCGTTTCGACCTGCGGACCCCCGGCCGGGAGGAGGAAGCGCCCACCCAGGCCCCCGCCGGGCGGGAAGAAGGCTTCCCCTTCAAGGCCCTGGTGGCCGCGCTGGGCGGCCGGGAGAACATCCTCCGGGTGGACAACTGCCTGACCCGTCTGCGGGTGTGGGTCCAGGACCCCGGCCGGCTGGACGAAAAGGCCCTGCATTCCCTTGCGCCGGACGGCCTGGGCTGCCACGGCAAGGAGGTGCAGCTGGTGTTCGGCTTTGACGCTGGAGAGCTGCGCCGCCAGCTGGACGACCTGCTGGAAAAGAATGCCCTTTCCTCTTAAAAACGATTTGGCGCCTTCAGTTATTGCACGGTTGGATACGTGCTTTTGAGCGAGCAAACTCTTGTAAAGCAAAACATTGACATTTGCTTTACAAGAGGCTATACTGGAGGTAGGAAAAAAGAAGGGAGGGGTCCTGATGGGCCAGACGATGGTAAATTTTCGGATGGATGAAGAAGTTAAACGGAAGATGGAGCAGGCCTGCAAAGAAATGGGGATGAGCATGAGCACGGCTTTCAACATTTTTGCCGTCAAGGTGGGCAACGAAAGACGGATCCCGTTTGAGATCGCCGCCGATCCGTTCTATTCCGAAAGCAATATGAAGTACCTGCGCAGAGTGATCGCGGAGATCGAATCCGGCCGGGCCAAACTGACCGAACATGAACTGATCGAGGACTGACAGATGAAACTGCTCTGGGATGAACGGGCCTGGGAGGATTACTGCTATTGGCAGACCCAGGATAAAAAGACTTTGAAAAGGATCAATGCCCTGATCCGGGATATCCAGCGGAGCAGTTATGACGGCATTGGAAAACCGGAGCCGCTGAAAGCCGACCTCAGCGGCTGGTGGAGCCGGCGCATCGACGATGCCAACCGGCTCGTTTACCGGGAGCAGGACGGCGCGATCCTTATCGCCGCCTGCAGAGGCCATTATGAAGGATAAACCGCACCTGCAAAAACAGGGGCGGTTTTTTTGCGCGCATTGACCGCCCGGCGGAAAAGCGCTATAATCGTAGGGCCGAAACTACCTTGGAGAGGCGGACAAAGCCTTTCCCGTTTGGAGGATACAACAATGAATGCACCTTACATGGACGAGCAGGCTCTGCTGAACGGCCTGTTTGCATTTTTGGATCAGAGCGTCAGCCCCTTCCACGCGGCGGCCGCCGCCGGCCGGCTGCTGGAAGAAGCGGGCTACACCCTCTGCCCGGAGGGCCAGCCCTGGCATCTCGAAGCCGGGGGCCGCTATTACACCACCCGCAATGGCTCGGCGGTGCTGGCCTGGCGGATGCCCCGGGGCCGGCTGGCCGGCTGGCACGTGACGGCCAGCCACAGCGATTCGCCCACCTGGCGGATCAAAGTGGCGGACATTGCCGAGGGCGGCTACCTGAAAGCCGAGACCGAGGGCTACGGCGGGATGATCGCCTCGACCTGGCTGGACCGGCCCCTGAGCGTGGCCGGCCGTCTGCTGGTCAAGACCGAGGGCGGGGTGGAGACCCGTCTGGTGGCTCCCGACCGGGCGCTGCTGTGCATCCCCAACGTCTGCATCCACTTTGACCGGGAAGCCAACACCGGCAAGGCGTGGAACTACCAGGTGGACCTGCAGCCCATCTGCGGCCTGGAAGGCGGTGCACGTCTGATGGACATTCTGGCCGCGGAGGCCGGCGTCCAGGCAGGGGACATCCTGGCCCACGACCTGGTGCTGTGCACCCGCCAGAAGGCCGAGCGGGTCGGGGTCAACGGCGAACTGTTCATGTCGGGCCGCATCGACGACCTGGAATGCGCCTACACCACCCTGCAGGGCTTTTTGGCCGGCGAGGGCGCGGAGGAAGGCCGCGCCGACGTCTGGTGTATGTTCGACAACGAGGAGGTTGGTTCCTCCTCCCGGCAGGGCGCGCAGGGCACCCTGATGGCCGATGTCATGGCCCGCATCGAGGAGGCGCTGGGCGTCAGCCGGGACGAGAGCGTCCGGGCCCGCACCAACAGCCTGCTGCTCAGCGCCGACAACGGCCACGCCACCCATCCCAACCACCCCGAAAAGAGCGACCCCCGCAGCCCGGTCAAGATGGGCGGCGGCATCCTGCTCAAATACAACGCCAGCCAGACCTATACCACCAGCGGCCTGACCGCCGCGGCCTTCCAGCGCATCTGCGACAAGGCCGGGGTGCAGCTGCAGATCTTCGCCAACCGGGCCGACGTCCGGGGCGGTTCCACCCTGGGCAACCTGCTGGGCCACCAGATCGCCATCCCCATGGTGGATATCGGCCTGGCCCAGCTGGCCATGCACTCGGCGGTGGAGACCGCCAGCTGCGCCGACGCCGTGGATATGGCCCGGGCCTGCGCCGTGTTCTACAACACCCCCATCTTCCAGCCTGCCGACGGGGTGTGGAGCCTCGGACTGTGAGCGGCCCGACCGGGCGGTTTGCTCCCAGCCCCAGCGGCCGGCTGCATCTGGGCAACCTGGCGTGCAGCCTGCTGGCCTGGCTGTCGGCCAAAAGCAGGGGAGGGCGGATCGTCCTGCGGATCGAGGATCTGGACGCCGCGCGCTGTCCCCGCGTCTACGCCGGCCAGCTGGAGGAAGACCTCTTGTGGCTGGGGCTGGACTGGGACGAAGGGGGCTCCCGCGGGGGGCCGCACGGCCCTTATTACCAGAGCGAGTGCGGGGAAATCTATACAAAAAGTTATAAAAAGCTCGATGCTATGGGGCTTGTATACCCGTGTTTTTGCTCGCGGGCCCAGCTGCACGCGGCCAGCGCCCCCCACACCGCCGACGGCAACGTGGTCTATCCCGGCACCTGCCGGGACCTGACCCCCGCCGAAATTGCCCAAAAGAGCCGGGTCAAGGCCCCGGCCTGGCGCATCCGCGTGCCGGACGAGGAGGTCGCCTTCACCGACCTGTGCATGGGCCCCCACCGGGAAAACCTGCTCACCGGCTGCGGGGACTTTTACCTCCGCCGGGCCGACGGCGTCTTTGCCTATCAGCTGGCGGTGGTGGTGGACGACGCCCGGATGGGCGTCACCGAGGTGGTGCGCGGGGCCGACCTGCTCAGCTCCACCGCCCGGCAGATCTATCTGTACCGGCTGCTGGGGCTGACGCCGCCGGTGTTCGCCCACTGTCCCTTGCTGCTGGATGCCGGCGGCCGCCGCCTGTCCAAGCGGGACGGCGACCAGAGCCTGGAAAACCTCCGGGGCCGCTACACCGCCCCCGAGATCATCGGCAAGCTGGCCTATCTCTACGGCCTGCAGCCCGAACCCGCCCCCCGCACCCCCGAAAGCCTGCTGCCCGATTTCGACTGGGCCAAAGTGCCCAAGCACGACGTCCGGCTGGAAGAAGGGATGTTTGAGAGATAGGGCAAAAAGCTATTTTTGGAAAACCACACAAACGCCAGAGCGCCCGGAAACGGACGCTTTTCTTTTTGGCTCCTTCACAGGCGCTGCGCGCCAGTTTTTAGCCCTCTCAGTCACAGGGTGCTTACGCACCCTGTGCCAGCTCCCCCGCACGCGGGGGAGCCAAAACGTAACCTTTAGGCTACTGCCTCCCACGCGTGCGGGGGAGGTGCCGCCGCAGGCGGCGGAGAGGGCCAGAACGGAGAGGGAAGCAAAAATGCACGGCATAAATATACAAAATTTCCCTCTCCTTCGCCCAAAATCTACCTCCACGCCTCCGGCGCGAACCGGGCCGAAAAGACAGGAAGTAAAGAAAAGAAAGCAAAAACCAAAAATTTGTAAATCGGGCCTTGACACCGGGGGGGTATGCTATAATGCTTTTGAAAGGAAAAGGACCTTCCTTTCAGCCTGTTTTGGGTCTCTATCTTTTATACACCATAAGGAGGAAAATTTCACTATGAAGCTCAAGAAAATTGCTTCCCTGATGCTGGCCGGCGTTATGGCTGTCTCCATGCTGGCGGCCTGCGGCGATCAGGCTCCCGTCGATGACAACAAGGATGATGAGAATGGTACTGTTACGACTACTCCCATCGTTGCAAATGTCAATGAGGATCAGGATAAGATCGACTTCGTTTCCGATGGTTCTCTGACTGCCGCTCTGACCAAGCTGGTCGAGGAAGAGGGCAAGGGCCATAACATCAGCGAGGCTGAGATCGAGGACTTTGTCGAGCGCACCACCGGCCTTGAGTTCGTTAAGAATACCAATGCTTTCAATGGCAACGAATGGAGTCCGGTTTTTGGGAGCTTCCGTTTGGATGTTTGCAAGGATGCCGGCAAGGACGGCGATTCTATGACCAAGGTCTTTGTTGAGCGTGTCAACTTCACGAATGCGTACAATGAGGATGCCGCTGTTGAGGTTGCAACCCGCAACATTGTTGATACCATCAATGACCTGCCCACCACTACCTTTGTTGCGATGGACAACAAGGATGGCAAGCTGCCCACTGTGAATGGCGATGAGTACAGCAACTACACCTATACCGGCACTATGAGCGATGTTGTCGCAGTTACTGGCCTGGACAATCAGACCTACTACTATGTCGCTTACACCATCACCCAGAACACCGCTGTTGTCACCTTCACCGCCTGATTTGTGGCAAACTTTACTTATAGCAAACACGGAGCACCATGCCGCGTTTGATGTAAGGGGCAAATAGGCTTTGAGACCGCCTGTTTGTCCGGGTAAATACCCATCCGATGTGACGACAAAAAGGAATAACCTAACCAGTCATTCCTTCTGTTGTTGATCGCACCAAAACAAAAGAACTTTTGCGTCACGAAAGATAGGGTCCCTCTGCGGGGTCGGCCGAAAGGCTGGCCCCGCATTGTTTGTTTTCTCCCCTCTCAGGCACAGGGCGCTTGTGCACCCTGTGCCAGCTCTCCCGGAGGGAGAGCCAAGTGTACGCCCGTGAGCAGCGGGAAACTTTGTGGTAAGGCGAACTTTTTTGTGACTTTGCCTTACCACTCACTCTGCCGACACTGACGGGCGTGCACTTGCCTCCCCCCGCGGGGGAGGTGGCACAGCGCTTTGCGCTGTGACGGAGAGGGGAGCCGGGCGCAGCGCCTGAGAGGGGAGCAAACGCAGCGCCTGAGAACATGGCCGAACTTTATAATTTCCTTTGATTTTGCCTGTATCCTTATGCTACAATCAAGCAAAGGGGATACAAAACGATGCTCAAAACAATGCGGGCCAAAGGTCTGTCCGGCACGGCGCTCAAGGAGATCGCCCTGGCGCTGATGGTGCTGGACCACATCCACTATTTCTTCGCCTTTACCGGCGCGGTGCCGGAATGGTTCTCGATGCTGGGGCGGGTGAGCGCGCCGCTGTTTTTGTTCTGCACGGCGGAGGGCTTTGCCCACACCCACAGCCGCAAGACCTACCTGCTCCGCCTCTGGGCCCTGGGGGCCGGGATGGGAGCGGTCCAGTTCCTGATCGGAATCGGGCTAGGGAAGCGAGCCGACGGCTTTTACCCCATGAACGGCATCCTGCGGGACCTGACCGTGGCCTGCCTGCTGTGGCAGGGGCTCGACTGGCTGCGCCAGCGCCGTTTTGGCCGGGCGGCGGCGGTGATCGGCGGGGTGGGAGTGCTCTGGCCGGCGGCGTCTCTGGCGCTGATGGCGGTCTTGCCGCCGGTGGGACAGCTGCCGGTGTATTTCCTCAGCTGGACGGTGCTGCCCAGCTGGACCTTCAGCACCGACGGCGGCATTGCGTTCATCCTGGGCGGGGTGCTGCTGTACGCTCTGCGGGAGCACCGGAAAGCCCAGGCGCTGGTCTGGGCGGCCTGGGTCCTGTTTGCGGACCTGGGCAGCGTGGTTTGGCTGCTGCAGAGCGGATGGGGGCTGGGCCGTCTGCTGCTGACCTGTTACCAGTGGATGGAGGTCTTTGCCGCGCCGCTGATGCTGCTGTACAACGGCCAGCGGGGCGCGGGGCACAAGAAGCTGTTCTACTGGTTTTACCCGGCCCATGTGTATGTCCTGTACGCCGCGTCCTGCGCGGTGATGCGATTCGGGGGGTGAGAAAATGGCCCATATCCTTGCGGTGGACGACGACGCCGACCTGCGGACGGTGATCGCCGAAGCGCTGGGCCGAGACGGCCACTTTGTGCGGACGCTGGCCGCCGGGGCCGATGTGACCGAGGCCCACTGCCGCTGGGCCGACCTGATCCTGCTGGACTTGATGATGCCAGGGGAGGACGGCGCGGCCACCTGCCGCCGCATCCGGGCGCTGACCGACGCGCCCATCCTCTTTTTGACCGCCCTCAACGCCGAGGCCGACGTTCTGGGGGCGCTGGGCAGCGGCGGAGATGATTACCTGACCAAGCCCTTCCGCATCGGGGAGCTGCGGGCCCGGGTGGCGGCCCATCTGCGCCGCCAGCAGCGGACGCCGTCCCACCGGCTGGCGCGGGGCGGGGTGGTGTTCGACCTGTCCGCCGGCACAGCCGAGGTGTCCGGCCGGCCGGTGCCGCTGACCAAAGGGGAGTACGCCCTGTGCGAGGTGCTGGCCCTCCACGCGGGGCAGACCTTCGGCAAAGAACAGCTGTACACCGAGGCCTTCGGCTACGAGCGTGCCGCCGACGCCAGCGCCGTCACCGAGCACATCAAGAACATACGGGCCAAGTTCCGCGCCGCGGGCTGCGAGCCGGTGGAGACCGTCTGGGGGGTGGGCTACCGATGGAAACGGTGAAAAAGCGTCCCACCCTGCGGCGGGTGTTGGCGGGGTATCTGGTGCTGACCGGCGGGCTCTGCCTGCTGGCAGCGGCGGTCTGGTGGGGGAGCTTTGCGGCCCTGGTGCGGGCCGGGGTCATCTGGCCCGCCGACCGGATGAGCGCGCTTGCCTATGAGGCCAAGACTGCCGTGGAAACCGCCGGGACTCTGCCGCCCGAGGCTCTGCCCGAGCGCTGCGGCTATCTGCTGCTGGACGGCGCGGGGGAGGTGCTCTCCACCAACCTCACCGGCCGCCGGCTGGAAGCCGCGCTGGAACGCAGCCCCCGGGGCGGCCTGTGGAGCCCCTACCGCCTCCGCCTGCTGGAGGCGCGCCAGACCGACGGCACCGTCTACCTGTTCCAATACGACTACGCCGTCCACTACGCCGACCCCGTCCTGGACGGGGCGCTGCCCGATTTCCAGACCTGCTGGCTGCTGCTGGGGGCGGGCGCGGCGGTTCTCATCATCGGCTGGACCACCCGGCGCACCGGCCGCCTGCTGACCGCCGACGCCCAGCTGCTGTCCCAGGCGGCCGCTCAGGTGGCATCCCGGGAGCTGGAGGGCGCGCCCTTCGGCGGGGCGCGCGTTCGGGAATACGAGCAGGCCCTCGCCACCATGCAGACCTTGCGGGAAGAACTGGCCGCCAGCCTGTCCGCCCAGTGGGAGGCCGACCGCCGCCGGGGCGAGCTGCTCAGCACCCTGACCCACGAGCTCAAGACCCCGCTGGCGGTCATCCTGGCCAGCGCCGAACTGCTGGCCGAGGAGGACTTGACCGCGCCCCAGCGGGAAAAGGTGGAGGCCATCCTCCGCCGGGCCGCCGAAATGCAGCGCACCGCCGCCCGCCTGCGCGGCATGACCCTGAAGCGCAAATGACACAAGCAGAGATAAACCGCCGTCCCGGCACAATGCCACGCCGGAACGGCGGCTTTTTGTGCGGTGCGCCAAAATGGGCCCGGCCCGGTCGCTTTTGACCCCGCTCTGTGGTACACTGAAAATGGAAAGGGGTGGTTTTTATGGGCACCGGGCTGAAAACGAACCGCGGACGCCTTGCGGCGGTGCTCCTGCTGGCCGCGGCAGCTGTGCTGTTGTTCCGATTTGTATGGCTCGCGCCCGATACGCACAGCGACAGCATTTCGGTGCTGGTCATGGAAACAAGCGGCTTGAAAACGTCCGAGAGCCGTTCCGAGGTCATCCCGCCCGATGACCCGCGGTATGCGCAGCTTTTGGCGCTGGTCAACAGCCAGTCCTACCGCCGGTATTTCGACCAGAGCAGCCGCGGCATTCAGGCTAGTGTGGGAAAGAGCGTCGCGTTCCTGACGCTGCGCTTTTACCTGGACGGGCAGGAGACGTTGCAGGTGGAGCTGTGCTCCGAGCCCGGCAGCGTGATCCGCATCAACTACCAGAACGCCGGCCCCTGGCCCGGCGGCAAAAGCGGGGCCGAACTTTTCGCCGGGGCGATGGAGATCCTGGGGAAATAATGTTCCACATGGAACAATTTCAGGAGCGTATTTAACAAAAAATATACAAAGGGGAAAGGCGCTCGGGAACGGGCGCTTTTCTTTTTGCACCCCTCTCAGGCGCTTCGTGCCAGCTTTTAGCCCTCTCCGTCATGTCGCTTCGCTCCATGCCACCTCTCCCGCACGCGGGAGAGGCTCCCCTCTCAGTCTCGCTTCGCTCACCAGCTCTCCCGCAGGGAGAGCCAAGTGTACGTCCGTAAATAAAGAGAAAATTTGTGGTAAGGCGAACTTTTTTGCGGCCTTGCCTTACCACAAACTTGATTGACACTGACGCGCGTGCTCTTGGCTCCCCCCGCGGGGGAGCTGTCATGCCGCTTTGCGGCATGACTGAGAGGGGAGCCTCCCACGTTTACGGAAGAGGTGGCCCGCAGGGCCGGAGAGGGCCAAACAGCGAGAAAAGTAAAACGAAACTGCATAAATATACAAAACTTCCCCCTCCCACGTCCAAAATCCGTCCCTGCGTTCTCAGCGCGAAACGAGCCGGGAAGATAGGAAATAAAGAAAAGAAAGCGAAAACCAAAAAATAGTAAATCGGGGCTTGACACGGGGGGGTATGCTATAATGCTTTTGAAAGGAAAAGGACCTTCCTTTCAGCCTGTTTTGGGTCTCTATCTTTTATACACCATAAGGAGGAAAAATTCACTATGAAGCTCAAGAAAATTGCTTCCCTGATGCTGGCCGGTGTCATGGCTGTCTCCATGCTGGCTGGCTGCTCCACCACCGCTGTTGATCCCGAACCCACTCCCGATCCCGATCCGGTTCCTGCTACCGGTTACTCTGTTGAGCTGGCTGCTAATCTGAGTGATGCCGCCAAGAAGGATTACATCACTTATGAGGACAACGCTGACGATATTGCCGCTCTGGAAGATGCTCTGGGCAACATGAGCTCTACCACTACCGCTGCTGGTGCTGTCCTGCCGAAGGTGGTCGTACCTGTCAATAAGTGCGTTGCTTTCGAGGATACCAAGTATGTCATCAGCGATCTGGTTGATTCCCTGGGTCTCATGGACATCAATTCTACGATGACTGTTGATTCTATGTATGACCTGTGGGATACCGAGAGCTACGGCAGCGATACTGTCAAGTATGGTGCTCTGTTTGTGGTTGATGGTACTGTTGATGTTAACAAGGCTCTGGCTCAGACTGCCGATTATATGGAAGGTCTGCTGGAGACTCTGGCCAATGTGAACAACGATACTGTTGCTCGGTATACCTTTGACTACACTGTTTCTGCAAGCGTTGCCAACCAGGCACTGGAGCCCTTCGCTGGCTATACCCTGTCTGCGAATTTCATCCTGGTGACTGTGACTCGTGTTGCGACCGCAGCCTGATTGAACTTACTTATAACTGACGCGGAGCACCATACCGCGCCTGATATAAGGGACAAATAGGCTCCGAGACCGCCTGTTTGTCCGGGTACACACCCATCCGATGTGACAGCAAAAAGGAATGTCTAACCAATATTCCTTCTGTTGTTGATCGCACCAAAACAAAAGAACTTTTGCGTCACGAAAGATAGGGTCCCTCTGCGGGGGTCGGCTGTAAGGCTGGCCCCCGCATTGTTGTTATCGAATCCCGCCCGCCACCCTTTTAATGTGCCCCCCCTGTCGCTGCGCGACATCCCCCCTTCGGGGGAATAAGCTGAAAACGGCTCCTTCTGCTGTAACTACACAGCAAAAGGAACCGCTTTTTAGCTTGCCTTACCACAAAGTTTGCCTCTATTGACGGCGGTACACTTGGCTCTCCCTGCGGGAGAGCTGGCACGGGGTGCGTAAGCACCCTGTGACTGAGAGGGGAGGCTCTCCCGCGTGCGGGAGAGCTGTCATGCCGCTTTGCGGCATGACTGAGAGGGGCTAATAGGCGACGAGACTGAGAAGGCTAAATAAGAGAGCTGCCGCTCCTAAAAAGAACCAGCAAAACCGCCCCTTCATCCGTAAACGCTGCGGACGAGGGGGCGGTTTTGGGTTTTGTGGCTTTGCTGTATCTTGGTGAAACGCAAAGGTCAGATCACGCTGTTCTCCATCCATTTGCCGCTGAAGAAGCGGATGGCGAAGAACAGGGAGCGGAAGGCCCAGTCCACGAACATGCCGGTCCAGATGGCCAGCAGGCCGCCGCCGAAATGGCCCACCAGCAGGTAGCACAGAGCTACCCGGAACAGCCACATCGAGGTGATGCTGACCACCATGGTGTAGCGGGCGTCGCCGGCGGCGCGCAGGATATTGGGCAGGGTGAAGCTGGACGGCCAGATGAACAGCGAGATGATGTTGAACCAGACCATCACTTCCAGCGCGAGGCCGGTGGCCTCGGGGGAGAGGTTGAAGAACTGCAGCATGAACCGGTTGCCGCCGAAGAAGGCCGCCAGGTTCATCACCCAGGCGCCGGCATAGGCCAGGCCCATCATCAGGCCGCCGTAGCGCTTGGCCTGCTTTTTGTCGCCGGCGCCCAGGCACTGGCCCAGGACGGTCAGCGCGCCCATGCCCACGGCGTTGGCCGGGATGTTCAGCAGGGTGGTGGTATTGTTGGCCACGGCGTTGGCCGCAATGGCCGCCGTGCCCAGGGTGCTGGTCAGGCTGGACACCGACAGCTTGCCGATCTGGAACATCCCGTTCTCGATGGCGTTGGGGATGCCGATGACCAGGATGCGCCGGATCAGCTTGCGGTCAGGCCGCAAGTTTTGGACGCTGTCCACCCGCAGCATACTGGCGGGCCGCTGCAGCAGGAAAAGCACCGCCGTGCAGGCGATGATGCGGGAGATCAGGGTGGCCAGCGCCGCGCCGAACACCGCCATGCCGCAGCCGTAGATGAAAATGGCGTTGCCGCCGATGTTCAGCACGTTCATCACCAGGCTGGACAGCATACTGATCTTGCTGTTGCCCTGCGCCCGGAACAAAGCCGCCCCCGCGTTGTACATCCCGATGAAGGGGTAGCTGAGGGCCGACATCAGGAAATAGGTCTCGGCGTAGGCCATCACATCGTCGTCGATGGCGCCGAAAATGGCGCGCAGGATCAGATGCCGCCCGAACAGCACCACCAGCGCCACCGTGCAGCTGAACGCCACCATGACCAGCATGATCTGGCCGGCGGTGGCCTTGGCGTTTTTGGGTTCCTCGTGGCCGATGTACTGGCTGGTGACCACCGCGCCGCCGGTGGCCAGGGCCGACATGATCTGGATCATCAGGGTGTTGAAGGTGTCCACCAGGCTGACGCCCGAGACGGCGGCCTCGCCCACCGAGGACACCATCAGGGTGTCGGCCAGGCCGATGGTGACGCTGAGGGCCTGCTCCGCCACCAGCGGCAGCAGCAGGGCCACCAGCTGCTGCCGGGTGAAGATGGGCCGGGATTGTGCTGTTTGTGTCATAGGCGTTGCTTCCTTCCCGCTGTTGTTGTATACCACGGCATACTATAGCACAAAGCCTGCCCCGATGCAATATCGCACGCGACAAAAATGCGCCCGGCCCCGCGGCTTTTCCCGCGAGGGGCTATTTACCCCCGGAGGCGGATATGATACAATAAGGGCAAAGCAGCAGGAGGGCCGCGCCCCCTGCAAACGGCCCTGCAGGAGGGCCGGAGGCGGCGGCCGCAGTCAACGGAGGTAAATGCAGATATGCCCAAAGAAGCGCACAAAGTGGTGGTGATTGGCCACCGCAACCCGGATACCGATTCCATCTGTTCCGCCATCGCCTATGCGGAGCTGAAAAATAAGACCAGCGACCTGGTGTGCGAGCCCCGCCGGGCCGGCAAGATGAACCAGGAGACACAGTTCGTCCTGCAGAAGTTCGGGGTGGAGCCGCCCCGGATGTGCACCGACGTCAACCCCAAGATCCGCGACGTGGATTACCGCGAGATGGAAGGCGTGGACGGCTCCATCAGCCTGCGCCGCGCCTGGGAGATCATGCGGGACCGGGACATCGACACGCTGCCGGTGGTCAGCCCGGAGAACGACCTGCTGGGCGTCATCACGGTGAAGGACATCGCCACCGCCAACATGGACGTGTTCGACACCGCCGTGCTGGCCAAGACCCACACCACCTATAAGAACATCCTCGAGACGCTGGGCGGCGAGATGGTGGTGGGCAGCGAGGACGGGGTCTGCACCGCCGGCAACGTCCATATCGGCACGGCCACGCCCGAAATGCTGGAGAGCGCCGTGGAAAAAGGGGACATCGTCATCCTGACCAACCGCTACGAGAGCCAGCTGTGCGCCATCGAGCAGGAGGCGTCCCTCCTCATCATCTGCAACGATTCCAAGGTGGGCAAGACCATCAGCCGCATCGCCGCCGAGACCGGCGTGGATATCATGACCGTCCCCTTCGACACCTACGCGGCCGGCAAGCTCATCAGCCAGTGCGCCCCCATTTCCTACTATATGACGACCCAGAACATCCTCAAGTTCACCCGGGTGACGCCGGTGGCCGATGTGACCCGCGTCATGGCCAAGAACCGCCACCGCTATTTCCCCATCCTGGACGAGAACGGCAAGCACTGCGGCATGGTCAGCCGCCGCAACATCATCAACCTGCGCAAGCGGCGGATCATCCTGGTGGACCACAACGAGGCCACCCAGGCGGTCGAAGGCTTTGAGCAGGCCGAGATTCTGGAGATCATCGACCACCACCGCATCGGCAGCCTGGAGACCAGCGGACCGGTCTATTTCCGCAACCAGCCGGTGGGCTGCACCGCCACCATCGTTACCCAGATGTACGACGAGCAGGGGGTGGAGATCCGCCCCCAGATCGCCGGGCTGATGCTGGCGGCCATCCTGTCCGACACTTTGATGTTCCGCAGCCCCACCTGCACCCCGCTGGACGAAAAGACCGCCAGGCGTCTGGCCGGCATTGCCGGGGTGGATGTGGAAGAATTCGCTGCCGAGATGTTCGAGGCCGGCGAAAAGCTGGACGGCAAGACCCCCGAGGAAGTGTTCCTGCAGGACTTCAAGGTGTTCATGTGCGGGGACCTGCGGTTCGGCGTGGCCCAGGGCAGCTACATGACCCACAAGAACCTGCAGGCCGCCCAGAACCTGCTGATGCCCTATCTGGAGGAGGCCCGCCGCAAGCAGAACGTGGAGGACCTGTATATGATGCTGACCGAGGTGCCCCGCAAGGAGAGCGTGGTCATCTGCACCGGCCGCCATGCCCCCGAGATGCTGCGGGCCGCCTTCGACCGGGAGCCCGAAGCCGACGGCGGCTGGGTGTTGCCGGGGGTCATCAGCCGGAAAAAGCAGTTCATCCCGGCCATGATGGACGCCTATCAGGAACTGTAAGGCCAAACGGGGGTGAACAGGATGTTCGGCTTTTTGAAAGACAAGGACCGCACCCCGCCCGCCCTGCCCGAAGGGACGGTGCGCCGCCGCTATGTGGTGTCGGGCCGGGTGCAGGGGGTGGGCTTCCGCTACCGGGCGCGGTACGCCGCCAGCCAGCTGGGCCTGACCGGCTGGGTGGAAAACGAGGACGACGGCACCGTCACCCTGGAAGTGCAGGGCGACCCCGCCCTCTTTGCCCGGATGTTCGACATGATCGCCGCCGGCGGCTATGTCCAGATCACCGGCATCCGCTCTGAGGACCTGGAGCCCGACCCCTGGGACCGGGGCTTCTCGGTGCGGGGGTACTAAAAGCAGCAAAAACGCCAAAAAGAACCCCGCTGTCCTGTGCATTGTGCTGCACGAACGGCGGGACTTTTTAATTGTCTGAAGGTTTTATCACCCCGCCACTTTCAGCGGGCTGTTGTCGGTCCAGAGGGTGCCGTCCAGCAGGCGGGTGAGGGCGAAGGTGCCGTTTGCCGAGACGCGGGCCGGGTCCAGGGCGAAAAAGTCGCTCTCGGAGAGGTTGGCCGGGTCGGCAGCGGCATCGTAGCCCACCACGCAGACCCAGTGGCCGTAGGTGCTGCTGGTGGAGATGTGGGGGTAGTTGACCACGTCCCAGCCCGAGCCGGTCCAGTGGTATTCCTCGGTAGAGGTGCGGTTGGGGTGCTTGGACACCCCGCTGACCGCGGTGTTCTGCAGATGGACGATCACCGGGCGGCCGGCGTTCAGTTCGCTGTAGAGCTTGTCCAGGCAGGCGTCCAGATCGCCCGAAAAGCCGCTGTAGCCGGCGGCCGACCAGACAGCCCCGTTCGACCACATCCCGGCCCCCGAGTTGACCGCCCCGTCCAGGATGGTGCGGGCGTAGCGCAGGGCGTACAGGCTGCACTGGCCCGGCGCCTGGTTGCCGATGGAAAGGATCTGGGCCCGGTCGAGGTCCAGCATCTGGATGCCGCAGCAGTTTGTAAGGCCGGCGGCGGAGGCGCAGGGCAGCAGGGAGAAAAGCAGGGTCCATACGAGCAGAAGCGCCGGCAGGATGCGGCGGACGCGGGCAGCGGTGTGCATGGGAAAAGCCTTCTTTCTGGTGGATTTGTCAAAGTCCGGCAAAAGCCGTATACCAGAAAAAAGTATAAAAGCAAAAAATGGTAAAAATGTGAGAACCGGCCGCCTGGAATGGAGAAAAGCCGGCGTCTTTTTTGGCAAAGATGCACAAAGGGCCCGCGTCCGTGTGGTGACAAAGGCCCCGGAATATGGTACAATGGCACAGAACAGAAAGGAGGACCCGCGCATGGAACCGCTTATCAAATTCTGGCTTTTCCTCTGCCACTGGGTGGAGTTCGACACCTTCGAGAACGAGGAGGACCTGGACGACACCATCGAAACGCTGACACGGGCCGGCCTGCCCTATAAGAGCCGCACCCGCCGCAGCAAGGCGGGCGGGGAAGAGCTGGTGCTCTACGTCAAAAACGCCGACCGGGACTACGCCCGGTATTGCACGGGGTGGCGTCCGTTTTGATCCGCAGCATGAAAGGAATAACCTGTATGATGAACAAAACCGAACTCTGCCGGGCCGCAGCCGCAGCGCTGTGCGCCCTGCTTTTGGCGGGATGCGGCGGCGCCGCGTCCTCCGCGCCCGCCTCCCCGGCCGCCGCAGCTTCCTCTGCGGCGTCTGCGCCGGAGCAGAGCGCGGCCTATACCTTCACCGACGACCTCGGCCGGGAAGTGACGCTGGAAGCCGCGCCCCAGCGGGTGGCCGCCCTGACCGGCAGCTATGCCGATATCTGGTGCACCGCCGGCGGCAAGGACAGCCTGATCGCCTCGGCCTCGGACGCCTGGACCGACTTTGACCTGGGCTTGGCGGAAGATGTGGCCAACATCGGCGGGGCCATGGGGGTCAGCGTGGAGGAACTGCTGGCCAGCGCCCCCGACCTGGTGCTGGCATCCACCAACATTTCCTCCAATCAGGAGATGCTGCCCACGCTGGAAGCGGCCGGGATCAAGGCGGCCTTTTTCTCGGTGGACACCTTCGAGGACTATCTGCGGATGCTGGAGATCTGCACCACCCTGACCGGCTGCCCTGAGAACTACCAGACCTACGGCGAGGCCGTGGCGGAGGAGATCGAAGCGGCCCGCGCCCGCGCCGCCGGCGTTCTGGCGCAGCAGGAGCCCGAGAGCGTTCTCTATATCCGGGCGGCGGCCTCGGTGATCAAGCCCAAGGGCAGCAACGGCACCGTGCTGGGCGAGATGCTGGCCGATCTGGGCTGCGTCAACATCGCCGACCAGGACGAAAGTCTTTTGGAAGATTTGAGCATGGAGGCCATTCTGGCGGCGGACCCGGACAAGATCTTCATTGTCCTGCAGGGGTCGGACCCCGAACCGGCCAAGGTCAAGCTGGAAGGGGAAGTGCTCTCCAACCCCGCCTGGCAGCAGCTGACCGCCGTTCAGGAGGGCGAGGTCCATTACATGGACAAGGACCTGTACCACCTCAAGCCCAACGCCCGCTGGGGCGAAGCCTACGACCACCTTGTGGAGATCCTGTATGGGGTCTAAGCGGGCGCTGCTGGCGGGGACGGCGCTGCTGGCGTTGCTGGCCGCCGTGTTCAGCCTCTGCGTGGGCGCGGTGACGGTGCCGCCCGGCGAGCTGCTGGCCGCGCTGACCGGCCGGGGCGAGGGGACCAGTGCGGCCATCATCCTGTATGTGCGGTTGCCCCGGACAGCCGGCTGTCTGGCGGCCGGAGCCAGCCTGGCCGTATCCGGCGCAGTGATCCAGACGGTGCTGGCAAACCCGCTGGCCTCCCCCAATGTCATCGGCGTCAACGCCGGGGCCGGGGCGGCGGTGGCGCTGTGCTGCGCGCTGGCCCCCATGGCGGTGGGGCTGACCCCCATCGCCGCCTTTGCGGGGGCGTTCGGCAGCGCCTTGCTGGTGCTGGCGGTGTCCCAGCGGGCGGGGGCCTCCCGGATGACGCTGATCCTCACCGGCGTGGCCCTGTCCAGCATCTTTTCGGCGGCGGTGGACCTGGTGGTCACGCTGGTGCCCGACGCCCTGAACGGCTACTCGGATTTCCGGGTGGGCGGGCTGGGCAGCGTCACCATGGCCCGGGTGGGCCCGGCGGCGGCGGTCGGAGCGGTGTGCCTGGCCGGGGTACTGCTGCTGACCAATGAGCTGGACGTTTTGGCGCTGGGCAGCGAGACGGCCCGCAGCCTGGGCCTGCGGGTGGGCCGGATGCGGGTGATCCTGCTGGCGCTGGCCGCCGGCCTGGCCGGGGCGGCTGTCAGCGTGGCGGGGCTCATCAGTTTTGTGGGGCTGATCGTGCCCCACCTCATCCGCCGCTTTCTGGGGGAGGAGAGCCGCCCCCTGGTCATCGGCTGCGCCTTTGGGGGCGCGGCCCTGCTGACCGTCTGCGACACCGCCGCACGCACCCTCTTTGCCCCCTACGAGATCCCGGTGGGGGTGGCATTGAGCCTGGGGGGCGGGCCCTTCTTCATCTGGCTGGTGCTGCATCAGAAAGGGGGGCGGCGGCGTTGATCGAACTGTCCCACCTGAGCGCGGGGTACCGCGGCAGGCCGGTGGTGGAGGACGTCAGTTTTTCCTTTGCGCCGGGCCAGGTGACGGTCCTGCTGGGGCCCAACGGCTGCGGCAAGACCACCCTGCTCAAAACGGCGCTGGGCCTGCTGGCCCCGCTGGGGGGCCGCGTCCTCTACGACGGGGCCGACCTGCAGGCGCTGGACCCCGCCGAAGCGGCCCGCAAGGCCGCCTATATGCCCCAGAACCGCCATGTGCCCCGGATCGAGGCCCGGCGGATGGCGCTGCACGGGCGGTTCCCGTATTTGTCGTTCCCGCGGCAGTACCGCCCGGAGGACTACGCCGCCGCCGATGCCGCCCTGGAAGCTGCCGGCGCGGCTGACCTGGCCGGCCGGATGATGGACACTCTTTCGGGCGGGCAGCGGCAGAAGGTCTATCTGGCCATGGCGCTGGCCCAGCAGGCCCCCACCATTCTGATGGACGAGCCCACCACCTGGCTGGACCCCAAACACCAGCTGGAGGTGATGGCCACCGCCCGGCGGCTGGCCGCCGAAGGGCGGGCGGTGGGGCTTGTTTCCCACGAGCTGAGCCTGGCTCTGCGGACGGCGGACCGGGTGGCCCTGCTGGCCGGTGGGAAGCTGGCGGCCTTCGGCACCCCCGAAGAAGTGTACCAGTCGGGCGCGCTGGAAGGCGCATTCGGCGTCAAAATCGGCCGCAGCCAGGCCGAAAACGGCTGGCACTACTACTATCTCTAAACGAAAAAGTCCTGTCCAGCCGACATGTGCGGATGGACAGGACACATACAGGGAAATTTGGCGCTGAGAGTGTGCGAGCCGCTTTGCGGCGAGTGCGCGGTTCAGCGCCAAATTTTGTCCCCAGGAGGATATTAGGGGGAAGGAATTTCTGCCGCGCGTATGCGCGCAGAAATGGGTTCCCCCTAAAGCATATTACCAGAGCGGCAGCTCGTCGCCTTCCTCGTTGATGAGGGAGACGCGGCCGTTGCTGAAATACCAGCCCTCGCCGTAGAGGGTCTCATGGCCGTCGGCGCACAGGATGTACGAGCCGTCGGGCAGGGCGATGAAGGGCCGGTGCTTGCTGTCGGCCAGGGCGATGTCCATGAGGGGGACGCCGTCCACGGCCTTGTCTTTGGAGAACTGGTAGTGGGGCCAGATGCTGACGCTGGTCAGGCCCAGGCCGGTCATCCAGCGGCAGTACAGGGGGTCGGTGGCCTCGCCCGGCTCCTCGGGCTGGGCGTAAACGATCTTGGCGGCGTTCATCGAGCCGGCGCTGATGCCCAGGATGATGCCCTCATAGCTCTGGATCAGAGCGGGCAGGCCGATCTCGGAGAAAAAGCGGTTTTGGGTGGGAACGTGCCCGCCCCCCAGGATCAGAAAGTTGCAGCGCTGCAGCAGCTGGCCGATCTCCTCGGCGTTGCGGCTGTCGCAGGCGGTCATCCCGTCCAGCGGCAGGCCGGCGCCGGCAAAGCAGCCGGCAAAAAAGCGGCAGGCTTCGTCGTTGGCGTCATGGGCGGCGGGGTCGGCGGCCAGATACAGGCCCTCCGGGGCCTCGTCGGGCCAGGCGGCGCGCAGCCGCTGGATCAGGCCGTTTTTGCGGTCCAGAGCGGCGGGCTGAGGGCCGGGTTCAAAGGGGCAGCCGGTGGGGCTGCTGGTCAAAAACAGGGTCATACGGGTTCCTCTTTCATAGCTGGACACAAATAGCGCGCACGATTCTGTGCAGCGGTACTATTGTAGCACAAAATGCCGCCAGAGGGGAGGGCAATTTCCACCAAAAGAAACCACTCAGCTTTACACAAAACGCACAAAAGCGAACATTTGCCCGCTGCCGGACAATAAAAAAAGTCCCGTCCAGCCGACCTATGCGGATGGACGGGACACGATGGAAAATCTTCGCTGACGGTCAGGTTTACTCTCCGTCGTACAGGCCGAACAAATCGAGCAGCTTTTCCCAGAAGGTGAGTTCGTGCGCGGGAGCCGCTTCTTCTTCTGCGGCGGCGTCCAGCTGGATGGGCTCGGTCTGCAGGGCAAATTGCAAGGCGGAGACGGTGTTTTTGTTCGAGGTGAAGGAAGCCGGCACGCCGGGGGCCGAAAGGGTGTCCAGCAGGCTGCCCAGCTCCTCGTCCAGCTGCATATTGCTGGTCTCGGTGTAGAGCTGGTGGGCTCCGGCCACCAGCAAGAGGGAAGCGCTGCTGAGCTGCTGGGTGCCGGCCAGGATCTGGTCCACCCCCTGGGTGTAGGCGTTGACGCCGGTGTCAAACACGCCGTACTGGGTGGCCAGGGTGGTAACGGCGTCCGAGAGAAGGGCCATGTTCTGCAGCATCCCGTTCAGGACGCCGGCCATGGCCTGGATGCCGCTGTCAAAGGCGGCGTAGCCCTCCCGCACCGCGCTGGTGCCCTGCCGCAGAGCGCCGATGCCCTGGCTGACCGTGTCGAGATAGAGCTGCATGGCCCCGGCCAGGGCGGTGTTGCCCTGCAGCAAAAGCACGATCTGGCTGATCTGGTCGCCCACGCCGAAGGGCAGCCCGGTGAGGGCCTGCAGCATGGCGATGGCCTTGGCGTTGCCGGCGGCAAGGGTGTCCAGGTCAAGGCCGTTCTGGGCCAGGATGTTTTTGAAGGCGTCGTAATTGACCTGGCTTTCCAGCAGGGCCACGCCGTCGTCCAGCTGGTCGATGCCGCTGCCGATCTGCTTGGAGGCGTCCAGCAGCAGGTTCAGCTGGTCGTTGGAGGCAGAGATGCCGGACAGGGCGTTCTGCAGCTGGAGCAGGGCGCTGTTGACCGCGGCCGAGCCGCCGGTCAGCAGGTCGTTCTGGTCGGTGAGGAGGGTGAGGCCCTGTTCCAAGGCGGCGATGCCGGCGCTGAGGGCGGCGGCCCCCTCGTCCAGCTGGCCGGTGCCGGTGGTGAGCTGGTTGAGGCGGTTGGTCAGGGACACGCCGTCGATGTCCAGCTTGAGCTGCAGCTGGATGCCGTTGAGGGTGATGGCCGGCATGGTGAAGTTGGTCACGTCGGCGGCCACCTCCACCTCGCTGGTCTGGCCGGGCAGCAGGGTGAAGATGATCTGCCGCTGGCTGCCCACGCTGGCTATGGTGCCGCCCGCCGCGCGGATGTTGGAGGCGCTGGCGGTGTCCAGGGTGACGGTGGTCTGCAGGGCGTACTGGTCGAACCAATCGCCCTGGCAGTCGGGGTTGGGGCTGACGTTGAGGCGGATGATGAGCGCGCCGCTGCGGCCGGCCAGGTCAGCGGGGGCGATCTCTTTCCCGTCCAGGATGTAGTGGATCTCGATCAGCCAGGGCAGAGGGGTGGCGGCGGGGTCCATGGTGCCCTCGTAGTAGAGGTCGCCGTCGGATGCAGGGGTCAGGGTGACGGCGCCGTCCGCATAGGCGATGGGGTCGGTGGTGGTCATGTTGCGGACGGCGGTGTAGTCGCCGTAGTCGGTGACGGTGCGGCCCGCCGAGCCCGCAAAGTGGTTGACGGTGTAGAGCCGCTGGACCGTGCCGTCGGCGTTCAGTTTGCCGTAGACCACTTCTTCCTTGGCAGGGCCGGTCAGGGCAGGGGAAGTGTTTTCTTCCGGGTCGGGGGCGGTTTCGCCCGAAGGGGCGGCGTCCTCGCCGGCCTGGCCGGTTTGGGATGTGCCGGCGGAAGAAGCGGCTTCGGGCAGGGGGGAAGTGTCGGAGGCAAAGACCGGCAGGGCTGCGCCAGCCAGCACGGCGGCCGCCAGGACGGCTGCGGCGGCGCGGCGGGGGAAATGGACGAGTTTCATAGGGCGGTGCCCTCCTTGGGCTGTTTGTGGACAATGAGCGGGTCGATGAGGTAGAGGATGCCGGGCAGGGCCAGCAGGACGATGGTGAGGGAAGCCAGGCTGCCCACCCCCAGGAAGTTGCCCAGCTGGGCCAGCAGCTGGTTGGAGGAGATGGCCCCCATCAGGAAGCCCACCACCGCCAGCCCGCTGCCGGTGGTCAGGACCGATGTGGTGACGGTGGCCACCGTGGCCACGATGGCCGGCTTTTTGTCCAGCGTCTCGCGGTATTCCCGGTAGCGGTCCGAAAAGAGGATGGCGTAGTCCACCGTAGCCCCCAGCTGGACCGAGCTGATGATGAGGTAAGCGATGTAAAAGACCACCGTGCCGGTGAAGTAGGGCAGGGCCAGGTTGAACCAGATGGCCGTCTCGATGCACAAAACCAGGACGATGGGCAGGATCAGGCTGCGCTCCAGCACCAGCAGCACCAGGAACACCGCCGCAATGGCCACAAAGTTGACCATGGCCATGTCGCCGGTGATGGTGTCCATCAGGTCGTAGGTGCTGACCCCCTGGCCGGCCAGATACCAGCTGTCGGGGTAGTATTGCTGGGCGATGGCGCGGACCTGCTCCACCAGGGCGAAGGCCGCGTCGCCCTCATAGTCGGCGGCCACCGAAAGGACCATCCGGGTGGTGTCGCCCGACACCAGCTGGGCCAGGGTGGCGTCGTCCAGAAAGCCCGGCGGGATCTCGGAGCCGGCGGTGTCCACATACGAGATGATGCCGGTGACCTGGGGCAGGGCGCGGAGGGCGGCGGAAAGCTCGCTCTGGGTGGCGGTGTCCCCGGCGGGCACCAGCAGGACATAGGTGTCGCTCTGGCCAAAGACGGCCTCGATGGCCTCGGTGTCCCGGCCCACCTCGGTGTCGGCGGCGAACATATGGCCCGCGCCGTAGTAATATTCATTGGCGTTGGAGGCCAGGTAGGAAGGCACCATGATGACGGCGAGCACCGCCACCATGGGCAGCATGATCCGGCTGACCAGCCGCCCAAACCCGGTGAAGGAGGGCAGCAGGGGCTTGTGATGGGTCTTGTCCATCCAGGGCAGGGCAGTGACCACCAGGGCCGGCACAAAGGTAAAGACGGTCAGCAGGCTGAAGGCCACCCCCTTGGCCAGGGCCAGGCCCAGGTCGGGCCCGATCTGGAACTGCATCAGCACCAGAGCGGCAAAGCCGATGACGGTGGTCAGGCCGCTGGACAGGATGGAGGAGGCGGACTTGGTCAGGGCCTCCACCATGCAGTCGCCGGGGGCGGCGCCGGGGCGGGCAGCCCGCACCTCGGCAAAGCGGTGGATCAGAAAGACCGAGTAGTCCAGCGAGACGGCCAGCTGCAGGATGCTGCCGGCGGCGCTGGTGACAAAGGAGATCTCCCCGAAGATCAGGTTGGTGCCGTTGTTGATGAGGATGGCCGCCCCCATGCCCAGCATGATGAGGACCGGCTCGGCCCAGCTGGCGGTGGTCAGGGCCAGGATAAAGACGACGTAGAGGACGGCGATGGCCGCGATCTTGGCCACTTCCACCACGGTGGAGTTGGTGGCCGCCGCGGTGGACACCGCCGAGCCGGTCAGGGCCCCGGCATCGCCCAGCAGGGCGTCGATGGCGGCCACGGCCTCGGCCCGCTGGTCGTCGGACACCGTGATGGTGAACAGGGCCGCCCCGTCCTTATAGTAGGCCGCGACGGTGTCGGGGTCCTGCATTTCCAGGGGGACGGTGACGTCGGCCACATCGTCCAGCCAGGTGACGCTGGTGACCCCCTCCACCCGGGCGATCTGCTGCTTATAGGCCAGGGCCTCGGGGACGGTGACGTCCCGCACCATGGCCCGCACGTTGGGGATGCCGCCGCCGAACGCCTCCTCCATCACATCGATGGCGATGGTGGAGGGGGCGTCGGGGGGTAGATAATCGTTGATGTCGTAGTTGACCGAGACCAGCAGGGACAGCAGCGCGCATAGCACGGCCGCCGCGGCATACAAGGCCAGCACCCGCCTGCGGCGGCGGACGACTGCGGCAAAAAAGCCTTTCCCGTTCATGAAAGGCCTCCTTTCCTGGAAGGTTTTCATCTCTTTATTATAAGAGCTTTGCGCGGAAAGGGAGTGAACAAGCTGTGAATTTTTTTGTACACATCCGCCCTTTTGTAAGGATTGCCAAGGCAGCCGGCAGCCTGTATAATAAGAAAAAACCGATCACAAAGGAGGAACCCCCTTATGGAACATCTGTATGAAAAAGCCTCGGCCAGCGCGGCCTATCTGAAAGAAAAACTGCGCTTTGCCCCGAAAGTCGCGGTGGTGCTGGGCTCGGGCCTGGGAGACCTGACCGCCGGCTTCACCGATACGCAGGAGATCCCCTACGCCGACATCCCCAGTTTCCCCCAGTCCACCGTGGCGGGCCACAAGGGGGCCCTGCTGGAGGGCAAGCTGGGGGATACCCCCGTGCTGGCCATGGAAGGGCGCTTCCACTTCTACGAGGGCTACACCATGAAGGAGGTGTGCTACCCGTTCTATGTGTTTAAGCTGCTGGGCATCGAGACGGTGGTGCTGACCAACGCCGCCGGCGGCATCAACCGCAGCTTTGAGCCGGGCACCCTGATGCTCATCACCGACACCATCAACATGATGGGCACCAACCCCCTGATCGGGCCCAACGACGAGCGGTTCGGGCCCCGCTTCCCCGACATGACCGAGATCTTCAGCCATGACCTGCTGGCCCTGGCCCGCTCGGTGGCGGACGAACAGGGCATCCAGTACAAGGAGGGCGTCTATCTGGGCTTTATGGGCCCCTGCTACGAGACTGCCGCCGAGATCCGCGCCTTTGCGGCCCTGGGGGCCGACGCCGTGGGGATGAGTACCGTCCCCGAGGCGATGGTCTGCGCCTACCTGGGGGTCAAGGTGCTGGCGGTGAGCTGCATCACCAACATGGCCACCGGTATCCAGACCGTCCGCCACAGCCACGAGCGGGTGCTGGAGATCGCCAACCAGGCCGGCGACCGGATGTGCCGCTGGCTGGGCGAAGTGATCCAGAAACTTTGAAACGGCTAAAGAAGAAATTAAAAAAGTCCCGTCCAGCCGACATGTGCGGATGGACGGGACACATACAGGGAAATTTGCCGCTGAGAGTGTGCGAGGCCGCAAGGCCGAGTGCGCGGTTCAGCGGCAAATTTTGTCCCCAGGGACCGCGAAGCTGAGGCGCGTCCAGCGGACGAAACAGCCGAAGCGGAGCAGGGGCAGCGGTCTGTCATTTTCAAGCGCCATTCCTGGCGCGCAGAAAATGCAGGGAACCGCAACCATTAGGGGGAAGGAATTTCTGTCGCGCGACTGCGCGCAGAAATGGGTTCCCCCTAAAGCGTGGCGTTTTTCGCCACGCTTTATGCGCACTCTGCCCAAAAGCGGGGGCGCATTTTCTCACAAAAGAGGTGGGTAATGTGACCGGCTCACATTGACGGGGCAGGGAGGAACCGCTATAATAAAAGCATCCAATCCTTTACCTAAATTTTATATTGGGAGGGCTGCAGGATGGAATTGTACCGGGTCAGCCGGATCGGCGAGGCCGACTATGGCTGTGAAGAACTGCCGGAGGGCGCGCCGGTCCTCTGCGAGGTGGAGCTGACGGGCCTGCCCGGCGCGGAAAGCACAGACCGCCCTGTGACGCTTCTGGTGCCGGACGCCGGCCTGACCGCCCAGGACATCCAGGAAGGGGACACCGTCCTGCTGGCCGGCGGCGCCCTGCAGAAAGGCAGGCCCATCCGCACCAGCGCGCTGATCGGGCTGGGGGCGCTGGGCATCCTGTTCGGGCGGAAGATGCCCGGGGTGCAGGTGATCGCGGACAAAGCGCGGGCGGCCCGGTATGCCGCCCAGCCCACCCTCTGCAACGGGGAAGAATGCCGCTTTGCTTACTGCGACCCGGCGGACGGCAAGCCGGTGGACCTGATCCTGGTGGCGGTGAAAGCCACCGCCCTGGACGAGGCCATCCGGCAGATCGGGGCCTTTGTGGGGCCGGACACCGTCATCCTCAGCGTGCTGAACGGCATCACCAGCGAGGAACGGCTGGAAGCAGCCTACCCGGGGCACGTGCTGTGGAGCGTTGCCATTGGGATGGACGCCAACCGGTCAGGACGGACGCTGATTTTCAAATCGCCGGGCGAGATCCAGTTCGGGGAGCGGGACGGCAGCATCACCCCGCGGGTGGCCGCCGTGGCCCAGTACCTGACCGCCTGCGGCATCCAAAACGAACCCTGCACCGATATCCTCTACAAACAGTGGCACAAGCTGATGATCAACGTGGGGCTGAACCAGGCCTCCGCCGCCTTTGGGATGACCTACGGCGGCCTGGCGGAGGACAACGCCCAGCGGGCGCTGATGCTCTCGGCCATGCAGGAAGTGATCCGGCTGGCCAACGCCGAAGGGGTGCCGCTGCCGCCCGACGACGACGTCACATGGCTGGCGGGGGCCATCCCCCGCTTCAAGCCGGACAACAAGCCCAGCATGGGCCAGGACATGGACGCCCACCGCCCCACCGAAGTGGAAGAATTTTCGGGGGTGGTCCGGCGGCTGTCGAAAAAGCACGGCCTGCCCACCCCGGCCAACGATTTCTTTTACCGTGCCATCCGCGCCATCGAGGCCGGTTGGGGCAACTCTTGAACCCATAGAAAACCGATGCACAAGAAAGGAGCCTGTTTATGAAACGCCATCTGTCCACTTTTGTCCTGTCTGCACTGGCGGTAGCCGCGGTAGGCGGGCTGACCGTCCTGCGCACCGTCCTTGTGGCCGAAGCTGCCTGGCGGCATGACTACACCCCCCTGACTGTGAACACCTACCCCGTCAGCGGGAACTTTACCGACATTTCGGTCACGGACTATTACGCCGACGTCCAGTTCCGGGTCTCCCGGGATGGATCGGTCAGCGTCGTGACCCGGGACGCCGCCGACGTCACCCACACCGTCCGGGTGGAAGGGAACACCCTGACCGTCACCCGTCCTGAGCCCAGCGTCGGCCAGCGGCTGTTCCACCATGACGACGACGATCCCGAGGTCACCATCTACCTGCCCGCCGGCAATTACGGCGCCCTGACCGTCTCCAACACCAGCGGCGACATCGAGAGCGCGGCCCAGCTGGGCTTTGCCTCGGCCAATTTGACCACCGTCAGCGGCGACATCGACCTGAACGGGCCTGTGAGCGGCAAGATCGTCTGCAACACCACCAGCGGCGATGTGGAGCTGCGCTGCCCCACCGCCGGGGATGTGGAGATCAGCACCACCAGCGGCGATGCGGAGCTGAACGACAGCTACATCCAGAGCCTGAAAGTGGTGTCGGTGAGCGGCGACGCCAGCCTGGAGCGTGTCACCGCGGCCGGCGCTGTGACCATCGAGACCACCAGCGGCGACGTGGAGCTGGAGCGCTCCGACGCGGCCAGCCTGACCATTTCCACCACCAGCGGCGAAGTGGAAGGCAGCCTGCTGACCAGCAAGAACTTTGCGGTCTCTTCCAGCATCGGCCGGGTCAGCGCCCCCACGGCGGACCCCGCGGGCGCCCCCTGCACCGTGACCACCACCAGCGGCGATATCCGTCTGACCGTGCGGCCGTGACCGGACGCGCCACGCTCCTAAAAAACGCATACAAGCAAAGCCCGGGAGCGCGCTTCCGGGCTTTTTGAGATGGAGGTACCACCCATGCAGAACGTCTATTTTACCCGCCACGGCGAAACGGTCTGGAACGTCGAAAATAAGATCTGCGGCGTCACCGACATCGCCCTGACCGACCGCGGCCGGGAACAGGCCCGGGCCCTGGGCCGGCAGCTGGCCGCCGGGGACCGCGGGATCACCCGCATCCTCTGTTCGCCTCTGGTGCGGGCCAGAGAGACCGCCGAGCTGATCGCCGCCGAGACCGGCCTGCCGCTGGCGGTGGACGAGCGCCTGCGGGAACAGGCGTTCGGCCGCTACGAGGGCACCGCCCGCAACGGCCCGGCGTTCGCGCTGGCCAAGCTCCACTTTGCCGACCGCTTCGGGGGCGGGGAGAGTATGCTGCAGCTGGCCGCCCGGGTCTACAACCTGCTGGACGAGCTGGCCGCCCAGGAGGACGGCCCGGTCCTGCTGGTGGCCCACAACGGCATTTCCCGCGTGGTGCAGTCCTATTTTTACGAGATGACCAACGAGGAGTTTGCCCTGTTCGGGATCAAAAACTGTGAACTGGTGAAGTACACCTACTGACCCGCGGCGCAGGGGAGAACCTTTTTGGTAAAAATCCAAACGTGCAGAGCGTCCGCGCAAGCGGGCGCTTTTTTGTTGTCCTCTCAGTCTCGTTTCGCTCGACAGCTCCCCCGTGAACGTGGGAGCCTCCCCTTTCCGTCACAGCGCAAAGCGCTGTGCCACCTCCCCCGCGGGGGGAGGCAAGCGTACCTGCGTCAATCTTTGCGAAGTTTGTGGTAAGGCAAAGCTGAAAAACTTCGTCTTACCACAAAGTTTTTCTTTGCCCACGGGCGTAAACTTGGCTCTCCCTCCGGGAGAGCTGGCGAGACGCCCGCAAGGGCGGCGAGACTGAGAGGGGAGCCTCCCACGCGTGCGGGGGAGGTGCCGCCGCAGGCGGCGGAGAGGGCAAAAACAGAGGGGGAGCAAAAAACTGCATAAATATACAAAATTTACCACTCCCACGCTCAAAATTCCTTCCCGCGCCTGTGGCGCGAAACAGGCCGGAAAGACAGGAAGTAAAGAAAAGAAAGCAAAAACCAAACATTTGTAAATCGGGCCTTGACACCGGGGGGGTATGCTATAATGCTTTTGAAAGGAAAAGGACCTTCCTTTCAGCCTGTTTTGGGTCTCTATCTTTTATACACCATAAGGAGGAAAATTTCACTATGAAACTCAAGAAGATTGCTTCTCTGGCTCTCGCTGGCGTTATGGCTGTCTCCATGCTGACCGCTTGCGGCGAGGCTAACAACATTGACGACACCCAGAAGCCCACCGAGCCCGATGTTACTCCCGCTGCTGGCTACTCTGCTACCTTCGAGGGCCGTCTGAGCGCTCTGGCTGCTTCTAACATCGACATGAGCGACAGTGCTGATCTGAATGCTGCTCTGAAGGCTGCTATGGACTTCGCTTCTGATTCCAAGATTTTCCAGGATTACGTTGGCAATAAGAAGGACACTGTTACTTTTGTTCCTTCTACCAATAAGAATGACTTGGGCTATGTTGTTAAAGAACTGATTAACAAGGCTGATAACAACAAAGAGAGCGATGACAAGAAAGAAGTTGGCGAGATCTTCGATGTCCTGAACCCCAATGAGAAGGATAGCGCTGCGTTCGATAAGGATGATGTTGACGTTGTTATGCTGTATGTCGTTGATGGTGGCCTGAGCACTGATGCGGCAGTTAAGGAAGTTGCAGACGAAGTCAAGAGCGAGATTGAGAAGCTGGTGAAGAGCTACAACACTAAGACTACTGATGCAAATACTCACGAGGTGGACTACCATTACACTGGCTCTGTCAGCGCTGATACCATCACCCTGGATGCTAACCATGGTATGAGCATGACCTTTGTGGCTGTCGAAGTCGTCCGTCACCTGGGCCGCTAAGGCACGACAAACTTTACTTATAACAAATACAGCGCACCATACTGTATTTGATATAGGAGCCGGTAAGTCCTAGAGACGCTTGCCGGTTTGGCACTACCCTTTACTGTGACGACAAAGGGGAATAAAACACCAATTATTCCTTCTGTTGTTGATCGCACCAAAACAAAAGAACTTTTGCGTCACGAAAGATAGGGTCCCTCTGCGGGGTCGGCCGAAAGGCTGGCCCCGCATTGTTTGTTGCCCTCTCCGGCCCTGCGGGCCACCTCCCCCGCACGCGTGGGAGGCCGAGCCTAAAGGTTACGTTTTGGCTCCCACGTTTACGGGGGAGCTGTCGAGCGAAGCGAGACTGAGAGGGCATAAAAACGGCTCCTTCTGCTGTACACACAGCAAAAGGGGCCGTTTTGTTTGCCTTACCACAAAGTTTACCTCTGTCCACGGGCGTGCACTTGGCTCTCCCTGGGGGAGAGCTGGCGCGAAGCGCCTGAGAGGGGAGCCGCAAAGCAAGACTGAGAGGGCTATTTGAGTTGTGCGTTTAACTTCCCCTGCCGGGCCAGCTCAGAAGTTGCGGCCGTTCCAGCCCCAGTCGCTGACGGGGTGGTAGGTGACGTAGACCGCCTTGGGCGGGATGCCGAGGTGCTCGGACAGGATGCCGCAGACAAGGCCGGTCATGCGGTTGTAGTCGGCGGACGAGGCCGAGCCGTAGAGGCTGACGGCCACATAGGCGCCCTTGTCCAGCTTCTGGCCGCCCAGCCAGAGCTCGGCGTTGTCCTGAATGGAGACCATCAGGTAAGTCTCGGTCTTGTGCAAGGCGGTGATGGCCTGGCCGAAAGCGGCCTTGAGGGCTTCGCGCTGTTCGGGGGCGGCGGGGACGGTGGTGCGCAGATCAATAAAAGGCATGGTGATTCCTCCTTTGGGCGGCGTCAGGCGTTGGCGGTCAGGGCGTCCAGGACGGCCAGCACATCGGCGGCGTTCGTGTCCGGCTTGACCTTGGGCATGGCTTTGCGGATGATCCCTTCGGGGTCGATCAGGTAGGTGGAGCGGACGGTGCCCATGCTGACCTTGCCGTACTGCTTTTTCTCTTTCCAGACGTCGTACAGCTCCAGCACGGCGTGGTCCGGGTCGGACAGGAGCAGGAAGGGCAGCTCGTACTTGGCCGCAAATTTCTGGTGCGAGGCGGCGCTGTCCTTGCTCACGCCGATGACCACGGCGTTCTTGGCCTGGAACGCGCCGTAGGCCGAGGCGAAGGCGCAGGCCTGGCGGGTGCAGCCGGGGGTGTTGTCCCGGGGGTAGAAGTAGAGGACCACCCACTGGCCGCGGAAATCGGCCAGGCTGTGGGGCGCGCCGGCGGCGTCGGTCAGGGTAAAATCGGGGGCTTGGGTGTTCTCGCTGAGCATAAGGTTCCTCCTTTGAAAATGGCGTCCTGCGGTATTTTCAGGATACCACATTTGGGCATGGGATACAAGGGGGTTGACGGGGCGTTTCCGCCGCGCTATACTGTCCGGTGCGGGCTGTGCGGGCCCGCCTGGAACGTGGTTATTTGGAACGGAAAAAGGAGAAAAAGTTTATGACGTCTGGGGGAAAGAACCTGACCGAGGGGCCGCTGGCGCGGCAGATCCTGGTCTTCAGCCTGCCGCTGGTGCTGTCCAACCTGCTGCAGGCGGTCTTTAATATGACAGACATCGCGGTGGTGGGGCGCTTTGCGGGGTCCCAAGCGCTGGGCTCGGTGGGGTCCACCACCATTTTTGTCACCCTGATGACCGGCTTCCTGATCGGTCTGGGCGGCGGCGTCAATGTGCTGGTGGCCCGCTTCTACGGGGCGGAACAGCCCAAAGACGTGGAAAAGTCGGTCCACTCAGCGCTGCTGGTCTGCCTGGCGGCGGGCGTGCTGCTGCTGGTGGTGGGCGTGGGCTTTTCGCCGGCGCTGATGCGGCTGCTGGGCACCAAGCCCGACCTGATCGACGGGGCCATTTTGTACCTGCGCATCTATTTTTTGGGGATGCCGGCCATGGCCATCTATAACTTTGGCAACGGCGTGTTCAGCGCGGTGGGAGACACCCGCAAGCCGCTGGTCTATCTGACCATCGCCGGCGTGCTGAACGTCGTCCTCGACCTGTTTTTTGTCATCGTGTGCAAGATGAGCGTGGCCGGCGCGGCCCTGGCCACCATCCTGACGCAGTACCTGTCGGCCTTTTTGATCCTGCGGGCGCTGGCGCGCACCGAGGGGTGCTACGGCCTGCAGCGGGAAAAGCTGCATCTTGACCCCGTCATGACCCGCAGCATCCTGGGGCTGGGCGTGCCGGCCGGCTGCCAGAACGCCATTTTTGCCTTGGCCAACCTGTTCATCCAGGCCAGCATCAACACCTTCGACACGGTGGTGGTCAGCGGCAACGCCGCCGCCGCCAACGCCGACCCTCTGGTCTACGACGTGATGGCCGCCTTTTACACCGCCTGCGCCAGCTTTATGAGCCAGAACTACGGCGCGGGCAAGCGGGAGCGGGTCAAGCGCAGCTATTTCATCTCGCTGGGGTATTCCTTCGGGATCGGGGCGGTGCTGGGGCTGTCCCTGGTGCTGTTCGGGCAGACCTTCCTCTCCCTGTTCACCACCGAGCCGGCCGTGGCCGAAGCGGGGATGCAGCGGCTGCTGGTGATGGGTCTGTCTTACCCCATCTCGGCCTTTATGGACTGCACCATCGCGGCCTCCCGCGGGCTTGGCCGCACCATCGTGCCCACCTTCATCGTCATCATGGGTTCGTGCGTGTTCCGTGTGGTGTGGGTGTACACCGTGTTCGCCTTCTTCGGGACGCTGCTGTCCCTGTACCTGCTGTTCGTCTGCTCCTGGACCGTCACGGCCATTGCCGAGGTGATCTATTTCGCCCGCGTTTACAAAGAGCAGATGCGCATTTACGAAAAGGCATAAACATGCTTTAGGGGGAACCCATTTCTGCGCGCAGTCGCGCGGCAGAAATTCCTTCCCCCTAATATTCCCCTGGGGACAAAATTTTCCAGCGAACCGCGCACTCGCCGCAAAGCGGCTCGCACACTCTCGCTGAAAAATTTCCCTGTATGTGTCCCGTCCATCCGCACATGTCGGCTGGACGGGACTTTTTCTATAGTCTGCAGGGGTTCCGTTTTGTTCCGGCTTGACATTTGAGGTTTGGCGGTTTATGATAATAAAGTGAATCTGTGCGGGAGGGAAGTTATGGAAAAAAATCTGACAAACGGCGGCGTGCTGAAAAACATCGTCAGTTTTTCGCTGCCCTATCTGCTGTCCTACTTTCTGCAGACTTTATATGGCATGGCGGATCTGTTCATCATCGGGCAGTTCAGCGGGACGGCGGACATCACGGCGGTGTCCATCGGCAGCCAGGTGATGCACATGCTCACCGTCATGATCGTGGGGCTGGCCATGGGGGCCACCATCACCATTGGCCGGGCGGTGGGCGGCCGGGAGCATGAGCGGGCCGCCCTGGCCGTGGGCAACAGCGTCACCCTGTTCATGGCGGTGTCCCTGGTGCTGACGGCGGTGCTGCTGGCGCTGGTGCGGCCCATCGCGGCAGTCATGTCCACCCCCGCCGAGGCGGTGGAGGGGACGGTCCAGTACCTGACCATCTGCTTTGTGGGCATCCCCTTTATCACGGCGTACAACATCATCAGCTCCATCTTCCGGGGGCTGGGGGACTCGAAAAGCCCCATGTATTTTGTGGCGGTGGCCTGCGCGGCCAACATCGGCCTGGACTACCTCTTTATGGGAGGGATGGGGATGGGCCCCGCCGGCGCGGCCCTGGGCACCACATTGTCCCAGACCTTGAGCGTGGTGGTGGCGCTGGCCGTCATCACCCGGCAAAAGACCGGCCTGCCCCTGGGGCGGGCCAGCTTCAAGCCACGGCGGGACATCCTGGGCCCCATCCTGAAAGTGGGCGTGCCGGTGGCCCTGCAGGACGGCTTTATCCAGGTGTCCTTCATCCTCATCACCATCATCGCCAACAACCGCGGCCTCAACGATGCCGCGGCGGTCGGCATTGTGGAAAAGGTCATCAGCTTTGTCTTTCTGGTGCCCTCGTCTATGCTGTCCACCGTGTCGGCCCTGGCGGCCCAGAATGCCGGCGCCGGCAAGGACCAGCGGGCCGCTCAGACGTTGCGCTACGCCGTGACCCTCTGCGTGGGCTTCGGGCTGGCGGTGGGCATCGCGGTTCAGTTCCTCGCGGGGAACATCGTGGCTGTGTTCGACAGCACCCCCGCCGTGGTGGAGGCCGGCAGCCAGTACATCCGCGGGTACATCTGGGACTGTATGTTTGCGGGGGTGCACTTCAGCTTCAGCGGTTATTTCTGCGCCTACGGCAAGTCGGGCATCTCCTTTTTGCACAACGCGCTGTCCATCGTGCTGGTGCGCATCCCGGGGGCGTATTTCATGTCCCAGCTGTTCCCGGCGACGCTGCTGCCCATGGGCTGCGCGGCGGCGGCCGGTTCCTGCCTGTCGGTGATCGTATGCGTGATCGCCTTCGTCTGGCTGCGGCGGCAGGGAAAGCTGGCCGGCGCTGCTGCGTAGGGTTTCACACAATTCTCATAAACCGACCGTTGACGTAGGAAGAAAGTTGTGTTACACTGTAGGTGGTTTGATAGGTAAGGCTCCTACAGGGATATGGGCTGCTGCCGCAAAATGGTGGAGACACCATGCGCAGGTCTGAACAGGATGCGTCGAGTCCAAGGCGCGTCATAACGCAGCTACACCGCCCTGTAAAGCTAAAGCTCAGGCGAACAATCTTCTTGAATTTCCTCCGCCCGCTTGTCCTATCGGACAGGCGGGATTTTTTTATGGTTTTGACATCCGGCGGCCGGACGGCCCCGGTGGGCGCGGAGTGCCCGGGAAAGGATGTGAGCGCAATGGACCCCAGCAGTAGACGAATGCAGGCAGACCGCCGGCAGCATACAGTAGCATGGACAGGGTACAGGCGCTCCGGCCTGTGGCCTTAGTCTTGTGCGCCCTGATGCGCCCGCGATCTGCCCAAAACCGGCAGAGGCGGGCGCTTTTTTTGCGCCCTCCCGGCCCCATGTGTGGAACAAAGAGGAGGGACGACCCATGATGATGAAATGGATCAAAGCATACGCGGCAGCCCAGAGCACGGGCGCCAGGCGCTCGGACGAGTGGCTGCGGGAGGCGGCCGCCTGCACCGAGACCGAACTGCTGGCAAAGCTGGGGGCGGCCCCGGCGGGCCTGACCGCAGAGCAGGCCGAGGCAGCCCGGGAAAAGTACGGCTCCAACCGGCTGGCCAAACCCAAGCGCAAGAGCGCGCCCCGCCGGCTGCTGGAAGCCTTCGCGGACCCGTTCTCGCTGGTGCTGCTGTTGCTGGCGGTGGTGTCCGCCTTCACCGATATTGTGTTTGTGGCGCCGGACCAGCGGAATTATATGACGGTGGGGATCATCACCGTGATGGTGGCGGTGTCGGGCGTGCTGCGGTTTGTCCAGGAGACCCGCAGCGGCAACGTGGCGGAAAAGCTGACCGCTATGATCCACACCACCGCCTGCCTGGAGCGGGAGGGCGTCCGGCAGGAGCTGCCCATGGAGGAGATCGCGGTGGGGGACATCGTCCACCTGTCGGCAGGGGACATGATCCCCGCAGACCTGCGCATCCTGAACGCAAAGGACCTGTTCATCAGCCAGTCGGCCCTGACCGGCGAGAGCGAGCCGGTGGAAAAGACCGCCGCGCCGGTGAGCGGGGAGGGCGCCGCCCTGCCCGTGACCGAAGTGCCCTGCCTGGCTTTCCAGGGCAGCACCGTCATCAGCGGCAGCGCCCGGGCGGTGGCGGTGGCCGTAGGGGACGGGACCATGTTCGGCTCCATCGCCCGCACCATGGGGGAGAAGCCCCCCAAGACCGCCTTTGACAAGGGGATCGGCAGCGTGAGCCGGCTGCTGATCCGCTTCATGGCCGTGATGGCCCCGCTGGTGCTGCTGCTGAACGGCTTCACCAAGGGCAGCTGGATGGAGGCGGTGCTGTTCGCCATCTCGGTGGCGGTGGGCCTGACCCCTGAGATGCTGCCCATGATCGTGACCACCTCCCTGGCCAAGGGGGCCCTGGAGATGAGCCGTCAGAAAGTCATCATCAAGAACCTGAACGCCATCCAGAACCTGGGTTCGGTGGACGTGCTCTGCACCGACAAGACCGGCACCCTGACCCAGGACAAGGTGGTGCTGGAAATGCATCTGGACATCGACGGCAACCCCGACGACCGGGTGCTGCGCCACGCCTTTTTGAACAGCTGGTTCCAGACCGGGCTGAAAAACCTGATCGACCTGGCGGTCATCGCCCGGCAGGAGGAGCTGGGGGCCGGCCCCATCGTGGCCGCCTACAGCAAGGTGGACGAGGTGCCCTTCGACTTTGAGCGCCGCCGGATGAGTGTGGTGGTCTGCGACACCGCCGGCAAGACCCAGATGGTGACGAAGGGCGCGGTGGAGGAAATGCTGGACTGCTGCGCCTGGGCCGAGCGGGGCGGCAAGGCCGTGCCCCTGACCGAGGAAGTGCGCAGCCAGGTGCTGGCCCAGGCCGACGGGCTGAACGCCCAGGGGATGCGGGTGATCGCGGTGGCCCAGAAGAGCAACCCCGCCCCGGTGGGGCAGTTCTCGGCGGCGGATGAGTGCGAGATGGTGCTGATCGGCTTCCTGGCGTTCCTCGACCCGCCCAAGCAGACCGCGCCTGCGGCCATCGAGGCCCTGCACAGCTACGGCGTGCAGGTCAAGGTGCTGACCGGGGACAACGAAAAAGTGACCAAGGCCATCTGCGCCCAGGTGGGCCTGCCCGCCGGGCACATCCTGCTGGGCAGCGACATCGACGCCATGAGCGACGAAGAGCTGGCCGCCCAGGCCGGGAAGGTGTCGGTCTTTGCCAAGCTGTCCCCGGCCCAGAAGGCCCGGATCGTCCGGCTGCTGCGGGAGAACGGCCACTGTGTGGGCTATATGGGGGACGGCATCAACGACGCCGCCGCCCTGCGGGCCGCCGACGTGAGCATCTCGGTGGATACCGCGGTGGACGTGGCCAAGGAGTCGGCCTCCATCGTCCTGCTGGACAAGGACCTGATGGTCCTGGAGCGGGGGCTGATCGAGGGGCGCAAGACCTACGCCAACATGATGAAGTACATCAAGATGACCGTCTCGTCCAACTTCGGCAATATGCTGTCGGTGCTGGCGGCCAGCGCCTTCCTGCCGTTCCTGCCCATGACCGCGCTGCAGCTGATTTTGCTGAACCTGGTGTACGACCTGTCCTGCACCGCCATTTCCTGGGACAAGGTGGACGCGGAATACCTGCGCGACCCCTGCCGCTGGGACGCCGGCGGCATCCTGCGCTTTATGCTGTGGAACGGGCCGGTCAGCTCGGTGTTCGACATCGCGGTCTTTCTGCTCATGTACTTTGTGTTCTGCCCGGCGGCTGCCGGCGGCAAGCTGTACGGCCAGCTGACCGACCCCGCCGCCCGGGACGCCTGGGCCGCCCTGTTCCAGACCGGCTGGTTCGTGGCCTCGATGTGGACCCAGACCCTGGTCATCCACATGGTGCGCACCGCCAAAGTGCCGGTGATCCAGAGCCGGGCGTCCGCCCCCCTCACCGGGCTGACCTTGGCGGGGATCGCGGTGGTCACGGCGCTGCCCTTCACCCCGCTGGCCGAGGGCCTGGGCCTGACCGCCCTGCCCACCGGTTACTTCGCCGCCCTGGCCGGGGTGGTAGTGGGCTACATCCTGCTGGAGAGCGCAGCGAAAGCCCTCTACATCAAAAAATACCGCAGCTGGCTGTAAACGCACAGCAGCGTTTCCAAACAAAAAAGCCGCACAAGCGCACACGCGCCTTTGCGGCAGTGGGAAGTCCCGTCTGGACGTATCGTCCGGCCGGGACCTTTTGTTTTACTTCTGGCGGAAAAGGGTGCGGAAGACCAGCCGCACGAAGGGCCCGCAGCAGCACAGCTGCCACAGCAGGGCGCAGGGAAGGTTCATCCCCCAGGTCTGCACCCAGACGGCGAAGCTGGGCTGCTCCTTGAACAGCACCGTGGCGATCAGGCTCATGACGGGGCACATGACGCAGCAGATGCAGAAGGAGATGGCGTAGCTGATGAACTGGGGCCGGTCGTCGGGGCGCATGAAGGTGAACGCCAGCTTGTGGGCCAGGCCGTCCACCACAAAGAACTCGAGCACAAAGGCGACGGGCGCCATGATGTACAGCTCGTGCAGCGCCAGCACAAAGGTCTCGGCATGGACGCCGCCAGTGTTCAGGGCCACATTATAAACGATCATGCCATAGACCATGCAGATGGCCATGATGGCGGTGAATACGACGTTTTGGAATTTTGTCTTGGGCATAGGTTCCTCCTGGAAAGTGAAATAGCCCCCGGCGGGGGGCGGCGATGCTGTGTTGTTCGTTTGCATTCCAGGAAGAATGTGCGTTGCCAATGGGTACCATGCGCGCCGGTTTTGGATTATACCACAAAATCAGGCGGGATGTAAGGGGGAATTTGAAGCGCGCTTTTTGCCCCCCTCGCAGGCGCTGCGCTATAGCCCTCTCAGTCACAGGGCGCTTACGCACCCTGTGCCAGCTCCTCTTGCGCTTAGCCGATTTTTGCGGCGCGCTCTGGTGAGCGCTTGCAAAACCCGGAGCGCAGCTCCGGGTTGCCGTTACCCAAATTGGCGTCGCGCACGCGGTGCGCTTGCAAATTTGGACGGCTGCCCCTGCTCCAGCTCGGCTGTTTCTGCCGCTGGCAGCGCCTCGCTTACGCAGCCACTCACAGCTCCCTGCTTCTGCCGCAGGCAGCGGTCGCCGTTCGCGCCCCGGCGCGAAACGAGCCGAAAAGATAGGAAGTAAAGAAAAGAAAGCAAAAACCAAAAATTTGTAAATCGGGCCTTGACAC
>NBJMC04203__coassemble_144_pt1 | contig 80768 bp, 66 predicted proteins | sample NBJMC04203__metabat2_low_PE_032 | metagenome-assembled genome bin NBJMC04203 | reverse complement strand
TATGTGTCCCGTCCATCCGCACATGTCGGCTGGACGGGACTTTTTCGACAGTCTGAGTGATGGGATCACAATCGGGGAAGTCAAAACCGCCGGCGGCAGGCAAGCAGGAGCACAAACACAAAAAAGCGCCCCTTCCATCTGCAAAAGCAGACAGAAAGGGCGCCTATACTAGCCTTTAGGCGGGCTCATGCCCTTGCCGGGGAAATCTTATTTCCGCGGGTTCTTGATGGCAGCCTGTGCAGCGGCCAGACGGGCGATGGGCACACGGAAGGGAGAGCAGCTGACGTAGTCCAGGCCGATGTTGTGGCAGAACTCGACCGAAGAGGGGTCGCCGCCGTGCTCGCCGCAGATGCCCAGGCCCAGGTCGGGACGGGTGGCGCGGCCATCGACAGCAGCCATCTTGACCAGCTTGCCCACGCCGACCTGATCCAAGTGCTGGAACGGATCGCTCTCGTAGATCTTGTGGTCGTAGTAAGCGCCCAGGAACTTGGCGGCGTCGTCACGGCTGAAGCCGAAGGTCATCTGGGTCAGGTCGTTGGTGCCGAAGCTGAAGAACTCGGCCTCCTTGGCGATCTCGCCGGCGGTCAGAGCGGCGCGCGGGATCTCGATCATGGTACCGACCTGGTACTTCATGTCGACGCCAGCCTCAGCGATCAGCTTGTCGGCGGTCTCGACCACGACGTCCTTGACGAACTTCAGCTCCTTGACCTCGCCCACCAGGGGGATCATGATGTGCGGAGTGATCATCTTGCCGGTCTCAGCGCTGACCTTCAGGGCAGCCTTGATGACGGCACGGGTCTGCATGACGGCGATCTCGGGGTAGGTGACAGCCAGACGGCAGCCGCGGTGGCCCATCATGGGGTTGAACTCATGCAGGCTCTCGACGACGTTCTTCAGCTCCTCGAAGGTCATGCCCATATCCTTGGCCAGGTCGGCGATGTCCTCGTCCTTGCTGGGCAGGAACTCGTGCAGAGGGGGATCCAGGTAGCGGATGGTCATCGGGCGCTCGCCCATGATCCGGTACATGGCCTCGAAGTCGCTCTGCTGATAGGGCTCGACCTTGGCCAGAGCAGCCTCGCGCTCCTCAACGGTGCGGGCGCAGATCATCTCACGGACAGCCTTGATGCGGTCCTCGGCGAAGAACATGTGCTCGGTACGGCACAGGCCGATGCCCTCGGCGCCCAGGTCGACAGCCTGCTGCGCGTCGCGCGGGTTGTCGGCGTTGGTCATGACCAGCATCTGGCGGGCAGCGTCAGCCCAGCCCATGAAGCGGTTGAAGTTCCTGTTGCCGGTGGCAGCCACGGTGGGGATCTGCTCGCCGTAGATGTTGCCGGTGGAGCCGTCGATGGAGATCCAGTCGCCGCCCACGAACTTGTGGCCGTTGATCTCGAAGGTCTTGGCCTCCTCGTCGATCTTCACATCGTTGTCATTGCCGCAGCCGGAGACGCAGCAGGTGCCCATGCCGCGGGCGACGACGGCAGCGTGGCTGGTCATGCCGCCGCGGACGGTCAGGATGCCCTGGGAGACCTGCATGCCGACGATATCCTCGGGAGAGGTCTCCAGACGGACCAGGACGACCTTCTTCATCTTGCCGGACTTGACCATCTCCTCAGCCTCCTCGGCGGTGAAGACGATCTGGCCGCAGGCAGAACCGGGAGAAGCAGCCAGGCCCTTGCCCACGACCTCAGCAGCCTTCAGGGCAGCGGCGTCGAACTGGGGATGCAGCAGGGTGTCCAGCTGCTTGGGCTCCACGCGCAGGACAGCCTCCTGCTCGGTGATCATGCCCTCGTCCACCAGGTCGCAGGCGACCTGCAGGGCAGCCTGGGCGGTGCGCTTGCCGTTACGGGTCTGCAGCATATACAGGTGGCCGTCCTCGATGGTGAACTCCATATCCTGCATATCGCGGAAGTACTTCTCCAGACGGTTGGCGATGTCGACGAACTCCTCGTAGACCTCGGGCATCTGGTCCTTCAGGTGGCTGATGGGGGAAGGAGTGCGCACGCCGGCGACGACGTCCTCGCCCTGGGCGTTGATCAGGTACTCGCCCATCAGCTTCTTGGCGCCGGTGGCGGGGTCGCGGGTGAAGGCGACGCCGGTGCCAGAGCGGTCGCCGGAGTTACCGAAGGCCATCTGCTGGACGTTGACAGCGGTGCCCCACTCGTAGGGGATCTCGTTCATCTTGCGGTAGACGTTGGCGCGGGGGTTGTCCCAGCTGCGGAAGACGGCCTTGACAGCCTCGACCAGCTGCTCCTTGGGATCCTGGGGGAAGGGACGGCCCTCGTTGTCCTCGTAGATCTTCTTGAAGACAGCGACCAGAGCCTTCAGGTCGTCGGCGGTCAGGTCAGCGTCGGACTTATAGCCCTTCTCTTCCTTCATCTTGTCGATCTCGACCTCGAACAGGCTCTTGGGGACCATCATGACGACGTCCGCGAACATCTGCACAAAGCGGCGGTAGCAGTCATACGCAAAGCGGGGGTTATCGGTCTTCTTGGCCAGGCCTTCGACAGCCTCGTCGTTCAGGCCCAGGTTCAGGATGGTGTCCATCATGCCGGGCATGGACTGACGGGCGCCGGAACGGACAGACACCAGCAGGGGGTTGGAGTTGTCGCCGAACTTCTTGCCGGTGATCTCCTCCAGGCCCTTGACGTGCTCGAAAATGTCAGCGACCAGCGCGTCGTTCAGCTGACGGCCGTCGGCATAGTACTGGGTGCAGGCTTCCGTCGTGATGGTGAAGCCCTGGGGCACAGGCATACCGGCTGCAGTCATCTCAGCCAGGCCCGAGCCCTTGCCGCCCAGGATGTTCTTCATCGTGGTCTTATCGCCGCCAAAGGCGTCGTTTCCCTCGCTGAAGTAGTAGATATACTTTTTGCTCATGGATTCATTTACCTCCCGTTTTGATTGGTGCCGGGCGCTTTGCTTCCCGGCGGTACAGCCATCGTTCGTTTTTTGCGTAACGTACTGCGTGCAAAAATATTATACCAGACAAACGCCGCAAAATCCAGTTATTCAAAGCTGAAATCTGCTGATTTTGTTTACACAAATTTGTGCATTTCCCTTGAAAAAACAAGGCTTTTACGTTAATATATAGTGGGGTAGGTTCGGGACCTGTCCCGCCTTGTATCCAAATACCGCGCCGCCCCGGCCCCGCCGGGGCTTTTGCCGGGCCGCGCCCGGCCTGCATAGGGAGGTATCTTTTGATGGGTATGGAAAGCAGAAACGAAACTTCACAGGCTCTGGCTGCGGCCCGCGCCGCGCTGGACAGCGCCGAGGCCGCCCGCGAGGCGGTGCTGCTGCGGCACATCGCAAACGGCGTGCAGATCGCAAGCCGCACTGTGTTCATTGACGAAACGGTCCAGATCGCGCCGGGGGCTGTCATCCTGCCCGGCACCATCCTGCGGGGCAGCACCGTCATCGGGCCGGGCTGCGTCATCGGCCCCAACGCTCTCATCGAGGACAGCACCGTCGGCGGCGGCACCACCGTCAACGCCAGCCAGGTCTACGCCTCGCAGATCGGCCCCCACAACAACATCGGGCCCTTCACCCACATCCGCGCGGGCACCGTCACCGACTACGGCGTCCACCTGGGCGCCTATGTGGAGACCAAGAACTCCAACTTTGCCCGCGGCAACACCGTCAGCCACCTGACCTACATCGGCGACAGCGACGTGGGCAAATACTGCAACTTCGGCTGCGGCACCGTCACCTGCAACTACGACGGGCAGAACAAGTACCGCACCACCATCGGGGACTACTGCTTCATCGGCTGCAACACCAACCTGGTGGCGCCGGTGTCGGTGGGCGACGGGGCTTACACCGCCGCCGGCAGCACCGTCACCCAGGATGTGCCCGCCGGAGCCCTGGCCATCGAGCGGGGCCGCCAGGCCAACGTAGAGGGCTGGGCCGTCCCCAAGATGGAAGCCTACATCGCCAAAAAGCAGCGCCTGGAAGCCGAACAGCGCCAGGCAGAGCAGTCCGAACAGGGCTGACCCCGAAATCAACAGGACGCCGCCAGAAGGGATAGGCTGTGCGCGGGCATGACCGTGTACGGCCCGTTCCTTTTTGCCCGTCCGGCATTTTTGCACACATCATACGAACAGGAAATACTATGACAACGAACGACATCTGGCTGATCGCCGGCCTCGGCAACCCCGAGGCCAAATACGAGGGCACCCGCCACAACGCCGGCTTTGCCGCTCTGGACTACCTGGCCGGCAAGTGGGGCATTTCGGTCTCCAAAAGCAAGTTCCAGGGCCTGTGGGGCCAGGGCGAAGTGGACGGCCGCAAGGTCTGCCTGCTCAAGCCCCTTACCTATATGAACCTTTCGGGGGACTCCATCGCCCCCCTGGCCGCCTTTTTCAAGATCCCGGCCGATCACGTCATCGTCCTGTGCGACGACATCACCCAGGCCCCCGGCAAGCTGCGCATCCGGCCTTCCGGGTCGGCAGGGGGCCACAACGGCCTCAAGAGCATCATTGCCCGGCTGGGGACCGACGCGTTCCCCCGCATCCGCATCGGGGTGGGCGAAAAGCCCCGCCCCGACTACGACCTGGCCGACTGGGTGCTGGGGCGCTTCCCGGAGGAGGACGCCAAGGCCGTGTCCGGCCGCTGGCCCGACATCGAAGCCGCCGCCCGGCTGCTCATGGCCGGCAAACTGTCCGAAGCGCAGAACAAATACAACCGGTGACATCCGGCCCCATTGACTGCGAGGTGAACGCCCCATGTATGAGGCCCTGCTCAAACAAACCGCCGAATATCAAAAGATCGCCGCCAGCCTGGCTTCGCCGGGCCCGGCCGCGCTGTTCGGCCTGCCCCCCGCCGGGCGGGCCCTGGTCTATGCCCTGCTGGCCCGCGACCTGGGCCGCCCCCTCTGCATCGTGACCCCCGGCGAGGCCGAGGCCACCCACTTTGCCGACGACCTCAAAACGCTGGGGGTGACAGCCAGCGTCTTTCCCCCGCGGGACTTCATGCTCCGCCCGGTGGAAGGCGCCAGCCGCGAATACGAATACCGCCGCCTGTCGGTGCTGGGCGCGCTGGCGGGAGGGCGGCTGAAAGCCGTCTGCGTCCCGGTGGAAGCCCTGCTGCAGTACACCGTCCCCCGGGCCGAGTTCATGGCCAACACCCTGACCCTCAAACCGGGGATGCAGTTTTCCCGGGACGCGCTGGTCGGGCAGCTGTTCGCGGCGGGGTATGTCCGCCGCAGCCAGGTGGAGGGGCCCGGCCAGTTCAGCGTCCGGGGCGACATCGTAGACATTTACGCCCCCGACATGGCCTCCCCTGCCCGGCTGGAATTCTGGGATGAGGAGATTGACTCCATCGCCTCCTTCGACCTGATGAGCCAGCGGCGGGACGCCTCTTTGCAGAAGATCTACCTCTCCCCTGCCCGCGAGGTTTTGTTCGGCAGCTGCGAGGAGACGGCCGGAGCCCTGCGGGCCGCCATCAAAAAGGCCCGCGGCAAGCACCGCGCCGCCCTCGAGCAGGCCATGGCCCCCGAGCTGGCCCAGCTGGACGCCGGCCAGATGCCCGAGGCCATGGACAAATACTACGGCATCCGCTACCCCCAGCCCGCCACCCTGCTGGACCATATGGACGCCCCCCTGCTCATCCTGGACGAAGTGGGCGGCATCCGGGACGCCCAGAAGGCCGCCGAGTACCGCCGCGGCGAGGAGCTGACCGGCCTGCTGGAAGAGGGGCTGCTCTGCCCCGGCCTGGACGTGCTCTACCAGACCATGGCCGGCCTGGCCGCAGCCGCGGAGAAGTACCCCACCCTCCTGTGCGAGAACTTCCTGCGGGGGATGAACGAGTTCAAGCTCAAGGACCTCATCAACGCCGAGGCCCACGTCTCCCCCAGCTGGAACGGAGAACTGCGCAGCCTGCTGGAGGACCTTGACCCCCTGGTCGAACAGGGGTACGCCGTCACCCTCTATTCCGGCACCCCCAAGGGGGCCGCCGCCCTCACCCGCGACCTGACCGACAAGGGCTACACCGTCAGCATGAGCCGGGACATCCGGCCCTCCCCCGGCCTGGTGCAGGTGCTGCCCGGCCACCTGAACGCCGGGTGCACCCTGCCCTTTGCCCGCTGCGCCGTCCTGACCAGCCGCCGCCACGGCATCGGCGAGGGGGACGAGGCCAAAGCCAAAAAGCGCAAAAAGAACAAGGACGCCCTGTCCAGCCTGGCCGACGTCAAGCCCGGCGACTACGTCGTCCACCAGAGCCACGGCATCGGCATGTACGCTGGCATCCAGCGGCTGGAAGTCCAGGGCGCGACCAAAGATTACCTGAAGATCCAGTATTCCGGGTCAGACGTGCTGTATGTGCCTGTCACCCAGCTGGATCTGCTCAGCCGCTACACGCCCCCCGGCGACGAGGACAAGGTCAAGCTGGCCAAGCTGGGCGGTGCCGAGTGGCAGCGCACCCGCGCCAGGGTCAAAAAGGCCACCGAGGAGATGGCCCAGGAGCTGATCGAGCTGTACGCCCGGCGCAAGCAGGCCAAGGGCTTCGCCTTCCCGCCCGACGGGGAGTGGCAGCAGGACTTTGAGGCCCGCTTTGAATACGACGAGACCGAGGACCAGCTGGCCGCCACCGCCGAGATCAAAAACGATATGGAGCACGCCTGGCCCATGGACCGGCTGCTGTGCGGGGACGTGGGGGTCGGCAAGACCGAGGTGGCCCTGCGGGCCGCCTTCAAGTGCGTGATGGGGGGCAAGCAGTGCGCCATCCTGGCCCCCACCACCCTGCTGGCCTGGCAGCACTACAACACCATCCTGTCCCGGATGGAGGCTTTCCCCGTCAAGGTGGAGCTGCTCAGCCGCTTCCGCACCGCCAAGCAGCAGAAAGAGGCCCTGCGGGGCCTGCAGGCCGGCAGCGTGGACATCGTGGTGGGCACCCACCGCCTGCTCTCCAAGGACGTCCGCTTCCACGACCTGGGCCTTGTCATCATCGACGAGGAACAGCGCTTCGGCGTCCGCCACAAGGAAAAACTGAAACAGAACTTCATCGGGGTGGATATGCTCACCCTGTCCGCCACCCCCATCCCCCGCACCCTCAGCATGGCCATGAGCGGCATCCGGGATATGTCCACCATCGAGGAACCGCCCTTTGAGCGTCAGCCGGTGGAAACGTTCGTCCTGGAATACAACGAGGTCATCCTGGCCGAGGCCATCAAAAAGGAGCTGGCCCGGGGCGGGCAGGTCTACTACCTGCACAACCGGGTGGACAACATCGAATCGACCGCCGCCCGGGTCCAGCGGATGGCCCCCGGGGCCCGGGTGGGCATCGCCCACGGCAAGATGACCGAGGAGGAGCTGAACCCCGTCTGGCAGAAGCTGCTGAACGGCGAGCTGGACGTCCTGGTCTGCACCACCCTGATCGAGACAGGCATCGACGTGCGCAACTGCAACACCCTTATCATCGAGGACGCCGACCGGATGGGCCTGGCCCAGCTGTACCAGCTGCGGGGCCGCGTGGGCCGCAGCGGCCGCAAGGCTTACGCCTACTTCACCTTCCGCCGGGACAAGACCCTGTCCGACATCGCACAGAAACGGCTGTCCGCCATCCGGGAGTTCACCGCCTTCGGCTCAGGCTTCCGCATCGCCATGCGGGACCTGCAGATCCGGGGCGCGGGCAACCTGCTGGGCCACAGCCAGCACGGCCACATGGAGGCCGTGGGCTACGACCTGTATATGAAGATGCTGAACCAGGCCATCGCCGCCGCCCGGGGCGAGCCGGTCCAGCGGGACAAGAGCGAGTGCCTGGTGGACCTGCGGGTGGACGCCTATATCCCCGAGCGGTATATCCCCGACGGCCCCGGCCGGATCGAGGCCTACCGCCGGATCGCCGCCATCCAGAACCCCGCCGACGCCGCCGACGTCCTGGACGAACTGATCGACCGCTACGGCGACCCGCCGGCCTCGGTCAGCGACCTGGTCAACGTCTCGCTGGTGCGCATCCTGGCGGCCTCGGTGGGCGTCTACGAAGTCACCCAGAAAAAGGACCTGCTGACTCTCTCGCTGGAAAAGCTGGAGCTGCCCATGATCCGCGGCCTGCTCACCGCCTTCGACGGCCGGGTGACGGCGGGGGCCGGGGCCAGGCCCTACCTGTCGGTGCGGCTGCGGGACGAGGAAAAGCCCCTGGACCTGCTGCAGCAGCTTTTGCAGGCCATGGCGGCCATCCAGGACAAAACCGCCGCCTCCGCGCCGCAAAACCCTTGACGCGCCCCGCCCGCCGGGTTTATACTGAGTAAGTTATCCCATCCCGCTCAAAAAACATCAAAGGAGCATACCGCACATGAAACAAAAACTGCTCGCGCTGGCCAGTGCGCTGGCGCTCTGCTTATCCCTGGCCGGCTGCCACTTCTCCACCCCCGACACGGTGGGCACCATCGGCGGCGAGACGATCAGCTCGGGCCTGTACCTGCTGGCCCAGTTCGACGCCTACCAGCAGGCCGCCCAGTACGCCGGCGAGGATCAGGACCCCTCCAGCGTCAAATCCTTCCTGAAAGCCACCATCACCCCCGACGGCGGCGAGGCCGTCACCGTCAGCGACTATGTGGCCCAGACCACCCTGGAAGAGCTGCGCCGCTATGTAGCGGTGGAGGACCGCTTTGCCGAGCTGGGGGCCGAGCTGGACCCCGCCTACACCGCCCAGGCCGACAGCTACACCGACCAGCTGATCGAGAACTACGGCGACCTGTATGCCGCCAACGGCATCGGCGAGGAGACCATCCGCAGCTACGAATACAACCTGGCCAAGCAGACCGCCCTGGTCGACCTGCTCTACGGCCAGGAGGGCGAGACCCCCATCACCGACGAGGAACTGACCGACCACCTGCAGAACCAGATGCTGTATATCCGCTACACCACCGTCCCCCTGTATGATCTGTCCACCTTCGCCTTTGCGGACGAGGACCAGACCGCCCAGATGCTGGACCTGGCCAAGCAGGCCGCCGCCGACAGCACCCCCGACACCTTCGACCAGGTGGTGGCCGACGCCCTGCCCGGCATCTACGCCGTGCTGGGCACCGAGATCACCGCTGAGGAGGCCGCCGACCAGCTGAACAGCAGCTTTATCAGCCTGAGCGAGATGGAGGGCTCCTTCTCGGATGAGGACACCCAGACTCTCACGGGCCTCGCCTTCGGCCAGAGCGCCGCGGTGCAGTACGGCGGCACCTCCCTGCTGATCGCCATGCGCATGGATCCCCTCGAGACCATGACCCTGGACACCCTGCGCTCCACCATCCTCTCGGATATGGGTTCGGCGCTGGTGGAGGCGGACATGGACGCCGCCGGCGCGGCCCTTTCGGCCGACCTAGACCAGAGCGCCATGAACAAGCTCCCGGCCTCCAAGATCAAGATGAGCCTGTGATGCGTTTGTAATGTTCTTGCGCTGCCCGTCCGCCGGGCAGCGCAGACTGTCCAAAAGGTCCCGTTCAGCCGGCACGTGCGGATGGACGGGACTTTTTCTATCTCTACCGCCAGTTAAGTCATGCGTTTTGGGAATGTTCGAACATGAAAACGAAGTATTCGACATTTCAGCCCGGGTGCGCTACAATAGAGCCATCGGAACACTGCATCAACGAATGGAGGCAGAAACAATGGCAGTCAAACAGACAGCCGGGCGGGATCAGCTCGGCACATTCGCACCCAAGTTCGCCCAGCTCAACGACGACGTTTTGTTCGGCGAAGTGTGGAGCCGGGAAGACAAGCTCTCCCTGCGGGACCGCTCCCTGGTGACGGTGGTGTCCCTGCTCTCGCAGGGGCTGGTGGATTCTTCTTTCCAGTTCCACCTGATGAGCGCCAAGCAAAACGGCATCACCCGCGCCGAGATCGCCGAGATCATCACCCACGCCGCCTTCTATGCCGGCTGGCCCAAGGCATGGGCCGCCTTCCGCATGGCAAAGGAAGTCTGGGCCGACGAGGAGGCCGAACAGCCGGACGGCGGCATCTTCGGCCTGGGCGCCCCCAACGACGCCTACGCCCAGTATTTCGTGGGGCACAGCTACCTCAAGCCCCTCGGCAGTGAAAACGGCGTCTCTGCCGCCAACGTCACCTTCGAGCCGGGCTGCCGCAACAACTGGCACATCCACCATGCGTCCAAGGGCGGCGGGCAGATCCTGCTGTGCACCGCCGGCCGCGGCTGGTATCAGGAGTGGGGCAAGCCCGCGCAGGCCCTCTCCGCCGGCGATACGGTGGTCATCCCGCCCGAGGTCAAGCACTGGCACGGCGCAGCCAAGGACAGCTGGTTCTCCCACGTGGCCCTCGAAGTGCCCGGTGAGGACGCCAGCAACGAGTGGTGCGAACCGGTCTCGGACGAGGAATACGCCCGCCTTGGCTGAACAGGGGCCGCCGGCCTTGCCAAAGCAATGTAAAAACTTCGTAAAATGTAGGTAAAAGTCCTGCAATTGGCAGCAGTTTCCAGCGTGAGACCGCTGCTTTTTTGTTTGCCCGGCGCGGGCACCCCGTTTTTGCGCGACATTATTCTTGCAAATCAGATATAAATCAAGTAAAATAGATGTAAGATTTTCGTGCATGGAGACGCGCGGAATCTCAGCTCTTGGATGTTTTGCGGCTTTGAGCCCGACAGGGGCGTTTTGTTTCCCGTCCCGGGGCCCAGCGGCCGCACTGCGGCCTGCACTGCGCCCCGATGGACCTGCCGAAAGGAGTCTTGAACAACTTTATGGATCTGTCATTTACCTCGTTCTGGGGTCAGCTGGCCGGCAACCCGATCCTGATCATCACCGTGCTGTTCACGCTGGGGGTCATCTTCGTCAACGGCTGGACCGATGCGCCCAACGCCATCGCCACCTGTGTCACCACCCGGTGCCTGGGCGTGCGCCAGGCCATCTGGATGAGCGCCTTCTTCAACTTTCTCGGCGTGTTCGTCATGACCCAGATCAACAGCTCGGTGGCCTCCACCATCAGCAACATGGTGGACTTCGGCACTGACACGAGCAGCGCCCTGATCGCCCTGTGCGCGGCGCTGCTGTCCATCGTGATCTACAGTGTGGGCGCGTCCATTTTCGGCATCCCCACCAGCGAGAGCCACAGCCTGATCGCCGGCCTGTCCGGCGCGGCCATCGCCATCCAGGGCGGTGTGGGCGGCATCAACTTCAACGAGTGGGTCAAGGTGCTGTACGGCCTGGCCCTGAGCCTTCTGCTAGGCTTTGCCACCGGCTGGCTCATCTGCAAGGCCGTCACCATCCTGTGCCGCAACATCGAGCTGCGGGCGGCCAACCGCTTTTTCCGGCTGGCGCAGATCGCCGGCGCCGCGGGCATGAGCTTCATGCACGGCGCGCAGGACGGCCAGAAGTTCATCGGCGTGCTGTTCCTGGGGCTGGCGTTTGCCCACGGCCAGGGCTCAGTGGCCGGCATGGAGATCCCCGTCTGGCTGATGCTTTTGTGCAGCGTGGTCATGGCTCTGGGCACCAGCGTCGGCGGTGAAAAGATCATCAAGTCGGTGGGCATGGACATGGTCAAGCTGGAGCGCTATCAGGGCTTCTGCGCAGACCTTGCGGGTGCGCTCTGCCTGCTGTATTCCAGCCTGTTTGGCATCCCGGTGTCCACCACCCACACCAAGACCAGCGCCATCATGGGCGTGGGCGCCGTCAAGCGGCTGTCTGCCATCAATTTCAGCGTCGTCAAGGATATGATGCTGACCTGGATCTTCACCTTCCCCGGGTGCGGCCTCATCAGCTTTGTCATGGCCAAGGTATTCATGCAGATCTTTTAACACAAGAAGGAGCAAACCATTATGTCGAAAAAGCAGGACGCCATTTATTTTGACAATTTCATCGAGTGCGCCGGTTTTGCCAGCAAGGCCGCTCTGATGCTGAAAGATATCTTCCGCAGCTTTGACCCCGCCAGGATGCCCCAGTGGATGGACCAGATCCACGAGATCGAGCACGCGGCCGACAAGTGCCGCCACGGCATGACCGACAAACTGGCCCGCGCCTTCATCACCCCCATCGAGCGGGAGGACATCTCGGCCCTGAGCACCAACATCGACACCCTCACCGACAAGATCGAGGAAGTCTGTATGCGGGTGTACATCCACAACGTCCAGACCATCCGGCCCGACGCCATCAATATGCTGGACGTGGTGATCCGCGGCTGCGAGGAAGTGTGCAAGATGCTGCAGGAGTTCGCCGACTTCCGCCACTCCAAAAAGCTGAAGGAGTACATCATCCACATCAACTCCCTGGAGGAGGAAAGCGACCGCCTCTTCATCGCCAATATGCGCCAGCTGCACGTGGAGCAGGGGCTGGACATCCGCGACATCATGGCCTGGGAGGAGATCTACACCTACCTGGAAAAGTGCGCCGACGCCTGCGAGGAGATCGCCGACAGCGTCGAGAACGTGGTCATGAAGAACTCCTGAACCCATCCAAACAACAAAGAGGGACAGCCCCGCGGGGCCGGCCCTCTTTTTGTTTGCTTATTTGTTGCGCTGCGCGGTTACGCGCCCAGTTTGGCTTCCAGCCGCTGGCGGATGGCCTGGATGAAAGCCTCGCTGTCCACGGCGGTGGGGGTGACGCCCTCGGCCAGGGCGCACAAGTCCTTGGTCATGATGCCGTCGTTCAGGGTCTGGAGGCTGGCGGCTTCCAGCGCTTCGCCAAAGGCCACCAGGTCGGGCAGGTTGTCCAGCTCGCCGCGCTTTTTGAGCGCGCCGGACCAGGCAAAGATGGTGGCCATGGGGTTGGTGGAGGTCTTTTCGCCCTTCAGCCAGCGGTAGTAGTGGCGGGTGACAGTGCCGTGGGCGGCCTCGTACTCGTACTTGCCGTCGGGGCTGACTAGGACGCTGGTCATCATGGCCAGCGAGCCGAAGGCAGTGGAGACCATGTCGCTCATCACGTCGCCGTCGTAGTTCTTGCAGGCCCAGATGAAGCCGCCCTCGCTGCGGATGACCCGGGCCACGATGTCGTCGATCAGGCTGTAGAAGTAGGTGATGCCGGCAGCCTCGAACTTGTCCTTGTACTCGGCGTCGTAGATCTCCTGGAAGATGTCCTTGAAGGTGTGGTCGTACTTTTTCGAGATGGTGTCCTTGGCGCCGAACCACAGGTCCTGCTTTGCGTCCAGGGCGTAGGCAAAACAGCTGCGGGCAAAGCTGGCGATCGAGCTGTCCTTGTTGTAGGAGCCCTGCAGCACGCCGGGGCACTCGAAATCATAGATGACGGCCTCCTGTTTGGAGCCGTCCTCGCCGGTAAAGCGCAGCTCGGCGCGGCCGGGGCCGGGCACCCGGAACTCGGTGCACTTGTACACGTCGCCGTAGGCGTGGCGGGCGATGGTGATGGGCTTTTTCCAGCTGCGCACCGCCGGCTTGATGCAGTCGATCATGATGGGCGCGCGGAACACGGTGCCGTCCAGCACGGCGCGGATGGTGCCGTTGGGGCTTTTCCACATCTCATGCAGCTTGTACTCGTCCATCCGCTGGGCGTTGGGGGTGATGGTGGCGCACTTGACCGACACGCCGTACTTCTTGTTGGCCAGGGCGGCGTCCATCGTCACCTGGTCGCCGGTGGCGTCCCGGTTGGGCAGGCCCAGGTCATAATACTCGGTCTTGAGGTCCACAAAGGGCAGGATCAGTTCGTCCTTGATGCTCCGCCAAAGGATGCGGGTCATCTCGTCGCCGTCCATTTCCACAAGGGGGGTGGTCATCTTGATCTTTTCCATGGTTCGTTCCCTTTCCTCTCTGTTTTATGACAAGCCGTATAGTACGGTTCGTTTACTTGTAGGCGGCCGCCAGCTTTTCCAGCGCGGGCAGGCTGCGGCGGACCTTTTCGGTCTTGATGCAGTAGGCCAGACGGACATAGCCCTCCACCCCGAAGGTGTCGCTGGGCACCAGCAGCAGGTCAAATTCCCGCGCTTTGCGGCAGAAGGCGTTGGCGTCGGCCTCCAGCGCTTTGGGGAAGATATAGAAGGTGCCGCCCGGCCGCTCGACCTCGAAACCCAGTCCTTTCAACGCGTCGTAGAGGATGTTCATGTTCTCCTCGTAGACCGACAGGTCGCTGGTGACATCCAGGCAGCGGGCCACCGCCTTCTGGATGATGCTGGGCGGGCAGTTGTGCCCGGTAAAGCGGGAGATCTGGGCCATCATGTCCACCAGGACCTCCTCCCCTTCGCAGCCGGGGGCCACCGCCACATAGCCCAAGCGCTCGCCGGGCAGGCTCAGGCTCTTGGAGAAGGAAAAGCAGGTCAGGGTGTGGGGGTAGAAGGCTGCCGGATAGGGCACCGTCCCCCCGTCAAAGACGATGTCCCGGTAGGGCTCGTCGCTGACCAGGAAGATGGTGTGGCCGTAGGCGGCGCTCTTCTCAGTCAAGATAGCTGCCATGCGGGTCAGCGTCGCGGCCGAATAGACCACGCCGGTGGGGTTATTGGGGGTGTTGATGAGGACGGCGGCGACCTGCGGCGTCAGCATCTCCTCAAAGGCGTCCAGGTTGGGCTGGAAGGCCGGAGCCTGGGCCGGCACCACCTTCAGCTCCGCGCCGGTGCCCGCCACATAGGGGCCGTACTCAGGGAAATAGGGGGCGAAGGTCAGCACCTGGTCGCCGGGGACGGTGACGGCCCGCAGGGCGTGGGCGATGGCGCCCGCCGCGCCGGTGGTGGGGAAAATATGCTTCTGCTCATAGGGCAGGCCGAACCGGGCCCGCAGATGGGCGGCCACCGCGGTGCGGAAACCGGGGTCGCCCTGGTTGGGGCAGTAGCCGTGGAGGGCCACCGGGTCCTCATGGGCCAGCAGGTCCTGCATGGCCGCCGTAAAGGCCGGCGGGCAGGGCACGCTGGGGTTGCCCAGCGAGTAATCAAAGACGTTCTCATAGCCGATCTCGGCAGCGCGCTGCTGGCCGTAGGCGGCCGTTTCCCGGATGACGCTCTTGTTGCCGAGCATCCGGCGGTACATTTCGTTCAGCATCAGTTCTCCCCCTTTTTGGCATGGGATGCGGGCGGGGCGGCGACATAACTCTGCTCCACCTTGATCTTGCAGATGTACGACATATCCTGGGCGGTGACGAATTCCTCCAGGCGGGCCCGGACGGACTGCTGGTCGCCGCGGTACCCCGCCGGGAACACCAGGTCAAACAGGACGTTGGTATGGGTGGGCCCCGGCACCAACCGCAGGTCGTGGATGGAAAGCGCGGGGTCGATCTGGGCCAGTTCCTGGTTCAGGCGGGCCCGCAGCACCCCCACGCGGGCGTCGGAGGTAACGATGGGGTCGTAATGGATGGTCAGCTGCAGGTGCATCTGGTCCCGGACGTCCTGCTCGATGTTGTCGATCAGGTCGTGGGCGTCCAGCGGGTCCACCTCGGTGGGCAGCTCGACGTGCAGGGAGGCGAACTGCCGCCCCGGGCCGTAGTCGTGTACCATCAGGTCATGCACGCCCAGCACCCGCGGATAGGACAGCACCTTTTTCTCCAGCTCAGTCACCAGCTCGGGGGAAGGGCTCTCCCCCAGCAGGGGGCTGAGGGTGTCCTGCACCAGGCCCCAGCCCGACCACAGGATAAAGGCCGCCACGCCCACGCCCATGATGCCGTCGATGATGTCCAGGCCGGTGGCCTTGCACAGCACGGCAGAGAGCAGCACCACGCCGGTGGAAACGACGTCGTTGCGGCTGTCGGCGGCGGTGGCCAGCAGCGTGTCGGAGTGGATGGCGTTGCCGACGGTGCGGTTGAACCGGCTGAGCCACAGCTTGACCGCGATGGAAGCCAGCAGCACCCCCACCGTCAGCAGGCTGAAGCCCACCGCCTCGGGGTGGATGACCTTGACCACCGACTCCTTCAGCAGGCTGAGGCCGATGGCCATGATCATGGTGCTGACGGCCAGCCCGGCCACATATTCATAGCGGGCGTGGCCGTAGGGGTGCTCGGCGTCGGGGCCCTTGGCCGCCAGCTTGAAGCCCACCAGGCTGACCACGCTGGACGAAGCGTCGGACAGGTTGTTGACGGCATCGGCCGTGATGGCAATGGAGCCGAACAGGGCGCCCACCGTCACCTTGCCCACAAACAGCAGCAGGTTGCAGATGACGCCCACGACGCCGGCCAGGCGGCCATAGCGCTCCCGGACCGCGGGGTCTTGTTTATTTTGATAATCCTTGACAAAAGTATGGATCAGCAGCTGGATCAAGGAAACGATCTCCCTCCTGTACAAATTTTCTATCTTTCTACTTTTTGTCGGCAGTTTTGGCTCTTTGCCGCGGCTGCGCTCTTTTAGTATAGCATTTTGCTTTACTGTTGGAAAGTGCTTTTGGCAAATTTCCGCCCCGCAAAACCAAAAAAGCCGGGGAACGCCCCCGGCCAGCCGGCCTCATCCACAGGCCGGTATGCTTTGTTCATACAATTCGTGGGGTGCAATGTCCTGTCCATTCACCCACTCGATGCCTCCGCCGCCCGGCAGCACCCGGACCGTTCGGAAATACGCCCGGTCTCTCAACTCTCCGTACCAGGGCCCGCTGATATACGGCCCCACATCGAACAGTTTGACTTCCCCCGTTTCATAAAAGAGACGCAGCTTGCTTGGCTCGACCGGCTCTACCTTCAACAATTTCGGCTGCAACATGATGTTCACCTTCCCAATCTACTACTATATGTCAAAATTTGTTTTAATATACAAAAAGCAATCATCCTATCGTTCTATGTTGTAGAAAATAAACACCACGCGATATGGTTTGTTTTCAACAGGTACTGTATACTAAGTTAGATATTATTGAAGGAAGGAAGTTTTTATGAAACGGTTTATTTTATTTTTTACTTCGACTTTTCTAATTTTTTCAACATTCACAAAATCATTTTCAAACACTATATTTGAAACATCTACGCAACATCAAAATATATCCATTTATATTTCTCTATCTGATAAATCCTCTTTACTGCCTTTTTATGATATTAGCAAAAAGTGCACTTTCCCGAATGAACCCGAGTTCACACCTTTTGATGCCTGTCCCGGCAGAGGCGATATTGCTTAATCTTCAAATTCAATATTAAGATATTCTTTTGCTTCTTTTTTAATGATGTCCAAACTGTCTTGATATCCAATCACCTTACAAAGATAATAAGCCTGACGGTATAAATCTATACTTTCTTTCGTTTTTCCAAGGAAGTATTTGCACTCTGCCTCAATTTCAAGGCAGTCTGGCAAGAATTGATAATGTCCGTACTTAACACATTTTTCTCTGCATTCCTTAGCACATTCGGCTCCATCTTCATATCGATGACATAAATCTAACACTCGCGCATAATTATAAAGAATTAATGGCCAATTTCCTGCCGATATCACATTCTCGTCAAAGTGTTTTCTCATATACCGAAGCACTTGATGATAAATTTCAGCCGCTTTTTTATTGTCTCCTATATCAGAATAAACTATTGCAATTTGATTAATAATTTTTATTTCATCCGTCGTATAGAGGAATTTTTCAATTTCCCAAAGACTAAAACGAGGAACCGTTAGTTGAAGTGCTTGTTTTAGCATTTCAAGCTGTTCTTTACTGGAATATCGTTTGTCGATACGGCCTAACAACACTTTAGAACGCAAAATAAATTGCTGAACAAGCGAATCATCTGCGCTTGCAATTTTCTCTAGCTGAGCGATTTTGTCAAATCCTTCCTCTATTCGCTCTGTTACATTACACCCAACAATTTCTTTTTTAAGCGCTTCTATCTTTAATTCATTGGGAGATAGCAGTGCATAATAGCGGTCGTCTGGTAATCCCAAACGCTGCAAAATTGCATTGATCCGATTCCGGCTAGGTGTCTGCTTGCCATTTTCTAGCCGGGAAAGGGTAATTGGCTCACAAATGCCACTGCATACTTCTGCCTGTGTCAAACCTAAATCTAACCGCCGCTGCCTGATGTACTCCCCTAAAAGAAAATTTTGCATATAGCCCTCCCAATCACTATATAGTGCCACCAGATTGTCAGATAGCAGGTCATTCTATATTTTGTATTATAAGCATTTTCTTTCAAAGTGTCCAGAGATAAAGCAAATAATTCACGAAATCCGTCGTCCTATGTTATTTTTGGGTAACACCAAACGATATTTACTTTTCATCCTTCTATGCTATAGTATATTTATAATTTATTTTTATCTTTTATAAAGATCTTCTAAGCAATGAATATTTTTAATCTCTCTATCAAAAAGATATTTTCGGCTCTACTCGCGCAGCTTTACCGTTTTTTGTTCGACCGTTACGTTGAAGTTTACTGGACTTACAGTTTAGCTGATAAAGCCAAGGCCGGAGCCAAATTACATGCCGCTCATATTCCCTACCGAATCCGGGTGCGCAGCGCGAGCGGGCCGATGCGCTCGGCGCGTGGCTTGATTCCTACCATCGGGTTGCGAAATGACTATATGTACCACTATACATTTCTTATCAGGCAAAGCGATTTTGAAATGCTTCCAACTAATTTTTTCTATAATCTGACACAGTAAGTTAAAACTCGGGGCGTCCGGCAATGCCGGACGCCCCGCAGCGTTATGCTCCCCTCGCGGCCAGCCGCTTGACAGCGTACTCCGCCAGCGCGGCGGGCCAGAGGACGATCTCCGCCGCCACACGGGCGGGCTGGACGTCCACCGTTTCCATGCTGCTGATCCCTGCAAGGACCAGACAGGCCAGACCACAACCAAGAGCATAGATATACAGCATCGTAAATACCTCCCAAAGTGTGTGGCCGGTTGGGCGGCGCCTGTTCCCTCTCGGCTCGCTGTTTGTTTTCTGTCTGTTAGACGGTTGGGAGGGGCCAAGTGTTTCAAACGCAAAAAGGCCCCCGGCTCTCGCCGGAGGCCCTTTCATTCCTGGCAGGATATTCTGATTTTGGGTTTCCTTTGCGTTTATTCGCCCAGGTCTGCGCCGTTCGAGGCAATGACCTGCTTATACCAGTAGAAGCTGTCCTTGCGGCTGCGGGCCAGGGTGCCGTTGCCGTCGTTGTCCTTGTCCACGTAGATGAAGCCGTAGCGCTTCTTCATCTCGCCGGTGGAGGCCGAAACGAGGTCGATGGGGCCCCACATGGTGTAGCCCATCACCGGCAGGCCGTCCTCGTCCACCGCCTTGATGAGCTCCTTGATGTGGGCACGCATATACTCGATGCGGTAGCTGTCGTGGATGCTGCCGTCCGGTTCGACCGTGTCGTTGGCGCCCAGACCGTTCTCCACGATGAAGAGGGGCTTCTGGTAGCGGTCGTAGAGGCTGTTCATGGTGGTGCGCAGGCCCTGCGGGTCGATGGCCCAGCCCCAGTCGCTGGCCTTGAGGTAGGGGTTCTTGACGCTGTCAAAGACGGCGTTGCCCTGGGCTCCCTCTTTGGCCAGCAGCTCCTTGTCGGTGGTCACGCAGCGGCTGGAATAGTAGCTGAAGGAGACAAAGTCCACCGTGCCGGCCTGCATATCGGCCTCATCCTCGGGGGTGCAGTCGAGGCGGATGCCGGCCTTCTCCATCCGCTTTTTGGCCCAGACGGGGTAAGCGCCACGGGCCTGCGCGTCGATGAAGAAGTAGTTGTCCCGGTCGGCTTCCAGGGCGGCCCAGACGTCGTCGGGGCTGCAGGTGCGGGGGTAGAACTGGCCGGCGGCCAGCATACAGCCCACCATGGCCCCCGGCATCATCTCGTGGGCCAGGCGCACGGCTTTGGCGCTGGCCACGATCTCGTAGTGGGCGGCGCGGTACTTGACCTCGGTGGGGTCCTCGCCCTCCTCAAAGAGGATGCCTGCGCCCATGAAGGGCAGGTGCAGCAGCATATTGATCTCGTTGAAGGTCAGCCAGTATTTCACCTTGTCCTTGTAGCGGGCAAAGATGGCGGCGCAGTACTTCAGGTAGGCGTCGATCATCCGGCGGTCCTTCCAGCCGCCGTACTTCTTGATGAGGGCGATGGGGGTGTCGAAGTGGCAGATGGTGACCAGCGGCTCGATGCCGTACTTGTGGCACTCGTCGAACAGGCTGTCGTAGAAGGCCAGGCCCTCCTCGTTGGGGGTGTCGTCGTCGCCGTTGGGCAGGATGCGGGTCCACGCGATGGACAGCCGGTAGCACTTGAAGCCCATCTCGGCGAACAGCTTGATGTCCTCCTTGTAGTGGTGGTACAGGTCGATGGCCTGGTGCGAGGGGTAGGTGTGGGCGCTGTCGCACTCCAGCATCTTCATCTCGCCGCGCATGACCGGGAAGCGGTCGGGGCCGTAAGGGATCACATCCACGGTGGACAGGCCGCGCCCGCCCTCATTGTATGCGCCCTCGCACTGGTTGGCCGCGGTCGCGCCGCCCCACAGGAAATTTTCAGGCAGTCCCATTTTCGTATCCTCCTTGTTTTCAAAAAGCCCCCGGAGAAGGCTCTCTCCGAGGGCAATGCGTTACTCTTTGGCCTTCTCGGTCTTTTCAGCCTTCTTGGCCTTGGCTTTTTCCTCTACCTTGGCCTTGACGTCGGGCTCGTCGCCCTCCACGGCGGCGGCCGGCTTGGACAGATCGAGGCTGCGGATCTTCTTGCGCAGGGGCAGGACGCTCTTGGGGTTGACCGACAGCTCGTCGATGCCCATCCGCAGGAACGTCTCCACCAGGGACTCGTCCGCGCCCAGCTCGCCGCAGATGCCGACCCAGATGCCGTGCCGGTGGCCGGCGTCGATGGTCATCTTGATCTCGCGCAGGACGGCGGGGTGGTGGGGGTTGGCGAAGGGCTCCAGCTTGGCGTTCTGGCGGTCCAGCGCGCAGGTGTACTGGGTCAGGTCGTTGGTGCCGATGGAGAAGAAGTCGCACTCCTCGGCCAGGTCGTCCGCCACCAGGACGGCGGCGGGGGTCTCGATCATGGTGCCCACTTCAACGTCGCCCATCTTCTTGCCCTCGGCGGCCAGCTCCACCCGGCACTCGTCCAGGATGTTCTTGGCGTCGTGCAGCTCCCGCAGGCTGGTGATCATGGGGAACATGATGCCCAGATTGCCGTAGGCCGAAGCCCGCAGCAGGGCCCGCAGCTGGGTCTTGAAGAAGTCCTTGCGGGTCAGGCAGATGCGGATGGCGCGGTAGCCCAGGGCGGGGTTCTCCTCGTGGTCCAGCTTCATATAATCGACGGTCTTGTCCGCGCCGATGTCGCATGTGCGGATGATGACCTTCTTGGGGGCCAGGGTCTCCACCACCTGCTTGTACGCCTCGAACTGGTACTCCTCGGTGGGGTAGTCCTTGCTGTTCAGGTAGACGAACTCGGAGCGGAACAGGCCGACGCCGCCGGCGTCGTTCTGCTGGACCGCGCCCACGTCGCCGATGCCGCCGATGTTGGCGTAGACGTTGATGGTGGTGCCGTCCAGGGTGGTGTTGGGCTTGCCCTTCAGCTCCTGCAGCAGGGCCTGTTTCTTCTTATCCTCCTGCTGGCGCTTCTGCAGGGTCTTGAGCAGGTCGGGGGTGGGGTCCACATAGACGCAGGCGTTGTAACCGTCGATGACCGCCATCTTGCCGTCCCAGTCGTCGCTGATCTCCTTGCACTGGATCAGGGCGGGGATGTTCATGCTGCGGGCCAGGATGGCGGTGTGGCTGTTGGCGCTGCCTTCCCGGGTGACGAAGCCCAGCAGCAGGCTCTTGTCCAGCCGGACCGTCTCGGAGGGGGCCAGGTCCTCGGCCACCAGGATGGAAGGCTCGGTGCCCTGCATGCTGTCGACGTCGGTGCCCTGCAGGATGTCCAGCATGGCCTGGGCGATGTCCATGACATCGGCGCTGCGGGCCTGGAGGTAGGGGTCGTCCATGGCGGCAAAGACGGCGGCCTGGTTGGTGCCCGCGGTCTTGACCGCATACTCGGCGCACATCTTCTGCTTGGTGATGATCTCCTTGATGGCATCGACGAAGTCGTCGTCCTCCAGCATCATGGCGTGGATGTTGAACACCTCGGCGATGTCCTCGCCGGCCTCGGCCAGCGCCTTCTCGTACAGGTCGGTCTGCTGCTGGATGGCTTTCTGCTGCGCGTCCTCAAACCGGAGCAGCTCTGCGCCGGTGTCGGACACAGGCTTGGTGGAAATGGTGGTATCTTTCTTTTTATAGATCTTCAGCTTGCCGATGGCAATGCCGTTCAATACGCTTTTGCCGGTGCCTACCTGCATATCTCTCGTCCTTTCTCCGCCGCGTTTCCCTCGGGACAGGGCCCGGCGGCTCACCTTCAAAAAAGCCCCCGCAGATCACCGCGAGGGCTCAGAGGAACGTACTTCTCAGAGGTTCTCCGTCATGAACTTCTGGATGGCTTCGGCGGCGGCGTCCTCGTCGTCACCCTCGACCTTGATGGTCACGGTATCGCCCTGCTTGACGCCCATGCCCATGAGAGCCATCAGCTTGCGCATATCGCAGCTCTTTCCATCCTTCTCGATGGTGGCGGTGCTGGCGTGGCCTTTGACGACCTTGACCAGCAGGCCGGCGGGACGGGCATGGATGCCGCAGGCATCCTTAATGGTATACTGGAATTCCTTCATAGATCATTTCTCCTTATATTCGCGTAAACTTGCGGCAGCACAGCTGCCCTCAACCCATGTGCAAACAAGCGACACACGTTTGGATACTTTTATTATAAACCCTGCCGGCGAATTTTGCACCCTTTCATTTTGCCAATTTTTTGCTCATTTTTTTGTATCATTTGAACAGAACTGCCCAGCGCCGCCCCCTTTTTGCCCGCTGATACCACAAAACGCGCCAAAAATACCCGTCCGGCGCGGCAAAACGCACCGGGCGGGCTCTTTTCCTGTCTCACTCCACCGGGTAGCCTTCGGCGTCGATGGGCAGGTCGGTATAGGGTGCGGTGCTCTCCTCCGCGTAGATCCCCGGCTCGCCGGAAGTCTCCTGCACCGGGTCTTCAGGGCTGGCTGCCGTCTCCTCGCTCGGGGCGGCCGCGGCGGCTTCGGCCTCGTCCGCCTCCGCCATGGCGGCCTGGGCGTCCCCAAGGCCGGTCACAAGGCCGGAGGGCTTTGCCAGCAGGTACGCCCCCACCGGCTTTTTCTTGTACACCAGCAAAACGCCGTAGCAGCTTTCCTCCCCATTGGACGCCGCCGGGATCAGGGCCTGCCATTTTTCCACCGTCTTGCCCTTATAGCGTTCCAGGTCCAGGCCGCTCTGGCCCACCACCGTGTTGAACGCCGAAAAGCTGTCGTCCCACTTGCGCGGGATCTTGACCTTATCCGCCGTGATGGACGCGCCGTCCACCTCGATGCCGTAGCCGGTGAACCAGGTCTGGATATCCTGGGCCGTCTCGATTTTGGCGTTCTGGCCGCCCGTGCCGGCGGCCGCTTCCACGGTGCGGGTGCTGATGTACCGCCCCAGCAGGGCGCTGCAAACCACCACCGCGCAGCACATGACCCCTACGCCGATCTGGCGCAGCCGGGCCCGGTTCAATGTCACCACAAACATAGTTCTGCCTCCCCACGCTCTGCTCATTGTTTCGGGTACAGCCTATGCTTATGCGCCGGACGCGCCCCATATGCCAAAAGCGCCCCTTCTGCCGGGGCAGAAAAGGCGCTTTTGCTCTTATTCCTCGCTGGAAATATCGCTGCCGAAATACTTCTCCGAGATCTCGGCCAGGGTGCCGTCGGCGCGCAGAGCGTCGATGGCCTCGTTGATGGCAGCCAGCAGGGTGTCCGACTCGCCGCCCTTGCGCACCGGGATGCAGACGTGGGAGGCGTCGGGGGTCTCGGCCACCAGCTTGAAGGCGGCGTCGGGATGGACGTTCAGGTAATCGTAAAACGACACGTCGGCGTTGAGGGTGGCGTCCACACGGCCGGCCAGCAGCATCTGGATGGTCTCGTCCAGGGTATCCACGCCCAGCACCTCGGCGCCGTAGCTCTCGGCCAGGGTCATGTAGGTGCTGGCGATGGAGTTGGCCGTGGTCTTGCCCGCCAAATCCTCAAAGCTGGTGATGTCGGTGTTGTCCGAGCGGACGGCCAGGGCGGTGTGGATGTAGGCGTAGGGCTCCGAGAAATCGTAGCTCTTGGCCCGCTCCTCGGTCACTTCCACGCCGTTGCAGACGATGTCGTAGCGGCCCGCATCCAGGCCGGCGAACAGGCCGTCCCACTCACCCTCCACATATTCGGGCTCCAGGCCCAGATGCTCGGCAATGGCGCGGGAGACTTCCACGTCATAGCCCACCAGGGTGTCGGTGTCGTCGTGGTAGCACCAGGGGGACCACGCGCCTTCCAGCGCCACGATCAGGGTGCCGCGCTGGCGGGCGGCTTCCAGACGGTCGGCCGCTTCGCCCGAAGCGGCGGTGCTGGCAGCGCTGGACGCGCCGGCAGCGGACGAGGACGACCCGCAGGCGCTGAGGGCGCCGGCGGCGGCCAGAACGGCCATCAGGGAAATAAAGTTCTTTCTTTTCATTGCGATTACACCTCTCTATGCTTTTTTGTCACCGGTTGGCGATGCGGCTGAGGAACACACGGGTGCGCTCCTGCCTGGGGTTGGCAAAAAATTCTGCGGAGGAGGCGCTCTCGATGATATGCCCATCCTCCATAAAGATGACATGGCTGGACACGTCCCGGGCAAAGCCCATCTCGTGGGTCACCACCAGCATGGTCATCCCCTCGGCGGCCAGCTGGCGCATGACGTCCAGCACCTCGCCGGTCAGCTCGGGGTCCAAAGCGGACGTGGGCTCGTCAAAATAGATGATCTCGGGGCTGGTGGCAAGGGCGCGGGCAATGGCCACCCGCTGCTGCTGTCCGCCCGACAGCTGGTGCGGGTACTGGCCGCACCGGTCGGCCATGCCCACCTTTTCCAGCATCTGGACGGCGATCTCCTCGGCCTGGGCCTTGTGCATTTTGCGGGCCACGATCAGCCCTTCGGTCACGTTCTGCAGCACGGTCTTGTTGCGGAACAGGTTGTAGCTCTGGAACACAAAGGCCGTCTTGCGGCGCAGCCGGGCGACGTCGGCGTGGGAGACATGGGCCAGGTCCACCTTTTCCCCGTCAAAGACCAGGCTGCCGCTGTCCGCCTTTTCCAGAAAGTTGATGCAGCGCAGCAGGGTGGTCTTGCCCGAGCCGGAGGGGCCCAGGATGGCCACCACCGCCCCTTTTTCGACGGTCAGGCCCACACCCTTGAGCACCTCGCGCTCTCCAAAGGATTTGTGTACGTTCTGTACTTCCAGCATCGGCATGGGGCATTCCCTCCATTTCAGTTGAAGCCGTGGGCGTTCAGATATTTTTCGCCCTGCTTCTGCACCCAGGTCAGCACGGTGCAGAACATCAGGTAGATGACGGCCAGCTCACAGTAGACCGGCAGGAACTGATAGGTATAGGACGCCACCCGCTGGGTCGCCATGAACATTTCGGCGACGGTGATGTTGGCCGCCAGGGAGGTGTCCTTGACCATGCCGATCAGGGAGTTGGACAGCGGCGGGAAGGCGGTGCGCAGCGCCTGCGGCATGATGATCCGCCGCATGACCTGCCACCAGGACATCCCCACGCAGTAGCCCGCCTCCAGCTGGCCCGAGGGCACCGATTCCAGCGCGGCGCGGATGGTCTCGGCGCAGTAGGCCCCCTCGTTGATGGAGAAGGCGATCACCGCCGTGGGGAACGCGTCCAGCACGATGCCCATGCTGGGCAGCCCGTAAAAGATGATGAACAGCTGGACCAGCAGCGGCGTGCCGCGCACCACCCAGATGTACACCCGGGCCAGCTGGCGCAGCACCGGCACCCGCGCGAACTGCACCAGGGCCACCGCCGCCGCGATCACCATGGCGAGCGCGAACGACAGCACCGTCAGCGGGATGGTGACGGCCAGGCCCGGCAGCAAAATGCGGGGGAACGATTCGATCAGCACCTGAACGGTGCGGTTTTGCAACAGTGTTTCTATCATAGACATTCAGCCTTTTCTCAGGATGTACTGACAATCGGAGACTACCATACTATAGCACTAAACCAGCTGGATGGCAAATACTTGTATCGTATATCCTACTATACTTCTAGGGCATAGGCATGATCTTGACCCACCCGCCACCCTTTTAAGGTATCCCCTCCGGCCCTGCGGGCCGCCTCCCCTTCGGGGAGGTCCTGTTTTCCTGGAGGTGTCCCGCCTGTACGCACATGCCGGCTGGACGGGACTTTTTAACGTTCTGCCACCTCCCCTTCGGGGAGGCGCTCCGGGTTCAGGCCATTCTTCCGGCTTCTCAGCCCAGGCAGTTGCCGCAGGGTTCGTAGCCGGCCTGGACGGCCTGCTCGTAGCTGGAAAAGAGGATCTGGTTGGCCGGGTCGGGCAGGTTCGCGCAGCTGGGCAGGTGGAACTTTTTGGAGTTGATGTTGCCGATGTAGGCCTGGATGGCCGGCTGGCTGCTGCTCTGCTGGCCGCTGCCGTCCGAGAGGGTGGGGTTCTGCTGTTCGGGCGGGACGTCCTTGTCGGAAGCGACGGCATAGTTGGTGCCGTCGCTGGTGATGCGGATGGTGCCGGACAGGTCGGTGCGCCAGACGTCCACCCCGGCGTCGCGCAGGCGGCTGAGGGCCGCCTCATGGGGATGGCCGTAGCTGTTGCCCTCCCCCACCGAGATGACGCCCACCTCGGGCAGGACGGCGTTCAAAAAGACGTAGCCGGTGCTGGTCTCGCTGCCGTGGTGGCCCACCTGCAGCACGTCCACATCCAGCGGCGCGCCCGAGGCCACCAGGTCGTCCTCGGCGTCCTGCTCCATGTCCCCGGTCAGCAAAAAGCTGGTCTCGCCGTAGTCGATGCGCAGCACCAGGGAGGTGTCGTTGGTGTCGTCATACTGGGCCACCGGGCCCAGCAGCCGGACGGTGGCGCTGCCCAGCTGCCAGGTGGCACCCACGGCGGGCACCTCCAGCGTCAGGCCCTGCTGCTGGGTATAGTTGACAAAGTCCTCAAAGCACTTGGTGTCGGCGCTGGTGACGGGCGCATAGGCGTGCCCCGCCGGGAACGCGGCCATCACCGCCGCCAGGCCGCCCACATGGTCCTCGTGGGCGTGGCTGCAAAAGACGTATTCCAGCCGGGTGACGCCCTTGCCCTGCAGGTAGGAGACCACCAAACTGCCGTCCTCCACGTTGCCGCCGTCATACAGCATACTCTGCCCGTCGCAGGTGATGAGGACGCTGAGGGCCTGCCCCACGTCGATAAAGTCCATCGAAAAGCTGCTGCCGTCGGCCGGCTGGACCGTCTGGGCCGAACTTGCGGCGGGAGGCTGGGCCAGCGCGCCCAGCGCATCCTGGCAGGCGGTCAGCCCCAGGGCCAGGGCGGCGGCCAGGGCCAGGGCGGTGATGCGGTGGAACAGCGCCGCGGTCAGCGGACGTTTTTGGTGGCTGCGGTGTTCTTTCATTTGTTCTTGTTCCCCTTCTTCTTGTTGTTGGGTCTGGTGCGGGGGGCAAAGCGCGCCCCCGGATGGACGGTATAGCTCCCGTCCGGGTGGATGGTGACGTCCCGGGGGGCCGCCTTGCGGGCGCTGCGCTGGACGGCGCGGCGGCCGGCCGCCGGCACCAGCAGGGGGATCAGGTCCTCCCGGTGGGTCATTTTAAGGGCTTTGACCACCTTTTCGGCGTTGCGGGGCTCGTAGTACTGCAGCAGCGCCCGCTGCAGGGCCTTGCCCTCGGCGGTCTTTTCCACAAACACCGGCTTGAGGGTGTAGGGGTCGAGACCGGTATAAAACATACAGGTGCTGACGGTGCCGGGGGTGGGGTAAAAATCCTGCACCTGCTCGGGGCGCATATGGTTCTTGTAGAGATACTCGGCCAGATAGACCGCGTCCTTCAGGGTGCTGCCTGGGTGGCTGGACATCAGGTAGGGCACCAGGTACTGTTTTTTGCCGGCTTTGCGGCTGAGCTCATAGAACTTATCCTTGAAGCGGTTGAACACCTCGATGGGCGGCTTGCCCATATAGGCCAGAGTGTTGGGGGCGCAGTGCTCGGGGGCCACCTTCAGCTGGCCCGAGACGTGGTATTCCACCAGCTCCTTGAAGAAGGTTTCGTCGGGATCGGCCATCAGGTAGTCGAAGCGGATGCCGCTGCGGACGAACACCTTTTTGACCCCCGGCAGGGCACGCAGCCGGCGCAGGATGTTCAGGTAGTCCTTGTGGTCCACGATCAGGTGGGGGCAGGGCTGGGGCGCAAGGCAGTGCTTGCCGCCGGTGCACATCCCCTTTTTCATCTGCTGGCCGCAGGACGGGAAGCGGAAATTCGCCGTGGGGCCGCCCACGTCGTGGATGTAGCCCTTGAAGTCGGGCTCGTGGGTCATCCGCTCGGCCTCGGCCACGATGCTGTCGGCGCTGCGGCTGGTGACCCGCCGGCCCTGGTGCAGCTGGATGGCGCAGAAGTTGCACCCACCGAAGCACCCGCGGTTCTGGATGATGGAGAACTGCACCTCCCGGATGGCGGGCACCCCGCCCATGGGCTCGTAGATGGGGTGGTAGCGGCGGGTATAGGGCAGGGCGTAGACCTTGTCCAGCTCCCAGCGGACCAGGGGTTTGGCCGGCAGGTTCTGGACCAGGTACTTTTCGCTCTGCTTCTGGACGATGATCTGGCCGCTGACCACGTCCTGGTTATCCATCTGGATGCGGCAGGCCTTTGCATAGGCCACCTTGTCCGAGGCCACCTTCTTGAAGCCGGCGCACTCCACATACCGGTCGGGCAGGTGGTCGAAGTCGGTCATGTAGCAGGTGCCGGCCACGTCGGTGATGCTCTCGATGGGCTCCCCCGCCGCCAGGCGGCGGGCGATCTCGACGGTCTGGTGCTCCCCCATGCCAAAGCTGATGAGGTCGCACCCGGCGTCCTCGGCGATGCTGGGCAGGACGGTGTCCAGCCAGTAGTCATAGTGGGCAAAGCGCCGCAGGGAGGCTTCCAGCCCGCCCAGGATCACCGGCAGGTCGGGGTAAGCCTGCTTGGCCAGCCGGGTGTAGACGGTGGCGCTGCGGTCGGGCCGGGCCCCGGCCTTGCCGCCGGGGGAATATTCGTCCTCGGCCCGGGGGATCTTGGCCACCGAATAGTGGCTGACCATGCTGTCCACGTTGCCGCCGCCGATGAAAAAGCCGTACTTGGGTTTGCCGAACCGCTTGAAGTCCTCGCAGTCGGTGTAGCGGGGCTGGGCCAGCACCCCCACCCGGTAGCCCTCGGCTTCCAGCAGGCGGCTGATGATGGCGGTGCCAAAGCTGGGGTGGTCCACATAGGCGTCGCCGCCCACCACCACAAAATCCAGCTGATCCCAGCCGCGGGCCTCCATGTCCGCGCGGCAGATGGGCAAAAATTCGGTGTACGGAGTGTAGGTCGTGTCGTTCATAGCGCTCCTCGCTCTGTCTGTTGGTTCTGATCGATCGGTCCGGCTCACGATTCGCCGGGCTGGTTCATGCACATTTCAAGCCACTGCTGGCGGCTGATGAGGACGGCCCGGGGCTTGGCGCCCTCGTAGGGGCCGATGATCCCCTTCTGCTCCATCTCGTCCATGATGCGGGCGGCCCGGGCATAGCCCAGCTTGCACCGGCGCTGCAGCAGGCTGGTGGAAGCCTGCCCCGCGTCAATGACCACCTCCACGGCGGCCTTCAGCATGGGGTCGTCGGCGCCGCCCTCGTCGTCGTCACGGTCCTTGCCGTTCTTGTCCTGGACGGTGTGCTCCTCCATGGCCCGGATCATGGCCTCGTCGTACTGGACGGTGCCCGACGCCTTGATGAAGGTCAGCACCCGGCTGATCTCCTCGTCGGTGACGTAGGTGCCCTGGATGCGGATGGGCTTGGGCGCGCCCACCGGCATGAACAGCATATCGCCCATGCCCAGCAGCTTTTCAGCTCCCGCGCCATCCAGGATGGTGCGGCTGTCCACCTGGCTGGACACGGCAAAGGCGATGCGGCTGGGGATGTTGGCCTTGATCAGGCCGGTGATGACGTCCACGCTGGGGCGCTGGGTGGCGACGATCAGGTGCATACCGGCGGCGCGGGCCTTCTGGGCGATGCGGCAGATCGAGTCCTCCACGTCCTTGCCCACCACCATCATCAGGTCGGCCAGCTCGTCGATGACGATGGCGATATAGGGCAGTTTTTCCAGCATGGGGTCGGTGGCCGCCAGCTTGTTGAAGGTCTTGATGTCACGGACGTTGTTGTCGGCAAAGAGGCGGTAGCGGCGCTCCATCTCGGCCACCGCCGAACTGAGCGCGCCGGCGGCCTTTTTGGGCTCGGTGATCACCGGCATCAGCAGGTGGGGGATGCCGTTGTACTCGGCCAGTTCCACCACCTTGGGGTCGATCAGGATCAGTTTGACGTCCTCCGGCCCCGAACGGAACACCAGACTCATGATGATGCTGTTGACGCACACCGACTTGCCGCTGCCGGTGCTGCCCGCGATGAGCAGGTGGGGCATCTTGCACAGGTCGGCCACCTGGGCCACGCCGGCAATGTCCTTGCCCAGGGCGATGGTCAGGGGGCTGGTCATGTGGCGGAAGCTCTGGCTCTCGAAGATGCTGCGGATGCTGACCGACGACCGCTTGCGGTTGGGCACCTCGATGCCCACGGCGGGCTTGCCGGGGATGGGCGCTTCCATGCGGATGTCCGCCACCGCCAGGTTCAGGGCCAGGTCGTCGGCCAGGGAGGTGATGCGGCTGATCTTGACGCCGGCCATGGGCTGCACCTCGTACCGGGTGACGGCAGGCCCGCGGGAGATATCCAGCACCCGCGTCTTGACCCCGAAGCTCTCCAGCGTGTCCACCAGCTTCTGGGCGTTGGCCTGCAGCTCGGCGGTGGCTCCCTCGTCGGAGTCCTCGGGGGCTTTGTCAAACAGCTCGATGGGCGGATACTCGTAGGCGGCGGGGGCCTCCAGGTCCTCCGGGGCAGAGGGCGCGGCGGCTGCGGCCGCCTGCTCGGCGTCGGCGGGCTTTTCCATGGCCGCCGCCACCAGCGTCGCAATGTCCCCGGTATCCTGGTTTTCGCCTTCCTCCACGGTGATCCAGCCGTCCTCGTCCTCGGCGCCGTCTGTCCGGGCGGCTGCCTGGGGCGCGGGCTGCGGTGCAGCCGGGGCAGGCGTCACCGGCGGTACAGGCGCAGCTGCCGCTGCGGGCGCGGCGGCGGGCAGGGTCCCGTCGTCCTTATCCTGGTCGTACATGGGCACATGGTGCACAGCACCTGCCCCCGCCGGCGGGACGGCAAACGCCGGGGCAGGCGCTTCGGGCTGGATCTGCCCGGCCGCCGGAGCGGGCCGCAGGGGGTTCAGGCCAAAGGTGCCCCCCGGCCCCGGGATGATGGGCTCGATGGGCTCGCTGCCGCCGTCGCTGACCACCGCCGGGTCGGGCCCCAGGTCGATGTCAAAGGGAGCCCGCGGGTGGCTGACCGCCGCCGACTGCAGGGGCGATTCGGGCTTTGGGGGCGCTTCGGTGCTGCCGTTCTCGTCCGGCAGGCGGCCATGCCCGAAGATATGGCCCAGCCAGGCCGGCATCCCGATGTGGAACGTGCCCGGCGCGGCGTCCGGGTCGCCGTCCAGCAGCATATCCTCGGCGGTCTCGTCATCTGCGGCGGCTTCCGCTTCGGCCTCGGCTTCGGCTGCCGCCGCTGCTTCGGCGCGGGCCGCCAGACGGGCCGCACGGCGCTCCTCATGGGCGGCGCGGCCGTCGGCATAGACGGCCAGCCCCTTGTCCCGCGCGCCGCCCGCCACGCCGGACAGCCACTGCCAGATGTCGGCGGGGGTGACGTCAAAGATGTAGCAGCTGGCGCAGGCCGCCAGCGCCACCACGATCAGGTTGGCCGCCGGACGGCCGCACAGCAGCAGCAACGTGCCGCCCAAAAGCCCCCCGATCGACCCGCCGCCGAACCAGGCGTTGACCCCGTTGTCGTAGCAGGCCACCCCCATCTGGGCCACCGTGAGCCCCTGGGCCGGGATGTCTGAAAAGACCACCGCCGCCCCGCTCAAAAAAGCCAGCCCCAGCAGCAGCTTGACCACGCTGGGGGCCACCGGCTCTTCCCGGGCGGCCAGCACGGCCATATAGCAGACCGCCGGCCCCAGCACGAAACTGCCGGCCCCAAACAGCCCGAACAGGATGTCATGGGCGGTGTGCCAGGCGGCCTGCCCGTCTACAAAAGCCAGCAGTCCCAGCAGGATGCCCCCAAACAGGGTGACGCTGCTGGCCAGCAGCCGGCGCTGGGCCTGCTGCCGGCCGCGGCGGCCCCGGGACGATGATTTGCGTTTTTTTCTCGCCATTCTCTGCTCTGTACCTCGTCTGTAAAAGTTCATAGATTCTTTTTATTGTATCACGAGCGGGCAAAAATGGCAAACCCAAGCCGGCGGAGGGGCGCGCCGGACCGGCCCAGCAATATTTTACGTATCTTTTACACAGCATCCCGCCCAAACCGGCGCTGCTTCGTTGCGCTTTCCCTGACGCCATGTTATAATAAACATAAATACATCGTCCAATTTTTGCACAAAAAGGAGGTCCGCCATGAAACACGTCGAACGCGTCGCCGCAGCCGCGCTGGCTCTCGCCGCGCTGTTTGCTTTGCCCGCCCTGCCGTCCTTTGCCAGCGACGCCGGCGGCGAAAGCTCCGCCGCTTCCAGCGCTGCCAACGCCGCCATTGCCGCGGCCATGAAGGACGGGACTGTCACCGGCCTGCCCTGCGGCCAGTGCGGGCAGGGCCGCCTGATCCTGACCGGCGTAACCTACACCGAGTGGGTCTCCCTCGGCGCAGAAAAGGCCGTCCCCTGCGTCCACCACGACCCCTGGCGGCTGGACGAGGTGCTGGAGCGCACCGGCACCTGGACGTACGTCTGCGATCACTGCGGCCACTCCCGCCAGGACTGCGCCAAGGAAACGCAGTATGTCCATCATCCGTGACAGCCTATCCCTCCGCGCCCCCTGCCAAACCGGCGGAGGGGCGCTTTTTTCCGGGCAAAGCGAAAGGGCCTGCCGCGCTGCTCTGCACAGGCGGCAAGCCCTATTCTTGTTTTCACTTCCAAAAGGCCGGTCAGGCGGCGCGGACAGCGCGCCCTTGGATCAGGCCTTCTTTTTCCACTTCCGCATCACGCCCACGCCCAGCGGGTAGGGGCCGGTGTGGACGGCGATGGTCGCACCGATCTGCAGCAGGCCGGCGTCGCAGGCACTGGCAGGGTACTTGGCCCGCAGCGCCGCCCGCAGCTGCATCCAGAAGCGGCGGCCCTCCTCGGCATCGTAGCCGTAGCCGGCAATGATGTGGTAGTCGTCGGGGTCGGCCTTGCGCTCGGCCAGGTAGCCCAGCAACTGCTCGATGGCCTTTTCCATGCTCTTCAAGCGGCCGCGGGCCATCCCGCCCGAAAAGATCTCCCCTTCGGCAAAGTGGATCATGGGCTTGACGTTGAGGAAGTTGGCCGCAAGGCCGGTCACTTTCCCGATCCGGCCGCCCTTGATGAGGTAGTCGAGGTTGCCCACCGTGAAAAAGATCTGGTTGGTGGGCCGGGTGCCGGCCAGCCAGGTCAGCGTCTCGGTCAGGGAGCAGCCGGCGTCCCGCATGGCGGCGGCATTCAGCACAGTCGCGGCCTCGCTGACAGTGGCCGCCGCGGTGTCCACCACCTCGATGACCGCCTGGGGGTAATTTTCCAGCACCAGCTCGCGGGCGTTGCGGGCGCTGCCCACCCCGCCGCTCATCTTGCCGGTAAAGCACAAACAGAGGGTCTCCCGTCCGGCCGCCGCCTTTTCCCGAAAGACTTTTTCAAAGTCCTCCAGCGAGGGCAGGCTGGTCTTGGGCAGGGTCCCGGGGTGGTCCACCATGAACTGGTAGAAGTCCCGCACGGCGATCTCCTGCCCCTCTTTCAGATAGTGCTCCCCGTCGGTGGAGACGTAGAAGGGCACCACGGTCAGCCCCAGCTGGCGCACCGTTTCGGGCGTCAGGTCGCAGGCGCTGTCAGTCACGATATCAAACATGGTATTCTCCCTCCGTTCTGCTGTGCTCGGCAGTGCGTTTTAGGCCCGGTGGATGTAAGCCTCCCGCTCGGCGCCCACCGAGATATAGGTGATCTTGCAGCCCACGGCCTTTTCCAGGTAGAGGATGTAGTTCTGGGCCTCGGCGGGCAGGTCCTCCCAATGGCGGGCGGCGGTGATGTCGCAGTGCCAGCCGGGCAGGTACTCCACCACGGGCTTGGCGGTATCCAGCGCCTTGCCCATGGGGAAACGGGTGGTGGTGCTGCCGTCCTCCAGCGCGTAAGCCGTGATGACGGGCACCTTTTCCATATAGTCCAGCACGTCCAGCAGGGTCAGGGCCACCTCGTCGCAGCCCTGGCAGGAGACACCGTAGCGGCTGGCCACCAGATCGACCGGGCCCACACGGCGGGGACGGCCGGTGGCCGCGCCGTACTCATGGCCGGCCTCCCGCAGCTGGTGCTTTTCGTCCTCGGTCATGGCCAGCTCGGCGGTGAAGGGGCCGTCGCCCACGCAGGAGGAATAGGCCTTCATGATGCCGATGGAGCAATCCAGCTTGCGGCCCGGGATGCCTGCGCCGATGGGGGCGTAAGCGCCGATGACGTTGGAGGAGGTGGTGTAGGGGTAGATGCCGAAATCCACGTCCCGCAGCGCACCCAGCTGGGCCTCGAACAGGATCTTCTTGCCCGCGCGGTCGGCCTCGTCCAGATAGGCGCCGGCGTCGCAGATGTAATCCTTGAAGATGGCGGCGTATTTTTCCAGCCAGGCCCACATCTCGTCCACGCGGATGGGTTCGGCGTTGTAGCTGCCCTCCATCACCAGGTTCTTGGAGTCCACCATGGTCTCCAGGCGCTTGCGGACCGAGTCGTCCAGATGGAGCAGGTCCCCCATGCGCAGGGTCTTTTTCATGTACTTGTCGCCGTAGACGTAGGCAATGCCCCGCTTGGTGGAACCGAACTGCGCGCCGGTCTTGGACAGGCGTGCTTCTTCCAGGCCGTCCTGCAGGACGTGGTAGGGCATGGTGATGGTGGCGCGGTCCGAGATCTTGAGGTTGGCCGGGCTGACCTCGATGCCCTGCTCGCGCAGGTGGGCGATCTCGCCGTCCAGATGGTGGGGATCGATGACCATGCCGTTGCCCATGACGCAGACGACGTCGGGCCGCAGGATGCCCGAGGGCAGCAGGTTCAAAACGAACTTGCCCCGCTCGTTCTTGACGGTGTGGCCGGCATTGTTGCCGCCCTGGTAGCGCACCACGATGTCATAATCCTGGCTGAGCAGATCGACCATGCGGCCCTTGCCCTCGTCGCCCCAGTTGATCCCAGTGATTGCAGTAAGCATAATAAATGACCTCTTTATTGAACTAAAGAACAGCCTTTTCCGTGCACCTTGCCCGGGATACGCTGCCCTGGACACATCGCAGAGCAGGCCAAAACCTGCACATACATATTTATTATAGCACCAAACGCCGGGTCAAGGAAGGGGAAAATCCCGCCGGGGGCAAAATTTTACCTTTTGCCCCAGACAGCCCCTCAGTTTTTGGGCGTTTTGGGGCCGGCGGGGCGGCGGCCCAGCTTGTGCAGGGTGCCGTCCGGCTCCTGGATCATGGTGTGGTCCAGCTGGGCCCGGAGGGAAGCCTTCATCTCGGCCACGTACTCCTGGCGGAGGGCGGCCTGCTCGGCCTTTTCCGCTTCGGTCAGGCCGGCAGGGGTCTTGCTCTTTTTCGCCAGCTCGTTGATACGAGCGATCTTTTCCTTTGTCATACAGTCTCCTTTGTGTTATACTGTCAGTCGAGGTGAACAACGATGCCCAATGTACCCAACTATGCGCGGGAGATGGACAAGGTGCTGCAGAGCCTGGACGGCAGGCGGCCGCGCCTGCTGCTCCACGCCTGCTGCGGGCCCTGCTCCAGCGCGGTGCTGGAACAGCTCTCCCGCTCTTTCGACATCACGATCTTGTACTATAACCCCAACATCTGGCCCCCCGCGGAATACCACCGCCGGGAGCAGGAGCTGGAGCGCTTTGTAGCCGAGGCCCACCCCCTGGGGGTGAAGGTGGTGGAGGACTGCTACGACCCGCAGGAATTCTACGACGCCGCCCGCGGCCTGGAAAACGAGCCCGAGCGGGGGGCGCGGTGCACCGCCTGCTACAGGCTGCGGATGCGCCGGGCCGCGCAGTACGCCGCGGAAAACGGCTTCGACTGGTTTACCACCACCCTGTCCATCAGCCCCCACAAGGACGCCGCCCGGATCAACCAGATCGGCCAGGAGCTGGCCGCCGAATTCGGCGTGCCCCATCTCCCCTCCGACTTCAAGAAGAAAAACGGCTACCTGCGGTCGCTGCAGCTGTCCGACCAGTACGGCCTGTACCGGCAGGACTACTGCGGGTGCGTGTTCAGCGCCCGCCAGACGGAAGCCGGCCGCAGCGAAACGTAACCGTCACACCGCTTCTTCTTCGGGCAGGCGTGCCACCAGCGCCGCAAACACCAGCATCCCCACACAGGGCACGATGTTGGAGGCCATGCCGGCGGCAAGGCCCGCCGCCTCCGCCACCATCCCGATGACCCAGGGCATGACGATGGCCCCCAGGCTGGCCGCCGGCAGCAGGATGGCAATGCTGGTGACGGTGGTCATCCGGCCGGCGGCGGCTACGGCGGTGGGGTTCATCCCCGCCATGGCAAAGGCAAAGCAGAACAGCAGCACGATGGCCGCGGTCTGGCTATGGGCCAGCATCAGCCCAAAATAGGTCACGATGCAGCCCGCCCCCATCACCACCATGGCCTTGCGGGGGTTTTTGAAGGGGAACACAAAGGCGATCAGCAGCCGCGCCACCAGCGTCGCCCCCCACATGACGGTGACGGTGTAGGTGCTGAGCACCCCGGCAATGATGCCGCTGTCCTTGAAGTAGGTGACCATCCAGCCGGTGACGCTGGTCTCGGCGGCGTTCTGGCAGAAGATCAGCCCCACCAGCAGCCAGAACCGGGCGCTGCGCAGGAAGCTCCAGTCGATCTTCCCGCCGGCCTTTTTGCCGCCCCGCTCCATCGGGGTGACGGCAAAGGCCAGCCACAGGGCCGCGCCCACCAGCGCCAGCAGGAACAGCGGCGCTTTCTGTCCGGCGCGGCCGGCCGCCGCAATGGCAAAGGGGCACAGCAATGCCCCGCAGGCATAACAGCTGTGCATCAGGTTCATGCCGCGGGTGCGGTCGGGGCTGCTGTCCCCCACCAGGACGGTGCAGGCGTTGATGACCTGGCCTTTGGCCGCGCCCACCAGGAAAAAGCCCAGCCCCAGCAGGGCCACCACGCCGGTAAAGCCCATCAGGCCGTAGCCCACCAGGTAACCCAGGCTCAAAAGCAGGACGCTGCGCTTCATCCCGCCCAGCAGGCCGGGCAGCACCCCGGACAAAAAGCCCGCCGTCAGGTTGCCGATGTTCATCAGGCTGAGCAGGGTGCCGGTGACGCCGTAGGCAAAGCCGTACTGCTCCTGCAGCAGGCTGACCACCACCCCGCTGGAAATGGCGCAGACGCCGCTGAAGAAAAAGGCTGCAAAGCCCGCGTTCCGGCGGCGGGCCAGGATCTGCTGTTCGTTCATGGGGTTCCTCCTCACGAAAAAGCCCCCGCAAGGACCGGCTCGGCCGGGCTTCCTGCGGGGGCTTTTGTCTGTTCCGGTCCCGGCCGGTTCAGGCCGGGGTCATCCCTCACGCATTCTTTTTCAGCGGGTAGGTGATGATCTTCTTGGGGCACTTGGCCACGCAGGTGCCGCAGCCGGTGCACTTGTCATAGTCGATCCGGGCCAGGTTGTCGGTGACATGGATGGCGTCGGAGGGGCAGTTGCGCTGGCACATACCGCAGGCGATGCAGGCGGTGGCGCATTCCTTCATGGCCACCGGGCCGCGGTCGCAGTTGGAGCACATGACCACCGGCTTGTCCGGGCCGGCCGACTGGATCATGATGACGTGCTTGGGGCAGACCGCCGCGCAGGCGCCGCAGCCGGTGCACTTGTCCTGATCCACCACGGCCACGCCGTTGACGATGTGGATGGCGTCGAACTTGCAGGCCTTGACGCAGTCGCCAAAGCCGGCGCAGGCAAAGGAGCAGTCCTTGGGGCCGCCGTAGAGGGCCGCCGCCGCTGCACAGCTCTGGATGCCCTTGTAGTCATAGCTGGGCTTGCAGTTGTCCTTGCTGCCCTGGCACTGGACCACAGCCTTTTTGGCCACGGCCGAGACCTCGGCGCCCATGATCTGGCCGATGGCGGCGGCAGCCTTGGGGCCGCCGGGAGCGCACTTGTCGCAGGGCACGCCCTCCATGACGATGGCCTTGGCGTAGTCAGCGCAGCCTGCATAGCCGCAGCCGCCGCAGTTGGCGCCGGCCAGGCATCCCGTCACCTGCTCGATGCGGGGGTCCTCCTCCACGGCCATGAACTTGGATGCAGCGACCAGGATCACCGCGCCCAAAGCGCCCACGACGGTACAGAGGACAACAGCCAATACGATACTCATAGTCCGTTTCCTCCTCCCTTACAGTGTGACGTTGAACAGGTTCTCCACGATGCCGCCAAAGCCCATGAAGGACATGCTGGTGATCGCCGCGGCGACCAGGGTGATGGGCAGGCCCTTCATGGGGCCGGGCGCGTCGCAGATCTCCACCCGCTTGCGCACGCCGCTGAACAGGCACATGGCCAGCATGAAGCCGACGCCCGAGCCCACGGCGCAGACCAGCGCCTCGATATAGGCCATGGCAAAGCCGAGGGTGGCCACGTCGGCGCCGTAGTCGTCCACGACCAGGATGGCCACGCCCAGCACGCAGCAGTTGGTGGTGATCAGGGGCAGGTACACGCCCAGGGCGTTGTACAGCGAGATCATATACTTTTTCAGGAAGATCTCGATGAACTGGACCAGCACGGCGATGACCAGGATAAAGACGATGGTCTGCAGGTAGCCCAGGCCCGCCGGGTCAAGGACGAAGATCTGGATGGGGAAGGTGACGGCCGTCGCCATGAACATGACAAAGATGACCGCGCCCGACATACCCAGCGAGGAGTCCAGTTTTTTGGAGACGCCCAGGAACGGGCAGATGCCAAGGAACTTCACCAGCACGTAGTTGTTGACCAGGATCATGCTGAAGAAGATAGCCGCAAGTTTAACGATCATTTGTTATCCTCTCCTTCCTGCAGGTCCTTCATGGGCTGGCAGCCGATCTTGCGCTCGATGCGGGCGTCCAGCTTGCCCTCCACCCAGATGCACAGGCCCATCAGCAGGCCAAAGCAGAGGAAGGCGCCGGGGGCCTGGGTCATGATGCCGATGGTGACAAAGCCTTCGGGCATGACCTGGAAGCCCAGCCAGGTGCCGTTGCCCAGGATCTCGCGGATGGTGGACATGAGCAGCAGGGTCAGGGTGTAGCCGATGCCCATGCCGACGCCGTCGATGGCCGAATCCACCACGGTGTTCTTGCAGGCGAACATCTCGGCGCGGCCCAGGATGATGCAGTTGACGACGATCAGGGGGATGAACACGCCCATCGCGTCATACAGGCTCTGGGTAAAGGCCTGCATCACCATCTGGACGATGGTGACGAAGCTGGCGATGATGACGATGTAGCACGGCAGGTGGACCTTTGCGGGGATGATGTTGCGCAGCATGGCGATGAGCACGTTGGACAGCACCAGCACGAAGGTGAAGGCCGCGCCCATGCCGAAGGCGTTCGAGACGGAGGTGGTCAGCGCCAGGGTGGAGCAGGTGCCCAGCACCAGGCGGAGGACCGGGTTCTCCTTGATGATACCATTGGTAAGGATGCTTACCTTGGAGACTTTTTCTTGTGCCATTGTATTGATGCAGCCTCCTTTTATGCGAGCTCGTTGTAGCAGTTGATGCAGTCGTTGATGGCGGCAAAGAGGGCGTCGGTGGAGTAGGTCGCGCCGGTCACGGCGTCATAGCCCTGGCCCTTGGCGATGTTGGCGTCGGCGGTCAGGCCGTCGAACTGCGCCAGGTAGTCGGGCAGGGCCACGTTGGTGCCGATGCCGCTGGTCTGGCTCGAAGCGTCCACGTGGATGCCGGTCATGGTGCCGGTGGTGTCAAAGCCCAGAATGACGTTGACCATACCGCCGTTGTAGCCGCTCTCGGAGGCCTGGATGGCGATGGAGCCGTCGGGCGCGCGGACCGCGCCGGTGATGCCGGCGGTGGTGTAGTCGGTGACTTCCTCCAGCTCGGTAGCGTCCGAAACGGAGGGCAGCACCTCCACATAGGCCACCAGGGTGGCGGCCTTCTGGTTGGCCTCGATGACAGGGGCGGTGACAGAGTTGACCAGGGCCAGCAGGAGGCTGGCCACCAGGGAGCTGACCGTCAGCACCAGGATGGGCTTGATGGTGCTCTCCCAGTTAGAAGATTTCGTCATTTGGAAGCGCCCTCCTTTCCTGCCTTTTTGGCCGGCTTGACATAGCCGTACGGGACCTGGCGGGTGGCGTCATTGATGAAGGGCACCCACAGGTTCATGAACAGCAGCGCGAAGGACACGCCCTCGGTGTAGCTGCCCCAGTAGCGGATGGCAAAGGTGACCAGGCCCAGGCAGATGCCGTAGAGCAGCTTGCCCTTCAGGGTAAAGGGGCTGGTGACGTAATCGGTGGCCATAAAGACGGCGCCGAACAGCAGGCCGCCGCTCAGCACTTCCACGAGGCTCTCGTGCAGGCTCTGGGTGGCGATCAGGTAAAAGACGAACATGCTGCCCACATAGCTCAGGGGAATGGCGGGGCTGATGGTCTTGGTGACGACCAGATAGACAAAGCCCAGCAGGATGGCCAGGGCGCAGGTCTCGCCCAGGACGCCGCCGTGGATGCCCATGAACAGGTCGAACAGGTTCAGACGGCTGGGGTCAGCCACCTGCAGGGGGGTGGCGCTGGCCAGCTGGTCCACCGCCGCGTCGGGGTAGACCCAGGCGTTCATCTCGGAGGCAAAGCTGATGAACAGGACGATGCGGCCCACCAGCGCGGGGTTGGCAAAGTTCATGCCGATGCCGCCGAACAGCTGCTTGGTGACGATGATGGCCGCCACGCAGCCCACCGCTATCTGGCCCAGAGGCATCCCGACGGGGACGTTCATGGCCAGGATAATGCCGGTGACCACGGCGGACAGGTCGCCGATGGGGTTGGGCCGTTTGAGCAGCTTGCAGTACAGCCACTCCAGCGCCACGCAGACCACCACCGAGAAGGCGGTGACCAGCAGCGCGCGCATCCCGAAGATGACCGCCGAAGCCACCACGCTGGGGCACAGAGCCACGATGACGTTGGCCATCAGGCCCCGGGTAGACTCATCCGAGCGGACATGGGGGGAGGCCGAAACAATAAGCTTTGTATCCATTTTTACTTATTGCCTCCTTTTTTGATCTCATTCAGGTAGTATGCCTTGGCCAGGCTCATCATCTGGGTGCAGGGGCGCTTGGCCGGGCAGACAAAGGAGCACGAGCCGCAGTTGAAGCAGTAGTCCACGTGCAGCTTGCCCAGCTCCTGGACATCGCGGGCGGCGTAAGCGGCGTTGACCTCCACCGGGGCCAGGCCCATGGGGCAGTACTCGATGCAGCGGCCGCAGCGGATGCAGGGCTCAGCGGCAGGCTGGGCCGCGCTGGCCTCGCTCAGCAGGATCAGGCCGTCGGAAGTCTTGGTGGTGGGGTAACTCAGGTCTTCCACTGCGCAGCCCATCATGCCGCCGCCGGCGACCACCTTGCCCAGGGTGACGTCCGGCTTGACGCCGGCCGCGTCGATCACATCCTGGTAGGAGGCGCCCACCGGGACGATCAGGTTCTGGGGCTTGGCGCAGGCGTCGCCGTCCACGGTGATGGTCCGCTCCACCACCGGCATACCGGTGGCCAGGTACTTGCCCAGCATACTCACCGAGGTCACGTTCATGACGATGGCGCCGGCGTCGGCGGGCAGGCCGCCGTGGGGCACTTCACGGCCCAGGCACTTCTCGATCAGGATCAGCTCTGCGCCGGTGCCGTACACACTGGGCAGGGGCTTGACGTCGATGTTGGCGATGCCGCTGGTCTTTTGGCACAAAAGGTCGATGCACTCGGGCTTGTTCTTTTCAATGCCGATGATGCAGCGCGGGATGCCGGTGTACTGGAGCACCGCCTGGATGCCCCGCACGATGGAGTCGGCGCTGGTCAGCATCTCCTGGGTGTCGCTGGTGATCCAGACTTCGCTCTCAGAGGCGTTGATCAGCAGGGTGTCCACCGGGCTCTTGGGCTGCAGCTTGACGTCGGTGGGGAACCCTGCGCCGCCCAGGCCCACCAGGCCGCAGGCGCGCACGGCGGCCAGGAAGCTGGCCTTGTCGGTCACGACGGGCGGCTGGACGGACGGGTCCACCGTCTGCTTGCCGTCGGTCTCGATGACGACCGAGTCGCACAGCTTGCCGTTGGCCAGACGGAACGGCTCGACGGCCGTCACCTTGCCCGACACGCTGGAGTGGATGTTAGCCGACACAAAGCCGCCGGCCTCACCGATCAGCGTGCCAACGCACACCTCGTCGCCCTTTTTGACCGTGGCTTTCGCCGGGGCGCCGATGTGCTGGCTCATCAGGATGCGCACCTGCTTGGGCAGAGGCATCTGGACGGGCTTGCTGGCAGCGGTCGCTTTGTCATGCGGCGTATGTGCGCCAAGCGCCGCACGTTTCAGCTTGTTCAACATGAACTATACAATCCCCCATTCTGCTTTCTTGCCGCGGAGGCGCCCTTGCCCGCAAAAGGGCACAGCATCCCCATGGCAGCTTCTTGCTGATATATTTATTGTATCATTTCCCGGCTTTAAGTCAACGCCCAACAGGCTAAAAATTGATTGAAAAAGAAAAAAATAAGGGTTAGTTTTAACAAAATCCCGCATCCTCCCTTTCCCCTGCCCTGTGGTTTGCTATCCGCCGCCGAATATGTTATACTATAGTAAAATCTGTTCCGAACGGAACGCCGGCGGGCGTTTTCTGCCGCCGCCCGCCCTTTTCTGCATCTTGATCGTAGGAGGTCCAGACATGAAAGTTCTCAAAGCGATGCTCGTCGTCCTCACCACCCTCGCCGTCGCCGCCACGGCCCTGCTGCTGTTCTGTCAGGCCAAAAACGCTCCCCACTATATCCGCATCTATGGCGGCGAAAGCGACGCGCAGTAAGCCGTCCCTGACCTGAAAACCGACAAAAGCCTGCCGCGAGAAAACGGCAGGCCTTTTTGTTTCCCATTTCCCGGGCAATCTCAGCAGCGTTCCAGGCGGAGGACGGCGGCGGTGATGTCGTCGGGGCGGCCCGACTGGCTGGCCCGGGCGCGGGCCGTCTCCACCAGTTCCTGGGCGATCTGCTCGGGGCTGTCCGTCCCGGCGGCTGAAAGCTCCAGCTGTTTGAGGACCCAGCCGGGGCCGTCCACCAGCAGCCCGTCCGACACCAGGACGGCCAGGTCTCCCGCGTCCAACCGCACCATCTTGCTCTGGCCGCTGACGCCGCCCAGCACCCCCATGGGCAGGCCGGCCTCCCCCACCGTCCGGGCGTGGCCCTCGTGGACGATGAAGCCGGGGGCCGCCCCCGCCTTGAAGATGCGGGCCGTGCCGGTGTACAGGTCCACGCTCAAAAGGTCCAGGGTGGCGCCGCCCTCGTCCTCGCTCTTGAGGGCCAGGGCCACGTTCACCAGCCGGGCGGCCAGCTCGGCGGCAAAGCCCGCCCGCAGCAGGCGGCCGGTCAGGTCGGCGGCCAGGTTGCCGTCCACGGCGGCGGGCCGTCCGGTGCCCATCCCGTCGCAGAGGATCATCTGGGCGGCGGTAGGGCTGCAGAACTGCTGGACCGCGTCTCCCGACACATCCCCTTTCGCGGCCGCGCCGGCCCACCCAAAGAGGGCCCGCAGCAGCGGCTTTTCGGTGAACAGCAGGGTGGTCACACCCTTGCAGCTCAGCTTCTGGGGCGTGTCGAAGCTGCGGCGGCAAAGCCGGCCCACCTCCCCCGCCAGGGCCGAGAGCTCCCCCTGGCTGAACCGCGCCCGGGGCAGGGTGACGGCCGCCCGGGTCCGGCCCAGGTCGTCCAGGGTGACGGCGCATTCCAGCGGCGGCATCCCCAGCGAGGAGAAGAAGGCCGCCACCCGCCCCGATTTATAGGGCTCGGGGCTGCCGGGACTGCCGATCTGGTCTCCCAGCGCGCTGAGGGCCTGGGCCACCGCGCTGTACTGCTCGGTCAGGGCGGTGCGCATGGCCTCGGCGTGGACGCGCGCCTCCTGCCGGCTCTTGTACAGGGCGAAGGCGCGTGTCACCGCCCCCGACAGCGCCGCCGGGTGGATGCAGCGGGACAGCTGCCCCGGCAGGTCCTGGGCTTCCAGCTGCTGTTTTTCTTCCAAGATCGGCCGCAGGGCCTCAAAGCCCTCCATGGTGACGGCGTATTCCTCCTTCCAGCAGGCTTCCTGACGGCCGCAGTTGGCGCACAGCCCGTCGTGGGCCGCGTCGATCACCCAGCGCCAGCCCTCCTGGCGGTGGGGCAGCCCTTCATACACCCGGTTGACGGTGTCGGCCAGGCTGGACAGGCTCTCGGCCGCCGCGTTCAGGCGGGTGGCCGCCGCCGAGAGCTGGGGCCGCTGGGCCCCCTCGGCGGGGTCATGCTCGAGGCTGGGGTCCCGCAGCAGCAAACGCCGCGGGAGCAGCAGGCAGGCCCCCGCCCCGATCCCAAGCGCCGCCAAATGTCCGAAGGCGGCTCCGGGCGGCTGGACCGCCAGCACCCCCGTCAGCGCGCCGCCCACGTAAAAGGCGATGCAGACCAGCTTGTCCCCCTGGGCCAGCAGCCCCAGGGCCGCCCCGCAGCAGACCCCTACCCCGCTGCAGGCCAGGGCAGGGTCGGCGCAGCACAGCCCGGCCGCGGCCGCAGCCGCCCCGCTGAGAGCGGGCTGCAGTTTGCCCCGGCAGGCCAGCGCCAGCGTATAGGCCACGGCGGCGGCCAGCCCCAAACTGATCTGCCCTGCCCAGAGGCCGCCCAGGGCCGCCGCCCCGCACAGGATCAGCACCAGCCGCCCAGCTCCTTCCTTTTCGGCGGGCGAGCGGCGGAGCACGTACCCCATGCCGGCGGCCAGCACCGCGTCCGCCCCCGAAAACAGCAGCCCATCCCCGCCGATGTAGGCTTTGAAGCAGTAGGCGCTGCCCAGCAGCAGGATGCACCCGGCCAGGGCCGCCGGCAGATACTTCCGGGGCCACAGCCACCGGGCCACCACCGCGCCCCCAATGGCGCAGATCAGGCAGACGGTGCGCACCCCCTGCCCCCGCAGCAGCAAAGCCAGCACCGCCCCCGCCCCGCAGGCGGCAAAGCAGTCCTCCCCCAGGCCCAGCACCAGGCCCAGCCCAAAGGGATACAGCTGCCCGTACAGCACCGCCCACCCGGCGGCAAGGCCCGCCGCCAGCCCATAGAGCTGGCGCAGCGCCGCCCTGCCCCGCCCGCGGCGGATGAGGGACTGCCCCCCGTCCTGGCTGCGCACCGGCAGCGCGCTGCTGCCCGGCCCAAACCCCACAAAACTCTTTTCCATATGTCTGCCCCCTGTCGGTAAAATTGCTGTCATGCCCGGCCCGGCCTGTGCATATACTGTAGCAGGGGCCGGCCGCGCTTTTTGCCGCAGAAAGCAGGAACGACCCAAACAGGCAAAAGAAGAACAAAAGACCCCTGCACGGCCGTTTTTTGGCCGTACAGGGGTCCTTTTTTGGTATTTTGGGCGGGTTATGCCGTTATTCCTGCACTGCGGCGCGCAGCCGGTCGATGGCGGTGTGCAGCCGCTCGACGGTCTTGTCCCGGCCCATCATGCAGGCAAGGTCCACGCCGCCGCCGGGGGTGCGCTGCTTGCCCGACAGGGCGATGCCCAGCGGGTAGAGCAGCCAGCCGTTCTTGTGCTCCATCCGCTCGGCCAGGGCCTTGCAGGCGTCGAACAGGCCGTCCCGGTCGCTGTAGTCGGTGCCCTCGTCCGAGAGCAGCAGCTCCAAAGCGGTCAGGGCCTCCAGGGCGGAGGCGGGGGTGGTCTTTTGCTTTTTGTTGGTGTAAAGGCTCAGGTCGTAGTCGGGCAGAGCGTCGAAGAAGTCGATCTGGGGCGGGATGTCGCTGAGCATCTCGCACCGGGGCTGGAGGTTGGCGCACAGCAGCTCCTTGTTGATGGAGCAGTGGACAGCGCTGTCGATCCAGGGGTCGGCCTTCTGGCGGAACTCCTCGGGGCTGAGCCGGCGGATATACTCGGCGTTGATGGCCCGCAGCTTGAGCGGGTCGAAGATGGCCGGGGACTTGGAGATGCCCGCGGGGTCCCAAATCTTGACCAGCTCGGGCAGGGAGAAGATCTCCTGCTCGGCGTACTCGCCCTTCGGGCTCCAGCCCAGCAGGCAGATATAGTTCAGGATGGCCTGGGGCAGGCAGCCCTTGGCGATCAGGTCCTGGTAGCTGGCGTCGCCGTTGCGCTTGGAGAGCTTGTTCTGGGCGTCCTTCATCACCGGGGGGCAGTGGATATAGGCGGGGATCTCCCAGCCGAACGCCTCGTACAGCAGGTTATACTTGGGGGTGGAGGACAGGTATTCGCTGCCGCGGATCACGTGGGTGATCCCCATCAGGTGGTCGTCCACCACGTTGGCAAAGTTATAGGTGGGCATCCCGTCGCTCTTGATGAGGATCTGGTCGTCCATCTCGCTGTTGTTCACCTCGATGTGGCCGTAGACCAGATCGTCGAAGCCGGTCACGCCGGTGCGGGGGATCTTCTGCCGGATGACGTAGGGCTCGCCGGCGGCCAGGCGGCGGCGGACCTCCTCGGCGGGCAAATCGCGGCAGCAGCCGTCGTAGTGGGTCATCTCGCCCCGGGCCCGCTGCTCGGCGTGGAGGGCGTCCAGCCGCTCGCTGGTGCAAAAGCAGTAGTAGGCTTTGCCGTCGGCTACCAGCTGCTCGGCGTACTGCTTGAACAGGCCCATCCGCTCGCTCTGGACATAGGGGCCCACCGGGCCGCCCACGTCGGGGCCTTCGTCCCAGAGCAGGCCGGCCTCCCGGCAGGTGTTATAGATGACGTCCACCGCGCCCTCCACATAGCGCTCCTGGTCGGTGTCCTCGATGCGCAGGATGAAGGTGCCCCCGGCGTGCTTGGCCGTCAGGTAGGCGTAAAGGGCGGTGCGCAGGTTGCCCACGTGCATATACCCCGTGGGGGACGGGGCAAAGCGGGTACGTACTTTCTGTTCCATGGTCTTTCTCCTCTATCAACAGGCTGTAAAAACAGCGTTCTCACACAAAGACAGGTATAGTTTACCCACTCGGAGGGCGTTTGTCAATCATTCCCCCGCCCCAAGTGCCGGTTTCCCCTTGACAAATCCACTCTAGATGAATACAATAGCACAAGGAGCCGCGACGGCGCGGCAGCGGCCTGCGCCGGACGACAGCTTTTTACACAGCCTCAAGACCCGGTATCCTGTGCGGATGCCGGTTTTTTTGTGGCAAGACAAGAAGGGTTTTTGGGAAAAGGAGAACGATCCAAAATGAAAAGAATGAAAGCATTGGCCCTTGGCCTGGCAGCTGTCATGCTGGCCGGCCTGACCGCCTGCGGCGGCAGCAGCGCCGCCTCGGACGCCCCCGACGGGGACGGCAACCCCTCCACCCTGACGGTGGCCATGGAGTGCGCCTACGCCCCCTACAACTGGACCCAGACCGACGACTCCAACGGCGCGGTGCAGATCCGTGATTCCAGCGACTACGCCTACGGCTACGACGTCATGATGGCCAAGAAGATCGCCGAGGCCCTGGGCCAGGAGGTCCAGATCGTCAAGCTGGACTGGGACAGCCTGGTCCCCGCCGTCATGAGCGGTGATGTGGACTGCGTCATCGCAGGCCAGTCCATCACCAGTGAGCGCGCCCAGCAGGTGGACTTCACTGACCCCTACTACTACGCCTCCATCGTCACCCTGGTGAAGAAGGACAGCCCCTATGCCTCTGCCGCCAGCGTGGCCGACCTGGCCGGCGCCACCTGCACCAGCCAGCTGGGCACCATCTGGTATGACATCTGCCTGCCCCAGATCGAAAACGCCAACATCCTGCCCGCCCAGGAGACCGCCCCCGCCATGCTGGTGGCCCTGGACAGCGGTGCCTGCGACATCGTCGTCACCGACCGGCCCACCGCCCAGGCGGCGCTGGTGGCCTACCCCGACTTCCAGCTGCTGGACTTTGGCGGCGGCGAGGGCGACTTCGAGGTCAGCGAGGAGGAGATCAACATCGGCATCTCCCTGAAGAAGGGCAACACCGCCCTGAAGGACGCCATCAACGAAGTGCTGTCCACCATGACCACCGACGACTACAACGCCATGATGGACCAGGCCATCGAGGCCCAGCCCCTGAACCAGGGCTGACGCCCTGCGGGGGCAGCCCCGTTTTGCCCCTGTCCGTGTCCCGCCCGCCCTGGGCGGGACCTGTTTTGCCAAGCTGCTGCATCCGGCCGGGACGCAGCGTTTCAACGGACGTACCAAAGGAGTACCCATGACCACATTTTTGAACGAGTGCGCCTTCCTGCTGCAGAAGTACGGCGTATCTTACCTGCGGGGCGCTGGCACCACCCTGCTGCTGGCGCTGGTCGGCACCCTGGCGGGCTGCCTGATCGGCTTTGCGGTGGGCACGCTGCAGACCATCCCCATCGACCCCCACCGCGACCCCCTGTACAAGCGCATCCCCCTGCGGGCGCTGCGGGTGCTGCTACGGTGCTACGTGGAACTGTTCCGCGGCACCCCCATGATGATCCAGGCCGTCTTTATCTACTACGGCCTGATGCAGGTGTTCAACATCCATCTGGAGATGTGGACGGCAGGCTTCCTGATCGTCTCCATCAACACCGGCGCGTACATGGCCGAGACGGTCCGGGGCGGCATCGTCTCCATCGACCCCGGCCAGACCGAGGGCGCCATGTCCATCGGCATGACCCACTGGCAGACCATGCTGCACGTCATCATGCCCCAGGCGCTGCGGAACATCGTGCCTCAGATCGGCAACAACTTCATCATCAACATCAAGGACACCTCGGTGCTGTCGGTCATCTCCATCACCGACCTGTTTTTCGTCCACAAGAGCGTGGTGGGCGCCCAGTACACCTATTTTGAGAGCGCCACCATCGTCATGCTCATCTACCTGACCATGACCCTGCTGTCCAGCTATCTGCTGCGCCTGTGGGAGAAAAAGCTGGACGGCCCCCAGAACTACGACCTGGACACCACCGACACTCTGGCCTACACCAGCGGGATGTACAACGCCCCGGACCCGGACCACAAGTCCCAGAATCTTGACATGAAGGAGGGCGCCAGCCATGTCTGAACCGATCATTGAAGTGCGCCACCTCTCCAAGAGCTTCGGCACCCACGTGGTGCTGCGGGATGTGGACTTTACCGTCAAGCCCGGCGACGTCACCTGCGTCATCGGCGCGTCCGGCTCGGGCAAATCCACCCTGTTGCGCTGCATCAATCTGCTGGAGACCCCCACGGCGGGCTCCATCCTGTTCCACGGCCAGGACATCATGGCCAAGGGCTTCAGCCCGTCCAGCTACCGCGCGCGGGTGGGGATGGTGTTTCAGTCCTTCAACCTGTTCAACAACATGACCGTGCTGGAAAACTGCACCGCCGGCCTGCGCTACGTCCTGCACCAGGACAAGGAGGCCGCCAAGGCCACCGCCCTGGCCAACCTGGAAAAGGTGGGCATGGCCCCCTACATCCACGCCCGGCCCCGGCAGCTGTCCGGCGGCCAGAAGCAGCGGGTGGCCATCGCCCGGGCCCTGTCCATGCAGCCCGAAGTGCTGCTGTTCGACGAGCCCACCTCGGCCCTTGACCCCCAGATGGTGGGCGAGGTGCTCTCGGTCATGCGCAAGCTGGCCGCCGGCGGCCTGACCATGATCGTGGTGACCCACGAGATGGCCTTTGCCCGCGACGTGTCCACCCATGTGGTGTACATGGCCGACGGCGTCATCGCCGAGGAAGGCTCCCCCGCCGACATCTTCGACCACCCGCAGAACCCCAAGACGGTGGAATTTTTGAGCCGTTTCCGGGAGCGCTAACGCTTCTCCCCTCTCAGCCGCCTGCGGCGGCAGCTCCCCCGCGGGGGGAGCCAAGTGTGCGCGCCGTTTTCCAACCGCACTTTCAGGTAAGAAAAAGTCCCTGCTGTTTTTCAACAGCGGGGACTTTTTTATCGCTATAAGGGCTTTTTGCCGGGCAGCGGCGTCTTGCTTAGTACAGTTTTGCGCCGGCGGGGATGTGGTCGTCGACCATGAGCAGGTGCAGCTTCTCTGCGCCCAGCTCGTGGTGGACTGCCGAGATCAGCATCCCGCAGGAATCGATGCCCATCATCTTGCGCGGGGGCAGGTTGACGATGGCGATGGCGGTCTTGCCCACCAGCTCCTCGGGCTCATAGTAGGCGTGGATGCCGCTGAGGATCACCCGGTCGGTGCCGGAACCGTCGTCCAGAACGAACTGCAGCAGCTTCTTGGACTTGGGCACCGCGCTGCACGCCTTGATCTTGACGGCGCGGAAATCGGACTTGGAGAAGGTCTCAAAGTCCACCATGTCCTCGAACAGGGGCTCGATCTCGACGTTGGAGAAGTCGATGGGCTCCACGGCGGCGGGGGCCGGCGCAGCTTCGGCTGCCGGCGCGTCCTGCTGGGCGGGGGCGGCCGCGGGGGCCTCCTCCTGCTTTGCGGCGGCGGGGCCGTCCAGCGGCTTCATGGTCGGGAACAGCAGCACGTCCCGGATGGAAGCCGAGTCGGTCAGCAGCATGACCAGGCGGTCCACACCGAAGCCCAGGCCGCCCGTGGGGGGCAGGCCGTATTCCAGCGCGTTGACATAGTCGTAATCGACCTGGGCCTTGCAGCCGGGCTCCAGGGCCTTGCGCTCGGCCACCTGGCGCTCGAAGCGGTCCTTCTGGTCGATGGGGTCGTTCAGCTCGCTGAAGGCGTTGCCGTACTCGGTGCAGTCGATGAAGTATTCAAACCGCTCGGTGAAGGCGGGGTCGTCGGGCTTGCGCTTGGCCAGCGGGCTGATCTCCACCGGGTAATCGTAGATGAAGGTGGGCTGGATCAGCTTGTCTTCCACAAAGGCGTCGAAGAAGGCCGCCAGGATGGAGCCGCGGGTGGGCACCTCGGGCAGGTCCACGTTGTGGGCCTTGGCCGCGGTGATGGCGTCGGAGTCGGTCTTCCAGTCATGGTAATCCACGCCGGAATACTTTTTCACCGCCTCCACCATGGTCAGGCGCTCCCAGTGGCCCATGTCGATCTGCTTGCCCTGGTACGGGATGACCAGGCTGCCGCAGATCTTCTCGGCCAGGCGCTTATACAGCTCCTCCACCAAATCCATCATGCCGTGATAGTCGGTGAACGCCTGGTACAGCTCGATGGAAGTGAACTCGGGGTTGTGCTTGGGGTCCATGCCCTCGTTGCGGAAGATGCGGCCCACCTCGTAGACCCGGTCCATGCCGCCCACCACCAGCCGCTTGAGGTACAGCTCGGTCTCGATGCGCAGCACCATGTCCATGTTCAGGGTGTTGTGGTGGGTGATGAAGGGCCGGGCCGACGCGCCGATCTCAAAGGGGGTCAGGATGGGGGTGTCCACCTCCAAAAAGCCCTTCTCGTCCAGATAGGCGCGGATCTCCTTCAGGATGCGGCTGCGCTTGACAAAGGTGTCCTTGACTTCGGGGTTGGCGATCAGGTCCACATAGCGCTGGCGGTAGCGCATCTCGGTGTCGGTCAGGCCGTGGAACTTTTCGGGCAGGGGCCGCAGGCTCTTGGCCAGCAGGGTCAGCTCGGTCACACGGAGGCTCAGCTCGCCGGTCTTGGTGCGGAACACTTCGCCCTTGACGCCGATGATATCGCCCACATCCAGCTTTTTGAAGGCGGCGTAGGCTTCCTCGCCCAACTCGTCGCGGCGGACGTAGAGCTGGATGTCGCCCTTATCGTCCCGCAGGTGGGCAAAGCTGGCCTTGCCCATCACCCGCTTGGACATCATGCGGCCGGCCAGCGCGGCGGTGCGGCCGGCGTCCGCCTCGTTGGGCAGGCTGGCATACTCCGCCTTCAGGTCCGCCGAGTAGGCGTCCTGGGGGAACTTGGTGATGGTGAAGGGGTCGCAGCCGGCGGCGCGCAGATCGGCCAGCTTCTGGCGGCGGACCAGCACCTGCTCGCTGTCGGCAGGGGCTGCGGTATTCTTGATCTCTTCCATGCCCGCCTCCCGTTATACCTTGCTGTGGGTGATGGCCAGCACCTTGTACACCACGGTGTGGCCTGCGGGCAGCAGGACCTCGGCCTCGTCGCCCACGGCCTTGCCCAGCAGGGCGTGGCCCACAGGGCTCTCGTCGCTGATCTTGCCCTTGAAGGGGTCGGCCTCGGTGCGGCCCACGATGTCGTATTCCTCGGGCTCCTCGTCCTCCATCTGGATGGTGACGTGGGTGCCCACCGAGACGCTGTCCACGCTCAGTTCGCTCTCGTCGATGACCCGGACGTTCTTGATCATCTGCTCCAGCTCGGTGATGCGGTTCTCGACCAGGCCCTGGGTGTTCTTGGCCTCATCGTACTCGCTGTTCTCGGACAGGTCGCCGTGGCTGCGGGCCTCTTTGATCTCCTCGGCCAGCTCCTTGCGGCGGACCGTCTTGAGGTATTCCAGTTCTTCCTTGATGGCCTGAAGGCCGGCGGCAGACATTACGATTTCCTGTGCCATGGATCTGAATCTCTCCTTATGTTCAAAATGTGCGGCAGGGCGGTCCCAAAGCCGCAGGTCGGCGTTTTTACGGGGCAAAGGGGCTGTCCCTCCACCCTAACCTCTCTATTATAATAGCAACCCGCCGGGATGTCAACCAAAACACATCGCAGATAAGTGCAAATAATCCCCATCCGTCCTGCCCGGCCGGCATGTACGGACGGGCAGGACACATACAGGGAAATTTTCCGGCGAGAGTGTGCGAGCCGCCCTCAGCGGCGAGTGCGCGGTTCGCCGGAAAATTTTGTCCCCGGGAGATACCAGGGGGAAGAATTTCTGACGCGCGAATGCGCGCAGAAATGGGTCCCCCTGGAGGGGGCTTGCCCCCTATAAAAAGGACCCCGCCGGCAGAGGGAAGTGCCGACAGGGTCCGGGTGGATGTCTTTAACTTGTGCGCGGGAAGGTCACGGCTCAGTCGTCCGCACCCTCGTCCAGGTTGCCCAGCTTGCGGGCCTGTTCGACCACGGCGGGTACCAGGTTCTCGGGCAGCACCTCATAGCGGACGAACTCGCGGGTGAACCAGCCGCGGCCCTGGGTGGTCTGCCGGATGAAGGTGGTGAAGGTGGTCAGCTCAGCCAGAGGCACCTCAGCGATGATGGTCTGCAGGCCGTCCTCGTCGGGCTCCATGCCCAGCACGCGGCCGCGGCGCTTGGTCACATCGCCCATGATGTCGCCGGTGTTGTCGCTGGGGATGTGGGCGCGGACGGTGTAGATGGGCTCCAGAATGACGGGGCCCGCCTCGGGCATGGCCGCCTTATAGGCCAGCTTGGCCGCCATGATGAAGGCCATTTCGGAGGAATCGACGGGGTGGTAGCTGCCGTCCAGCAGGGTGGCCTTCATGCCGACCATGGGATAGCCGGCCAGCACGCCCTTTTCGGCCGCCAGGCGGACGCCCTTTTCCACGGCGGGGAAGAAGTTCTTGGGCACCGAGCCGCCGAAGACCTGCTCCTCGAACTGGATGGCGTCGCCCTCGCAGGGCTCGAACTTGATGACGACGTCGCCGAACTGGCCGTGGCCGCCGGTCTGCTTCTTGTGGCGGCCCTGCTTCTGCACCGGCTTGCGGATGGACTCGCGGTAGGCGATGCGGGGCGCTTCCAGCCCGATCTCAACGCCGAACTTGTTCTTCAGCTTGGCCTTGACCACGTCGAGGTGCTGCTCGCCCAGGCCGCCGATGATCTGCTGATGGGTCTCGGCGTTGTTCTCGTAGCTGAGGGTGGGGTCCTCCTCCATCAGGCGGGCCAGCGCGCTGCTGATCTTGCCCTCGTCGCCCTTCTTGGCCACGGTGACGGCCATGAAGAAGCTGGGACTGGGGAACACGGGCGCATCCAGCTTGACCACGCGGGAGGCGTCGCAGAGGGTGTCGCCGGTGCGGGCGCTGACCATCTTGGCCACCGCGCCGATGTCGCCGGCGGTGATCTCGTCGGCGTCGGTCTGCTTTTTGCCGCAGATGAACATGGGCTTGCCCAGTTTCTCGGTGTCGCCGGTGCGGGCGTTGACCAGGCTCATGCCCGGGGTCACTTTGCCGCTGAGCACCCGCAGGTAGCTCATCTTGCCCACGAAGGGATCGGCCACCGTCTTAAAGACGTAGGCGGCGGTGGGCTCTGCGGCGTCGCAGTGCAGCTCCACCAGATCGCCGCCGGCGTTCTCCGCCGGGATGGCGGCGGCGTGGGCCGGGCTGGGCAGCAGCTTGTCCATATTGTACAACAGCATATCCAGCGCCTGCAGGTTGACGGCGCTGCCGCAGAACACGGGGGTGATCAGGCCGTCCTTGACGCCCTTGCGCATCCCTTCCACGATCTCCTCGGTGGTGAAGGGCTCGCCGCCGAAGAACTTTTCCATCAGCTCGTCGTCGGTCTCGGCGATGGCCTCGCTCATGGCCTCGATCAGGCCCTGGAAGCGGTGGCCGATGTCGGGCAGGTCCACCTGGATCTGCTTGCCGCTCTCATATTTGAACGCCTTCTGGCTGAACAGGTTGATGTAGACGCTGGTGCCGTCGTCCAGGCGGGCAGGCACCACGCAGGGGCAGATGCTGGAGCCGAACTTGATCTTCATGTCCTCCAGGATCTGGAAGTAGTTGGAGTGCTCCAGGTCGGACTTGGTGACAAAGACCATGGTGGCCTTGCCGTTCTTGCGGGCCAGCTGGAACGCCTTCTCGGCGCCCACGGTGACGCCGCTGCGGCCCGACACGCACACCAGCACGCTCTCGGCGGCGCGGATGCCCTCGTACTCGCCGGCCTCAAAATCGAACAGGCCCGGCGCGTCGATCAGGTTGTACTTGATCCCGCCGTACTCCACCGGGACCACCGAAGCCGAAAGGCTGGCCTTCCGTTTGGCCTCCTCCGGGTCGAAGTCAGAGATCGTGGTGCCGTCTTCCACGCGGCCCATCCGCTCGGAAGCGCCCGAGAAATAGACCAATGCCTCGGTCAGCGTCGTCTTGCCGCTGCCGGCATGGCCTGCAATCAAGATATTGCGGATATTGTTGCTTGCGTATTTCATAACGGTCTTTTCCCTCTTTTCCGCCTGGCGGGACTTCTCTCCGCTTTTGTGGCATATTTTACAAAGATAATACCACAATCAAAGCCAATTTCAAATGATTTGTGCCAAATTTAGCCTTCCAAAGTTCGCAGCTTACTTTTGTGCACTTTGTCAGGTGGCGCTTTTGCATTGTGTTTTGTACGCTGATACGGTATAATAGCAGCACAACAAACTGCGCAGGGAGGCGCCTTTTATGAAACAACGCAACGACTACATCAACTGGGACGAATACTTTATGGGCATCGCGCTGCTCTCCGCCATGCGCTCGAAGGACCCCAACAGCCAGGTGGGAGCCTGCATCGTCAGCCCCGAAAACAAGATCCTTTCCCTGGGCTACAACGGGATGCCCATGGGCTGCGACGACGACGCCATGCCCTGGGGCCGCGAGGGCGAGCCTTTGGACACCAAATATATGTACGTCTGCCACGCCGAGCTGAACGCCATCCTCAACAGCGCCCACAACAACCTCAAGGGGGCGCGGATCTACGTCACCCTGTTCCCCTGCAACGAGTGCACCAAGGCCATCATCCAGTCGGGCATCGGGGAGATCGTCTACTACGACGACAAGTACCACGACAGCGATTCCAGCGTGGCGGCACGCTTTATGCTGAAAAAGGCCGGCGTCCGCCTGACGCCCTACCACGCCAGCGGGCGGCAAGTCACATTCACCCTATAACCAGCGTGGCGCAAAAGCGCCACGCTTTAGGGGGGACCAATTTCTGCGCGCAGTCGCGCGGCAGAAATTCTTTCCCCCTAATATCCCCCTTTTGGACAAAATGCAGCACAGAACCGCGCACTCGGCCTTGCGGCCTCGCACACTCTCTGCACTGCATTTCCCTGTATGTGTCCCACCCGTACGCACATGTCGTCCGGGCGGGACGATATTCTGTCTATCTTGACAGTTTTGCCCGGGCGGCGTATAATGATTGCATATTTACGGTTATTTATACACGTTAAATGGTATATATGCAGAAAGGGGAGTTTCCTGTGAATCTGAAAGGCCGCAGCTTTTTGAAGCTGCTCGACTATACCCCCGCCGAAATCGGCGCGCTCATCGACCTGGCAGCCGCCTTCAAGGCCCAGAAAAAGGCCGGCGTCCGCCACGACGGGCTGCGGGGCAAAAACATCGCCCTCATTTTTGAAAAGACCTCCACCCGCACCCGGTGCAGCTTTGAGGTGGCCGCCCACGACCTGGGCATGGAAGTGACCTATCTGGACCCCTCGGGCAGCCAGATCGGCAAAAAGGAGTCCATCGCCGACACCGCCCGGGTGCTGGGCCGGATGTTCGACGGCATCGAGTACCGCGGCTACGGCCAGGAGATCGTAGAGGAGCTGGCCCACTACGCCGGCGTGCCGGTCTGGAACGGCCTGACCAACGAGTTCCACCCCACCCAGATCCTCGCCGACTTTTTGACCATCCGGGAGCACTTCGGCAAGCTGGAAGGGATCAACTTCGTCTATTTCGGGGACGCCCGCTACAACATGGGCAACAGCCTGATGGTGGGCTGCGCCAAGATGGGGCTGCATTTCACCGCCTGCGCCCCCAAAAAATACTGGCCCGACCCGGCTCTCATCGCCCAGTGCCAGGCCATCGCCGCCGGGACCGGGGCCACCCTCCGCTTCGAGGAGGACCCCCTCGCCGCTGCCAAGGGGGCGGACGTCCTCTACACCGACGTGTGGGTCTCGATGGGCGAGCCGGTAGAGGTGTGGGCCGAGCGGATCGCCGACCTGGCCCCCTACCAGATCAACGCCGCCCTGATGGAGGCCGCCGGGCCGCAGGCCGTGTTTATGCACTGCCTGCCCGCCTTCCACGACCACAAGACTGTCATCGGCAAGGAGATGGGCGAGCGGTTTGGCCGGGACGCCATGGAAGTCACCGACGAGGTGTTCGAAGGGCCCCAGAGCATCGTTTTTGACGAGGCGGAAAACCGGATGCACACCATCAAGGCCGTCATGGCGGCCACGCTGGGCTATACCGGCAACTGACAAAAAGGGCCGCGGCGTTCCGAATGCCGCGGCCTTTTCTTCTAGTTTTTTAGTTGTGGTGCAGCAGGCCGGCCCGGTGCAGGGCGCGGCGCAGGATGCTGCCCAGCACCGACGCCAGCGCCACTTTGGCCGCGTCAAACGGGATGAAGGGCAGCACGCAGACGGTCAGCGCATAGGGCAGGGTGCAGCCCATCTGCAGGATGAACCAGGCGGTGCCGAAGGCGTAGCTGACCGCCACGCCCGCCGCAAGGCCCAGCCCGGACCACAGCGCCCGGCCCCCCGAGCGCTCCACGGCCCAGCCGCCGATCAGCGCCTGCGCCAGGTAGCCGATCAAATAGCCGCCGGTGGGCCCGAACAGGACGGCTGCGCCCGCGCCGGCCCCCGCGAACACCGGCGCACCCACCGCGCCCAGCAGCAGGTAGGCCGCCACGCTCAGCGCGCCATAGCGGGGGCCCAGCAGCCAGGCTGCCAGGCTGACGGCAAAGTTTGCCATGGCGACCGGCACCGGCCCCACCGGCACCGACAGCGGCCCCAGCACGCACAGGACGGCCGCCATCATCGCGGCGGCGGTCAGGGCGGATGTGCTCTGTTTTTTCTCTCTCGACACCTTCTCATCATCGCCTTTCTGGGGCCAGTATAAGGGAAAAAGCCCCAAAAAGCAATCCCCATTTTTGTGAAAAAGGAGCGTTGTTTATGGGCGGCGGAAAAGTGACCCGCCCCGGCTTCGGGCTGGGCCAGCCCGACCCGGGGCACCCCATGACCGAATTTTACACTCTGCTTTTGGAGGCGCTGGCCGGGGCCGAGAGCTTTGCCCTGCCGGGCCTGTACGCCAAATTTGACCCGCCGGCCTGGCCCATCGAGCCGGAGGAGGCCCGGGACTGGTGCGCCCTCTCCCCCGCCCCCAAAGCGGGCTTTGTCCAGATCTTGCCGCCGGGACGGCTGCGGGTGCTCGCCGCCGAACTGCGGTGCACCCCCGCCGGGGTCCCTGCCGCCCTGATGCTGACCGAGGAGGGCCGCCGGACCACCTGCGCGGTGCGGCTGCTGCCGCCCTTCCTCTGGCCGTCGGACGAGGCGGCCCCGCCCTGGCCGGACGCCTCCTGCGCTTTGACGTTGGCCCTCGGCCCCGATGCGCCCGGCTTGGCCGACGCCGCGCCCCGGCAGCTCGCCCGCAGCCTCATTGAGAGCGGCGCGGGCAAAGCCTGGGTCAGCCACCCCCTGCTGGACCGCTGGCTGGCCGCCCAGGCCGCCCGCTGGAAGCGGCTGTGGCGGTAAAATTCAGCCTTGGGACGCCGCCCGCAGCATCCGCTCCAGTTCCATAGCAGCGACGCTGAGCGGGCGGCTTTTGTCTTTCACCAGGCTGATATAGCGCAGGGGCGGGGGCGCTTCCAGCGTCAGGCGGACCACTTCCCCTTTGGCCAGGGCGTCCCCGGCAAAGTCCTCGGGGACGAAGGCCAGCCCCAGCCCGTACCGCACCAGCGGCACCAGCTGGTCGGTGGTGGCGGTCTGGACGTCCGGCTCCAGCACGGCGCCATTTTCCGCAAAGAGCCGGGCGTAAAAGGCAAAGGTGGAACTGTCCTGTCCCAGGCAGATCAGGGGCAGCTGGGCGAGTTCCCCATAGGTCAGGGGCCGGCCGGCCAGGTGGGCGTATTCCGGCCCGGCCACCAGCAAGTCCTGGAAGGGGCGCAGCCGCTGCTCGGCCAGCGGGGCGGCCAGCTCCCCGCAGGGGGTGCCCACCACCGCCAGCTCCACCAGCCCCGTGCGCAGGGCCTCGATGGCCTGCGGGGTGGAGTGGTTGGTGATCTGGAGCCGCACCCCCGGATACCGCCGCTTGAAGTCCCGCAGCACCGGCAGCAGCAGCCCGTGCAGGGCCGTCTCGCTGGCGCCGATGGCCACCCGCCCGCTGTGCAGGCTGCGGCGGCTGGCCAGCTCGGATTCGGCGGCCTGCATCTGTTCCTGCATGATCTGGACGTGGGAGAACAGCTGCTCCCCTTCGGGGGTCAGGGCCACCCCCCGGTGGCTGCGCTCGAACAGACGGCAGCCCAGCTCCTGTTCCAGCAGGTTGATGGTCCGGGTGATGTTGGGCTGGCTGCCGTGCAGCGCCGCGGCCGCCCGGGTGAAGCTGCGGTATTTGGCCACATAATAAAAGATGCGGTAATAATCGTATGGCACCGGCACAGGCGCGCCCTCCTTCATCTCACTTTGATATGGTTTTTATATAAAACATATATTTTACTTATGTCGTCCAAAAAAGTATACTATCTTTTGGTAGAAATTACAACAGCGGTTTCCGCTCTTGCGCCTGTAAGGAGGAATTTTTGTGAACAAGGATCTGACGGTGGGAAATCCGTCCACCGTGCTGTGGAAGTTCTGCCTGCCCATGTTCGGCAGCGTGGTCTTTCAGCAGCTGTACAACATTGCGGACAGCCTGGTGGCCGGCAAATTCGTCGGCGAGGCGGCCCTGGCGGCCGTGGGCAACAGCTATGAGATCACTTTGATCTTCATCGCCTTCGCCTTTGGGTGCAACATCGGCTGTTCGGTCATCGTGTCCCGGTTTTTCGGGGCCAAGCAGTACCGCGACATGAAGACCGCCGTCACCACCTCCCTGATCGGGTGCGCGGTGCTGGTGGCCGCCCTGATGCTGGTGGGCCTTTTGGGGTGCGACGCCCTGCTTGAGCTCATCAACACCCCGGCCGAGATCCTGGCCGACTCGGCCCTGTACCTGGACATCTACGTCCTGGGCCTGCCCTTCATGTTCTTTTACAACGTAGCCACCGGCATTTTCTCGGCGCTGGGCGACAGCCGCACCCCCTTCTTTTTCCTGGCGGCCTCGTCGGTGGGCAACATCTTTATGGACATTTTGTTCGTCACCGCCTTTGACATGGGGGTGGCGGGTGTGGCCTGGGCCACCTTCCTGTGCCAGGGCGTCAGCTGCGTGCTGGCCCTGCTGGCGGTGGCCCGCCGGACGAAAGGCATCTCCACCCCGGAAAAGCCCGTCCTCTTTTCCTGGCAGATGCTGGGCAAGATCGCGGTCATCGCCGTGCCCAGCATCCTGCAGCAGAGTTCGGTGTCGGTGGGCAACATCATCATCCAGAGCGTCATCAACAGCTTTGGCGCCAGCGTCATCGCCGGCTATTCGGCGGCGGTCAAGCTGAACAACCTGGTCATCACCTCTTTCACCACCCTGGCCAACGGCATCTCCAACTACACCAGCCAGAACCTGGGCGCAGCCAAGCACGAACGGGTGCGCCAGGGCTACATCGCCGGCGTCAAGCTGGTGTGGCTGATCTGCGTGCCCCTGGCGACGGCCTACTTCTTCGCCGGGCGGCAGCTGCTGTTCCTGTTCATGAACGAGCCCACCGGCACCGCCATCGAGACCGGCATCCTCTTTTTGCGGATCGTGGCCCCCTTCTACTTTGTGGTGTCCCTCAAGCTGGTGTCGGACGGCGTGCTGCGCGGGTGCTCGCTGATGGTGCAGTTCATGGTTGCCACCTTTGCCGACCTGATCCTGCGGGTGGCTTTGTCGGTGGCGCTGTCGGCCACGGTGCTGGGCTCCACCGGCATCTGGCTGTCCTGGCCCATCGGCTGGGCCATCGGCACCGGGCTTTCCCTGTATTTCTGCCTGCGCGCCCTCGGCCGGGCCAAGCGCGCTGCGGCCATCCCTGAGGCGGCGGAAACTGCCGCCGGCCCCGCCGCTGCCGGCGAGGAAGCCTGAGCCGCCGGCCTGGCAGGAGTTTCCTGTCAAGGAAATTTATAAGTGAAATTTGTTAAAGTTCACAATAAACAAGTCTCATGTATCAAAAAACTATGGCTGGTTTGTGACTTGCGGCTGGCGCTTCAGTTGATTATACTATAGTATAAAGTAAGGGAGCTTCAAGGGAGAAGGGGCTCCCTTGCTTGTCTATTTTACTCTGTTGTTCTAAAGCAGTAAGCAAGAAAGAGGGATTTTAGTATGAAAAAGAGCATTTCCCGCCGTCAGTTCCTGGCTGTTGTGGGCGCTGCCGCCGCTGTGGGCGCACTGACCGCCTGCGGTTCTTCGTCCAGCTCCACCGGCACCGCCGCTTCCACCGCCGCATCGGGCGCAGCTTCCGGCTCCGCCTCCGCTTCCGGTGACACCATCAAGGTGGGCCTGCTGGCTCCTCTGACCGGTGATGTGTCGGTCTACGGCATCGCTGTGGCCAACGGCGCCAACCTGTACATCAAGCAGATCAACGAGGCCGGCGGCATCAACGGCAAGCAGATCGAGGTCATCGAGATGGACGAGCAGGGCGACGCCACCCAGGCTGTCACCTGCTTTACCCAGATGGTGGACCAGGGCATCACCGCTCTGATCGGCGACGTCACCACCACCCCCACCCTGGCCGTTGTGGCTGAGACCCAGGACTACAATATGCCCATGGTCACCGCTTCCGCTACCGCCGAGGCCGTCACCTACGACGCCGAGACCGACACCGTCTACACCAACGTGTTCCGCACCACCTTCACCGACCCGTTCCAGGGCGTGAAGATGGCCGACTATGCCACCGACAAGCTGGGCTACACCAAGGCCGCTGTGATCTACCAGACCGGCGCCGACTACAACGAGGGCCTGGCCACCAACTTTGAGGCCGAGTTCGAGGCCAACGGCGGCCAGATCGTCGCCTCCGAGACTTACTCCGCCGGCGACGTGGACTTCAAGACCCAGCTGACCACCATCCTGAACGCCGGCCCCGAAGTGGTCTACTGCCCCAACTACTACGAGGATGTGGGCCAGATCCTGACCCAGGCCACCGACGTGGGCCTGGACGTCCCCTTCCTGGGCGGCGACGGCTGGGACGGCGTCACCCAGTACGCCACTGCAGAGCAGCTGGACGGCTGCTACTTCTGCGCCAACTACGCCACCGGCTCCAACCCCGACTTTGAGAGCGCTTACGAGGCCGAGTACGGCGAGCCCTACCCCAACGGCTTCTCGCCCCTGGGCTACGACGCCGCTCTGACCGTCTGCGGCGGCCTGCAGGCTGCCGAGGAGGCCGGCCTGGAGCCCGGTTCCGACGAGTACAAGCAGGCCGTCATCGACGGCATCAAGAACGGCAGCTTTGAGGGCGTCACCGGCAGCTTTACCTTTGACGAGTACAACAACCCCGTCAAGACTGCCGCCATCCTGACCTTCGAGAACGGCGAGGCCGTCTTCGTCGAGCAGTACTAAGCTGCCTGCGTGCCGGGCCCTCCGCCGGGCCGGCGCGTGTTTCCGGGTGTGATTTCAAGTTTTTATTGCGGAATACTGCGGAGCAATAACAAACGGATAGTGCGGAGACCGCTCGAACAGGGAATGCTCGGATGGTCTCCGCATTTTCGCGTAAACAGCGCCGCAGAAAATGTCAAAGAGAAAGGAACTGCTACCATGACAGTATTTTTCAGCCAGCTGATCAACGGCCTGTCGCTGGGCAGCATCTACGCGCTGATCGCTCTGGGCTACAGCATGGTGTACGGCATCATCCTGCTGCTGAACTTTGCCCACGGCGACATCATCATGGTGGGCGCGTATATGTCCTGGTTCGTGATGAACCAGCTGGGCCTCGGCCCGGTGACGGCGGTCTGCGCCTCCATCCTCACCTGCACCGTGCTGGGCGTGGTGATCGAAAAGATCGCCTACACCCCCCTGCGCGATGCGCCCCGCCTGTCCCTGCTGATCACGGCCATCGGCGTCTCCTTCTTCCTGGAGTACACCGCCGAGCTGATTTTGGGCTCGGGCGCCAAGGTGATCCCCTCCTATTTCACCAACCAGGTGTTCCAGATCGGCACCGTCAACATCAGCCTGACCACCATCCTGACCCTGGCGGTCATGGTCATCTCGATGATCGTGCTGACGCTGCTTGTCCAGCGCACCAAGCTGGGCAAGGCCATGCGGGCCGTCTCGGAGGACATGGACGCCGCCCGCCTGATGGGCGTCAACGTCAACAGCACCATTTCCTTCACCTTTGCGGTGGGCTCGGCCCTGGCCGGCATCGGCTCGGTGCTGTACTGCTGCAGCTATCCGCAGGCCACCCCCACCATGGGCTCGATGCTGGGCCTGAAAGCCTTCGTGGCCGCCGTTCTGGGCGGCATCGGTTCCATCCCCGGCGCCATGATCGGCGGCCTGGCCATCGGCGTCTGCGAGAGCCTTGTCTCGGCGGTGGGCCTGTCGGCCTGGCGTGACGCCGCCACCTTCGCCATCCTCATCATCGTCCTGCTGGTCAAGCCTACCGGCATCCTGGGCCGCAAGGTGCAGGAAAAGGTCTAAGGGGGTATCTGACTGTGAGCAAAGCAAAAGCGAAATACCGCGCGCTGAAAATGCCGGTGCGCTATCTCATCAATACCGTGCTGGTGGTCCTGCTCTTTTTCGCGCTGCAGGCCCTGTCTGCCGGCGTCCTGAGCACCTACCAGAATAAAGTCCTGCTGCTGGTGGGCATCAATATCATCCTGGCCGTCTCCCTGAACGTGGCCACCGGCTACCTGGGCCAGCTGCCGCTGGGCCACGCCGGCTTTATGGCGGTGGGCGCTTACACCAGCGCCCTGTTCACCAAATACTGCACCTGGCCGGAGCCGGTCGCCTTTGCGGCGGGCCTGGCCCTGGGCGCGCTGATGGCCTGCCTGTTCGGCGTGCTGATCGGCATCCCGGCCCTGCGCCTGAGCGGCGACTATCTGGCCATCCTGACGCTGGGCTTTGGCGAGATCATCCGCATCACCCTGAACAACATCGACAACGTCCTGGGCTTTTCCCTTTTCTACGGCGCCAAGGGCCTGAAGAACATCCCCAAGTACTCCGACCTGCTGTCGGTGTTCCTGTGCGTGGTGCTGACCTGCTTTTTCATCCACACCATGATCAAGAGCCGGCACGGCCGCGCCGTCCTGGCCATCCGGGACAACGAGATCGCGGCCGAGAGCTGCGGCATCCAGACCACCTATTATAAGGTCATGGCCTTCGCCTTCTCAGCGGCCTTCGCCGGGCTGGCGGGCGGCCTGTACGCCGGCTATCTGGGCGTTCTGGACCCGGCCAGCTTCGACTTCATGAAGTCCATCGAGATCCTGGTCATGGTGGTGCTGGGCGGCATGGGCTCGATGCTGGGCTCCATCCTGTCCGCCACTGTCCTGACCATCCTGCCCGAGGCTTTGCGCAGCATGGCGGATTACCGGATGGTCCTGTACTCGGTGGTGCTGGTGCTGATGATGATCTTCCGCCCGGGCGGACTGCTGGGCAGCTACGACTTCTCCCTCAGCCGGATCATCAGCAAAGTGCTCAGCCATGGCGGGAAGGAGGAAACGACCCATGAGTGATCCCAAAAAGAACACCGCCGCCCAGAAACCGGGCACCGGCGGCAACCCCACCTTCGACACCAGCCTGCACAGCATCCCCTCGGGCGGCTTTTTGACCGAGCGGGACATGGACAAGCGCCCGGTGCTGGACGTCCGCGGCCTTGGCATCGACTTCGGCGGCCTGACCGCGGTGGACAACTTCAACCTGATGATCGGCCGCAATGAGATCGCCGGTCTGATCGGCCCCAACGGCGCGGGTAAGACCACCGTGTTCAACCTGCTGACCAACGTCTACCAGCCCAGCCGCGGCTCCATCCTGCTGGACGGCGTGCCCACCGCCGGCAAAAAGACCTACCAGGTCAACCGGATGGGCGTGGCCCGCACCTTCCAGAACATCCGCCTGTTCAAGGACCTGACCGTCATCGACAACGTCAAGGTGGGCCTGCACCAGTCCATGAACTACCACCTGCCCGAGGCCCTGCTGCGCCTGCCCAGCTACTGGAAGCAGGAGAAAAAGACCACCGACGAGGCCATCGAGCTGCTGAACATCTTCCATATGTCCGACCTGGCCGGCAAGCAGGCGGGCAGCTTGCCCTACGGCGCACAGCGCCGGCTGGAGATCATCCGCGCCCTGGCCACCCGTCCCAAGCTGCTGCTGCTGGACGAGCCCGCCGCCGGCATGAACCCCTCCGAGACCGCTGAGCTGATGGAGGTCATCCGCCGCATCCGCGACGAGTTCGACATCGCCATCCTGCTGATCGAGCACGACATGAACCTGGTCATGGGCATCTGCGAGGGCATCGCGGTGCTGAACTTCGGCCGGGTCATCGCCAAGGGCACCCCCGACGAGATCCGCAACAATCCCCAGGTCATCGAAGCCTACCTGGGCAAGAAGGAGGGCTGAGTTATGGCCGAGACTATGCTGAACGTGGAGGGCGTCAACGTCTACTACGGCGCCATCCACGCCATCAAGGACATCTCCTTCCACGTCAACGAGGGGGAGATCGTCACCCTGATCGGCGCCAACGGCGCCGGCAAATCCACCAATCTGAAGACCATCTCGGGCCTGCTGCACCCCAAGACCGGCACCATCACCTATAAGGGCCAGAACATCACCGGGATGCGCGCCCACAAGATCGTCCAGGCGGGCCTGGCCCAGGTGCCGGAAGGCCGCCGCGTCTTTCTGCACATGTCGGTGGAGGAGAACCTCGAGATGGGCGGCTACACCCAGGACCGCAGCACCATCGCCCCCAACATGGAAAAGGTGTATAAGCTGTTCCCCCGCCTGAAGGAGCGTCGCCGCCAGATGGCCGGCACCCTGTCGGGCGGCGAGCAGCAGATGCTGGCCATGGGCCGCGCCCTGATGAGCAACGCCCAGATGCTGATGCTGGACGAGCCCTCGATGGGCCTGTCCCCTCTGCTGGTGCAGGAGATCTTCGACATCATCCAGGACGTCCACAAAGAGGGCATGACCATCCTGCTGGTGGAGCAGAACGCCCAGATGGCCCTGTCCATCGCCGACCGCGCTTATGTGCTGGAGACCGGCCGCATCGTCATGGAGGGCACCGGCGCCGAGCTGCTGACCAACGAAAAGGTCCGCACCGCCTATCTGGGCGGGTAAGCGCACTTTCCTCCGGCCGCCGTCTCCCCGGCAGGCCTTTTATCCAGAATCCCTTATCCTTGCAGTAATAAAACGCACAGTATAAAAAGCCCCTGCGGTTCCAGTGCGGAACCGCAGGGGCTTTCACATTGTTTAGAAAAGAAACAGTCCAGGTTTTAATGCGCCGGCGTAAAGTCGGAAGGTTCCACCCAGCCGCTCTGGGCCAGCACCTGGCGCATGATCCGCATGACGCCCTGGTCCCAGTGGGGCGGGGCCAGGAAGGCCACCCGGGCCCGCAGGTCCCGGCTGCCGTTGGCCATCAGGAAGCCGTACTTGGCGCAGCAGAGCATTTCGGCGTCGTTGTAGGTGTCGCCGAAGGCCATCAGGCTGGCGCGCTCCAGCCCCAGGCTGCGGCCCAGCGCGCGCAGCGCCGCGCCCTTGTCCACGCCGCGGTTCATGATGTCCACCCAGTTCGGCCCCGCCACCGCCACCGAGAACCGCCCGGCATACAGTTTGCCGTAGCGCTTGTCGTAGGCGGCCTGGGAGTCGCCACGGGGCAGATAAATGGTGTATTTGTCGGCGGGGACATCCAGGGCGGTCAGGTCGTCCACATAGGTGACGCGGGTGTAAAACTGGCCCAGCACGCGGGCGTAGCGCTCGTACTGGCGCTCGACGTAGGCGCTCTCCATCCCGCACAGGACGCCGACGTCGCCGGCTTCGCGGGTGGCGGCGGCCATTTCGCGGTAGTCCGCGGCCGGCATCCGGGACTGGTAGATGTCCCGGCCCCGCCAGCGGATGGCCCCGCCGTTGTCCCCGATCAGGGCAATATGCTGCCGCAGGTCGGGGAACATGGCCTCGAGGGTATACAGGGGCCGCCCGCTGGCCGCCGCGAAGTAGATGCCTTCTTCTTCCAGCGCCCGGACCAGCTCGGCAAAGCCGCCGGGCAGCTGGCCGTTTTCATCCAGCAGGGTGTAGTCCATATCCGAGGCGATCAGGCCGATGTGGTCCATACGCGCAGCCCCCTCCTTGCCCTTGCAAGGGCTTGTCTTTTGTTTTCAGCGGCCCCGGTGTTCGGGGCGCGGGCGGAAGGCTCAGCCCATGTAGCTAATGTTCAGATCGACGCCGCTGCTGCTGACGCCGCTCAGCTGGCCGGTGCAGCTGCCCTGCCACATATCGCAGTCGATGCTGGGGGCGCTGACGCCGTAGTGGGCGTTCCAGATGCGGTAGCCCTGCAGGGCCGACAGGTCCAGATGGTTCTGGAACCAGCTGGTGGACGCATAGACGCCCGGCTCGTAGCCGTACTTCTTCAGCTCCTCGCAGAAGGCCACAGCGCAGGCGGTCCGCTCGGCCTTGCTCAGGTTGTCGGCGCGGCCGGTGTGGGCGCTGGTGCTGTACTCGCTGTCAAAGTAGACGGGGTAGTCCAGGCTGCGGCCGTTGAGGACGTAGGCGCAGGCAAAGGCTTCCTCACGGGCCTCGTCCTCGTTGATGGCCTGGCTGAAGATGTAAACACCGGTCTTGAGGCCTGCGGCCTTGGCCCCGGCCAGATGGCTCTCGAACATGGAATCCAGCACCAGGGCGCCGGTCTCGTAGCCGCGGTAGCCGATGCGGATGATGACAAAGGACGCGCCGGCCTGTTTGACCTTCTTCCAGTCCACCTTCTGCTGGTAGCGGGACACGTCGATGCCGAAGGTCACGTTGTCCTGGCGGACGCCGTTGGCGTCAAAATAATAGATCTTGTCGTCGATGGTCTGCAGGCCGGTCAGCCGCTCATGGGTCGAGGGGTCGTAGTAGTAGGTCTTGCCGCTCTCGGTCCGCCAGCCGGAATAGGCCGGGGTCTCCTTGGCGGGGAACAGCCAGTTGAACAACCAGTTGAAGAACCAGCTCAGGCAGTTCTCCTCGTCCCAGTCGATGTTCTGGTTCGCCAGCATGGCGTTGAACTCGTCCGGGGTGATGGTGATGCGGCCGCTGGCGTCGGGGGTGATGGTGGTGGCCTCATAGCGGGCGGCCAGCGGGTCCTCGGCAGCGGTGGCGTCGGTCATCTGCTGGAAGCCTGCCTGGGCCGTCTGGGCGGCGGACAGGCCGTTTTCTTCTGCAAGTTCCGCCTCAGTCAGGGCAGGCGTCCCGGCAGGCTCTGCCGCCGGTTCCTGGGCGGGCTGCTCGGGGGCAGCCGGTGCCGGCGCGGCCTCCTGCGGGGCGGGCGCGGCTTCTGCTGCTTCCTCTGCCGCAGGGGCTGCCTCAGGCTGGGCCTCCGCTGCGGGCTCGGCCGTCTCAGCGGCGGGCACAGGGGCAGACCGGAGCACCGGTGCTTCCGGCTCCGCTGCCTCTGGTTCTGCCTGGACAGGCGCAGCCTCTGCGGTCTGCGTCCCGGCAAGCTCTGCTTCCTCGTCGTATACGGCCCCCGGTTCTACCAGCAGGACCTGCGGCTCAAACGCGGCGGCCGCATAGCCCGCGGCCCCCGTCACCATGAGGGTCAGGGCGATGACTGCCGCTGCAACGCATTGGCCCAGATCGCGGCCCCCTCCCGTTCTTTTTGAAAACAAGGTCGAAATCTTCCGTTTCATTCCGTCTCCCTCAGCCTCCGTACATCCAAATTTTGTGTTCTAAGTATACACCAGAATGCGCTCTGCCGTCAATCTTGAAAGGCGTCTGTCTGGCGTGCTCAGGCGTTCCCGCACCAGGCCGGACGGGGGCCCGGGCAGGGAACTGCTGTGTGTAATACGTCCCAGCCGCCAGAATCATTGCACGGATTTGCGGCAATTCCTGTCAAATCGCCTAAAATCTGCCCGGCGGCTTGCTGTCTTGACAGGTGTATGGTATACTGTGTGCCGTCTGTAGAACCTGTTTTGGGGGCGCGGCCCCCTTTTTCGACCGGAAAGGCGGTTCCAAAATGGAAAATGTGAAAAATTTCTTAAAACGCAAAGACATCGTCATCACCCCCCAGCGGTACCTAATCGACGCTCTGGGGGCTATGGCCCAGGGCCTGTTCGCCAGCCTGCTGATCGGCACCATCCTCAACACCCTGGGCCAGCAGCTGGGCATCGAGCTGCTGGCCACCATCGGCGGGTACGCCTCGGCCATGAGCGGCCCGGCCATGGCCTGCGCCATCGGCTACGCCCTCCACGCCCCCAACTTTGTCCTGTTCAGCCTGGTGACGGTGGGCTGGGCCTCCAACTCGCTGGGCGGGGCGGGCGGGCCCCTGGCGGTGCTGCTCATCGCCATCGTGGCCGCCGAGCTGGGCAAAGCCGTCAGCAAGGAGACCAGGATCGACCTGCTGGTCACCCCGCTGGTGACCATCTTTTCGGGGGTAGGGCTGGCCCTGCTCATCGCCGCCCCCATCGGCGCGGCGGCCAGCCGGGTGGGCGCCCTCATCATGTGGGCCACCGAGCAGTCCCCCTTCGTCATGGGCGTGCTGGTGTCGGTGATCGTCGGGGTGGCCCTCACCCTGCCCATCTCCTCGGCGGCCATCTGCGCGGCGCTGGGCCTGACCGGCCTGGCCGGCGGCGCGGCGGTGGCCGGCTGCTGCGCCCAGATGGTGGGCTTTGCCGTGATGAGTTATAAGGAAAACGGCGTGGGCGGCCTGGTCAGCCAGGGCCTGGGCACCAGTATGCTGCAGATGGGCAACATCGTCCGCAACCCCCGCATCTGGATCGCTCCCACCCTGGCCAGCGCCATCACCGGCCCCATGGCCACCTGCCTGTTCCACCTGGAAATGAACGGCGCGGCTGTCTCCTCCGGCATGGGCACCTGCGGCATGGTGGGCCCCATCGGGGTCTACACCGGCTGGGTGAGCGACGTGTCCTCCGGCGTGAAAGCCGCCGTCACCCCCTGGGACTGGGCCGGCATGGTCCTGCTGTGCTTTGTCCTGCCGGCGGTGCTCAGCGTCCTTTTCTGCGAGATCGAGCGCCGTCTGGGCTGGATCAAAGAGGGCGATCTGAAACTGGATTGACCTTCCCGGAACCTGTCCGTGCGGACAGTCCGTCGGTTTTCTGCCCGGCTTCGGCCGGGCTTTTTTCACACTTTCGACACAAGCGCGCCGTTTTTCCCGATTATTCACAAAAAATTCATAAGCGCCTCATATTCCGTCTCTATTTTTCTGGTACAAATGCAGAGGACAGAGTTCCCCCGCTCTAAAAAGCAGCTTTCCAGGCCCAAAATGACAGAAATTTTACCTGTTAGGCGCTAAAAACATCTGGTCAAGTCACGCGGATTATGCTATACTTGCTGTGTCCGCAATTTGGCCGGCGGCCGAGAAGCTCCGTCCGGCCCAGGCAGGGCGTATCAATGCAGTCAACGAAGCCGGCGCTGCGCCGGCCAGGAGACGGAAAGGAATCGTGTATACATGAAGATCGGATTTACCGAGCTGCTCGTCGTTGTCATCGTTGCGCTGGTGTTCATCGGGCCCAACCAGCTGCCCGAGTACGCGCGCAAGCTGGGCAAGATGCTGCGCGAACTGCGCAAGTACACCAGCACGGCGTCCAAGGATATCCAGGAGAACATCGTGGAGCCGCTGAATGAGATCCAGCAGCCCCTGAAAGAAGCCATCTCTCCCCTGACGGATATCAAGAAGGATATCGACAACAGCGTCAAGGACGTGACCAAGAGCTTTACCGGCATCGGCAAGACCAGCAAGGAAGAGGCCGCCGCCAAAGCCGCGGAAGAGCCTGTGGAAGAGCTGGAGGAGCTGACCGAGGAGGCTGCCCCTGCAGCCGGGACCGCCGAGAGCGCACCTGCCGCGGACGCCGGTGCAGCCCCCCAGGCGGCCGCTGAGGCAAAGCCCGCCGAAGCCGCCGCAGCGCCCGCAGCCGAAGCGGCCCCCGCCGCCCAGGCCGCAGCCGAAGCGCCGGCAGCCGCCGCACCCGCCGAGGCCGCCGACGAAGCCGGCAAGACCGCAGCGGTCTGACGCCGCCCTAAACCATGCAGCAAGCCGCGCTGAGCGGCTGTGTAGAGTAGTGACCCGGGCTTTCTGTCTGCCCGGCAAAGTAAAAGGAGTAGTACATTATGCGTATCGGACCTACTGAATTATTGATGATCCTTCTCGTCGTCCTCATCATTTTTGGACCCAAGAACCTGCCCAAGCTGGGCAAGATGTTCGGCAAGACCATGAAGGGCTTCCAGGAAGGCATCAACGACGACGACGATGACGACGATGATACCACCACCAAGAAGGCCAAGACCGAGAAGGCTGAAAAGACCGACAAGAGCGACGAGGAGTAATTTGTGGCCACACTATTTAAGCACAGAAAAGGCGCTGAGGTGATGGGCCCCGACGGCAGCATGACCCTGGGCGGCCACCTGAAAGAACTGCGCAACCGCGTGGTGTTCTGTGCGGTGCTGTATGCTGTGGCTTTCCTGGGGTTCCTGGCCGTTGCCGACCAGCTCATCAATATCCTGACGGCCATGGCCTCGGGGTCCTTCGAGTTCATCTCGATCGACCCGCAGGAAAAACTGATCCAGTATTTCCGGGTCGCCCTGATCGCCGCGCTGATCGTGGACATTCCTTTCATCGCCTACAATATCTACGCCTTTGCAAAGCCGGGCCTGAAAAAGAGCGAGAGCTTTTTCTTCGGCCTGGTGCTGGTGATGGGCCTGGGCCTGTTCGTGGTGGGTGTGCTGTTCGCCTACTTCGTCTCCCTGCCCTTCATGCTCAACTTCATGGCTACCCTGGAAGGCGCAGATTACATCGTACAGACGACCAGTATCGCCAGTTACGTCAGTTTCTGCATCACCATCTTCCTGATTTTCGGCGCCGTCTTTGAGATGCCGCTGGTCGTGGTGGTGCTGTCCCGGATGGGCATTGTCAGCCCCGCCCTGATGAAGAGCGCCCGGGGCGTCATGATCGTTCTGATCTTCTTTGTGGCGGCCGTCATCACCCCGCCCGACGTCGTTTCCCAGACCATGGTGGCCCTGCCCATGTGTATTTTGTACGTGGTCAGTACCGCCCTGTGCAAGATTTTCTATAAAAAGCACGAGGAAGCGGAAGACGACGAGGACGATGAGGATGATGACGATGAGGATTGATCCTCCCGCCTTCTCCAAAACGTTATAAAAAGGCCCGGCTGGACCGGCGGTATTGCACCGTCAGCCAGCCGGGTCCTTTAGCGTGCCGCAAAAGCGCCACGCTTTAGGGGGAACCCATTTCTGCGCGCATCCGCGCGTCAGAAATCCTTTCCCCCTAATATCCCCCTTTTAGACAAAATTTAGCGCAGAACCGCGCACTCGGCCTTGTGGCCTCGCACACTCTCTGCGCTAAATTTCCCTGTATGTGTCCCATCCATCCGCACATGTCGGCTGGATGGGACTTTTTTGACATTCTATCGTTCAGCGGGTGGTGGCGGCTGCGCGCCCGGCCACCACACCCGAGCCAAAAGCCCAGTGGAGGTTGAAGCCGCCGCAGCTGCCGGCACAGTCCAGCGTTTCGCCCACAAAATACAGCCCCCGGCAGCCCTTGAACTGGAAGTCTGGTTCCACTTCTTCCAGCGAGAGGCCGCCGCCGGTGGTCTGGGCCTGCTTCCAGCCGCAGAGGCTGAGGCCGCTGAAGCGCCACGCCTTGCAGGTGTGGGCCAGTTTGCGCCAGTCCTCCGGCCCCAGCTGGGCGGGTTTGCGGCCGGAAAGGCCCGCCGCAGCCCAGAGGGCGTCCCCCAGGCGGCGGTCCAGCATCCCCTGCCAGCAGCCGGGGAATGCGGCCAGACGCTTTGCCCGCTGTTCCAGAAGGGCGGCCAGGTCCTCCTCGGTCCACGCAGGGAAAAGGTCCACTGTGACGGCCGGCTCCTGCGGGCCGCGGCCGGGGGCCAGCAGCCCCGACAGCTGCATGACGCAGATGCCGGACAGACCGTAATCGGTGAATTGGATCTCCCCTTCCTCCCGGGCCAGGGCGCTGCCGCCCTCCCACAGGGTAACGGCTCCGCGGGCCCGCAGCCCGGCAAGGGGTTTCAGCTGTTCGGTTTCTTTGCAGCGCAGCGGGGTCAGGCAGGGGTACAGCGGCTCTACCCTGCCGCCAGCCCGCCGGGCCATGGCGGGGCCAAAGCCGCCGGTGCCGAACTGCGGCCCGGCGCTGCCCCCCAAAGCACAGATCACTTTGTCGGCCACCAGAAGGGTGCGCCTGTCCTCCTGCTCCACCTGGACGGCGTAGCCGCGTCCTTTTTGGCCCATACCCATCACGCGGCAGCCGGTGCGCACGGACACGCCCAGCGCGTCCAGCCAGCCCACCAGCAGGCCGGTCAGGTCCGAAGCCTGATTGGAGTAAGGATAGAGCCGGCCGGTTTCATCGGCCCGGTGGACAAGGCCCAGCCCATCCCACCAGGCGGGCAGGCCCGCGGCATCGATGGCGGCCAGCAGCCCGGCCAGGGCCTGGGGTGCGGCGGTAAAATACCGCTCCGGCTCCCCGCTGGCCAGATTGTCGAAGTTGCAGCGGCCGTTGCCGGTGGCCAGCAGCTTTTTGCCCGGCGCGGGGTTTTGTTCCAGCAGGGTGACACGCACCCGGCTGCCGCCGGCCTGGGCGGCCGCGATGGCCGCCGCCAGCCCCGACGCACCTCCGCCCAGGACTAAAATCTCTTTCATGGCACGCCCTCCTGTAGGATCGCGGCGTTTCAATACAAAATGGAATCGCCCGGCGTCACCATTTGGTCTTGGTCTCCACCACGCGGCCGGCGATGTGCAGCCGGTTCAGGTCCTCGCCCTTGATGACCAGCTCGCTGTAATTGGGGTTGAAGGGCTGCAGGACCACGCTGTTCCCCCGCTGGATATACCGCTTGAGAGTACCTTCGCCCTCGTCGCCGTAGATGATGACCCCCAGGTCCCCGCTTTCCAGGGTGTCCTGGCGGTGGACCAAGGCCAGGTCGCCGTCCTGGATGCGGGGCTCCATGCTGTCCCCGCGGACCACCAGATAAAAGTAGTTGGCCGGGTCTTTGACGCGGGCGTACTCCTTGCCGTAATCTTCCTCAAAGGCGAGGGCGCCATACCCCGCCTTGACGGTGCCGATCACCGGGATGAGGCTCTCGGCATAGCCGCCGAAAAAGCGGCTCTCGGTCTCGGACAGGTCGGCGGCGGGGCGGTACAGCCCCAGCAGATAGTCGGCGGTGGTGCCCAGGATGCCGGCGATCCGGGCCACGGTGGAAGGGTCGGGAGAGGATTTGCCGCTCTCCCATTTGCCCACGGCCTGCTGGGTCACGCCCAGACGGGCGGCCAGCTCAGCCTGGCTGATGCCCTGCTTTTTGCGGCACTGTTTGAGCAGCTCGGAAAATGACATCGAAAACGCCCCTTTGCAAAACGGCATACTGCCGGTTGGTTCGGCCGGGCCGGCGCGCGCCGCCCGGCCCGTTTTTCCTGTAAACAGGATACTACTGGTTATTTCTTGTTTTTATTATACAACCAAAAAGTGTCCCTGTAAAGTGCAAATTTGCAAAAAAGTGAATAAAAGTTGTATTGCCTCTTGACACAGACCTGATTTTGGTTTATGATAAAGGCATTAAAACAACTTTCAGTTGTTCATCCGGTTGTAAAGCTGTGCTGAGGAGGTCCCGTTCCATGAAGTGTCTGTTTTGGAAGTGCTGCATCCTGTTCATCGCTCTGGCCCTGCTGCTGGCGCTGGGCGCCTTTGCAGAGGGGACCTTTGGCCTGCCCCTGACCGCCGCCTGCTGTCTGGCGGGCTATCACAGTATGCGGGCCGCCTGGGCCGCGGAACAGCGCGCAGAAAGCCGCGCCGCCATGCGCCGCGCCCGCCGCACAGCCGCAGCCGGTTCCCGCCGCCCGGACGCCTCCAAGGCCCGGCGCCCCGAGTCCCTCCGGGCCGCCTGAATGGTTTTCTCTGCGCTGCGCCCCGTCGGACCGCCGCTGTCCCAACTCCGAGCCGGCCGTCCCTCTGCCTTATTCAAGGCCCTGCTGCTTCTCCGTCACAGTCTCCTGCCGCGCCGCGCTGTGAAATACGAAACACCCCGCCTGCCCTGTGCTGCGCACAGTGAGCCGGCGGGGTGTTTCTGTGTTATCTCAGGAGGAGATGGGCAAAATCAGATGCCGATCCAGCCGCGGACCGCAGTCCAGGCTTCTTCCACCAGCGAGGGGCCGGCGGGCGCTTCGGCAGCAGCACCAGTCCCGGCAGCCGAACCGGCTGCGCCGGAACCGGTGATCTCCAGGCTGATGTTGCTGAAGGTCACATTGCAGTTGCGGGAGACGTAGAACCCAACGTAGATATAGTCGGAATCCACGGCGGTGAGAGGGTAGTCGAACCCGGCCGAGGCGGGGGCGTTAGCGCCGTAGGTGACGGTATAGCCGTCGGCGGAACCCGCGATCTCCAGATCCAGGGTGTCGCCCGCGGCGTAGACGTGGGTGGCGGCGGGGCCGTTGTACAGCTCGCCGCTCTTGCGGCCAAAGCCGGCAAACGCGCCCTGGTTGCGGGTGCCGGCCGCCACATAGTCGCCCATGGTCTCGGCCACATAGGTGTCGATGTAGAGGTCGTCACGGGCCATCAGGCCGAAGGAGACCTGGTTGTTGGCGGCCATGCTGTTGACGGTGGCGGTGGCCTTCAGTTTGAAGGTGGTGCCGGCCGGCAGCTGAACGTAGTACATCATCAGGCCGTCCGAGCTGCCCGCGATCTTGCCGCGGTTGTTGGCCACGCCCAGGGTGATGGAGCCGTCGGCGTTGGGCTGGGCGGTGAAGTTTTCAGCCGTGATCTTGTCCTGGCCGCCCACGTCGCCAAAGACGGTGCCGTTCCAGACCTGGCCGCTGGCGTCGGTGTAAGCGGGCCAGAGGGCGCTGGTGCCGGTGGGAGCCGCGTAGCTGCTGACCTCGTAGTCGGGGTTGGCGGCGTCGGCAAAGTCGGCGTTGTAGGTGGGCTGCACCTTATGCCGGCTGTACTTTTTGAGGGAGGTGTCGGCGTTGGCGATCAGCCAGGCGTTCATCTTGGCGCCGTAGCTGTTGGTATGGGTCTTGTCCAGGCCGGTGGGGATCAGGCTGACGCCGTCGGCGGCGTACTTGGCGCCGGTGAAGGCGTGCATCCACTGGGCGTGCTGGCCCATGCGGACGTTCAGGTCCTCGGTGAGCTGGGTCAGGTCGATGCACTGGATGTCCAGCGCGGCGCACAGATCGCGGATGGCCTGGGCGTAGTCGCCGCCGGGGAAGGTGTTGCCGTAGGCCTCCACCGTCTCGGTGATGTGGCCGGACTCGCCGTCATAGCTGGCGTGGGTGTTGTCGTCGGTCAGGCGGACGATGGGGGTGCAGACGATGGGGGTGACGCCGGCAGCCAGGGCGGGCTGGATGTAGTTCACATACAGGCTGTTGGCAAAGCTGCCGGGGGTGTTGTAGTCGCCGTTGGGGTCGGTGTAGCGGGCCTCCTCGGTCTTTTCGTCGTTGTGGCCGAAGCCGATCAGGAGGAACTGCTCGGTCTCAGGCGCGCTGCCCATGGCCGGGACGGTGTCGCTGCCCTCCCGGAGGGCGGTGTAGCTGTCCATGGTCAAAAAGTCCTTGCTGGACGCGCCCGAGACAGCCAGGTTATAGACGTCGGCGTTGAGGTAGTTGGCCAGTTCTTCGCCGTAGCCTTCCCGGGGCAGATAATAGTCGTCGTCAAAGCCGGAGACGGTGGAGTCGCCCACCACCCAGATGGTGGCCTTTTCGGGCTCGTGCTGGCCCCAGGCCTCGCCGCGCGCGCCGGCATTGCCGCCGGTGAACGCCTTGCCGATCTGGTTCAAGAGCAGCAGGCCGTGCATATTGATGGAGCCGTCGGCGTTGCGGGTGGGCTCACGGTCGGTGTTCAGGTTCCAGAACCAGAAGCGGGAGACCGCGGTCTGGCGGGAGGAAGTGTTGTGGCTGGACTGGGCCTCGGTATCCCAGTAATAGTTGGTCTTGCCGTAGACGTCGGTGCTGGACTGGGACTGCAGGTTGATCTGCTCGGCGGTATCTTTACTGTCGGTGCGGAAGGAGAGGACGCCCTCCGCCTCATAGCCGGTGGCGGCGGCCTTGTCGCTGGTGTACAGGGCCACGTTGTAGCTGCCGTTGTTGAAGCTGGTGGAGTTGTAGACCTTGATGTCCAGGCCCGAGTTGGAGTCGATGCCCTTGGCCTTGTTCTCGTAGGAGATGGAGTTTTCCAGCACATGGGCGCCGGGCATATTGGAGCCGCCCATCTTGAAGCCGTTGCCGTTGCCCGCATCCATCATCTCGGCGGCGGGGTCCACGGTCAGGGTGCCGTTCTCGTCGCAGGAGACGGCGGCAAAGCTCCACGCTTTGGCGGTGCTGCCCGGCGTGACCTTGATCCAGCCGTTGCGGTAGGCCACCGAGTTGCGGATGGTGGTGTTGCCGATGGAGCCGGTGGCCACCTTGGCGAAGAAGTCCCAGCCGTCGTCGGCGTTGTAGGCGGCGATACAGCCGTCAAAGACGTTGCCCACGCTAGCCGTGATCTTGGCGGCAAAGCCGTCGGCGTCCTCCATTTCGGAGTCGGCGTTGTTGATGGAGTTGCAGTTCAGAATGGTGTTGTAGCTGGGCCACTTCTCGATGGTCTCGGCCGAGGAGCCGGAGATCTGCAGACCGGTCGTGCCGTTGTTGTAGAAATTGCAGCGCTCCACCAGGTTCCAGCTGCCCGAGACTTGCATGCCCTTGCAGCCGTCGGCGGTGTTGGTGACATTGAGGAAGCTGACGTGCCAGTGGTCGCCCCACAGCTCGAAGCCGGTGCCGGAGCGGCCAAAGTCCAGCGTGGCGTAGCCGCCGTCGCCCTGCAGGGTGATGGGCTGGTCCGCGGTGCCGTTGCGGCCGCGCGCGACCTTGAGCAGCGTGTTGCTCATGTCGTAGCTGCCGGGCTGGAGCAGAATGGTCTGGCCGGCGGTGGCGTAGTTGAGGGCGGTCTGGAGATCGACGGCGTCGTCATAGCTGGCGCCGCCGTTGGTGCTCTGACCGGCGGGCGCAACGTAAATGGTGCTGCCGTTGCCGATGGTGCGGACCGTGACCGTTTTTTCCACCACGGCGGTGTCATAGCTGTCCAAGATCTCAAAGGTAGAAATCTTGTAGTCCGGGTCCGGGGTGAACTCCACCCGGAAGGTGGTGTCCCCCGCGATGGGATAAGTCTTGGAGAACTCGGCGTTGGCAGTGATGGCCACCCCGGACTCCACCAGCGCGCCATTCTGGTAAATGTTGGCGCTGCCGTCGGCGTTGGCCTTGAACACCAGGGTATAGCTGTTCTCGGCGGCGGTGACGGGGCTAGTGATCTGGTAGTCGGCGGCCACCTGCTCAGGCTCCTGGGGATGCCAGCCGGCGGCGTTCCAGGCACTGGTGGTGAAAACAATGTTGGAGTAGGTGACGTTCATGCCGCGGGCCGCCGCAAACCCCACATAGCCCAGATCGTCCTGGACCAGCATGGGGTCATCCAGCTCAGCGTAGCTGGAAACGCTCTCGGCGTTGGGGTCCTTGGCCGGGATATAGAGGGTGTGCTGGCCCAGGACAGCGCCGGTGGTGCCGTCGGCATTGATGGCGTACTGGGTGACGATGTAGGCGTAGTCTGCCTTTTCCAGGCTGACGCGGTAAACATCCCCCTGCTTGATGGTCGTGTTGTCGGGGTCAAAGCCCTGGCGGTAGACCTTCAGCGTGTCGCTGTCCACGGTGGACAGATCGGTGATGCCGGTGTAGCTGCGGACGCCCACCATGTCCTTGATGCCGCCGGTGGTGCTGCTCTGGCCTGCACCGGGCAGCTGGGTGCCAGTGATGGACACCAGGTTGGACTCAAAGCTGGCGCTCTCGCCGGTGGTGCCGATGACGTCCCGGATCATCAGGGCAAAGCCCTCCTGACCGTCGGGGGTGGGATTCATATAGTCGATGGTGACGTCGGCCTGCAGGTAGAAATTCTCCTTGGACGGGTCGATGGTGGTGTAGTAGAAGCTGATGCCGTCGGCAGGGTCGGACGAGACGAACTTGCCGCCCTTTTTGGCGATGGTGCCGTCGGCGTTGGCGGTGCAGGACGTCATGACGATGCTGCCGTTGATGCCGTCGGGGGCGCTGACGGTATTGGTCGTCTCGCTGGTGGACGGGCCAAACCAGGTAAAGGTCCAGCTTTTGCTGGTGTCATTGCCAGCCGCGAAGGCCGTCGGGATGCAGCTGGCCGTCATGGCTGCCGCGAGCAGGCCGGCGGCAAACCGCCGTGCCAGCCCGCGTTTTTGGGGTGAATGGCTCATGGTATTCCTCCTTCTCTCTCCTGCGCAGAGCGCAGACCCTTGGGGGCATCTGAGAAAGCATCGCACGTTTGCTTTCTCAAACGATCCCTTGCCGCACAGCCGCTCCCGGCAAGAAAGCGCGCTGTGCGAGTTGTATACATCCATCATACAGCATTTGACAGAATTTGCAAGAGAAAAGTTGTATCCCAGCCCAAAATTGGCATATAGACCAAATTTCAGCAAAATTCTTGGGCAGAATCACCGAAACAATCCTACTTGACAAGTGGGTATTCGTGGGTGAAATCTTGTTTAGCCCTCTCAGTTTTGCCGCGCTCACCCCCTCTCAGTCTCGCCGCCTAATAGCCCTCTCAGTCATGCCGTACAGCGGCATGACTGCGCCTCGCTTACGCAGCCACTCACAGCTCCCTATTTCGTCCGCTGGACGCGGTCGCTGTTCGTGCCCCCGCACGCGGGGGAGCCTCCCCTCTCAGGCGCTTCGCGCCAGCTCTCCCCCGGGGAGAGCCAAGTGTACGCCCATGGGTAGTGGTTAAGCAGTGGTAAGGCAAACTAGAAAAACGGCCTCTTTTTGCTGTACGGTTACAACGGAAGGAGCCGTTTCTGGTTTAGAGCCCCGAAGGGGCGCGCCCGCAGGCCGGGGGATACATTAAATGGGCGGCGGGCTGCGCAGCTGAGGCGCTGCCTGCGGCAGAAACAGCCGAAGCGGAGCAGGGGCAGCGGTCTGTCTTTTGCGAGGGCGCAGCGACGCCCGAAGCAAAAGCAGGGCACCGCAACCCGGGGGGTAGATACAAACAATGCGGGGGCCAGCCTTACAGCCGACCCCCGCAGAGGGACCCTATCTTTCGTGACGCAAAAGTTCTTTTGTTTTGGTGCGATCAACAACAGAAGGAATAATTGGTGTTTTATTCCCCTTTGTCGTCACAGTAAAGGGTGGTGCCAAACCGGCAAGCGTCTCTAGGACTTACCGGCTTCTTACATCAAATACAGTATGGTGCCCTGTATTTGTTATAAGTTGTTTTGAGGTAATCAGGCGTGAGCAGAACGGGTGATCTGAACAGCAACAATGTGCATACCCATGCCATGGTTCTCGGTCAGGGTCTTGGTAGCAACGCTCACAGAGCCAGTGTAGCTGTAGTGCATCTCGTCCTGCGTACCACCAACGTTGTTGATCTTCAGGCCACCGATCTCATCGTTCAGCTCAGCAGCAACTTCTGCAACGGCAGCATTAGCGCTCACAGTGCTGTCAACGGCGAACAGCATGGTGACAGTCTTATCTTCCCAAGGCTTGTTGGTGAAATCACCCAGCATATCCTTCATAGCGCTAAAAGCAGCATCATCGCTGACAGCTTCCATATCGGCAACAATATTATTCAGATCAGCAGTATCAGCATTCTTCTTCTCCAAGTTTACAGCAGTACGCTGAACATAATTGTTGTCCACGTCACCATAGAAACGCACAATGGTTGCAGCGCTCAGCTTCTCAATAGCCTTGTTCAGGTCAGCGGTCAGGTCAGCGTTATCAGCCATGGTGATCTTGCCGTCAACAGCAGCCTGATCCTTCAGGGCAGCGCCGAAAGTAGAAGAATAAGTAGCGGCGGGGGTGGTGTTGGTGTTGTCGTCACCATTGGTGTTGTCGTTGGTGGTGCTGCCATTGCAGGCGGTCAGCATGGAGACAGCCATGACGCCGGCCAGCATCAGAGAGGCAATCTTCTTGAGTTTCATAGTGAATTTTTCCTCCTTATGGTGTATAAAAGATAGAGACCCAAAACAGG